>Ga0214473_10003874_pt1 | contig 18060 bp, 19 predicted proteins | sample RVTome_7_FD_203509 | JGI IMG/M metagenome (GOLD analysis project Ga0214473, IMG submission 203509) | Soil microbial communities from uranium-contaminated site in the Upper Colorado River Basin, Wyoming, United States - RVT98D197 | ecosystem: Environmental > Terrestrial > Soil > Contaminated >... | reverse complement strand
GCTCTCGGAAAAGTTCACCGTCATCGAGGTCATGGGGCTGGACCGCACGGGCCTCTTGCACCAGCTGACCCGCGAGATCTCCGATCTCAACCTCACCATCCATTCGGCCCATATCGGCACCTACGGCGAGAAGGCGGTAGACGTCTTCTACGTCACCGATCTGGTCGGGCACAAGATTGAGTCCAAGGGCCGGCAGAAGAAGATCCACGACTCGCTGCTGGGGGTGTTCGAGCGCCGCAACGACGACGAGCGCCTAGCGGCCAAGGTGGCCCACGCTTGACCCTCTACAGGAACTTTCTCTCCGTCGGCGGGCTCACCTTGCTGTCTCGCGTCTTCGGTTTCGTGCGCGACGCGCTGATGGCCGCAGTCCTTGGCGCCGGGCCGGCGGCCGACGCCTTCTATGCCGCGTTCCGCTTTCCCAACCTGTTCCGCCGGCTGTTCGCCGAGGGCGCATTCAACACCGCTTTCGTCCCGATGTTCTCCGGCGCGCTCGAACAACAGGGTGCTGACCATGCGCGGGAACTGGCGGCACGGATCATGGCCTGGCTGGTGCTGCTGCTGGTGGCCCTCACTGTGCTCGCCGAGCTGTTCATGCCATGGGTGCTCGTCCCCTTCGTTCCGGGCTTCCTCGACGACAAGCAGAAGTTCGAGCTCACGGTACTTCTGACCCGTATCCTTTTTCCCTATCTCGCCTGCATGTCGCTGATGGCGGCCTACGGCGCCATTCTCAACTCGCTGAACCGCTTTTTCGCCGCCGCCTTCGCGCCGGTAATCCTCAACATCGTCAACATCGCCGTGCTCATCCCCCTGGTGAGCTTTGCGGTGCAGGGCCCGGAGGGCGCGACAATCTGGGTGGCGATTGCGACAGTGGTGGCCGGTCTCGCACAGCTTGCGACTGTCTGGTGGGCGGTGCGCAAGGCCGGGTTCCTGCCGAAATGGCAGCTCCCGACCCTCGATCCGGAGGTGCGCCGTTTCTGGTTTCTCGCCCTGCCGGCCATTCTCACTGGCGGCATCACCCAGATCAACCTGTTCATCGGCACCATCATCGCGTCGGGCGCGGCGAGCGCCATATCCTACCTCTATTATGCCGACCGGCTCTACCAGCTGCCTCTGGGCATTATCGGCATCGCCATCGGTACCGTGCTGTTGCCGATGCTGGCCGGGCATCTCAAGGGCGGGCGCGAGACCGAGGCCCGCGACGCCCAGGAGCAGTCGCTGCTGGTGTCGATGCTGCTCTCGATGCCGGCCGCCACCGCGCTGATCGCGCTCGCCGTGCCCATCGTGCGTGTGCTGTTCGAGCGCGGCGAATTCGGCCCCACCGCAACGCTGGAGACCGCTGGGGCGCTGATCGCGTTTTCCGCCGGGCTCCCCGCCTTTGTGCTCATTCGCGTGCTGCAGCCGGGCTTCTTCGCCCGCGAAGACACGATCACTCCCACCATCTTCGCCGCTATCTCGGTGCTGGTGAACGTGGGTCTCTCGCTGCTGCTGTTCCCGTCCCTCCAGCACGTTGCCATCGCTATCGCCACCTCGGCCTCGGCCTGGGGCAACGCCATTATGCTCGCCGTCTCCCTGGCGCGCCGCAACCATTTCCGCCCAACCCGGAGCGAACTGGGCCGGCACGGGTTGATCCTGCTCATCAGCTTGGGCATGGCGCTGCTGCTGGTTGGGCTCTACTGGCCGATGAGCGGCGTTTTTGCGCCCGGCGCTTCGCTGCTGCTGCAGCTGGTGGCGCTGCTGGCGCTCTGCACCATCGGCTTTGTCGGGTATTTCGCCGCCATCCACTTCTCGGGCGTCCAGCCCCTCGGCATGCTGCTCAAGCGGTTGCGGCGCGGCGGATGACCGGCGCCCTTGCACAAAACCCCATCGATCGGCGATAAGCCCAGCCGCTAACCGGGAAATTTAGGATATGGCCTTCACGCCTCGCGTCTTTTCGGGAATCAAACCCTCCGGCGACCTGCATCTGGGCAACTATCTCGGCGCCATCCGGCGCTTCGTGCCGCTGCAGCAGACGCATGAGTGCATCTATTGCGTCGTCGACATGCACGCCATCACCGTCTGGCAGGAACCCGAAGACCTCAAGCGCTGGACCTACGAGATCGCCGCCGCCTATATCGCCGCCGGCCTCGACCCCTACCGCTCGATCATTTTCAATCAGTCCCAGGTGGTCCAGCACGCCGAGCTGGCCTGGATCTTCAACTGCGTCGCCCGCATGGGCTGGATGGCGCGGATGACCCAGTTCAAGGACAAGGCGGGCGAGAATTCCGAGAATGTCTCGCTCGGGCTCTTTGCCTACCCCTCGCTGATGGCCGCGGACATCCTGCTCTACAAGGCCACCGGCGTCCCGGTGGGCGAGGACCAGAAGCAGCACCTCGAACTCACCCGCGACATCGCCAAGAAGTTCAACCACGACTACCGAAAGCAGATCAAAGGCCTGGGCTTCGACGAGGAATATTTCCCGCTTACCGAGCCGATGATCACCGGCGCCGCAACCCGGGTCATGTCGCTGCGCGACGGTACCAAGAAGATGAGCAAGTCGGAATCGACCTCCGACATGGCGACCATCTACCTGATGGACGATGCCGACACGATTTCGAAGAAGCTCAAAAAGGCGACAACCGATCCGGCGCCGCTTCCCGAGACGGTAGCGGGGCTCGAGGGCAGGCCGGAGGCCTCCAACCTTGTTTCCATCTATGCGGCGCTTTCCGACAAGACGCCTGCCGAGGTGCTGACGCAGTATGCCGGCGCCGGTTGGGGCATCTTCAAGCCGGCGCTGGCCGATCTCGCCGTCTCCGTCCTCGGGCCGATCGCCGCCGAAATGCGGCGGCTCGTCGGCGACCGGGGGGAGATGGATCGTATCCTGCGCGATGGTGCCGAACGGGCGAGGGCACTGGCGGAGGCCAACATGGCCGAAATCCGCCAGATCGTCGGCTACGTGCGGTAGGGTTCTGGTGGCGCGCCCGAATCACCAACGCCTGCAGCTTAGGCCGATCGCGCTCCGCTCAGCTTGCCACAGCGAGTTGCGGATGGGACAATACCGACTGATCTGCAGGGGGTGGTGCGGGCTTGCGTGACATCGAGAACGAATACCAGCGCAAATTCCTGGTGGTGATCGACGACACCCCGGAATGCGATCGGGCCGTGACCTTCGCCGCCCATCGCGTCAAGCGCACCGGCGGCACGGTGGTCCTCTTGTCGGTGATCGATTCGGCCGATTTCCAGCAATTCCTCGGCGTCGAAGGGGTCATGCGGGCCGAAGCGCGCGAGGAGGCCGAGCGGCTGCTGGATGCGCGGATCGCCCGCATCGCCGCCATTGGCAGCGACATACGCACCGAAACAGTGATCCGCGAGGGCGATCCGCTGCAGGAGATCGAACGGCTGATTGCCGAGGATCCCGGGATTGCCATCCTCGTCCTCGCGGCAAGCACGTCCAGTGAGGGACCCGGCCCGCTGGTCACCGCCTTCACCTCGCGCTCGGGCGGCGGGGCACTGCCGATCCTGGTCGCTATCGTTCCAGGGTCGATGACCGATGAACAGATCATCGCGTTGACCTGATCGCGGGTCTTGCGCTGCAGCGCTCAAGCATCTATTTTAGAACCGTTCTAACAGTGGCTTGAAAGCGCGGACATGTTCATCCAGACCGAAGCGACTCCCAACCCGGCGACGCTGAAATTCCTGCCTGGGCGCGACGTGCTGGTCGGCGAACCGCGCGATTTCCGCAATGTGGAAGCCGCCGCCGCCTCGCCGCTGGTCGCGGCGCTGTTCGAGGTGCCCGGCGTCAACGGCGTGTTCCTGGGGTCCGATTTCATCTCGGTCACAAAAGACGTGACCGAGTGGAGCCACATCAAGCCTGCAATCCTGGGCGTGATCATGGAGCACTTCCTCTCCGGCAAGCCGGCACTGCTTGAAGGCGGACCGGCACCGGAAACGGGCGGCGACGAGTTCTTCGAAGCGTCCGACACCGAGACTGTCGAGGTGATCAAGGAACTGCTGGCGACCCGCGTCCGCCCGGCGGTCGCCATGGATGGCGGCGACATCACCTTCAAGGGTTACCGCGACGGGACCGTCTTCCTCCACATGCAGGGCGCCTGCTCCGGCTGCCCGTCCTCGACCGCAACGCTCAAGAGCGGCATCGAGAACCTGCTGCGGCACTTCGTACCGGGCGTGGAAGCCGTCCAGCAGGTATAGCGGCGAGCCTCGCTGGTCAGCGGAGCGGCGTCGGGGCTTTCCCCTCGACTAAGCCCGCGACGCACACTACCTCTTCCTCCATGATCACCCTGCTTGCCATCGATACGGCTGCCCCGCGCCTGCAACTGGCGCTTCGGCATCACGGGGCCATCGACACCTCCATCGACGAGATCGCGCAGGGTCACGCCGAGCTGATCTTGCCACGAATCGCGACACTTCTGGCGCGCAACAGCGTCGCCTATGCCGACCTCGACAGGATCGCGGTGACCACCGGGCCGGGGTCTTTCACTGGCCTGCGCATCGGTTTGAGCGCCGCCCGCGGTCTTGCGCTGGCGCTGGATATTCCGGTGATCGGGGTGCCGAGCCTCCTCGCCATCTCACTCTCCGCCCCGCCCGGCCAGCCGGCGGTCGTGCTGCTCGATGCCCGCCGTGACGAGGCCTATTTTCAGCGTTTCGCCGGCCCCGGCCACTCCTCCGATCAGCCGCGGCTGCTGCCCATGGCGGAGGCTCGCAACCGCGTCGCCACCGGGGCAAATCTGATCGAGACTCCCTTCGTGGATATCGCTCGGCTGGCGACCTTCGCCGCCGGCCTCGACCCGGCGCTCTATCCGCCCGAAGCCGCCTATGTGCGTGACGCCGACGCCAAGCCGCAGGAGAAATTCCGCGTCGCAAGGACCGCCCCATGATCAAGCTCTGGATGGCCCCGCATGGGCTTCATATCGAACCGGCCGAGCTGGCCGACGCCGAAACGCTCGCCAAGCTCCATGCCCAGGGTTTCTACCGCGGCTGGCCGCGCGAGGACTTTGCCGCCTACATCGCCGGCCCCGATACCCCGATGTATGTCGCCTGCGACGCAAAGCGCCGGATCGCCGGCTTTGCCATGCTGCGGCTGGTCGCCGACGAAGCCGAGCTGATCACCATCGCCGTCGATCCGAAATGGCGGAAGAAGGGGGTCGGAATGGCGCTGATGCGCGCCTTGTTCGAGGATTTGCGCATGACGCCGGCGCGCCAGCTCTTCCTCGAAGTCGCCGCCGACAATCCCGCTGCGCTCAGGCTCTATACCAAGCTCGGCTTCTCCAAGCTGTCCGAGCGGCAGGGCTACTATGCCCGCGCCGACGGCCAGCCGGCCACTGCCCTTGTCATGGCGCGCATTCTTGGGTAACCCGGAACCAGTGGTCTTGGGACCAGGAAGGGCGGGCCGGTGAGCAGACCCAGTCATAGTGCCGAGACGCTCGAAGAACAATGCGCTGCCAAGGGCATGCGCATGACCGAGCAGCGCCGCGTCATCGCCCAGGTGATCGAGCAGTCGGCCGACCACCCCGATGTGGAGGAGCTCTATCGCCGCGCCAGCCACATCGATGCGCGCATTTCCCTCTCGACCGTCTATCGTACGCTCAACCTCTTCGAAGAGGCTGGGCTCGTCACCAAGCACGATTTCAAGGACGGCCGCGCCCGCTTCGAGCCGATCCCCGACGAGCACCATGACCATCTGATCGATATCCGCTCGGGTACGGTCATCGAGTTCCGCAACGAGGAGATCGAGGCCATTCAGGAAGTGATCGCCAAGCGGCTAGGCTACCGGCTGGTCGATCACCGGCTCGAACTCTATGCGGTGCCGCTCGAAAGCGAAGAGCGCAAGAAATGATCTTCCGCGTCCTGTTCCTGCTGCTCGTGATGGTGCCCTACCTGATTCTGGCCATTCCCTATCAGGTGCTTGCGTCGCGGCTCGGCCTGCCCGGCTGGAACGGCATTCCCAGGGTGTTCCACCTGTTCGGCGCGGCCTTCCTGGGGCTCAAGGTCACCGTTCTGGGCAAGCCTGTTGCAGGCAGGCCTACGCTGATCGTCTCCAACCACATCTCCTGGACCGACATCGTCGCCATCGGCTCGGTCGCCGATGTCACCTTCGTCGCCAAAAAGGAGGTCGAGAAGTGGTTCTTCGTCGGTTTCATGGCTTCGCTGCAGCGCACCCTTTATGTCGACCGCACCCGGCGCTCCGATGCCAGGCGCACCACCCACGAGATGGGAAAGCGCATGGCTGCCGGCGGCGCCGTGCTGCTTTTCGCCGAGGGCCAGTCCGACGTCGGCACCCATGTCCTGCCCTTCCGCTCGGCCCTGGTCGGGGCAGCACAGCACGCGATGGAGGACGCTGGCGCCAAAGAGGTGATGATTCAGCCCCTTACGGTGGCCTATACGCGACTACAGGGACTGCCGGTTTCGCGCAACGACCGCAGCCTCATCGCCTGGATCAAGTCCAAGAGCGTAAAGGAGAACATCCGCGAGATCCTCACCGGCGGGGTCAAGGAGGTGACGGTCGCCTTCGGCATCCCCAAGCCGCTGGCCCATGGCGCCGACCGCAAGGCGGTGACCAAGCAGGCCGAGATCGAGGTCCGGCGCATGCTCGTGGCGCTTAACCGCGGCATGCCGCTGCCGGAACTGGCCAACCAGTAGGTTTCAGCCCAGCGCCCGCACTCTCCTTGTTGCCGCGATTGTTTGCACCCCTGGGCTTTCGGTGTAAACAGCGCCCCCATGGAACCCAAGCGCCCCCAGGCGGCCAAGAAGCTCTTCATCAAGACTTATGGCTGCCAGATGAATGTCTACGACAGCGACCGCATGGCGGACGCGCTGGCGCCGCACGGCTATGCGCCCACGACCGAGATCGGCGAGGCCGACCTGGTTGTCCTCAACACATGCCACATCCGCGAAAAGGCCTCCGAGAAGGTGTTTTCCGAGCTGGGGCGCTTGAAGGAACTGCGCGACGAGCGCCGCGCCGGGGGCGAGGATCTGATGATCGGCGTCGCCGGCTGCGTCGCCCAGGCCGAGGGTGAGGAAATCGTCCGCCGCTCCCCGGTGGTCGACCTGGTATTCGGGCCGCAAAGCTACCATCGCCTTCCGGAACTGATTGCGCGCGCCGGGCAAGGCCCTGTAATCGATACCGAATTCCCCGAGGAAGATAAGTTCGAGCACCTCCCGGCGCCGGCTCGGGAGGTGACGATCAAGCGTGGCCTCACCGCCTTCCTCACCGTGCAGGAGGGCTGCGACAAGTTCTGCTCCTTCTGCGTGGTGCCCTATACCCGCGGCACCGAGGTCAGCCGGCCGGTCGAGCAGGTGCTGGCCGAGGCCCGCGGCCTGGTCGAGGCCGGGGTGATGGAGTTCACGCTCCTGGGCCAAAACGTCAATGCTTACCATGGGTTGGACAGCAAGGGCCGCAGCGTCGGGCTGGGCGAGCTCTGCTTCCGGCTGGCGGAAATTCCCGGGCTGGAGCGGCTGCGCTACACCACCAGCCACCCGCTGGACATGACCGACGAACTGATCGAGGCGCATCGCGATCTCGAAAAGCTCATGCCGTACCTGCACTTGCCGGTGCAGTCGGGGTCCGACCGGATCCTCGGGGCGATGAACCGCCACCACACCCGCGCCACCTATGTGAACGTCATTGAACGGATTCTGAACGCCAGACCCGACCTTGCACTCTCCGGAGACTTCATCGTCGGCTTCCCGGGCGAGACCGAGGCGGACTTCGAGGAGACGCTCTCGATCGCGGCCGAGGTGGGCTACGCCTCAGCCTTCACCTTCAAGTACTCGAGCCGCCCCGGTACCCCCGGCGCGGCCATGGACGATCAAGTGCCCGAGGAGGTCAAGGTCGAGCGCCTCGCCCGGCTCAACGACCAGATCATGGGCCAGACCCGCGCCTTCGCCCAATCCTGCGAGGGGAGGGTCCTTCCCGTCCTCATCGAGAAGCGGGGGCGCAACCCCGGCCAGGTCGGCGGCCGCTCGCCCTATCTGCAGGCGGTCCACCTGGAGGGGCCGGATCGCCTGATCGGCACCATCCAGCCTGTGGAAATAGTCAAAGCGGGAAATAATTCACTCCTCGGCAAGATTGTCACAGTCACGGAACCCAAATCTGCTACCTATATTGAGTCTCAAGCCTTACCGGCGTGATGGAGCGCCGCCCACGGAGCACACCAGATTTGAGCAGGCACTTGTCCCCGACCGCCGACAACGCCCTTTCCTCTCAGCTTGAACTCGCCTTCGAAGACAACCGCCTGGCCGCCCAGCTCTACGGCGATTTCGACCAGAACCTGGCCCTGATCGAGCAGCGCCTCGCCGTGCAGGCGACGCCGCGCGGCAACCATGTGATGCTCAAAGGCTCCGCCTCGGGCGTCGATCAGTCGCGCCGCGTCCTCGAATCGCTCTACGCCCTGCTCGAGGAAGGCCGGCCGATCGAAATCGCCAATGTCGACACCGTCATCCGCATGGTGCAGACCGAAGACAGCCAGCTGACCCTTCCCACCATGGAGAAGAAGGGTAAGGTGCGGATGGCGCAGATCGCCACGCGCAAGGCCACCATCGTCGCCCGTACCCCGGCGCAGGATGCCTATATGCGGGCCATGGAGCGGGCCGAACTGGTGTTCGGCGTCGGCCCGGCCGGTACCGGCAAGACCTATCTCGCCGTCGCCCATGCGGCGACCCTGCTCGAGCGCGGCGACATCAACCGCATCATCCTGTCGCGCCCCGCAGTCGAAGCCGGCGAACGCCTCGGCTTCCTCCCCGGCGACATGAAGGAGAAAGTCGATCCCTATCTCCGCCCGCTCTACGACGCGCTCTACGACATGATGCGCCCCGAGCATGTGGAACGCTGCATCACCTCGGGCATCATCGAGGTCGCTCCCCTCGCCTTCATGCGCGGCCGCACGCTGGCCAATGCCGTGGTCATCCTCGACGAGGCACAGAACACCACCTCGATGCAGATGAAGATGTTCCTTACCCGTCTGGGCGAGAACTCCAAGATGATCGTCACCGGCGACCCGACCCAGGTCGACCTGCCTCGCGGCGAACGCTCAGGGCTGGTCGAGGCGCTTTCCATCCTCGACGGCGTCGAGGGCATCCACGTCACGCGCTTCTCGGACAAGGACGTGGTGCGCCACGCTTTGGTCGGACGGATCGTACGCGCCTACGAAGGCGCCACGGAAAAGACGGACAAGACGCGCTGAAACCGCCGCTCGAAATCGCGGTCTCGGTCAACTCCGAGGGCTGGCCCGAGGGCCTCGAAGCGCTGGCCGAAAGCGCGGTCCTCGAGGCATTGAAGCAATCGAAGGCCAAGGTCGCCGGCATTGCCGAACTCTCGATCGTTCTGACGGACGACGCCGAACAAAAGGCGCTCAATCGCGATTGGCGGGGCATCGACAAGCCCACCAACGTGCTCTCTTTTCCCCAGATCGAGCCGTTCTCGCCGGTAGTCGGCATTTTGGGCGACATTACCCTCGCCCGGGAGACGCTGGAGCGCGAGGCCGCAGAACTGGGCAAGAGTTTCCAAGACCATTTTGCCCATCTGGTGGTGCATGGGTTCCTGCATATTTTAGGCTATGATCACATTGATGAGGCCGATGCCCTTGTCATGGAGGGTCTGGAAACCCAGATTCTGTCAAGCATGGGCATTGCCGATCCCTACGCGGATGGCTAACCTTTCGCTTCCCAATTGAAGGACCGAGGTCGCACAGCGACCGACCAAGATGAACGATACCGACAGTTCGAACGGGCCCACAGCGCCCGATGCCAAGCCTAGTTCCGAGCCTCCTTCTAGTCCCGCCCCCGCGCATCCGCGGGGGCAATCCCTCTGGGCCCGCCTGAAGGCCTTGCTTGCGCTGCGCACCGTCTCGCTGCGGGACGATCTCGAGGTTGCGCTCGAAAGTGAAAGCAACGGCGAAACCGCCGATTTCACCCAGTCCGAGCGCATGATCTTGAAGAACGTCCTCGAACTCGGCGAGAAGCGCGTCGACGACGTCATGGTGCCGCGCGCCGACATCGAGGCCATCGACGCCGAGGAGACGCTGGGGACCCTGGTCGCCCGCTTCCGCGAGGTCGGTCATTCCCGTATTCCGGTGTTCTCCGGCTCGATCGACAACATCACCGGCTTCATCCACGTCAAGGACGCCCTGCGGCGCATCACGGCCCAGGTCAGCGAGCCGGGAAAGGACCTTCCGGTCAAACTGGTCTCCCATGCCCTCAAGCAGCAGATCGGCAAGCTCGATCTGGCCCGCGCCGTGCTCTACGTGCCGCCGCTGATGCCGGTGGGCGACCTGCTCCAGCAGATGCAGCTCCAGCGTGTGCATATGGCCATCGTCATCGATGAGTATGGCGGCACCGACGGCGTCGTCACCATCGAGGATCTGCTCGAGGCCGTCGTCGGCGAGATCGAGGACGAGCATGACGACGCCGAAGTGGCGCTCGTGCGCAAGATCAATTCCAACATCTTCATCGCCAGCGCCCGCGCCGAACTCGGCGAAGTGCAATCGGTGATCGGCCCGGACTTCGACCCCGGCGAACATGCAGACGACGTCGAAACGCTCGGCGGCCTGGTGTTCAACCTCGCCGGCCGGGTGCCGCAGCGCGGGGAATCGGTCGGCGGCATCAAGGGCTTCGAGTTCGAGGTGATGCAAGCGGACGCGCGGCAGATCAAGCGGGTCAAGATCAAGCGTCTCAAGCACCGCCCGGTGCGGCCGGTGTCCGGTTCGGTCGGTTCCGGCAAGGACGGCGGGGATACGCAGGCGGCGGCGGAATAGCGCTCGGCCCCCCGCTGATGGATCGAGGCCGTTGGTGCCCTTGACCCCGCCTGCCTCCGCAGCGACGTTGCCGCATGCCGTTTGATTCGAAACCGCGCTGGAAAACGTCGCCGTGACCTGGCTCGCCGAGAGCGCCATCCTCTCTTATGGCTGGCGACGCCTTGTGCTGCTGTTCATCGCCGGCGCCATTGGCGCGCTCAGCGTGCCACCCCTGTTCATCCTTCCGGCGCTGTTCGTCGCCATGCCCATCTGGGTCTGGTGCCTCGACGGCGCCGAACGCCATCGCGGGCTCCGGGCCTTCTTGAGCCCTGCTTTCCTCATCGGCTTTGCCTTTGGCCTTGGCTATTTCACCGTGGCCATCCACTGGATCGGCGCCGCCTTCATCCAGGAGGGCGGCTGGTTCATCGTCCTGATGCCCTTCGCCATCCTCGGGCTCGCGGCGATCCTGGCGCTGTTCTGGGCGGTGGGCAGTGCCCTGGCTCATTTGCTGTGGTCCGGCGGCGCCTTGCGCATCGTGACGCTGGCAGCCTTTGTGAGCGCGGCCGAATTTGCCCGCGGCCACCTGTTCTCGGGCTTCCCCTTCGATCTGCTCGGCTATGCGCTCACCGCCAACGACGAGATGCTGCAGCTGGCCTCGGTCGTGGGCGTTTATGGGCTGACGTTTCTCGCGGCGCTGCTGGCCATGACGCCGGCGCTGATCTGGCCGCCGGACGGGCGCAGCCTGGTGCGCCGGCTGGCGCCGTTCTTTCTGAGCGTGGCGGCAATCGCCGCCCAGGTCGCCTACGGCAATTCCCGGCTTTCGACCACCGAACTCACGGCGCGCGCCGATATGCGGGTCCGCCTGGTGCAGCCGATGATCATCGACCACGCCGATTGGACCGTCGCCGACCCGGCTGAGATCATGGACCGGCTGATCTCGCTCTCCGAAGCCAAGCTCACGCCTACCGATCAGGGGCTCGCCGGGATCACCCACCTGGTCTGGCCCGAATCGGTCTTCCCGTTCTTCCTCACGCAATATCCCGATGCCCTGGCCCGCATCGCCCGCATGCTGCCGCCGCAGACGCTGCTCCTCACCGGAGCGCCGCGCGAACCGATCGGCGCCGACGGCCTCGCCGAAGAGGGCAACCCGGGCTACAATTCGATCCTTGCCATCAACACCGATGGCGAGGTGGTGATGAGCTACGACAAATCCCACCTCGTGCCCTTCGGCGAATACCTGCCGCTCTCGGACTTCTTCGGCCTGTTCGGCATCCGCCAGTTCGTGCCTGGCACCAATGGCTGGGCACCCGGCGACGGCCGAAGGCTGATGACGCCGCCGGGCACGCCGCCTTTCCTGGCGCTGGTTTGCTATGAGGCGATCTTTCCGGGCGACATCGGCGATCCGGCACGGGCCGAGTTCATTCTCAATATCACCAACGACGCCTGGTTCGACGGCTCGATCGGCCCGGCCCAGCATGGCCACCACGCCCGCATAAGGGCGGTCGAAACCGGCCTGCCGCTGATCCGCGCCGCCAATACCGGAGCCACCATGGCCGTCGATCCGCTCGGCCGGGTGACGGCGCGGCTGGCCGAAGGTGAGGTGGGGGTGATCGATGTGGTGCCCAGCGAAAAGCTCAGGGAGGGGACGCTGTTCGCCCGCTTCGGGCACTGGCCGTTCCTTTCGGCGCTGGGGTTGGGACTGCTGCTCGCGCTCTGGAGTTCCTGGCGCGAGCGGCGCGCAAGGGCATAGTTTTCCCCGCGCCGTGACATCAAGACATAAAGCTTTCTTTATATTCGCTTGACCGATACCTATCTTGAGTGGCAGAAACTCGCGTGAGTTACGCGATTTTTCGCGGTTTTGGGCACATTTCAGGGGTTTCACCGTGGTGCGGTCTTCCTATCACTTCACGTCAGAATCGGTTTCCGAGGGCCATCCCGACAAGGTCTGCGACCGCATTTCCGATGAGATCGTCGACCTGGTGTTCCGCGAGGCCAAAAAGACCGGCATGGACCCGGCCCAGGTCCGCATCGCCTGCGAGACGCTGGCGACTACCAACCGCGTGATCATCGCCGGCGAAGTGCGCGTGCCCGAAACGCTGCTCAAGCGCGGCAAGGACGGCAAGATCCTGATCGACGACGCCGGTCATCCGGTGGTCAACCCGGCGAAGTTCCGCTCCACCGCCCGCAAGGCGATCAAGGCCATCGGCTACGAGCAGTCCGGCTTCCACTGGAAGACCGCCAAGATCGACGTCCTGTTGCACGGCCAGTCGGCCGATATCGCGGCCGGCGTCGATGCCAAGGGCAACAAGGACGAGGGCGCCGGCGACCAGGGCATCATGTTCGGCTATGCCTGCCGCGAGACTCCCGAGCTGATGCCGGCCCCGATCTACTATGCCCACAAGATTCTGGAACTTCTCGCCGTTGCCCGCCGCAACGGCCAGGCCGGGGTTCTCGGGCCCGACGCAAAGAGCCAGGTGACGGTGCGCTACGAGAACGGCAAGCCGGCCGAGGTCACCCAGATCGTGCTCTCGACCCAGCACCTCGATCCCTCGCTGACCTCTTCGGACGTCCGCAAGATCGTCGAGCCCTACATCCGCGAGGCGCTGGGTGGCTTGACCATCTCCCCCGATTGCGTCTGGTACATCAATCCGACCGGCGCCTTCGTCACCGGCGGACCGGATGGCGATGCGGGCCTGACCGGCCGCAAGATCATCGTTGACACCTATGGTGGCGCGGCCCCGCACGGCGGCGGCGCCTTCTCGGGCAAGGACCCCACCAAGGTCGACCGCTCGGCGGCTTATGCGGCGCGCTATCTGGCCAAGAACGTGGTGGCGGCCAATCTCGCCGACCGCTGCACCATCCAGCTGAGCTATGCCATCGGCGTCGCCCAGCCGCTCTCGATCTATGTCGACCTGCACGGCACCGGCAAAGTCGAGGAGGGCACGCTCGAAACGGTGCTCGGCCAGGTGCTCGACCTTTCGCCCCGCGGCATCCGCACGCATCTGGGGCTCAATAAGCCAATCTACGCCAAAACCTCGTCCTACGGCCACTTTGGCCGCAAGGCCGGCCGCGACGGTTCCTTCAGCTGGGAACGGATCGACCTGGTGCCGGCGCTCAAGGCCGCCGTGAAGGCGGCTTAGCTCTTTCCCTTCCGGCGCGGGGGGGTTATGTGGCGCCCATGGCCAAACCCCACCACCCCCTCAATATCGCCGGTGAACCGCGCGCCTTCTTCGGCCGCCGTTCGGGCAAGCGACTGCACCGCGGGCAGGATACGCTGTTCCGCGAGGTCCTGCCCAGGCTCGCGATCGAACTCGGCGACGGGCCGCTCGACCCCAAAGCGCTGTTCCCGGCGGCCAACCGGGTCGTACTCGAGATCGGCTATGGCGGTGGCGAGCACCTGAGCCGCCAGGCGCGGCAGGACCCCGAGGCCGGGTTCATCGGCTGCGAGGTATTTTCCGGCGGTATCGCCAAGCTGGTGCAGCAGATCGACGAGCAGGGGCTGGACAACGTCCGGCTGTTCACCGATGACGCGCTCAAGCTCCTGGTCAAACTCCCCGATGCGTCGGTCGACGAGTCATTCCTGCTCTATCCCGACCCCTGGCCCAAGACGAGGCACCACAAGCGCCGCTTCGTCTCGCCGACGACGCTCGCGCAACTGGCGCGCGTGCTCAGGCCGGGCGCGAAGTTCAACTTCGCCACCGACATCGAAGACTATGCGAACTGGACGCTGGCCCATGTGCTGCGCTCCCCCGATTTCGCCTTCGCCCCCGCCCGGCCGGGCGCCTGGCACGAGCCCTATGCGGGCTGGGAGCCGACCCGATACGAAGAAAAGGCGCGGCTCGAGGGACGGCTGACCAGCTTCTACTTCACATTCCCGAGACGCTGAGCACCCCGGCCGGCAGGGGCGGCAAGCCCTTCAACACATTAACCTGATGAGCACGCTCTGGAAATTCCGGCTGGGCGAACCATATCGGTGTGACCGTCGCGGCGCTCACGCGCGGCCTAGACCCGGAGTATTGCCTTGCCCGACCGATCCGGCCCCAATGTTTTTGATAAAGATGTAGTCACCGAAATGCTCACCGCGCGGAGCACCAAATGGACGACAGCGGTCGTCCTGCGGCTGCGCGGACAGACCATGCGGTTTTCCGAGCTGCGCCGCGAGATCGGTGGCATCTCGCAGAAGGCGCTGACCATCACGTTACGCAGTCTGGAGCGCGACGGCCTCGTCTCCCGCACCAGCTTTGCGACCATTCCGCCGCGGGTCGACTACACCCTCACCAGCCTCGGCCAGGAGGCCTTGCGGGTGTTCGAGGCCTGGGAGGATTTCGCTCGCCAGCACGCCACCGAAGTGGTCGCGTCGCGCCAGCGTTTCGATGACGCGTCCGGCCACGAGTCCTTGCCGACTGGATTCGTCCGCCGCAGCGCGACCTCAAGATAGGGAGGTGCCGGGCCCCTGAAGGCCCGGCATATCCTGACGTCAGTTCTCGTAGTCGGGTTCCTCATTGGTGAGCCCGGTGATGAGCGGGGTCTTGGCCTTTACCGGACCGACGTCCTGCTCGGAGAGCACGCGGCTGTTGCCGCCCGTGGCCGACACCGGCAGCAGCGAGCCGATCTCGAAATACCGGAAGGTGCTGCGGCCATCGGCGAGCGTGACGGTCGCCCGGATCACGCCGTTCCAGTCGCTAAGGTCGCTGGCCTCAATGCCCTTGGCCTTGAGCTGCTGCAGGACGATCTCCTCATTGAAGTTGTCGTCCGAGGTGTTGAAGTCCGACGACAGCGAGGAGGCGAGCACCGGGGCGGAAAGCCCGGCCACCGCAACCAGGGCGGCGAGGGACGAGAGTGCAAGCTTGTTCATTGTGGATACTCCGTGTTTTGAACACCACGGAGGTGAGCAGTGACAGTGCTTGCCACAAGCCAAGTTTCAATGAATAATTGCACTTGAAACGCAGTCATGACTGCGCAGTGTTTCCTTGCCGAAATAATACACCAAAACATATACTTGGTATACTATCTATGCGTTGGGCGCGTTGGGGTGCCCCGGTTTCGGTTTTTCGCCTTGGGTGCGTCGCCGAGCCCTCAGTACCGCAGCGGGCCGGCGGGTTTGTTGCCCAGGATCGCCTCGATCTTGTCCATCACCTCGGGCGTGAGCTTGCCCTTGTGTTCGAGCGCGCCCAGGTTGTCGCTCAGCTGGCTGGGGCGCGAGGCGCCCAGGATCACCGTCGAGACACGCGGGTTGGCCAGGCACCAGAGCAGCGACAGGTGCGTGAGCGACATGCCGATCGCATCGGCGAGCGACTGCAGCTCGCGGGTCTTGCGCAGCTTCTCGCGCCCGGCCTCGGTGCCCAGGGTGTCGCGCAGCCATTCGTAGCCGGGCAGGCTCATCCGGCTGTCGGCCGGAATGTCCTGGTTGTACTTGCCGGTCAGGATACCCGAAGCCAGTGGCGACCAGATCGTGGTCCCCAGCCCGAGCAGATCGTAGAGCGGCAGATAGTCCGACTCGACCTTTGCACGCTCGAACATGTTGTACTGCGGCTGCTCCATGGTCGGCGGGGTCAGGCCCATCGAACGCGCAACGCCCCAGGCTTCGGTCAGCTGCTGGGCGTTCCATTCGGACGTGCCCCAATAAAGGATCTTGCCCTGCACGACGAGGTTGTGCATGGCCCAGACGGTCTCCTCGATCGGGGTGTCGACGTCCGGCCGGTGGCAGAAATAGAGGTCGAGGTAGTCGACCTGCAGGCGCTTGAGCGCCGCATGGCAGGCCTCGGTGACGTGCTTGCGGCTGAGGCCCTTCTGATTGGGCCGGTCGCCGCCCCAGAACACCTTGGATGAGACGAGGAACGTATCGCGCGGCCATTTGAGCGCGCTCAGCACCTCGCCCATCACGGTCTCGGCCGCGCCGCGCTCATAACCTTCGGCATTATCGAAGAAGTTGATGCCGCTGTCATAGGCCAGCGCCATCAGCTCGGTCGCATCCTTGACCTGCGCCTGCTTGGCGAACGTCACCCAGGCGCCGAAAGAGAATTCGCTGACCTTGAGGCCGGACTTGCCGAGACGACGATATTCCATTTGCCGAATCCGTTGTTTTCGAGGGGAGGGAGGCGCATGATCTAGCAGGAGGCCGCCGGAGAACAAAGGCCCCTGGCTGGCAAGGGCCGGCCGCGGAGGCTCCTCCCTTGCACCGATCCCCCATCGGCGCTATATAGGCCGCAACATCACTGGCTCTCTTGGAGAGTGGGTGCCATCCGGCCCCGCTCTTTTTTATTACCTGAAGGACCTCAATGGGTTTCGAGCTCAACGAGAAACGCTACATCAAGGAAACCGGGCTCGAGGCGCGGATAGCCGCCATCGTCGAGCCGGTCGCCAATGATCTTGGCTATGCGCTGGTCCGCGTGAAGGTCACGCAGGAGAACGGCTGCACGCTGCAGATAATGGCCGAGGACAAGAGCGGGAACTTTTCGATCACCGACTGCGAGAAGCTGTCCAAGGATCTCTCGCCGGTGCTCGACGTCGAGGATCCGATCGATCGCGAGTATCACCTCGAGGTCTCGTCCCCCGGCATCGACCGGCCTTTGGTGCGCGCCCGCGATTTTGCCGCCCATATCGGCCATGAGGCCAAGATCGAGCTTTCGGACCTGGTCGAAGGCCGCAAGCGCTTCCGCGGCACCATCGCGGCGGTCGACGATGAGACCTTCTCCATCACCCTGCCCGATGCCCCCAAGGACACCGACCCCAACCACCGCCTGCCGCTTGCCATGCTGGCCGAAGCCAAGCTGGTGATGACCGATGCGCTGCTCAACATGGCACGCGACGTCCAGGCGGATGACGCAACCATGCTCGACGACCCGGAGATCGAAAAGATCGAGGACGCGGCGAGCGAAGACGAACAAGACGACCCCGACATTGAAACCGTCGAAGATACCTCCGAGGAGATTGACTAAATGGCCGTTAGCGCGAACCGACTCGAACTGCTGCAGATCGCCGATGCGGTGGCACGCGAGAAGTCGATCGACCGCATGATCGTCATCGAATCCATGCAGGACGCCATCGAGAAGGCGGCCAAGACCCGCTACGGCGCCGAAACCAACGTGCGCGCCGAGATCAATCCGCGCACTGGCGAATTGCGCCTGTGGCGGCTGCTCGAAGTGGTCGAGGCCGTCGAGGAACCCGGCCGGCAGATCCTGCTCAAGGACGCCGTGGCCCGCAACTCCGCGGCCAAGATCGGCGATTTCGTCACCGAACCGCTGCCGCCCATTGAATTCGGCCGCATCGCCGCCCAGTCGGCCAAGCAGGTGATCGTGCAGAAGGTGCGTGATGCCGAGCGCGACCGCATGTACGA
>Ga0214473_10003873_pt1 | contig 18060 bp, 17 predicted proteins | sample RVTome_7_FD_203509 | JGI IMG/M metagenome (GOLD analysis project Ga0214473, IMG submission 203509) | Soil microbial communities from uranium-contaminated site in the Upper Colorado River Basin, Wyoming, United States - RVT98D197 | ecosystem: Environmental > Terrestrial > Soil > Contaminated >... | reverse complement strand
ACCGGGATCTGGGCCACCTGCCGCCCGATATTCGCAAGAAGCTGGTTTACACGAACGTGAAACAGCTCTACGACATGGACATCCCGCACGCGGTCGAAGGGGCGCAAGCAAGCGCGGCGCACTAGTTCTGATCCGGCAGTCTTATTAACATCCTCTCCCTTGACGGGAGAGGAAAGAGGTGAGGGTGATGAGCGTTCGCAGCGCCCCTCACCCTAACCCTCTCCCACGAGGGGAGAGGGAACTCTAGCCCCTCAGAGTATCCAAGTCCCAAGGAGGTCCCATGCCAGCTCGTTACGGTTCTGATCTGATCGTCGATTTGATGAAGGTTTTGGGGATCGAATACGTCGCGTTAAATCCCGGGTCGAGCTTTCGCGGCATTCACGATTCCCTGGTCAACTACGAGAGCGGCCGCAAACCCAACCCCGAGATCATTCTCTGCTGCCACGAAGAGATCGCCGTCGCGGTGGCTCACGGCTATGCCAAGGCGACCGGCAAGATCATGCCGGCGATCGTGCACAACGTCGTCGGCTTGCAGCACGCTTCGATGGCGATCTACAACGCCTGGTGCGACCGCACGCCGATTATGGTCATGGGCGGCACCGGCCCGATGAACTCCACCAAGCGGCGGCCGTGGATCGATTGGATTCACACCGCGCTGGTGCAGGGAAACCTCGTGCGCGACTTCGTCAAGTGGGACGACCAACCCTTCGGCATCGAAGCGATTCCGTCTTCGATGATGCGCGGCTACCGTATCGCCATGAGCGATCCGGCGGGGCCGGTCTATCTTTGCTTTGACGTGACCGATCAGGAGTCGGCGATCGAGAAAGAAATTCCGCTGCCCGATCCGACCCGCTTCCGCCCGCCGGCGCCGCTCCAGGCGGAGACGGAGGCGATCAAAGAAGCGGCGCGGTTGCTTGCCTTGGCGCAGAATCCGGTGATCGTCGCCGATTACGTTGGCCGAAACAACGACGCAGTCTTGAGCCTGGTCGAGCTCGCCGATCAGTTATCGATTCCGGTGATCGATCTCGGCGCGCGGCTGAATTTTCCCAACACGCATCCGCTCAATCTCACGGGTCGGAACCGCGAGCTAATCGGCGATGCCGATGTCATTCTCGGATTGGACGTGACGGACCTGTTCGGCGCGCTGGTGCGCCATGATCCCGGAACCCATTCGAGCGTCTCCGCGATCAAGCCGGGCTGCAAAGTGATCCACGTCACGCTGGCGGATATTTCCATGCGCGGCTGGACCAGCGACTTCCAGGAGCTGGCGCCGGTCGATCTGCCGATCGTCGCCAATACCCGGGTATTTCTCCCGGCATTGATCGAGGAAATTCAGAAGCAGGGGAAATTTTCCAAGAGCGTGGTCGAGGACCGGCGAAAATCGTTCGCCGCGCAGCATGAAGAGATCCACGCGCGCTGGCAAAGCGATCTCAAGCGCCGCTGGGATGAAAAGCCGATTGCGCCGCCGCGGCTGGCGTACGAAGTTTGGGAAGCGATCAAAAAGGAAAACTGGCTGCTGGTCGCCGGCGCGTTTCGCGGCTGGCCGAGCCGTCTGTGGACTTGGGACAAGCCGGGCCTGTTCCTCGGCGGCTACGGCGGCGGCGGTTTAGGCTACGGGCCTGCCGCATCGGTGGGCGCGTCGATTCCCTACCGCGGCACCGGCAAGATTTGCGTCAACATGCAGCGCGACGGCGAGATGCTCTACACCTCCAGCGCGATGTGGACGGCAGCCAACACCGGCGTGCCGCTCTTGACCGTGATGACCAACAACCGGACTTACTACAACGACGAGGAGCACCAGGAGAAGATTGCCATACACCGTGGCCGCCCGCCGGAGAACAAGGTCGTCGGCATGCGCATGGAGAAGCCACCGGTGGATTTTGCCAATCTCGCCCGATCCCTCGGTGTTCACGGCGAGGGACCGGTCACCGAGCCGGGCCAGATTCGCCCCGCCGTCGAAAGGGCGATAAAGGTCATCAAGGAAGAAAAGCGGCCGGCGTTGGTGGACGTTTATATTCAGACGGTCTGAGAGGTGATGCTGGTGTGGTGTCTCTGAATTTCGGTGAAAGAGTCGACGCGCCCCCAGCTGGGGACTGGCTACTCTTTCGTCGTCGAAAAAGGTGCCTGTCCCCTTTCCGGCGCTGGATTCTGGCTTTCACTGGGTGACGCCAGCTCGGCCGGAATGACGAAAGAATTATGTGCGGTAAGTCTAACCAAGCACATTTGAAATTCTCGGTTGAGTTTTACATTACAAAATCGGAAAAGAGATGACTCGCGCACGGTTCGACAAGCTCACCGCCCTGAGCCAAGTCGAAGGGAAGGCGCAAAGACGCCAAGTTCGGAGAATTCGGAAAATATTCCTAACTTTGCGCCTTGGCGTCTTGGCGCGATAAATTGTCTTGCAGTCGTTTTGTCCAACATTTGTGAGGGAAGAATCTACAACACTGGGCTAGCTGTTGTGGTTGGAATCGGATTCTTAGGAGGCAGTTACATGATTCAACGTAAGCCCGCAATCGTGATCTTGCTCGCGATCTTGGCCTTAGCGTTTGCTCAAAGCGGACACTCTCAGAGCAAGCCCTTAAAAAAAGTCCGCGTCGGCGTGCCGTCCGTCGGCGTCTCGAATATCATCATCTTTATCGCCAAAGAGGGAAAGCTTTACGAGAAGCACGGGCTCGATGCCGAGGTGATTACCGTCAATGGATCCGGCATCGGTTCCAAGGCGCTTATCAGCGGCGGGCTGGATATCATTCCCATCGCCACGCCCACGGTTATTGCGGCCAATCTAGCAGGCGCCGATATGGCTATTTTGGCGCACACGATGCCGGGAGTGATTCACGCAATGATGGTGAAGCCCGAGATCAAGCGCGTAGAAGATCTCAAAGGCAAAAAGGTCGGTGTGTCGAGCCTCGGGTCGCTCACTGACTTTTTGGTTCGCACCATCGCCCGGAAGAAGGGCCTCAATCCGGACCGCGATCTCACGCTTCTCGTAATGGGTGGAGATTCCGAGCGGCTAATGGCGTTACGAACCGGCGCGGTAGACGCCTCCGCGATGTCTCACCCCGGCTATGGCCGGGCGCGCCGGCTGGGGTATTCAATGCTTTGGGATTCGGCGAAGGAGATCGACTATCCGTGGATGGAAATTACCACGCGGCGCGAGACCATCAAGAAGGACCGCGAGCTGGTGACGAATTACATGAAAGCCCACATGGAAGGCATCGCGCTTTTCAAGAAAGACCCTGAGTTCAGCAAGAGAGTGATCAAGAAAACGCTGCGGATGGATGAAGACGACCTGGTGGCCGAGGCTTACGAAATCTATTCGAAGGCGTTTATCCCAATGCCTTATCCGAACCTTCCCGGGATGAAAGTGAGCTTCGAATACGTCGCCGTCACCCGTGCCGACGTCTGGAAGCATAAGCCCGAAGAGTTTGCCGATTCAAGTTTCGTCACGGAGCTAGACAAGAGCGGGTTCATCAAGTCGCTGTACGGAAAGTGATTCGGCGTCTGCCGCGGTCTAGTACGACTTATTCTCAAACACCCAGCGATCGAGATTATCGAAATAAGCGCGGCGCAGAACCAGGCTCATGGCGACGGCGCGGGCGGCGCGCTCTTGTTTCTCGGCGCTGGTTGCGTACTTGACGAGAATGTCGAAGGGGTAGTTGCCGTGCTCTTCTTCGTCTGCGTGAATGCGTTTGTATGGATCGGTGATCCAGCTCGGCACCGTGCCGGCTTGGAGACACTTGGCAATTAAGTAATCGGCAACGCCTTCTCCCGCCATCGGAAATGCGGCGATGCGCTCGACAGTGTCGGTCAACCCTTCGAAGGCGTTGAACATCGCCATCTGCGCCGGCAGGGCGTGGTAATCGTATGGCGTTGCGCCCCTGCTTCGCAGAGCTTCTTCCAAGAACGTTGCGTGCTCGTATTCTTCGTGCACGGCTCGGGCGAGGATTTTCTTGACGTCGAGCTCCGGCGTGCTCTTGAGCCAGCCGCCGAAGATTTCCCCGGCGCGGATTTCATTGAACAGCCGGCTTTGCATGACTTTGATGCGCGCCTCGTCGCTGGTTAAAGGAATATAGCTATAGGCGGGGAGCTTGGCATCCAGCATTGCGCAGAACTCGGCTACTTGCTTCTCAAGCTTCTTGGCGAATTCCCGGCTGTCCATGCTCGCCTCCTTGATGTCGCGGTATTCGGACGATCAAGGCTTCCTGGCTATCAACAACGTCCTCCGAGGTCAAGCCGCATCAGCGGCTGGTGATCATGACGACGCCGGCGACCATCAAGGCCGCGCCAAGAACTATTCGCAAATTGATGGTTTCGATTTTGCGCAGGAACAGCGCGCTAAAAAACACCGTGAAGAGCGGTGTAGTATTGAGCAGCGGAATGATGACGGACAACTGGCCGTGTCCCAGCGCGATGAAATTGGCGACCTGGGCCAGGGTGGCAATCAGCGCGGCGCAGAGAAAAAACCGAAAACCTGAGCGCTCCATACGCAATTGATCGGTCCGTTTAGTCGCAAAAACGAAAGCCAACAGAAGAATCAACGATACCGTGGTGACCATGGCCACGGCGACGAAAGGATCGGGGATGATTTTCAGCGCCTGCTTGCGCAGAGTTTGGGAAACGGTGGAGATCAATGCCGCGCCGATAGGGAAGGCCGTGTCGATGAGCCGCCATTTGGTTTCGCCTTCCTGTTTGCCGGAAATCAGCCAGAGACTGCCGGCAATCAAAGTGGAGCCGAGGTAGACCGGGATGCCGGGCTCCTCGTCTAAAAACGTGACTGCGACAACCGCGGCGAACAGCGGCTCGACGCCGCGCAGCGGTCCGGCGCGGGCGACGCCGATGCGGGTGATGCCTTTGTAAAAAAGCGCGCGGGCAAAGAGCGGCTGCATGCAGCCGCTGATGGCGTAATAGATCATCGCCGGCGATTTGAGAAATTCGAGCGAGGTGGTGGCGATGAGATAAGTCCACATGCAGGTGGTGGAGACAGCGAAGCTCATGAGCATTGCCGCGAAGATGTTGGACTTGCGCAGACCGAAGCGGACCAACAGCGAGTCACCGGCCCAACCTACGGCGGAAAAGATGGCGACGATTTCAGCGAACAATGGTGCGGCGCTTTCTGATGGCCCTTCGACTTGAGCCCCGGACTTAGCCGGCGGCCCTTGCTCAGGATTCCGCCCCACGGGCTTGCCCGTGGGGATCTAGTGAAGCTTCAGATAAGCTTAGCGGGGGTTTGTTTGCAACCCTTTATTATCTGGCGTGTGCCGCTTGTGGGTGGGACGTAACTAAGGCATGCGCGCTGCCAATGACAAGGCGGACCAGCCTCTCAATCCGTATGGCGCGGCGATTTCGCCCTGTCCCACGAGCGGGGCGCGGCGCATGCGGCGCCGATCGAGGGGGGCGTTGTTTGCGCAAGCAAAGGGCGGAGCAAAAAGGCACAAGCTGATTCTGCGAAGGGCTTTACTCGCGGTATCAGGGCGCAGGGAGGGCTGACTCTGCGGAAGAGTTATCCGTATTGCGCGAAGTCGCGCATGTGGGTCATGGTCTGCCGTAGTTTACTTAGTTCCAGCTTCAACCAGTGCTCGCGCCTTCGGTGGCGGGTTAGGTGAGGCTTAAGCAGCGACGTTGGAAACATTTTGGCGCCGCACTTGCCGCATTTGACCGCTCGGAAGCGCATTTTAGCGATTGAAATAACATTTGGATCGTTGCGCAGAGCTGTTTGCATGGCTTCCCTCCTTCGCTTTGTAGAGGCGAAAGTGAGCAACCGACATGCCAGCCGGGCGATGCCAGGTAAGAAGGACGTTGATCAATGTTTCAGGCGGACAAATTGCTAGAACTACCGCCTTTTTGACTAGGTCGCCATGTCAACGGCGTCGCTCGGGTGACAATTGAGGGGGCAGGTTGCCGTATTTTGGTAACGAAAGACACGCTCAAATCAGGTTTGTCCGGCCCAGCTCGCTTGGGCGACGTTGCGCCAACGAGCCCTAATTTTTTCGAAATCGTCTTTCGGCAATGGCCCGGCCGCCAGCACTGTGGCATTCTCGGAAAATCTTCCCGGCTTCGCGGTTCCGACGATCGCCGTGTGCACACGGGGAACGCTCAGCGTAAAGCGGAGCGCTGCGGCGACGGTCGCTTTGAGATCACCTTCGAGAAACGGGTATTTCAGCTTTTGCAGCCGTTCCCAATAAACGCGGCCGTAGAAATCATCGGGCGGACGGCTGCCGTTGTGCCAGGCGATGTTGGCCAGCGGCCGTTTGGCGATGACGCCCAGGTTGCGCGCCAGCGCCAATGGTAAAACCCGCTCCAGGGCCTCTTGGTCGGCTACGCTCACGGAGATTTGCAATGTGTCAAAGTCGCCGCATTCGACGGCGTAGAGCGCGGCCGCGCCGTCGCCGCTGTAGCCGATGTAGCGCGTAGTGCCGCGCTCGCGAGCGCGCTTCAGCGCATCGATCACGCCGCCCTCGCGCAGTTCGACTTCGGAGCAACTGTGCAATTGGACCAAGTCAACGTAATCGGTATTCAGCCGTTTGAGGCTCCGCTCGATGCTCCTGAGCAGCGACTCGGGACGCCAATCGGGCTGGGCCCAGCCGCGCTCGTGACCGCACTTGGTAAAGAGGTAAAAGTCGCCGCGCCGCCCGCCGACCGCCGTGCCGATCAGTTCTTCGCTGGTCACGTAACACTCCGCAGTATCGATGACGTTGAGTCCGGCGTCGAGGGCTTGGTTCAAGAGTTTCTTGACGGTCGCTGAAGACGCTCTTTCATAGCCGATCTCGGAGCCACCGAAGCCGAGAACGCTGACATCCATGTCGGTCTTACCGAGCCTGCGCCGTTCCATCTTTCTCTTCCGGCCGCGCTCCACGGAGCGAAATCTATGGGAAGCTTATTCTTTGCCTAAAAGTTTCCGCGCTGCCCGGATGATCTGGTCCTTGCCCGGCAAAAAAGCCTTCTCTAGCGTGGGGCTGGCGGGAACGGGAGCGAAGGGCGCGGCGACGCGCAGGATCGGGCTGTCGAGATAGTAGAAGGCTTCTTGTTGGACACGCGCGGCAATTTCCGCGCCGATGCCGGCTTGCTCTACCGCTTCGTGAACGACGATTACGCGGCCGGTTCTTTTTGCCGAATTGACGATGGTCTCCATATCAAGCGGCGAAACCGTGCGCGGATCGATCACTTCGACGCCGGCGCCATCGGAGGCAAGCTCTTGCGCCGCCGCCAAAGTGGGTCCAACCATGTTGGCAATGGCAACGATGGTTACCTGATCGCCGGAGCGCACAATCGATGCGCGGCCCAGCGGCACGACGTGTTCGCCCTCCGGAACCGGCGCTTTCGCCCAGTACAGGCCGCGGTGTTCGATGAAGACCACCGGGCCGTCGTCGCGAACGGCGGACTTGAGCAGCCCCTTGGCGTCGGCGGGGTTGGACGGCATAACCACTTTCAGCCCCGGCACGTGGGCCAACCAGGCTTCGAGGCTTTGCGAGTGATGCGCGCCCATGGCGCCGCTGATGCCGCACTGGACGCGGACCGTGAGGGGAATTTTGAGCTGGCCGCCGGACATGTAGTGCAGCTTGGCGGCGTGGTTGGCCAGTTGGTCCAGCGCCAAAGTAATGAAGTCGATGAACATGATCTCGACAACTGGTCTGAGACCGGCGGTTGCGGCGCCGATGGCGAGACCCATGACCGTCGCTTCGCTGATCGGCGTGTTGACCATGCGATTGGTGCCGAATTCCTCAGCCAGCCCTTGGGTCACGCCGAAGGGGCCGCCGAGGGCGACGTCTTCGCCGAAGACATAGACCGATGAGTCTCGGCGCATTTCTTCCTGGAGAGCTGTGCGGATGGCTTCTAAATAAGTTTGCTTGGGCATGGGATTCTAGGATTGAAATTGCTGTTGGGTGTCATTCTGAGGCGACGCCGAAGAATCTCGACGGAAGGTGAGACCCCTTCGCTCACGCTCAGGGTGACAGCGAAGAAATCCGGCGTTACCCTCGTGTAGATATTACTCCTATGGCCATGATCCGGTTTCCATCACGAGTTCTTATGCTGTCACATGGCTGTCGACTTCCGCTGGCGCGGGCCAGGGCGAGGCGAGCGCGAAGGCAGCCGCCTTTTCGACCAGTGCGCGCGCTTCGCCCTCGATGCTTTCAATCTCTTTGTCGGCGATCAATTTTCTTGCCTTCAACACCTTGGCGGCGCGGGCGAGCGGATCTTTCTTTTTCCATTCGGCGAGCTGAGACAGCTCGCGGTACTTGGCCGGGTCGCCTTCGTAATGGCCGCGCATGCGGTGGGTGAGACATTCGATGAAAATCGGGCCCTTCCCTGCGCGCGCTTGCTCGACGGCTTTCCGCGCAGCTTGGCGCACCGCGAAAAGGTCGTTGCCATCGACGGTGCTGTTCGGAATACCGTAAGTCTTGGCGTGCTGCGCGAGGCGTTCGATTTTCGTGTGCGCGGAGAGCGGCGTGAACTCGGCATAGCCGTTGTTCTCGCAGACAAAGATCACCGGCAGTTTCCAGAGACTGGCGATGTTGAGCGACTCATGAAACGGTCCGGCTTGACCGGCGCCGTCGCCGAAGAACACCATGGCGAGTTGGCCTTTCCTTCTTTCTTTCGCTGCGAACGCGGCGCCGAGAGCAAGTGGAATGGTGCCACCGACGACTCCGGTGGCGGTGATGAATCCACATTCTTTGGCGGCGATGTGCATCGAGCCGCCCTTGCCGGCGCAGTAGCCGGTGGCGCGGCCGGCGATTTCCGCCATCAAGCGATTGATATCCGCGCCCTTGGCGATGGCGTGGCCGTGGGAACGATGGCCGCCGAAAACATAGTCATCGGGTTTGAGTTGCGAGGAAGTACCAACAGCGGTGGCCTCTTGGCCGATGCCGAGATGGACCAGGCCCTGAATCTCACGGGCGGCGTAGAGCGCGGAAACTTTTTCTTCAAACGCGCGGATGAGCCACATCCGGCGCAGGAGATCAATCAGCTCCGTCGAATCGTCTTTCTTTGCCGGCATGCGGGATCGCTGGTTTTGGCGGAGGGCCTGGCGAGGGAACACAATCACGCGACCGATGCTCTTATGGCATCAATGATGCGCGACTCCGATGGTCCGATATACTCTTCCAAAGGCGGGCTGTAAGACACTGGCACGTCCATCGTCGAGACACGGCGAATGCGAGTTTTTAGTTTGTCGAAGCCGGTTTCGGCGATGCGCGCGGCGATCTCGGCGGCGACGCCGCAGCTCTGGTGGGTCTCGTCGGCGATGACGACGCGACGGGTTTTTTCAATCGACGAGAGGATCGCCGCCAAATCGAACGGCACCAGCGTGCGCGGATCGACAACTTCGACGTTGATTTTTTCCTTGGCGAGTTTCTCGGCGGCTCTGAGACAGACCTGGACGGTATACGAAGTCGCGATCAGCGTGACGTCACTGCCCGCGCGCTTGATATCGGCGACGCCGAAGGGGATGGGCTTGTCGTTTTCCGGCACTTCGCCGCGGAGATCCAGGAGCTTGGTATGATCGACAAAGATCGTCGGATTGTCGCTGGCTACCGCCGTCTTGAGCAGCCCTTTGACGTCCCGCGGAGAAGATGGAATGGCGATTTCCAGGCCCGGGCAATTCCACAGCATCGCCTGCGGGCTGCCGGAGTGCTGCGCCGCGCCACCACCGCGCAGGCCGTGAAAGAGATGAAAGACCACCGGCACGCGGGTTTGCCCGCCGGACATTGAATAAGCGTTGGCCGCTTCATTGGCGACCTGCGGCCAGGCTTCGTAAATAAAACTGCCGGTGCTTAGATCGACGATCGGTCTTAACCCCGCCATCGCCGCGCCGGTGGCGAGACCGCAAAAACCGAGCTCCGAGATCGGTGGCATCATCATGCGGTCGCCGTATTTCTTTTGGAGATTGTGAAAGACTTGGCGGTGCGGGCTCAGACTCAGGAAAGTCCCGTTGATCAGGTGCACGCGCTGATCGGCGGCCATGATCTCATCCAACGCCTCGAACTTAGCTTCGTAATAGGCCAATTCTCTCATGGTGGACTCTTAAGCGAAAAAATTTCTCTCGGCTTCTTCCGGTTTCGGATAAGGGCTAGCAACCGCGAACTCTACCGCCGCGGCGATCTCAGTCTTTACTTGCCGCTCGATGGCGGCGATTTCATCCTTGGTCGCTTGCTTCGCTTCCACCAGCTCCCGAACGAAGACCAACAGCGGATCGCACGAGTGGTACCACTCGCGCGCCTTTTCCGCGACGGCGCTGACGTCCCAGGCGAGAGAAGAATCGGTCGGATGTGGCACGGAGGGCCAGTTGGTTTCGCTGCCCGGCCAGCGCACGGTCTGCGCTTCGATAAACTGCGGCCCATCGCCGCCGCGGATTTTTTCCACCGCCTCGGAAACCGTTGCGTGGACCAGGCCCGCGTCGATGCCGTCGATCTGCTGCGCCGGAATCTTGTATGCTTTCGGCAGGTCGGTCAGCGGGTAGGCGGCCATTGACGATGATTGTCCCGCGGCCACGGCGCGGCCGGCGCCATACTTGCCGTTATTTTCGCAAAGGAAAAGAACGGGCAACTTGTTAAGCGAGGCCAGGTTGAAAGCTTCCGGCGCCGCGCCTTCTTCGAGAGAACCGTCGCCAAAAAGGCAGACGGTGACCCGGCCGTTTTTCAGCGCTTTCGACGCATAGGCGGTGCCCGTGGACAACGGGATAATCCCCGCCACGACGCCGGAGCTATGGAGAAAGCCCAACGACGGCGCGACCGAATGAAACGATCCGCCCTTACCTTTGTTCAGGCCGTCGACCCGCCCCAGGATTTCCGCAAGCAGCCGCTTTGGCTCGGCGCCGCGCGCGAGCAAGTGGCCGTGGTTTCGGTGCGTGGTGAAGAGATAATCGTCAGGCTTGAGGCATGAGATGGCCGGGACGCCGGTGGCCTCCTGGCCGATGTAAAGGTGGTAGTGGCCGCCGAACACGCCCTTGTCGTGCAGCGGCACCAGGCTTTCTTCGAAGTGGCGGATGAGAAACATCCGCCGGCACAGCTCCAGCAAACCATCGCGCGGCAGTTTAGGCAACATGATGTTTGTGACTTAATCAAAAGGAGAGGGTTTGTCAACGACCGGCGCCGGAATTTGACAACGGTCCGGCGCTGGAACTACATTGACGTGAATCGACATCGCGTTAGAGGGAGAGCTCAGAGATGTTTAACCGACCGTTACCGATGCTTTGGCTGCTGGCGTTCTTGATCATGTTGCCGCTTTCTGTTTCGGCGCAGAGCCGCGGGCTCAAGAAAATTCAAGTCGGCGTGCCTGCCGTCAGCATGGGCAACATCGTTATTTTCTTTACCAAAGAAGCGAAGATTTACGAGAAGCATGGCCTCGACGCCGAGCCTGTCGTGATGTCAGGCTCCGGCATTGCGTCGAGGGCTTTGATCGCCGGCAGCGTGACCATATCGCCCATTGCCACGCCGGCGGTGATGAGCGCGGTCCTTGCAGGATCGGATATGGTAATTTTGGCCCATACGATGCCCGGGGTGATTCAAACGTTGATGGTTCGACCAGACATAAAACGGGCGGAAGATCTCAAAGGAAAAACCATCGGCGTGACGACCTTCGGTTCCCTCGGCGATTTCCTGGTGCGCTATCTCGCCAAGCAGAAGGGACTCAATCCGGATAAGGACTTTGCGCTCCGTCAGATTGGCGCCGACCCCGAGCGGTTTATTTCTCTGCGCCAGGGGAGCATCCAGGCGGCGACCTTGTCTCATCCGACGTTCATCCTCGCGAAGCGGGCCGGGTTCCAGATGCTATGGGATTTTTTCAAAGATGTCGAGTATCCCTGGAGCGAGATCGCGACCACCCGCACTCTGATCAAGCAAGACCGCGATCTCGTCATGCGTTACATGCGCGCGCACTTGGAAGGCATCGCCCGTTTCAAGCAAGAGCCAGAGTTGGCGAAGAAGGTGATCAAGAAATTGCTCCGCCTCGACGACGATTCCCTAGTACAGGAGTCCTGGGAGCTTTTCGCCAAGCATCGCATTGCGGCGCCCTACCCCAATATCAAAGGCATGAAAACGAGCTATGAATATGTCTCGCAGATGCGCCCCGAGGTGTGGAAGCATAAGCCCGAAGAGTTTGTCGATTCGAGCTTCGTCGAAGAGCTAGACAAGAGCGGGTTTATCAAGAAGCTGTATGACGCGAAGTAAGCTGTGCTGTCATTTGGCGCCGTTCATCACCAGTACGGCCGCGCCCTGGATCTTTCCAGAACGCAGCCTGTCCAAGGCCTCGTTCGCTTCTTCCAAGGGAAAAGTCTGCACCTCAGTGCGCACGGGAACTTTTGGCGCAAGAGCGAGAAATTCCTCGCCGTCGCGGCGGGTGAGGTTAGCAACTGAGCAGACTGAGCGTTCTTCCCAGAGAATTGAATACGGAAACGTCGGGATATCGCTCATGTGGATGCCGCCGCAGACGACGGTTCCGCCTTTGCCGATGGCTTTGAGCGCTTGGGGCACAAGTTCTCCGGCGGGAGCGAATATGATTGCAGCATCCAATTTCACCGGCGGCATTTCATTCGAGCCGCCGGCCCAAACCGCGCCAAGTTTGAGTGCGAATTGCTTAGCTTCTTCGTCGCCGGGGCGGACAAACGCGTAGATGTCCCGCTGCTGATACTTCGCTACCTGGGTGATGATATGCGCTGCCGCGCCAAAACCGTAGATGCCGAGCCGCCTAGCGTCGCCGGCTTTGACCAGGCTGCGGTAGCCGATCAATCCCGCGCATAAGAGCGGCGCGGCCTCGATGTCGCTATAGGAATCCGGGATCGGAAAACAGAACCGCTGATCGGCGACGCTGTATTCGGCATAGCCACCGTCGAGGGTGTAGCCGGTGAATTTCGCTTGGTCGCAGAGATTTTCCCGCCCATGCCGGCAATCGGCGCAATTGCCGCAAGTCCAGCCTAGCCACGGCACGCCGACGCGGTCGCCAATCTTGAAACCCTTAACGCCTTCGCCCAACTTTTCCACCGTGCCGACGATTTCATGCCCCGGAATGAGCGGCAACTTCGGTTGCGCCAGCTCGCTGTCAACGACATGCAGATCCGTCCGGCATACCGCGCAGGCGCGAACGCGGATAAAAACCTGGCCGGCGCCTGGTTTGGGCGCCGCAACATCGGCTCGACGCAGAGGCCGGCCGGGCGAATTCAGGATCATCGCCCGCATAGTGACTTGTGACGTTTGGTTGAATAAAATTTTTGGATGGAGTTGGCTCTAATCCAGATCGATATCCTTCAGCGGCTTGGTGATCGGCTCTTCTTTAGCTTTCTTGAAAAGCTCCTGGAACTTTGCTTCGAGCACTTTGGATTTGTTCTTCTCCGCTTCCGCGATCTGCTGATACTTCTCGTCGCGCTTGGTTGCCTCTTCCTTGACGTACCTCGCGGCATCCTTCAACTGAGTGACGATTTGCGGTCTCTCCGGCAACTTATGGGTCAACACGGTTGATAAGCCAGGGTCGATCGTTAGGATTGCATCGCAGCAGGGGCAGGAGACGATTATTGTTGACGTGTCTTTCTTCGACATTAGCAGTCCTCCGAGTTTCTATCGCGGGTAGAGCCGCACACACATTCATTTTGGATTTTAGATTGCAATCCAAAATCCGAAATCCAAAATCTAAAATAGATTGGTCTATCCTCTTAACTCGATTTGCTCCCCGTCCGGGCCGGCGAAGACGACGCGGCGCCAGCCGCGTTCCCGCGGCTCCCGCGCGGCGGTATCGTGCGGCGCGCGGATCAGTTTCACACCATCCTTTTGTAGTTTCGCTACCGTTGCGTCGAAATTGTCGGTTTCGAGACAGAAGTGGAAGCCCATCATCGCTCCGTCGAATCTGTGCGTCAATTCCAATACCGTGTCGCCTAGTTTGAGGTAGGCGATCTGCATCCCGCCGCCGCCAGCGTGCTGAAAGTATTTTTTGAAGCCGAAATGCTTCTCGTAAAAGGCGACGGAGCGGTCAAGATCGGCGACGTGGATGGCGACATGGTCGATGCGCTTGAACATGATTTCCCCCGTTATCAGGATAGTCCCCCAGAGCACGGTTTTGCAAGCGCTTTATCTCGGGGTGAAAAAAATCCCGTGAGACAGTAATATAGGCATATTCGACTGGCCATCTTATGCCGATCTTTCGACTGGTAGACGAGCCGATATTTCCACCACCGGATTACGCCGACGCGAGCGGGCTGCTCGCGGTGGGCGGAGACCTATCCAGCGAGAGGTTATTGGAGGCTTACCGGCTAGGGATCTTCCCGTGGTATTCGGACGATCAACCGATTCTTTGGTGGTCGCCGGACCCGCGCCTTGTGCTCAAACTGGACGAGTTCAAGGTTTCGCGCAGCCTGCGCAAGACTCTGAGAAAGGGTGTCTTCAAGGTGACCTTTGACCGCGCTTTCCAAGAAGTCATCCGGGGCTGCGCGTCGGTCCCGCGCGAACACCAGAAGGGGACTTGGATTACGCAGGAGATGAAAGAGGCATATATCAAGCTTCACGGCTTAGGGTACGCCCATTCCGTCGAAGCCTGGTGCGGCGAGGAGTTGGCGGGTGGGCTCTATGGGGTTTCTTTGGGCAAGGCTTTCTTCGGCGAATCGATGTTTCACCGCCGGACCGATGCTTCGAAAGTCGCCCTGGCGGTTCTGGTGGAAAAGCTCAGCGATTGGAAATTCCACTTTATCGACGCTCAAATGACGACGGAACATCTCCTGGGGCTGGGCGCGGCGGAAATGTCGAGGCGTATTTTTTTAAGGCGCCTGCAATCGGCCCTGCGCCATCCCACCAAACGGGGAAAGTGGCGGATCGACAACTAGCCAAAAATATTTGAAATTCTGGTGCGATGAAAACGGGATCGGAAAAACTGTGACTCGCGCAAAGGCGCAACGCACGCCAAGCTTAAACAAAATTACAAATTCGAAACTCAAAATCCGAAACAATTCTAAATGATTTAAAATCACAAAGTTCCAAACAAGCCGGTTTCGGATTTCGTCATTGGGATTTAAGTCCTTGGATTTGTTTCGGTCTGCGGGGCTTCTTTCGATCTTCGGATTTCGGATTTTGTTTCGTTGGCGTCTTGGCGCGATAAGTTTTGTTGGAGTCGTTCTGTTGAACATTTGAGACATTAGAATTTAAATTCGGCAGACGGAATTCAAGCGGTCTGTTCGATCTTACGGACCAGCTGTTCGAGGGGCTTTTCCGACGGGAACTCCAGCGTCAAGAGAACCAAGCTCAGCGCCGAGAGTAAGTATTGGTCGGCAAGGTAGCGACCGACGATCGCCAATACCAATCCATAGACCGCCAAGGCTTCGAGGATCGCGAAGAGCACGATCTTGCGCGTGACGTAGGTCGAGACCACGGAGGCAGCGCGTTCCTCGATCCGTCCTTGATGTCCTTCCAGGACGCGAAAGAGTTTCGCCCGCTTGGCGTCCCCGAGAATCGACTCTTCAGTGAGGTAACGCCGCTTCCACCAAACGTAGTACCCGAGATCGACCACGGCGAGGAACCACAAAACAATTCTGGCGTTTTCTGCAAACCACAGGCCGGCGGCGTATTTCGGATCGCCGAGGACGTTGCGCGCGATCACGATATAGATAACGACGGAGATCATGAAACAACTCCAAAGGATGACCGCGGCGCCGCGCTGGTCCATCAAGATCGTCCTGAATTCGGGTCGAATCATCGGGCCTCCTGGTTTGTTGTCTCTTATCATATTTATCGTCAGACTGTCTTGCCGACGATGCGGACAATCTTGTCGGGTGACGGCTGCGGTGCTATAGCAGCTCCAGTGACTTAGTGAGCAGGAGACTGAAATGGCTGAGTTCGATATCGTGATTCATGGCGGTAGAGTGATGGACGGCACCGGCAATCCTTGGTTTTACGGCGACGTTGCGGTCAAAGACGGCAAGATCGCGGCGCTGGGACGGATCAATCCCGAAGCCGGCCAGCGGGCGATCTCGGCCAAGGGTTATGTGGTCACGCCCGGGTTTATCGACATGCACACCCATAGCGACCAGCCGATCATCGCCGACGGCAACGCCGAGAGCAAAGTGCGGCAGGGCGTGACGCTGGACATCATCGGGGAGAGCCAGACGGTGGCGCCGCTGGAAGGCGCCATTTTTGAAGAGTACCGGCTGGAGCACCGCAAACGGAACGGCATCGAAACGACATGGCAGACGTTTTCCGGATACTTCGACACGGTAATGAAAAGCGGCATCTCCCTCAACGTTGCCTCCGGCGTCTCGCCACAGCAGGTCAAGCGCGTCGTTTGCGGCTTTGACGAGCGGGCCGCCAGCGCCGCCGAGCAGGATAAAATGAATCGCCTCGTCGCCCAGGCGATGGAAGAGGGCGTGTTCGGTCTCACCGCGGCGTGGCACGCCAAAGGGCCGGAATATCCCGGCGAAGTCGTCGAGATGGCCAAAGTGGCGCGGCGCTATGGCGGCTACTACGGCGTGCATGTCGGCAGCGAAGGTTTCGACATGATGGAAGAACTGGCCAAAACGCTGCGCATCGCCAGGGAGTCGAGCATTCCCGTCCACGTTTATCATCTTAAATTGCGCGCCAAGGCCAACTGGGGGCGAGTGCGCCAGGTGATCGCACAGATCGAAGAAGCGCGGCGCGAGGGCTTGGAGATCACCGCGAACCAATATCCGTACACGGCGATGCAGCACCCGTGGCGGCGGCTCTTTCCCCGCTGGGTGCAGGACGCGCCGCTCAACGAGACGATCTCCCAATTCAAAAGCAATTCGTTTCGCGAGCGCGTTCTCAGGGACCCCGAGTTCAATCAATACGTCGACGAGCATGGCGGGTGGGAGGGCGTCGTCGCCGCGCGCCTGGATACCGAGAGGTTGAAACCCTTCGAAGGGATGACCATCGCGGAGATCGCGAAGGCGCGCGGACAAGATCCCGTGAGCGCTTGCTTCGATCTGATCTACGAAGAGGGCGGATTTATCCACGGCGTCCATCACACAATGAACGAAGAAGATGTGAAAACCATCATGCGGGTCCCCTGGGTCTCCATCGGCTCGGACGGTAGCGCGCTGAATCAAAAATATCCCGGCAAACCGCACCCACGCAGCTTCGGCACCAATCCACGCGTGCTCGGTAAATACACGCGCGACGAAAAAGTTCTCACGCTGGAAGATGCCGTTCGCAAGATGACTTCGATGCCGGCGCAGGTGCTCGGCCTCAAGGACCGCGGCTTGCTGCGCGAAGGCTGTTGGGCGGACATCGTCGTGTTCGACCCGGACACCGTGGCGGACATGGCGACCTACGAAAATCCCAAGCAGTATCCCAAAGGCATCGATTACGTTCTCGTCAATGGCGCCATCGTCATCGACAAGGGCCATCACACCGGCGCACGGCCCGGCCGGGTCGTTTATGGACCGGGGATACGGAGCGCATGAAAGCCTCAAGACAGAATTCGAAGTGATTGACAGTGTTTTTTGTATTGGATAGCGTCACCGTCAGTGAAGCGGCGTAAGGTAAGGCGAGGAAGCCATGCAAGAGCTGAAACCGGTCAAAAGCGGCAAAACTAAAGTCGACGACGTTAACCTCTACTATGAGCTTTACGGCCAGGGTGATCCGCTCGTCCTCGTTGCCGGCACCGGTATCAGCCTGGCGCCCTGGCGCGTCGCCCAGGTGCCGGAGTTCGCCAGGCACTATCAAGTGCTGATTTACGACCATCGCGGTTTGGGTCGGAGCGACAAACCGGACATGCACTACACCACGCGCCTGTTTGCCAAGGACTGCGCCGGACTGATGGACGCCCTCGGCATCAAAAAAGCGCATATGATGGGTCATTCCATGGGCGCACGGGTGTTGCAGTGGTTTGCGCTGGAGTATCCGGAAAAAGTGCGCAGCCTGGTTCTCTCCGGGCCCGGCTCGGGAAAATACAGCGATGCGCTCGAAGACTATCCGCGCGGCGTGCCGCTGGACGCGGCGCTCGAGATGATCGAGAAGGGCTACGAGAAATATCAGGCCGATCACTGGGGACCGGGTTTTATGTTCAGCGAGCAGTTTATGAACGAGCACCCGGATATCGTGAAGAAGTATCAGGAGCTGATCGTCGACGAAGTGC
>Ga0214473_10003872_pt1 | contig 18061 bp, 17 predicted proteins | sample RVTome_7_FD_203509 | JGI IMG/M metagenome (GOLD analysis project Ga0214473, IMG submission 203509) | Soil microbial communities from uranium-contaminated site in the Upper Colorado River Basin, Wyoming, United States - RVT98D197 | ecosystem: Environmental > Terrestrial > Soil > Contaminated >... | reverse complement strand
GCGATTTCAGAGAGGATGAGATTGATCAGGATTCGCCTGTCATAAGCATTTAAGGTGGAGAGATATCCTCCGCCCTGATCCGCCTCCTTTTCGAATAAAGAGAAGACTCTGGAATAATTGTCGTAACCCTCAATCCGGATCATGGACTTGGGAGCATCTTTCCCCTGAAACGAGGTTTTCCATTCTTTTTTAATGTCCTCGGGCAGGTCTTCAATCGAGACGATCGTTCTCTTTGTCGGATCGAGATCCATCTCCTGGATGACGAAGTTCACCAGGCGGTGGGGTCGATTATCTTTGCACACGATATCTTTAAGGAAGAAGAATTGCTTGTAGACCTGATCGCCCCGGGAATAGGTGCATTGCCCCATCTTATAGAGTCGATCTTCCTTCTTAAGGTTCAAGGCGAAATCGAGTCCGAGACCGGCGCCGAATATCTTCACCCCTAAGTCCACTTGGGCCCCGGCACTCAGCATACACTGTAAGGAGTCCAGGTCTTTGAGAAAGGACAAGATCTCCTCCGTTCTCAATCCTGCCGTATTCTGGACTTTTTGGGCAATCTTCATCAAGGTCCCATCTTTCTGGGTCTCGTCCCCTCTCGAGATCCGGGGTGGTTTCTGTTTGATGGTCTCTTTTGAAAGGAGCAAGACTTCGCCGATCGTCACCCATCGCTTTCGTATTCTTCCTTTATCGGCGGGGGACTTATCTTTTGGCCACGAAAGTTCGACGTCATAAAATTCATCATCCTTGTCGTCCACCAGGCGAAGGTACTCCCCATCCGAGCGGGAGAACTCGGAGAGCTTCTGTAATCTCTCCTTCGTTGAGTTTGGGGTGTAGATTGGAAGGGTTCGGTTACCCACCGGAATGAGGACAGGGGCCTTTTCCAGATTGACCTTGAGATCTTCTCGCAGAAGGCCTGCGATTCCGATATCCGTCTCCACAAGCAGATATTTCTCTTCCCGGTCACTCTCCCAGTTGAAGAGCTTTTTTACTGCTGAGTCGCCATCAAAATAGACAACCGTCCCGATAGGAAGATAGCCGATCAAATCGTGAATGAGCCGGCCGCTTCTCCAGACCGCCGGTTTTTCACTCAAAAGAAAGGCTCCTCTCGTAACAAAGGCGGCCTGAGTTCTTTGGGCAAGGGTTTCACTGGAAAAGAAGAGGCCTATGAGGAGGACAAAAAAGAGGCATGTTTTTATTCTGATGGAAGCTTGGTGCATGGACCGATCTCTTCAATTCTTCCCTGAAATCTACCTTTTCTACCGGGAACAGTCAATCGTTGATCGAAGAAGTGATCAAAGAAGATCATCCATGACCTGAGTCGATCGTTTGAAATATGGGACCATGGACCATAACGGATATTCTTCACCCGTTCGGCCGCGCGAAGCCCCACCTTTTAAGGCGTGGTAAGGAAGAGTCGCTTCCTACGACAAGCCTTTCGACAAGCTCAAGGCTGTGAGTGTATCGAACGGCTCAGGACACTGAGTTTATCGAAGTGGAGGGTCAACCCCGGGCAAGTCCAAGCCTTTGGTTCGGCAAGTTCACCATCCCTCGAACCATCCCGAGCGAAGTCGAGGGACAGGCCGGGGAGTCGAAGGGGCGACTTTTTGGATAATGTCCTATATTCCGCACTCCCGGCCTGCGGCAGGCAGGCGCGTTCTCTCCGAGCCAGGAGGCTCTCCCTCCGGGGCAGAAGTCCCTCCGGGGTGGAGCCTGAGCCGGAGGCCAAAATCCGCATTTGAAGCGGCCAACGTTATCCTTTAAGATACTTATTGAACCACGCCACGCATCGGGTCCATGCGTCCCTGGCCGCCTCGGCCCGGTAACTGGGGCGGTAGTCCGCGAAGAAGGCATGGGGTGCCCCGGGGTAAAGCACGAACTCAGCCGTCTTACCCGCTGCCTTGAGGGAAGTCTCCATCTCTTTGACATCGGCCACGGGGATGCCCAGATCTGCCTCACCATACAGACCGAGGACGGGCGCGTTGATCTTTGCGGCGACGTCGAGGGGTCCGGCCGTGCGGACGTCCGGTGTCTTAGCGGGCTTGATCTGGCCATACCAGGGAACGGCTGCTCTTACGTCGCGATTATGGGCGGCGTAGAGGAGGGTGTACATCCCGCCCCGGCAGAACCCCGTAACGCCGATCCGATCAGCCCTTCCCGCTGGATGCCGCTTGGCATAAGCTGTCAGAGCGTCCAGGTCCCCCATCACCCGCGCGTCGGGAACAGGATCGACGACCTTCCTTACGGCGGCTATGTCAGCAAGATGCAAAACGCCCCCGTCCCGGGCGTAAGGCTCGAAGGTGATGCCCAGGAAACCCTCCTTGGCAAAGCGCCGAGTGACATCCTTGATGTGCTCGTGCATCCCAAAAACTTCAGGAGTGACCAGCACGACAGGGTATTTTCCGGTGGCTGCGGGGCGCGCCTCGTAGATCGGAATCTGAAAGTCTCCGGATGGAACCTTGCCGTCAGCCACCACGAGACCATCGGTGGAAGTGGTGATGACCTCGCCTGCAACCGGATTCGCGGCGATGGCGAAACCTGCGAGGGTCGCACCTGCCGCAGCGCTCATCCGTGCCAGGAACTGCCGCCTCGACATGCCTTCGTATGCGTTTGCCAACCAATCCTCGACCATAATTGCCTCCTTCCGAAGTGAGATTTAATGCGTTCGTAATACTAACAAGAGTGGATGCAAGGATGAATCAGGTGTAGAATGTATTTTCAAGGAGGAGAAGCAGTATATCTTTGGGAAAAGGACCTACCCTTCCAATGTCATGTCCCGTAAATAGGTTCCAAAAGTCACAGGATGCCAGGCCGGGCAGAGGTATATTCGAGCCATGAGCCGTGGGTCGCCCGCTTTATTTATGTCGCCACATATTGTAGAATTTGGTATCGCTCTTTTATATACCATCCCTGCTCCTCCACGGGTTAAACAGTCCAGTGGCTTGTTTAATCGGGAGGCCGAGGGCGGGAACATGAATGGTGGAGGAACCTGAATGGGACTTTTGAAACTCTTGACGAAGGATCCACTGGCTTTCGCGCTTATCGTCATTCCTCTTCTTTTTTCCGTCATACTCCATGAGGTGGCGCACGGCTGGGTGGCTTACAGGATGGGCGACCCGACGGCCAAATGGTCGGGCCGGCTGAGCCTCAACCCGCTCAAACATCTCGACCCCATCGGGACGCTCATGCTTTTTCTTGCGGGTTTCGGATGGGCGAGACCGGTTCCGGTCAACTTCAACAACATCCCGGACAGGCGGAAGGGCCTCATTTTTGTCTCTTCGGCCGGGATTATTGCAAATATCCTTTTCGCCTTCGCTGCGCTGTTGTTTTTCCGCCTGTTCTCCCCATCCTCCTCAGGAATCGCAGCCATCTCCGTCTACTATGTGGCCCAGATCAACATCACGCTGGCCGCTCTTAATCTGATTCCCATTCCACCGTTGGATGGCTCAAAGATACTGATGGGATTCGTCTCGGAGAGAAGTCAGTATTTCCTCGCCCGGCTGGAGCCTTACGGGTTCTTCATCATCATCGGTTTCCTCTACCTGGGTCTTCTGGACCCGCTGATCGGATTCTTCCGGTGGATCATCGGGACGCTGATCGGGATCCTCCTGCCCTGAAGATTCAACGAAACCCAACGCCTTCTCTCTATCGTCCCGCTTCCGTGGAATGGTGGATCTTGAATCGGGGTGGGGAAATATGCTCGCTTTTGCAGACGGGACAGCGGCTTGGAGTGCTGAGGCGAGTCCGTTTCTTGAAAGAGAAACCACACTCTCTGCAGGAGGCCGGTTCCGCAGTCAGACGTGCGGGATGGACGGACCTTTCAACATGCTTGAGATGATCAAGGGCTTCTCTCTCTTTAATCCCGAACAGTTTGGAAATCTCCCGCAGGTCAAGGCTTTCCCTTTCCAAGACCTCTGCAATCCTTTTCCTCAACGTCGGCATTTTCTCTCGTTCGATGCCAGGCTCTTTGCTTTATGCCCTAGGCCTTGGCTGTTCGGATGGTGATCTTGATTCCCCACTCCGCCATGCACCACGTAGGGTGTATGGCAGCCCTGAACCTTGCATGGTTCAGGGCGCAATCCGCAAGGGGTCTCTCTGATATCCTGATCCCATGATTTCCTCTTTTTCTCATCTAGCATCCATTTTCTCATGGTCTCGCTATCAACCCTTCTCCCTATCCCCCCATCTCCCCATTACCCTATCTCCTCATCTTGCTCCACGTAACAAAGCTCAGGTCAAATCGAGATTTCGATACTGTTTATAAAGTAAATAGCCTGCCCACGCAAAAGAGAGCAATATCAGAAGAATTCCAAAATCGTGCGCAAGACGAGCCAGGGTATGATCGTAACGAAGCAACCCGATCTCATTGAGGATGAATTCCCAGTCATGGTAGCCGTAATCTGCTTCCTTGCCGGTGACGCCGCCTAAAAGCATCAACTCCTGCTTTCTGGCATCGTTCACGTACGGGGCGATGTCCATGAAATTCTCTCCGAGCCACCACAAAGAGACGGACCCGCCAAATGGATTTTTCGATTTTATAAGAAAGGCGAGAAGACAGACGATGGGCACCAGCAGTTGACCGAGCGTTCCTCCGAGAGATCCTATCCATCGTCCAAGAAGCCCGAAGAACACGTGCCCCGCTTCGTGGAAAGGGAGGTTGACGAGGTGAAAAAAACTGTTCCCCACCTCATTCGTCGCCAAGGGGGTAAGAATGAATTTCCATCCCCAGATAAAAAATATTAGAAAAACGATGACCCTGCCACCGAAGAAAAAGGGGTTAACTTTTGGATCAACGAAAAAGATAACTTGTTCAAAAAAAGAACCCTCTTCCATGGCATCATCATCTGCAGCGACGGTCCTCCTCCTGAATGTAGAAGTCCGGTGTTCTTGATCTCTCTCAAGAAGTGTACCGCACTTTACGCATCTGGCGTTCCGATCGGATTGTACAAAATCGCACTCAGGACATTTCATAACTCTTCCCATGTTTCCGTCAAAATTACAGTCCTAGCAACGGCACCTTCTCTCGTGAGTCCCATTTGAAGAGCTTCCGGCTGTGTCGGCCCTACTATCCACTCCACCCGCAATGAATGCCAAGAATGAACAGCCTGCCAAGCTTGACCCCCGGGTTCTTTTCGCAAAAAGGGAATCCCTTACCACCCTGCAATTCCGATGCCTGTAAGGCACAATGGCGTAAGCTCTCTATACCTCGAGGTTTTATGAAAAAGGTTTTTGCATGTTGTAGACCAAAATGGGCAATTTTTGACCAACCCAGTAAATTCTGTACAGCCGATTTTGTCACTTTTCAACTCTGACAGGAAAAGGGGATTACGGTGGGGATTCGGGATCTGGAATCTATGCTCTATTGCTATCCCAAAAAACTTGATTTATACTTTTTGGAATTTCGTCAAACTAGATTGATTGAAGGAGGGGAATTGTTTATGAGAAAGCTGAAGGTATGGATGTTTGTATTGGCGATTCTTTTGTTTGGAGTGTCCTTTTGGGGTTGTTCAAAACCGCCCGAAGCAGAAAGAGAGGCGGCCAAGAAGGCGATGGAGGCCGCCGTGTCCGCTGGCGCAGATAAATACGCCAAACCTGATTTCGACGCAGCGAAGAAGACCTGGGATACCGCAGAATCCCAAATGAACGAGAAGAAATACAAAGAAGCCAAGCAGAGTTACGTCGATGTCAAGGCTGCCTTTGAAAAAGCAGCCGCAGCCGTAGAAGCAGGAAAGAAAGCCTTGGCCGATCAAGCCAGCGCTGTCCTTCAAACCCTTGAAGGGACCTGGAATAAATTAGAGGCCACCGCTAAGAAAATGGAAAAGAAGCTGAAAGAAAAGAAAGCGGCCTGGGCGACCGACGCCAAAGCCGTTCAGGAGGGCTTCGGCAAGGCAAAAGAGATGATTGCCCAGAGCCCCGCCGAAGCGAAGGCCAAACTGGATGAGTTGAAAGCCCTGATCGATAAGTGGGAAAATACCTTGAAGGAAATGGCCACGGCTCCTGCAAAACCAAAAGCAACCAAGACTAAGAAATAATAGAAAGAGCGGTTTAAATCCAGCGAGGGCGTTTCCGCGATGCAGCGGAAACCCCCTTGTCTTCTCACTTTATGAATTTGTTGTACATGGTTTGAACGTTTGCCCGTGTGACAAAGGGTCGGTGCGCCCGGAAGCCTCCTCCGAAGGAATGTGGGATATGCAGGATTTCATGAATCAGTACCTTGGTCTGCTCGTCTTTGCTGAGCCGATCAAACCTCTCGGAGAGGACCTCGATGACATAATGAGGACTCTTGTCCAGGGCGAGTTGCATAATCCGTGGAAGTCCGTGACACCGGGCGATGACCCTTCTGCTGGCGGAGCCTTTACTCCTCAGGCAGGTCAACCGGGTCTCATCGATATGGGTCATCTCGAGCTTCCGGAGGATCTCCTTCACTCTAAAATCAATATCTTCGGCAGGGGAATATTCAATCATGACAGGATCAATCCTTGGCTTTCTTCCCTTATACGTATCCAGCAAGGGGAGACAATGGCTTACGGAGATCCGAACTGACCTCGAATCCTATCTGTGAATTGTGCGGACCGGACTCGTCATCTTTTGGGTCAGGAGATTTCTTCCCGTCATATTCATCGCTCTATGCCCCTTGCACAATGCTCGTTGCTCCCTTATCTATCAGGACCTAAGGCTTCTTGATCAAAAGGTACAGGTCTCCCTCATGCCGCAGGTGCCCTGCGGTCAACTCGGCGTAGGGTCCGCTTCCCCAGAAGATGTCGGCCCTTCCGGCCCCTTTGATCGCTCCACCTGAGTCTTGGTTCAAGACAAACCGCGAGAATCCGGTCCATCCGGCGATATCCCCTTGATCATTGACGAGAGGTTTTTGGCATGAAATGAATCCGAGGGCACCCCTTGGAAAAACCTTGGGATCTAAGGCAACCGACCTTCCCGGGGTCAGGAGGACGCCGAGACTACCCAGGGGACCGTTCTCCGCCCGCCGAAAGAAAACGTAGGAGGGGTTGTAATTGAGAACCTCATCAAGGACCTCCGGATGATCCGTCAAATACTTCCTGATGGCTTGCATGGACATCTCTTCACGGGCAAGAAATCCCTTTTCGATCATATACCGCCCGATGCTCCGGTAGGGCCGGCCATTGGAGGCCTGATAGTTGACCAGGACATCCTTTCCGCCGGAGAGCCTCAGCCTGCCTGATCCCTGGATGTGAAGAAAAGCCACGTCCAAAGGGTTTCTCAGCCATGCAATCTCGAGACCCTTTCCCCGTAGTACCCGCTCTGCCTCGATCTGGTCCCTGGAGTAGTAGGGGAGGACCTTTTTCCCTTCGATTCTCGCGACAATGTTTTCTCCCCTGAACTTCTCACTGAATAGGGACAGATCGATTTTCATCAAATCGTCGGGCGGACGGTACAGGGGATATCTGAAGGTTTCGTCAGGGACCAGGCTTCCTTCGTAGATGGGCTCATAATACCCTGTGAACAGGACCTCCCTGTCTCCAACCCGGCCGGTGGCCTGGTAAACTCGAAACTTCTTCCTGATCTCTCTGTTGAGCTGACCTGCATCCAGCCCTTTTGACAAAAGATCCAGGAAGGCCTCCTGGCTCTCACGTACCTGCTTGAGGGGAAAATCATCGGGCCCGTAGTGAAATACGGTCTCCGAAGGGAGGCGCTCCAGGTATTCGAGGTTTCTCCTGACGGCCAGGGTCAGGGATTCACGATCCATGTCGTCACGAAACGAGGGAGAGAAGAAACGAACTTGCCTGAGAGCTTCCTCCGGCCGCTGCGCCTCTTCTTTCAGGACAGGGTAACAGCCCACAACACTTGCCAGCGTAAGAAGAACGACTGGTAGAAGAAAAACCTTTCTCATGCCTTCCATGATCATCCGGAATCCTGCTCCTGTCTGTCGCTTTTGATCCGCCTACGCAGAAGACCACGCCTGCGTGCCGTAACGCCTGGCTACACGATGCGCCTCGATGAAAGCAAGCACTTCGGCGTGCAGGCACGGGCTCTGCCCGTGGGTGAATGCGTAACCCGTCCCTCAACCTTGCACGTGTTGAAGCTCGTTGCTTCGGCGGATTTCGCCAGTGGCGGATAACCCTCCGAAGCCTTGGCGTAGGAGGGTATTCTTGTGGAGGACCGACGGGCTAAGCCCGTGGGGCTCCATCAGGTCACATTCTTAGTTTTTTTTCTAACTCCTGAACCAGTCTTTCGATCTCTTCCCGGTCTTCCGCCTCTAACTTATCTTCGGACAAGCGTTTCTTTAAGGCAAGGAGTTGCTGTTGTAGCCGGTATTCCTCACACGATGAAGGCATCTCTTCGGTCCTCGCTCTACACAGGATTCATTCCGTGAATGGTCATGAACAAGTTCGAACGATTTGTTGTGCGGAATCTATCTCCCCTCCGCTGATGCTGCTGTCTAAGCTGTAGACTAAACACCCGGATATCCAAATGTCAAGAACAAACAGGCTGTTTGAAAATCGCTTTTTCGTCACTCCCGTCCCTGCTTTCGCAGGGGTAAACTTGTCCCCGCGCAGGCGGGGAGCGGGAGTCCGGATCTTTTTGAAAACACTGGATTCCCGCTGGAGTTTATCCCTCACTCTGATGGGGGGCAGAAATGACAGGAAGAGGCCATTGAGGCATAGAAGACATTATTCAATTGTTCCATCATTATTTGGAGCGCTGCTCTACTGCGCCAGGGCTTCGCAGGCTGAATCGCTAGAGGCAAAGAATAAGAGTGATAAGTGATGAGGGCGGAGGGGTTACACACGTCTCATGAGCTAACGTTTCGCTTCACCGGCTTGTTTTGAACCTTGCCATTCTTTTTCCTAGCCACGGCAAGAGGTCTTATCTCTTCATCCCTTGAAAGAGGAATGAGAAGGGTTGTCCCTTTTGAAACCCGGCTCGTCTTCTTCAGTTGGTTGATTTCAAGCAAGGGCTCAAGATCCACCCGGTAGGCTCTGGCAATCCCTGCCAGGGTTTCTCCGTTCTTGACGGAGTGGGTCTTGAATTGAAACGGCTCAACAGGCTGCAGGGATTCGAAGTTCTTCAGGAAGACGTCCTTTTTTCCGAAGGGGATTTTGATTTCATAATCGGGCTCATTGGGAGGCGTGACTCCCCTTAGAATCTCGGGATTGAGGTCTTTGATCTCCTCAACGGAAGTTTCACAAGCTTTGGCGATGAGGGAGAGGCCAGTCAACTCGGGGACCTTCCACTTTTCATACCGGAGAGGTTCGTGGTATTCGACGCCGGTGAACCCATATTTCTCAGGGTCCTTGGCAATGAGGGCCGCTGCAATCATCTGCGGAACATAATTCTTGGTCTCCCGTTTGAGATATTGATAATTCGTCAGCCTCCAGAAGTCTTCTGTCCGGTAGCGTTTCATGGCTCTGACGATCTTGTTTTCACCTGCATTGTAGCCCGCAGCGACAAGATACCAGGATTCGAACCTTTCATAGAGATCCTTCAGGTGTTTGGCCGCGGCAATCGTGGACTTTTCAGGATCCCGCCTTTCATCAACCCACCAATTCACCTTTAAACCATATCTCTTGCCTGTCTGGGAGATAAACTGCCACGGACCTGAGGCCTTGCTCCTGGAATAGGCAGAGGGATCGAATCCGCTCTCGATCAGCACGATGTAGACCAGATCCTCTGGGAGGCCATGTTCCTTCAATAGTTTTTTCATAGAGGGGATATACTTTTTGGAGCGGGCGAGGTAGATGACAAATCTGTCTCGTATGTCCGTCTGAAAATATTGGATGAACTGTTCTACTTTGGCATTCATGGTGATCGGGATATCGAACTCGGGTTCTTTTCGATACAGATCATTGAGAAGGATCTCCGGGTTGAAATCAAAAAACGATTCATCCCTGGCGGGAAGCTCCAAGGTCTTGGTGGATGGTCCTTGTCCATGAGAAGGAGTAACAAAAGAGGTTCTTTCTTTAGAAGAAAGCGTTCGTTGTTCAGAAGGCAGAGGTTCCAATCCCGGGGGAGTAAAGGGATACAGTTTTACTTCCATCGGACAATAGGAGTCAGAAATGCCTTGGGCAGTAACGTGGGACGGGCTATGGAAAGAGAGAAAAAAGATAATTCCTGTCAAAAAGATCTTTCGGATCAAGAGAAACCTCCCACCAACGCGCTCATAGGTGATTTATGCCTTGACAAGGCTACTGAATTTATGTCTATGGGGGCATGAATGAAATGCATTTTTTGTGCCACTGGAACGGAATTGTAACCAGTTGGTTTTCCAAGGAATTTTTATTAGAAGGTTTTTGGCGATCCAATAATTGACCAAAATAGGCAAATTTCTGACATATTGCCCGGTCGATTGCGGATTGTGGCCTCCGGCTCAGGCTCCACCCCGGAGGGACTTCTGCCCCGGAGGGAGAGCCATCTGGCTCGGAGAGATCGCGGACTTCGGAATATAACCTCGCGAAAACCGGGTTTTCCGGATCGCTACCCGATGTGCCAAGGATTCGTAAGCTAAAACCCGCCTTGGGGAAGCAAGAGAGACAAAGAGAAAAGGGCTATTTGTAGAAGTGGGTGGCGGAAAGAGGTGTGACAAACTGTAAGGCTATGGTCAAAAATTGTTTATGATTGTGAGGTTTAGAATATTTTGTTTTTTAAATATTTAATAATTATAACAAGTTATAGAATAGCTAATTTTGGCACTGAAGTTGCTTCTACAATAGCATGACTTTGGAGAATGGTGAATATTATTGGGGTGTGGCCGCGGATATTGAGCCGCCCTATCCGACATTGATCATGGGGTATCGGTTCGATGGGAAAAGGGTAGAGATTTACAGGGCCCAGGGAACCTATATCGTCGTCAACACGAAAACGGCAAAGTACTTAACATGCTTGGGGTTGGAGCATGCTCATTATGTCTTTAGTGAATGTGTCAAGACACTGACCCCTGAGGGAAGCGCATAGATAGATAAGAGCCCTTCTTGAATTGATTCGGTTTTTCCTTTTCCTGCAGGTCTTATCGTAACCCTTCCTCTCGTCTCACCTTTGATATAATCTCACATCGATTGGTTAAATAGCGAATTAGGGGTTTATCCATTATAATGTCTGGATTTCTATGCGGTTCATCCTTTTCGTTGGCATTATTCAATCGGTCCTTTTCCTGGGGCACTGGTTCTTCTATCGAACCCTGGTGCGCTTTTTCGGGCTGACGAACCCGTCGGTGCTCTTGACCTTGAGGGCGGCCATGGCCCTCCTCTCCGTCAGCCTTGTCACAACGTCCTTTCTTGCCTTCCGCTATTCAAATCTTCCGGTCCGGCTCCTTTATACGGCCGCCGCATCCTGGCTGGGGATCTTTTACATGCTCCTTCTTGCCGCCATTATCGCTTGGGTCCTGTACGGGTTTGCCCGATTCCTTCATCTTCCTCTGGATCGCCGGATATTGATCGAGCTATTGATCGGCATAGCCCTCGCGGCAAGCGTCTACGGGTTCATCAATGCAGGGACGATTCGCGTCACACGAATCAGCGTTCTGCTTCCCGGTTTATCGAGCCAATGGAAGAGCAGAACGGCTGTCTGGGTGAGCGACACCCATCTCGGTCAGGTAAGAAACTACGGATTTGCCCGCAAAATTGCTGCCATGGTGCAGCGTTTACGACCGGATGTTGTTTTCATCGGCGGCGATCTCTACGATGGGGAGGCCGTGGACGTGGATAAGGTGATTGAACCCCTGTCCCGGATCTCCGCTCCTCTGGGTACTTACTTTATTACCGGAAACCATGAGGAATTTTATGATAACACCCTCTACCTCCAGGCCGTCCGGCGGGCAGGAATGAAGGTCTTATTTAACGAAAAGGCTGAGCTCGATGGCGTCCAGATCATGGGCGTCGACTACCGGGATGCGAGGAGGGAAGGCGACTTCAAAAAGATTCTGGAAAAGATGAATATCGACCGGAGGAAGCCCAGCATTTTGCTGAAACATGTCCCTGTTCATTTGCACGTGGCAGAAGAACAGGGAATCTCGCTCCAGCTTTCAGGCCACACCCACCAGGGCCAGGTTTTCCTTTTCCGGTGGATCACCTCCCGTGTCTACCAGGGGTATGATTATGGATTGAAAAGGTTTGGGGCTCTTCAGGTTTATACCTCCAGTGGGACCGGCACCTGGGGTCCTCCAATGCGCCTGGACACAAAGCCTGAGATTGTGGTCATCGAGTTTAAGTGATGAGATAAAATGGAAAGGAAAGAAAGGAGCGTTCCACTTGAGGAGCATCACGCCTTCGGTGTGATTTGAGGACCACTCCCGCCGGCGTCCCGTAAACGGGAATTCGGCGGGCAAGTCGTTTGAGGATCGCTACGCTCAAGGCGAGAAGATGAGAGAAGACCACCATTGAATGGAAGTTTGAAAACACTTCGCCTGATGATAGAAATTGAATTGGTGATAAGAGGCAAAGGGGAGTGAAATCAGATTCAATAGAGAAAAAAGAATGAGTCCGGCGAAGAGCAGGGTTCGTCAATTCTTTTTTCCTTCCCTAACCCCCAAGTTCCTGTTAAGGGTGGGGGCCGTCGGCCTCTCTGCCTACCTCATTTTTGGCCATCTCTGCATCCCATTCCGAATTCAGGGAATTAGCATGGAGCCAACCTATGGCGACGGAGGTTTCAATTTCTGCTGGCGGCTGCCCACTCTTTTCTCAAGGCCTGAAAGGTTCGATGTGGTCGCCGTCCGCCTGGCGGGGACCCGCGTGATGCTTTTGAAACGGATCGTGGCCCTGGAGGGGGAACGCATCGAATTCCGGGATGGGAGACTTCTCATCGACGGAAAGAAGATAGAGGAGCCCTATGTCCGTTATCCATCTCAATGGAATCTTCCACCCCGGCAGGTTGAGAAGGACAACGTCTATGTGGTGGGTGATAATCGAAACATGCCCATGGAGACTCACCATTTCGGACAGACCTCGATGAAGCGGATCATAGGAGTGCCACTATGGTGACCATCAAACACATCCTCCTCGCCTTGCTGATCGTGATCGCAGGAATATGGGCGGCCTTCTATTTTTTTGAAAGTGACGAAAGGAAAGTAAAGAAGCAATTTGTCAAGCTTTCAGAAGGGGTGTCGAAGGAGTCAGCGGAAAGTCCTATTGCCATGGCCCAAAAGGTCAAGAGCATTGGGTCCTTAATCAGCGAAAGTTGCGAGATAAAGATTCCCTTCGATTCCTTTTCAGGAAGAAATACTCCGGGAGAGGTATCCGCTTATGCCGCCCGCGGCCGCTCCTATTTCGCAACCCTTGACCTGAAGTTTTACGATCTAACGATCTCCTTCCCTGAAAAGGGGGCGGCGGACGTTACGTTAACGGCCAGGCTGACAGGAAAATTGGCGGCAGGGGAGCATGTGGAAGAAACCCGGGAGCTGAGATGCGTCTTGAAGAAGACTGAAAAGAAATGGCTTTTTACCGAGTTGGAAGTCGTCGAGGTCTTAAAAAAATGAACGACGCTCCAGGAGCATCACGCCTAAGGCGTGATTCGAGGAGTGTCCCGCTTCGCGGGACTTGAGGTTGGAGGCAAGAGGTAAAACCTAAGGTGAGCACTACCGCCCGCGCCCTGTAAACAGTACTTCGGCGGGCAGGTCGCTTGAGGCAAGCTAATAGAGCTTCTTGAGGAGCCAGGACATGTTCTGGCCGAGGGTTTTCATCGTCTGGATGCCCTCGGCGTCGTTTTTTACCTCTCCGGGATTTCGTCCGATCCCCATGTTCCAGTAGCTCGAACCGGGAATGATCATCTGGTTGATCAGAAAGAAATAGTTGATTGAGCTGAGGACATGGGTGGAGCCTGCCCTCCGGACAGATACGACGGCTGCTCCTATCTTCCGTTTAAACAAGTCCCCGTTGGAGCGTGACGTGATCGTGGCCCGTTCGACGAGGGCCTTCATGTTGGCTGTCATGTCTGAGATATAGGTGGGGGAACCCAGGAGGATCCCGTGGGCCTCCTGCATTTTGGAAATATATTCATTCATCCGGTCTTTTTTCACTGCACATTTCTGGTCCTTATTTTCCGCGCATTTGTAGCAGGCAATGCAGCCTGACAGGGTTTCCCCGGATAACTGGATCATTTCCGTTTCGATTCCTTCTTTTTTCAATTCATCGAGGACCAGATTCAGAAGAATGGCCGTATTCCCATCTTTTCGCGCACTACCGTTGAAAGCGACAACTTTTATCATTTCTTCTTCCTTTCCTTTTCGATTGATCGCTCCCGCTCAGAGAAAACTTTGCTTGAGGACCGTCACGCCTTCGGCGTGACTTGAGGAGCGTTTCACTCGAGGAGCGCTTCGCCCTGAACCATATTAAGTTCATGGACTTCGCTTGAGGCCAGATCATTAAAAAAACGCTTCACTCAAAATTCTTACCATCTTTGTCGACTAATATCCATACCACAGGGAGAATATTTTCACCCTCCTACGCAGAAAGCCACGCCTGCGTGCTGAAGCGCACTTCGGCGCGCAAGCACGGTCTTCGAGGCCGTGGATGAATGCGTTGAGGGTGCCCTACGAAGCTCATACGAGCGTAGTGGGGTTTGCTTCGAGGGTTCCGCCCTACGAAGCAGGTGGAGGAGCCACGCCTGCGTGCCGAAACGCACTTCGGCCTGCAGGCACGGGCTTCAGCCCGTGGGGGCTCCACTTAATCCCAGGAGCAATTCAAGGAATATTTTATCCATCAACGGATCAAGATTGGAGGATGGACTGTTGGCATTTTTTGTATTTATTGGTCTATTTTTATCCACCCGGAGAGTTAGGTTTGGATCGACGTCGATAAGAAGAAGCCATAGTTTCTTAATAGATTTCAAGGATATTTCAACCATGGTATCCTTGGCCCAAAAATTGCTCCTAATAGCTTAGTTACCCAGTTACCTGATAGCTGTACCGTTGAGAAGGAGGAGGAAGATGCGGATTCCATTTCTCTTTCTGGTCTTGGCTGGAATGGTTTTTCTATCAGAAAGGGCGGATGCCCGGCAGGTGAGCGTGGGGACGTCCGTTGGAGAGGCGGGCTTAAGGGATTTCTATTTCGCCGTGGGAGACTATTTCAAGGTGACTGAGAGGGAGGTCACCTTTATAAGGGAGAGGACGATCCCCAATGAGGAGGTCCCTGTTGTCCTTTTCATTGGAGCGAGGGCTCGTGTTGCCTCTTCTGCGGTCATCGACCTCAGGCTGGATGGGAGGTCGTGGATGGATATTACCTTCCATTTTAAGCTGAACCCTGAGATCTACTATATGCCGGTAAAAGTGGAAGTGAAAGGTTGGTCCTATGGCAAGCCTTATGGCTATTACAGAAACAGACACAGGAAGGATTGGGGAAAGATCGTTCTGTCAAATCCGGAGATCATCAATCTGGTGAACCTGAGGTTTATCTCAGAGTACCATCAGGTTCCTCCGGAGGAAGTCATTAAGATGAGGGAATGGGGCAAGAGCTTCATCGTGATCAATGATGAGGTCAAGAAAGGAAAAGCAAAAGAAAAAGAGAAAGGTCCAAAAGAAAATGATAAAGGGGAAGGCAAAGGAAAGGGAAAAGGGAATAAGTGAAAAGAAAGATGTAAGATAGAAGATGTAAGATGGAAGTTAAAAGCTAAAGACAAAAGACGAAGCTTAGAAGCCCACCAATAAGCAATACATGCGCATTAAATCATTTGTAGCGCAACCCTTTAGGGTTGCTTTGGATCCCGCCTTGGCGGGACTGAAGCCTTGCCCTACAGGTAAAATAATTTCTTGCATTTGTATTAATAACCAATAACCAGTAACTAATAACAATGGATCTTTACTTGGTTTGGAGGTGGTCGTCGATATAGGTGACCAGGTCGAAGAAAGAGTCCATAAATCTGTCCCCCCGCTCAGGATCGATCTGGTTTACGAAGAAGTGACCTCTTTGGTTTTTGTAATTCATCCCCTCCGGGATAACAATGATCATCTTCTGAATCTCCCCGCTCAAGATCATCAGGTCCAGGGCTGATTTCACGTAGGAATTGGCCAGACCGGCAATCGACATATTATACCCTCCCAGGAGGTAGAGGACCGGATAATAGGTCGTCCGACTTCTAAAATACCCGGGAGGAAGATAGATTCCAAACCTCATAACCCTTCCTCCCAGAGAAGGGCTGCGGAAGTAGGTGACGCCCATCCTGCTCCGATATCTCCATAATTCGTAGGGATCGGTTCCGTATTCTCCACCCGGCCAGTGGTCTGAAGCAAAAGCGAAGAGGGTGGTGAAACGGTTGGCCACGGTGATGGCCTCTCTGATTCCCTGCTTGGCCCTTGCGAAGCTAACGCCGAGATTTTCTTTATCAAACCCGACATGTCCTCCCTCGTAACTTACGTAAACTCTCGGTTCATTGAAGTGAGAGATCCGAGGAAAGTCCACGGGAAAGTCAATCTCTCTTATGAAAAGGAGACCACGACTGTCTACCATGTCCACGAAGTTTTCAGCATGAATATTGAATTGAAATTCATCCGTTGTGCCAGCATCGATATAAAGATTGAGATCCTGAAGGACGGCCAAATCCATTGTGGCAGCATGGGTGAACGGATCTTGGGCCAGGTAGTTTAGCCGGCGGGGATTATATGTGAACTGTCGATCTTCTTCTCCCTCGTCCCCTGTTCCTGGAACTCCATCCAATCCCACATCCTGAAAGGGCTCTGCCGGATCGTAGATTCCGTTTTGGTTCAAGTCAGTATAAGGTTCACCCGGATCATGGATTCCGTTTTGGTTCAGGTCAGTAAAGGGCTCGGCTGGATCATACATCCCGTTTCCGTTCAGGTCGGCAAAGGGTTCGTGAAATTGCCTGATCACAGGCTCTCCCTTAAACCAGTCCAGCTTATTATTCTTATCGGCATCGAGGCCCAGTAAAACCTCAACCCAGTCATATGGACCGGGATCCGTAAAGGTGATGACAGGGAGGTTTCCATCAGGATTGTAGGTGCCATCTTTGAAGTTGAGAAGAGTTGTGGGCTTTCGGGCATTTTCATTGGTAATTCCCGGAGGATAATAGGTTGAATGAGGATTGTAGTAGACAGGATTTCCAAAACTGATGGAGAGATCTTTAATCATATCGAGCAGGGTGTCCCGGTTGGGATAAGGATCGGGATTGTCATAATTTCCAAGCATATCGACTTCAATGGATTTGAGGAGATAATCCATGTCGAGAGGCCCGCCCAGGCCGGCAATCGTCTTGAAGAGGTCGGGATGGCTCAAACCGATATTCATGGCTCCATAGCCGCCCATGGAAACTCCTCCGATAGCCCTGAATTCAGGACTTCCACGACCAATCCTGATGGCTTCTGAGGGTTGAGTGAACAGAAAAGGCAGACTGAGGAAGATGATCAAAAAGAGGGTGACTCGTTTCATCGTTTGCTCCTCTGTTTAGTTATTTGGTCACTCGGTAAATAGGTTATTGAGCTATGGGGTTATTACGAAATGAGTCCTAACAGCGAACCTTCCCTTTTGGCGAAATATTTTCCTTAAGTATTCAAAATTCTCAAATGCGATTCTATCCGCTTTATTCTAAAAGAAATCTGTTATTGAAACAATAAAACATTTGCCGGATTCGGTATCATTCGAACCATTCGATTAAATTTGAGGTGAGGCATTGCCTTCCATGGCACTGGCGATGTGGCGAACCATCTGGCGGTAGACATCGAGAAAGATTTCAGGAGAAAGGAAATAACCACGGTTTTCATCATAAAAAGAATTGACCATTGCCTTCGCAGCCTCGTCGACATCTCCCGTGGAGCGATAGGCCTCTTCTATTTCAGCCCGGTGTTTTTTTGCCATCTCGATTGTTTTCGGGACGAACTGCCTGGCCTCCTCTCCTGTCATATAACCATAATGATCGGCACAGTAGTAGTCCACCTCGAGATCCTTGAGCTTTTCAAGGCTCTCCTGATACCTGGTGTAGTTTGAATTTCCAGAGGTGATGATCGTCTCCTGGAAGGGGATGCCCCCACCGTCCGTAGGAAAGAGGGCCTTCCACTCCGGAACATAAGCAGCGATGGAGCACGAGGAATGGCCCGGAATCTCCAGGACGGAGACGGTTACTCCTCCGAGATCGATCCGGTCTCCATCGT
>Ga0214473_10003871_pt1 | contig 18062 bp, 20 predicted proteins | sample RVTome_7_FD_203509 | JGI IMG/M metagenome (GOLD analysis project Ga0214473, IMG submission 203509) | Soil microbial communities from uranium-contaminated site in the Upper Colorado River Basin, Wyoming, United States - RVT98D197 | ecosystem: Environmental > Terrestrial > Soil > Contaminated >... | reverse complement strand
CAACCTCCGAGAGAGATGAAGCGGGTAAAGTGCTCGGAGATATCTGGAATTTTTTTAGAGGGGTCAACAGCAGCCGGATGCTGATTGTTCGTCCGAATCGATCGTGCAGCAGCAGGAAGAGCTTGTTCGGCCCAGGGCGGAGTTGATGACCGCTGCTGCGCAGCCAACTCCTGCGCGGACGCTGAGCGCGGTAACGGGACAGTTTTTGGCGCAGGCACCGCATTCCATGCAGGCGTCGCGCTCGCCAATCTGAACCTTACCGTTTGTGAGCCGCAGAACCGCGTGGGGACAGACGAACGTGCACATTCCGCAGCCGATGCACTTCTTCTCTTCTAACCTCAACGTCACGACATCTTTAAGATAGATTAAATGCCCCATTGTTCGCCCCTACGAGATAAAATGTGATCCGAACCAGAGTGCGAGGCCTATGATTCCAGCACCGATTTCGAGCGGAACGGCCCACCGCATCTCTTTTCTTACCCCTGATAGAGAAGTGTATGTTGAGGATCCGGTAAAATTCATCGCCAGATAAGCTGAAACTGCCGGGACGAGAAAGAACCAGGCCAGCATTTCGAGACGACCGGTCAATGTTATCCCTTCATCCACACTGAAGGCCGCAAGGATTGCGGCAGCACAGAACCCCAGGATAAAACCCTTGAGTGAAAAAGCCCGTCCCGGCAACCATGGCAGCAGCAAAGGTGTTAAAAAAGCGCCTGACAAAATGGAGACAAGGATAGCAATCACAGAAAAAAGGCCGCGGCTAAAGGCACTGCCGCCCTCTCCCGACTGTCCAAAGAGAGCGATAAGAAAGAGCGCGACCATGACAATCACACCCGCCTTCAGAGCTGCAACAAGCTCCACCGGGATAAGGGCGATCCGCTCCCGGATCGTAAAGGTCTTAAGCCTCATCTCAGGGGTTGCCTTAAGCCCTGCATCCAAGAAAGCCGGAAGATCCTTGGCCCGAACAGGACCGTAGATAACCTTGAAGCCGGATGACTTTTTCACCAGATGAGCCGCAACGCCCGGTCCGGCCAACTGAGGCAGAATCAATTCCCGATGTGTGACGACCTGAGCTAGTCCGCTCGATTCAATCCGGTCAAGGAGCTCCGTTGTGCCGAAAGTCCCCTTCCCCGCCGCACACCAGACGTTAATGCCTTTGGTATCCAGAACGAGGATCCATACGTTGCGGCCAGGCAATGCCACGCGAAGCTTGTCGAAGCTCATCTTGTAATTCGCTGTCACCAGGACCAAGGATTTCTCATCCGGTTCTCCCAGGGCATAAAGACCTGGGTCAACGGTGTAATTCATGCGGCCTATTCCCCAGCGGGCTTTATAGGTCCCCAGCCGATCTGCCTGGACCAGTGAAGACGAAACCTGAGGCACTGCCCCTACGGGAGTCGGGATCGAACCTGTTACGAAGGGCTGCTTTAAGCTCGGAAGGCCCAACTGAGCCTCGTTTGCCTTCGGGCTTCAACAGCTCGTAGGCTCAGGGGTTGCGCAAGATTTGATTTCATCCATAAGATCTCCTCACCCGATACGGGTGACCTCAATACACATAAAGCAGGTCATTAATGCGAAAACAGGATCCCCAAAGAACTGGATTCCCCCGTATCGAGTACCCCGTGTCAAGCACGGGGCAGGCTAAGGCAGGCTTAATCAGGCCCGGAATGACAAAACGTCGATGTTTGAATTGGCACTCTCCGAACTCACAACTCCCAACTAAGGTGAAACCTTCACCATCTCCTTCATCATGGGTCCGAGGAAACCCTTCACTTGCTCTGCCAGATGTTCCGTCTTGATCAGATAGATGCAGCAGATCTCCCCTCCTCTGTCCCAGCTGACAATGGCCAACTTGTCCCCTGCACGGATATTCGCCTTTTCTCTCAATTCCTTGGGGAGGACCATCTGCCCTCGCTCATCAACGCTGATGATCGATTCGACTTTACATGAGCTCTGGCCCCCGTCCGCCGGGGCACAACAAGGCATCTTCCGGTTCTTTTTAGGCATTTCACAGCCCCCGGTTACGCAGAGAATACGAATGGAACGAATGACAGCGAATGAACCGAATAATTCATAATAATCAGAATAATCAGTTAATGCTGATATTAATTGAATAGCAGGAGTTTGTCAAGAGAGGAAAGGAAGAGATCCCTGAAAAAGCCAGCACGTGTGGCAACAGGTCATGCTGAATCCGCCCCGCCCTCGGCGGGAGACATCTAACAAAATTAAGGAATGACAAGACCCTGAAACGAGTTCAGGGTGACAAAGAAAGATTTTCAGAAATCTCCCAAGGTCAGAAGAGTTAACCTCCCAGTTGCATAAAAACTATCGAAAAGGCAGTCGGGTGTGCTGGAAGAGCTTTAGAGCGGCACCTTTAAGCGGTTGGCTGCTCTGCCGCCCAGCAAATGACAAACCTCACCTGCGGTGACATCCCATGGTACCCATAAAACATGCCAAGAACCCGCATTCTAAAGGTCTGGAAGTGCACTCGACTGCCTTTTCAATGCAATGTTGAGGTTAAGAAGGCCTAACCCCAATCAACTCTCCAGGAGGATGAGATCGGGGTCTTCGAGATGTTCAATCACCGAATTCAGAAAACGCGCTGCCACAGCACCATCGACGACCCGATGGTCGAAAGAAAGGGAGAGACCAACCATCTTCCGAATTTCGATCTTCCCGTCTTTTACAACGGGCGTCTCTCTGATCCTCCCCACGCCCAGAATCGCCACTTCGGGATGGTTAATGATCGGCGTGCCGAAGATTCCCCGGATCGCGCCGTAGTTGGTGATGGTAAAGGTCCCGCCCTTTAAATCAGCCAGATCGACGGTCCGGTTCCGGGCTTTCTCGGATAACTTGAACATTTCTTCTGCAAGCTGCAGGATCGACTTCTCGTTTGCATTCTTTACCACGGGAACCATCAACCCCTCAGGAGTGTCCGTCGCTATACCGATGTTGTAATATTTCTTCAGAATGATTTCTTCATTCTCGTCATCCAGCATCGCATTCAAGTAGGGATGCTCTTTCAAACCGGCGATCACAGCTTTGATGATAAAAGGCATGACGGTGAGCTTGATGCCCTTCTTCTCCGCCGCCTTCTTCTCCTTCTCTCTGATCTCCCATAGCCCTGTAACATCGGCTTCATCCATCGCCGTCACATGGGGTGCGGTGTATTTCGATTTAACCATTGCCTTTGCGATAGACCGCCGAACACCCCTCAGGGGAATGCGTTCCACGTATCCGTAAAGATCGTATTTTTTGACCTTCTTCACTTCCTCGACGGGAGGCTTTCCTTTCTCTTCCGCCGCTTGACGGACATCTTTCTCCAACACCCTTCCTCCGGCCCCCGTCCCTTTCGCTTTCTCGATATCCACACCCAACTCTTTTGCCAGGCCCCTGACCGCCGGTGTAGCCAGTGCATGCTCGCTGACGAAGGCAGGCTTTGCAGGTTTTGGTTTTTCCTCTACGCCGCCCCCTTCCTCCGGCGCCTCCTCAAGCTCCCCTACGACACCTACTGAAGGCCTCGGAGGCGCCTCCTTGGGGGGCTCTTCTTTCTTGGGCTCTTCTTTCTTGGGCTCTTCTTTCTTGGGCTCTTCTTTCTTGGGCTCTTCTTTCTTGGGCTTCTCTTCCTTTTTCTCTATCTTTTCTCCTTTATCGCCAAAAACCACGATGCCCTGGCCCACCTTCACAATCTCTTTCTCTTTGGCCAGAATTCTCAGAATCACTCCGGTCTTGGGAGAAGGAATTTCTGCGAGGGCCTTGTCGGTCTCTACTTCAACGAGAGGCTGCCCCTCCTTGATTTCGTCACCCTCTTTCACCAGCCAGCGAACGATCTCCCCTTCAGTCAATCCCTCTCCGATATCGGGAAATTTAAATTCGTAAGACATAAAACCTCCAAAGAAATTCCGAATAAAACGAATATCACCGAATAACACGAATATGTCTTATTCGTAAAATTCGTTATCATTCGGGTCATTCGTGACTCAGAAGCTCATTACTTTTTTCACGGCTAGAACAATCCGTTTTGCATCGGGGAGATAGTAATTCTCCAGCTTCATTAACGGAACGGGAACATCAAAGCCTGTCACCCTTTCAACAGGGGCTTGAAGAGAGAGCAGGGCCTTTTCATTGATCAGAGCGATGATCTCTGCGCCTGCGCCGCAGGTCTTCGGCGCCTCGTGAACGACGACTCCCCTCCCGGTTTTTCGAATGGAGGTGATGATCGCTTCAACATCCATCGGGGAAATCGTTCTTAGATCAATGATCTCCGCTGAAATGTTTTCCCCTTTCACCTGCTCCGCAGCACTTACGACCTCTCTTACCATAGCCCCCCAGGCGATGATGGTTACATCCTTCCCTTCCTGAACCAACCTGGCCTTTCCAAGAGGCACGTTATAGTCTCCCTCCGGAACTTCCTCCCGGATGGCCCGGTAGATACGTTTGGGCTCCATGAACATCACGGGATCCGGGTCGCGAATGGAGGAGATCAAGAGTCCCTTGGCATCATACGGTGTTGAAGGAATGACAACTTTTATACCCGGTATGTGGGCCAATATTGCCTCAGGACTATCCGAGTGATGCTCGGGGGCATGGATGCCTCCCCCGTAGGGAAAACGCATGACCAGGGGACAGGTGAATCTCCCTCTCGATCGGGTTCGAATTCGGCCGAGGTGATTATAAATCTGGTCAAGGCATGGATGGATGAAACCATCAAATTGAATTTCGGCAACCGGGCGAAGCCCATAAACAGCCATCCCGAAGGCCGTGGCAATAATCCCCAGTTCTGCTAACGGGGTATCGACCACCCGCTCTTCCCCGAATTTTTTCTGGAGCCCGTCAGTGACACGGAAGACCCCGCCCTCCTTCCCCACGTCCTCACCTAAAATAATGACTCGACCATCCCTCTCCATTTCCTCCCGGAGACCCAGATTGATCGCTTCGACCATATTCAGTTTTGCCATACCTCTCCCCTCTCTTCCGTTCCAGCTTTGGCCGAAATTGCCCTATGCCCTATGCCCTCTGCTCTATGCTGATCCTATCCCAGTGTCGATTTCAGATACTCCATCTGTTCCTTCAATTGCGGCGTCATCTCTTCAAAAACGTATTTAAAGATCTCTTCAACCTCCGGGTTCGAATAAGCTTCAGCATCACTTACTGCCTGATCGATCTCCTTCTGGGCCTCCTCGCTCATCCGTTGCTCGACTTCTTCGCTCCAGAGCCCTTTCCCCTTCAGATAGAGCCTCAAACGGATCAACGGATCCCTGGGTTTCCAGGGCTCGATCTCTTCCTCGGCCCGGTATTTGGTGGGATCGTCAGCCGTGGTGTGAGGCCCGAACCGAAAGGTCACCCCCTCGATCAACGTGGGACCTCCGCCGGAGCGTGCCTTTTCAACCGCTGCTTTGGTTGCTACGATGACCGCAAAGAGGTCGTTACCATCGACCTGGATACCATCGAACCCATAGGCAATTGCCTTTTGGGCAATTGTTTTTGAGGCGGTCTGCCTCGACCTGGGAAGCGAAATGGCAAATTGATTGTTCTGACAGAAGAAGACCGTTGGGGTCTTGAAGACACCGGCGAAATTCATTCCTTCGTGAAAATCGCCCTTAGAGGTTGCACCATCTCCGAAAAAAACCATGGTGACGATCTTGTCTCCTTTGATCTTTGCTGCCCAGGCAGCTCCAACTGCCTGGGGGATGTGGGTCCCTACGGGAATTGAAACCGGCAGGATATTGATCCCTTCAGGAGCATGACTCCCCGTCTCATTCCCCATCCAGTAAAGGAAAAAATTCTTCAAAGGGATTCCCACCATTAACGTCGCCCCGATTTCACGAAAGGCAGGAAAAACCCAGTCATCTTTCTGAAGAACATAGGTGCTTCCGACCTGACAGGCTTCCTGGCCCCAGATTGGCGCATAGGTTCCAAACCTTCCCTGCCTTTGCAGCATCAGGCCCTTCTGGTCCGCCACCCGGATAAAAAGCATTTTCTGGTACAGGGCAAGTGTCTCTTTGTCACCGATGGGTGGTTTTCCATCCGGCAGAAGCGTTCCATCCTCCTTGAGAATCTGAAACATCTTTCCCTTTAATGGGAAATACTCTTCAAACAAATTCATCGTCTTGCCCCCTTGATTTATGAAGGACGACCGTTCGCTTCGCTCACTTAGACGAGGGACGATCGCTACGCTAGGACGAGAGGAGAAATGGAAGGACGATCACTCACTTCGTTCGTTAGGACGACAGACGCCCGCTCACTTCGTTCACTAGGACGAGGGACTATTCTTTCCTTGGTCCTAGATGTGCCGTCCTTCGTCCATCATCCATCGTCTATCGTCCATCGTTGTTTTCCTGTTCGTCCATCGTCCCTCGTCTATCGTCCATCATTTATTCGATGGCCCACTTTTTCAATCGTTCATAATCAGCAGAACCACAGATCCATTTTCCCGTTTTCTTATTATAAAAAAACGGGACGCCGCCACAGTATCCCTTATCATATTCTTTCATCAGCTTGGCATTCGCTTCATTGTGCCAGACTTCGAGCTTCTGAACTTTCACGCCAGCTTCGTCCTCGAGCCTCTCCACGAGAGGATCCATCTTGCGGCAGTGGGGTCATTCCGTTCCTTCGAATTCAAAAAGATATGGCTCCTTTTCCATCGATCTCTCCTTTCTATGTTTTTGTGGACCTTTCGGCTCCCCGGCCTGTCCCTCGACTTCACTCGGGATGGTGAGCTTGCCGAACCAAAGGCCGGGGCTTGCCCTTCGATAAACTCAGGGCCTTGAACCTGTCGAAAGGCTCAAGGTTCACCCTGAGCGGCGCCTCCTTCCCCGCCTTCAAAAGCGGGGCTTCGCGCGGTCGAACGGGTGAACGCCCAGCCTTTCTAGGTCGGCGACTAAAGCTTCCTTCCGATGAAGATTAGCAACCGATCGTGCTTAAGCACCCTTTTCCAAGAGATGATCCAGACTGAGCCGTCCTGCTCCTGTTGAAAGGAGGATAAAGCATCCTCCTAACATGCTCACATTCTTCATGAATTGGATAATCTGGGCCTGATCAGCAAAATCGGTATGGAAGATCAGCGTCGTGGGGACCAGAAAGATGATAAGAAGGAGAGCCCCCAGTCGGGTGAAATATCCAAGGATGACTGAAATGCTCCCCACCAATTCAAGGAAGATAGCGCCACCCAGGAAGAAGGCAGTAAAGGACATGCCAAATTTTGCCATATATTGGGCCGTGTCCGTAAAGTTATCGATTTTTCCGATTCCCGAATTGACGAAAATCAAGACCAAAAGAATCCTCCCAACCAGTGCAGTCAAAGCTTTCCATCTCTCCATCGCTTTACCTCCCCCTCCAAGTTTTCAGGTTGAGGTCACGGTCAGGAAGCCCATTTTGGACAATGAACGATGAACAATGATCCTTCGACAGACTCAGGCCTGTCCTGAGTCCCGCGCTTCGCGAGATTCACCCTTCGACGAGCTCAGGGCGAATGGTCGAAGGGACGTTCGTGGTGAGCTTGTCGAACCATTAACGTTCATCGTCAGGAAACGGGCATCTTCACCCCACCATGAGACGGGACTCCTATTTCTGCCCCGTCACTCTAACTTCAGGTCCCTGTACTTCTTCACATGTTCCACCAGTCCTCCATCGTTGAGAATCTTCTTCATCACCGGCGGAAGGGGCGGAGAAGAGATGGTCTCGTTTCGGGTAAGGTTAATGATTTTCCCTTCATCGAAAAAAAGTTCTATCTCGTCTCCTTCCGCAAAGCGATCGGTATCACAGATAATTGCAGGCAGTCCGGTGTTGAAGCAGTTTCGATAAAAGATCCGGGCAAAACTCTTGGCCAGAACGGCCTGGATGCCATTCATCTTAATGACAATGGCTGCATGTTCTCGGCTTGAGCCGAGGCCACAATTTTGACCTGCAACGATGAAATCCCCGGGGTGAACCATTTCAGAAAAACCAGGTCGCTCATATTCCAGAATGTGCTTGGAAAGTTCAGGGAGATTCGATCTCAAATAGAAATATCGGCCGGGGATAATATGGTCTGTGCTGATGGCGTCCCCGAACTTCCATACCTTTCCCTTCATTTTTTCTCCTGTCACCCTCTCCCTCCCCGCCTACTCCGCCCAAGCAGCCTGGCGCTTGGCGGGACTGCTTCGGTCGTGCCTTGAAGGGGAGAGTTTCAATTGGGTGGGGGTCAGAGATACTTTCTTGGATCGGCAATCTTGCCTTCAATGGCCGTCGCTGCCGCCGTAGCAGGCGACCCCAAATAGATGAATGATTTCGGGCTTCCCATCCTCCCTTGAAAGTTCCTGGGCTGAGTGGCCAGACAGACCTCCCCATCTCCAAGAACACCTTCATGGAGTCCAATACACGCACCACACCCCGGAGGGGTCACCAAACCACCCGCTTCGGCGAAGATCTCTATCGTTCCATCTTTCAGTGCCTCCGTATAAACCAGGTGAGACCCGGGAGTGACGATCAGCCGTGTTCTGGGATGGATGGTTCTTCCTTTTAGTATTCCGGCAGCGATGCGAAGGTCTTCCAACCTCCCATTGCAGGAAGTCCCCACAAAGACCTGGTCAACCTTCACCTCTCCTATGTGATCGATGGTCTTCGTATTATCCACCTGATGAGGGCAGGCAATGGTGGGCATCAGTTTCTTGGCATCGATTCTCACCGTCTGTTCGTAAGTCGCATCGGGATCAGAGGCCATTCTCTGAAAGACATCACCCCTCCCCATCCGGTCCAGCCAACCCCGGGTGATCTTATCGGGAGGAAAGAGACCGACCTTGGCTCCTGCTTCGACTGCCATATTGGCGATGGTCAGTCTTCCCGCCATCTCCAGATCATCGATCGTATCTCCAAGATATTCCAGGGCCTTATAAGTTGCCCCTGCCGCACCGATTTCCCCGATCAAATGGAGGATAATATCCTTGCCATACACCCCGACAGGGAGTTTCCCTTCGACAATGACCCGTATTGTTTCCGGAACCCTGAGCCAGATCTTGCCCAGGGCAATGGCAACAGCAGCATCCGATGAACCAACCCCCGTTGCAAAGGATCCAAGAGCACCTCCTGTGCAGGTATGGGAATCGGCTCCAATCACGACCTCTCCCGGCACCGCAAACCTCTCTGCCACCACCTGATGCGAGATCCCTGACCCCACATCTGAAACCTGAATCCCTGTTTTTTCGGCAAAACTTCTAAGGAAAACATGGTCATTGCTCAGTTCAAACCTCGGGCTGGGAGAAGCATGGTCGAAGAAGAAGATCGTCCGCTTGGGATTAAAAACCTTCTCAAAACCCATCTCCTGTATCTTTCTCACAGCCAGAGGGCCAGTCCCATCCTGAGTATAGGAGAGATCCACCTTCACCACGGCGATCTCCCCTGCCCGAACCTCCTTGTCTGTATGTTCGCTTAATATCTTTTCAGCCAATGTCATTCTCATCGTATCCTCAATGCCTGCTACTCGCCTCTGCCTTGAATTCGCAAAACCTGGATATTATATTTAGTTTAAAGAAAGGGGGTGTTTTTAATGGCTGAAAAAGCGAAAATAACTCCATGTGTCTGTTTTTCCCATGACGACAAAGAAGGACGCCTTAGTATCGAGGTGCAACTTCCGGGTGTTGATAAAAAGGACATTTCCCTGGAGATGAGAAGAGATAGCTTCTGTGTCACAGCTTCAAGGGGAGAGGACACCCAATATTCGGGTTGTTTCATGCTCGCCCACGAGGTGGAGTCTGGCAAGACACAGGCACGATATGAAAACGGTCTTCTCAAAGTGTTTGCTCCTATTAAAGGCTGGGAAGACAAATCGCTTATTACCGTTCAGTAGCCGGATTATCCGTTTGAAAGCCCTTCAAATCCATGAAGGGTTTTCTTTCTGTTTCAGCCTTCACGCGCGAGATTTCTCTCCTCCATCGCGAACGGTGAGCCGAAGCACTCAGGATGAACGGTTTTTTCCCCGATCATGGTGAGCCTGTCGAACCATACCCTTACCGTTGAACGAAACTTATTTTCTAAATCAACAGATGATGAAGTCGTAAAAAGTCGAAAAAGGCTAATGATCGTCATTCCGGCCCCGTATCAAGTACGGGGTAAACTCCAGCCGGAATCCAGTTCTTTCAAAGACTTAGAAATTCTCTGGACACCGGTTTTCACCGGTGAGACGACTTTTTGCGAGTCCATCAACAGGTGGTAGAATACAAAAAATCACACAGGAAGTATATACGGTAAACCCTGTATTTTAAGAGGAAATATACTGTATTTTCGTGTAAGTTTGGGCTGGACGAAGAAGAGGCCTGTGCTATATTGGAGGGTAAATTCGCCGGGCAAAAAGGGGAAACGATGACGGAAGCGCTGCTTTATGAAAAGATGGAAGGCCTGAAGGTGCATTGTTTTCTGTGCAACCATCATTGCATGATTTCAGATGGAAAATTTGGCGTCTGTAATGTCAGAGAGAACAGAGGAGGAATCCTTTACACCCATTCCTATGGGAAACTTGTCGCCCAGAACATTGATCCGATAGAAAAGAAGCCCCTTTACCACTTCTACCCTGGTTCCAAGTCGTTTTCAATCGCTGCCATGGGGTGCAATTTCCAATGCGGCTTCTGTCAGAACTGGCAGATCTCTCAGGTCAGCGAAGCGAAGAAGTCAGGGGTTTATCCCCAGGAGGTAAAACCGGAAGATGTCGTTCAGCAGGCGGTCCGCTCCGGCTCAAAAAGCATTTCCTATACATACACGGAGCCCACCATCTTTTTTGAGTATGCCTACAAGATTTCACAGCTTGCAAAGGGAAAAGGGATCGACAATGTTTTCGTCACGAATGGATTTATGACGGAAGAAATGATCCATATGATTCATCCCTGCCTTGACGCTGCGAACATCGATCTCAAGTCCTTCAACGAAGACTATTACAGAAAGATCTGCAAGGGTAAAGCTGGACCGGTCCTGAAAAATATTGAATTGATGAAGAAGTTGAACATCTGGATTGAGATCACGACGCTCCTGGTGCCGGGGCAAAATGACTCTGAGGAGGAGTTGAGAAAGATCGCAGGCTTTCTCGCCGGCATTGACAAAGCCATCCCCTGGCACATCAGCCGCTTTTACCCCCAGTACAAAATGGACGATCTGGAGAGCACCCCTATCCCTGTATTGAATCGGGCTTACGAGATCGGCAAGGAGGCAGGGTTGCGCTATGTCTATCTCGGGAATGTGGTGGGCCCGGGAAATAACTCTTACTGTTATGGATGTGATCGATTATTGATCGAGCGGGTGGGCTTTTCGATCAAGCAATATGGAATTAAAGATGGCAGATGTCCCGCCTGCCAGACGCCCGTGGATGGAGTTGGATGCTAATTAGGAACGCCGAGGCGTGGCTAATTTTTCAATTTCACTGATCTTAAAATACAGTCCTTTCCCCCGGAAAATACAGTGTATCCCCCATTGACCATTCCGGCATCTCCTTAGTAGACTATAACTTATCTCAAAATGCCGCAGCCCATTTTAACCCGGGCCAATTCACAGGAAAGGAGGTGAAGGGATGAAGACAAAAAGAACGACGATGAATAAGCTTGCCAGTCGGCAAGAAGCAAAGTTTTGGGCCATGATGCGGGCTGCTGACCCTGGCAAGCGATGTTACAAGTGAAAGAAGTGAAAAAGCATATGATTGCCGGTCCGGCAATAAAAGATTTTGATTTTTTCATCCAATGGCATCTCACTGAACGGTGTAATCTTCGATGTCATCACTGTTATCAGGGGCGGAGAAGGATTCAGGAGATGGCCGTGGATGAAGTGAAAAATGAGATCGACGGGGCGACCGAGATGTTTCAGGCCTGGGAGCAAGAGCACGGCATTCGGGTTTCCCCGTCGATCCATTTTACCGGGGGAGAACCCTTTCTATTTGAGGGGCTCTGGGAAGTTATTACTCATGCCAGGGACAAGGGATACGGGGTGGCCATGATGACCAATGGCTCCCTGATCATCCCAGATGATGCAAGGAAGGCGTCGTCCCTCAGCGTTTCCGATATCCAGGTCAGCCTGGAAGGGCCCCCGGCCCTTCATGATTCCATCCGGGGAAAAGGAAGCTTTCTCGCCGCTGCCAGAGGCGTCGAAGAACTGGTCAGGGCGGGCAACAGGGTGAGTGCCAATGTGACGCTTTCCCGCCTCAATGTGGAGACGATTCAAGATACAGTTGAAACCGCGAAGGGAATGGGTTTTTACGGGATCGGCTTTTCCCGCATCGTCCCGTGCGGAAGGGGAAAGGCCCTCCTGGACCGTCTTCTCTCCCCGCAGGAGCTAAAGTCTGCTTATCAAAAGATCGCCTCCCTGAACCATCCGACCTTTGAGGTGGTTTCGGGAGACCCACTGGCCGGAACTCTGTCTGGGGCAGCACTATCTTCCGGATGCAACCTCAGTCTTGCCGGGTGCAGTGCGGGCTTTTCAGGTGTGACCATTACCAGCGACGGGTCGGTAATGCCCTGTCGCAGGATCGGTTTGGTAGCGGGAAACCTTAGAAAGATGGACCTCCGGACCCTATGGGCTTCTTCCAGACTCTTCTGGCGGCTGAGGAAAAGGGAAAGTTATCAGGGGAAATGCGGCAGTTGCTCCTTCTGGCCCTCATGCCGGGGATGTCGGGCCGTGGCTTATGCTTATTCTGCCGCCCAAGGGAAGCCCGATCTTTTTGCTGACGACCCACAGTGCTGGATAAATGATTAACAACCCATGATCAATGGTCGATTAGGCGTAGATACTTATACCAGAAAGTCTGAGAATTCATCTCTAACTTTATCTCAAATGTCTCCCAAAAATCTCCCCTCCCCTTGGTGGGAGGGGATGAAGGGGAGGGGGGATGGGGGGATTGGGTTTGAAAAAGCCTCCGATCAGATTTATAATTAATATAAAGGAGGCCAAATGGCTCGATATACAGGTTCAAAATGCAGAATATGCCGCCAACTGAACTTTTCAGTCTGCGGATCTGAGCGCTGCGCCCTCCAAAACAAGACTAATCCGCCCGGGATGCATCCTCAACAACGAAAGAAGATGAACGACTTCAAGGTCCGCCTTCTTGAGAAGCAGAAATTGAGATATTCCTACTGGGTCTCGGAAAGACAATTTAGAAACTACGTAGAGGATGCCTTTAAGAAACCCGGAGTAAAGGGAGAAACCCTGATCAGCCTCCTCGAACGCCGTCTGGATAACATTGTCTATCGCTTGGGATTCGCCCCTACCCTTCCGGCTGCCCGGCAGGAAGTCGTCCATGGACATGTCATGGTCAATGGCCGCAAGGTCGACAGGCCTTCTTACCTCCTCCGCCAGGGCGACAGCGTGACTTTAAAGGAGAAAAGCAAGAAGATGCTCCTTGTCCAGGACGCGCTGACCCGAAGCATGTCTCGACCGGTTCCATCCTATCTTGAGGTGGACAAGGAGAATTTGAAGGGAACCCTGACCGGCATTCCTGCAAGAGATCAGATTCCTTTGGAAGTCAACGAAGGCCTCGTAATGGAACACTACACGAAGTACCTCTAACCACCAACGGAATAATGGAATGGTGGAATATTGGAAGAATGGGTAAACAAATAGAAGTCTCTAAATTCAATGCTGTTCATTTAACCCGATATTCCAAAATTCCGGTTTGGTTCCATCTTCCCACTATTCAAAAATTCCATTTGCGTCTTGTCTTTTCGTGGACGTTGTGCAAGAATTTTCTAAGGGAGGTGCCGCATTCATGGCGATTCCAAAAGGAATTGAGCGGATATCGGATACGATCTGGGAGCTGCCCCGCTCTTACAAGGAAGGGATGCGAGTTCCCGCCCGGGTTTACGGAACCGAAAAATTGATCCGGGAAATGGACGATACCGTCTACGAACAGATTACCAATGTGGCAACCCTTCCAGGGATTACGAAATATGCCCTCTGCATGCCCGACGGCCATTTTGGTTATGGTTTTCCCATCGGAGGCGTTGCCGCGATGGATGCAGAGGAAGGGGTGATCTCGCCAGGAGGCATTGGCTTCGATATCAATTGCGGCATGCGTCTGGTCACAACCAACCTCACTTACGAGGAGGTAAAGCCGCACCTCAAGACGCTGGTTGATAAGCTCTACGCGAGAGTTCCAGCGGGAGTGGGAAGCACGGGCTTTTTAAGAATCTCAAGAAAAGAGTTCCGCGAGGTGGTGGAACAGGGCACTCGCTGGTGCGTGGCAAACGGCTACGGGTGGGAAGAAGATCTTGAGCTGACCGAGGAGTCCGGCTGCATCACAGGAGCGGATTCATCGAAGATCAGTGAGAAGGCGATCGACCGCGGTTACAATCAGATCGGGACTCTGGGCTCCGGTAACCATTATCTGGAGATCCAGGTGGCCCAGGAGAAACATGTCTTCGACCCGGAAATTGCCCGCATCTTCGGAATTACTGTTCCGGATCAGATCGTGGTGATGTTCCACTGCGGCAGCCGCGGCTTCGGTCATCAGGTTGCCACCGACTATTTACAGGTTTTTCTGAAAGTCATGGAGAGCAAATATGGCATCAGGATCCTGGATCGGGAGTTGGCTTCTGCTCCCTTTGATTCTCCTGAAGGAAGGGATTATTTTGCAGCAATGAAAGGCGGGATCAATATGTCCTTTGCCAACCGCCAGGTCATCCTCCATCGAATCCGTGAAGTCTTCTCTGACGTATTCGGCCGTTCTCCCCAGGATCTGGGGATGCACATGGTCTACGATGTGGCCCATAACACAGCCAAACTCGAACGCCATCTTGTCGATGGGAAAATGAAGAACCTCCTTGTCCACCGAAAGGGTGCAACCCGCGCTTTCGGTCCAGGAATGGAAGGCATTCCCGGACGTTATAAGACAGTGGGACAGCCGGTCATCATCGGGGGCAGCATGGAAACCGGGTCCTACCTGCTGGTTGGAACTCCAGGTGGAGCGCAGACCTTCTTCAGCACCGCCCACGGGAGCGGACGCACGATGAGTCGAAACAAGGCACGAAAGTTATGGCAGGGAAGAAAATTGCAGCAGGAGATGGAAACCAGGGGAATTTACGTCCGCACGGCCTCCTGGCAGGGGCTGGCCGAGGAGGCAGGGGGGGCTTATAAGAATATCGACGAGGTGATCGAAGCCACTGAACAAGCCGGGATCAGCAAACGGATCGCGCGCTTCATACCCATCGGCAATGTCAAAGGATGATTCCAATTTGGATTGCTCATGATGGAGAAAACATATTAGCATTACTCCCGTAGATTCCCATCCCCCTCCTGACCCTTCGACTTCGCTCAGGACAGGCCTCCCCCTTGAAGGGGGAGAAATCATGCGTAGCGGCTGACAACTTCCCTCCCCTTCAGGCCTCCGGCTCCGAAGAGCCTCTGGCTCGGAGAGGGGAGGGGCAGGGTGGGGGTGGGGTAGAAACTGATTATCAACGTCAATGGCACGGACTCCCATTACTCTTATTACAGGCCCTCTTGGAAGTGGAAAGACGACCCTTCTTCGTCACATTCTGGATAGGGTGTCAAAGAAGATCGCTATCCTGATGAACGAGTTCGGCGAAATCGCCATCGACCGGAAGATTATCGAAGGAAAGAATATCCAGATTGCAGAGATGGACGGTGGATGCGTCTGCTGTTCCCTTCAGGGAGAGTTTGAAGCGGCAGTGAACGAAGTGATCGATACGGTAGACCCTGATATCATCGTCGTGGAAGCAACCGGGGTGGCGGAACCCGATGCCCTGATCTTCGACATTCAGGAAAGTCTGCCCAGGGTTCGGCTGGATGGCGTCGTTACCGTCGCGGATGCAGATGCCATGATTCGATTTCCTCAATTGGGCCACACGACACGCATGCAGATCGAAGATGCGGACATGGTCCTGCTGAACAAGGTTGATCTTGTTTCGTCCGAAGAGTTGGGAAAGGTGAAGGAAAAGATCCTCTGCCTAAATGAGGCTGCACCCATCCTGGAGACACAACGCTGCCGGGTCGACCCTGAATTGCTTTTTGGAATCGCCCGGGAGCGGGAGATTCAGCCTCCTCAGCATGTTCACGAGTTTGAATTTGGGTCTTTTTGCTATACGACTGAAACCTTGTTCGACAAGAATCGTTTTGAAGCCTTCGCTGACCATTTGAGCAGAAAGATCTATCGGGCCAAAGGCTTTGTCCGTTTTCCTGAAGGTCCCCATCTCTTTAACTACGTAGCAGGCCGCTGGGAATTGGAGCCTTTCCGGGAAGAAAAGACCGCTCTGGTTTTCATTGGCAAGGAACTCGATTCGGAGAAGGCAGAGATCCTTGAAGAACTCAAGGGATGTGAACTGGAGAGATGAGATGCCTTACGAATTCCTGGATGATGTTGCCACGGCTGATATCGCGTTTAGGGCCTGGGGAAACGATTTGAAAGAAACGTTTATTGCGGCTGCGGATGCCACAATGAATGTAATGATCGAAGAACTCGATTCCATTCGGCCCCGCGAGAGGCGAGAATTGAAGCTTGAGAATGATGCCCTCGACATGCTTCTTTTTAACCTGCTTCAGGAGCTGATCTACTACAAAGACGCCGAGAGGCTGATGCTGAGGGTCCATCAAGTTGATATTGAAGAGAAAGAAAAATCCTACGCTCTGGAAGCGGTGGCATCAGGCGAGCAGCTCGATCCCGACCGTCACCGTCAGCGGGTCGATGTCAAAGCCGTTACCCTTCACCGTTTCCGTCTGGAAAAGACGGACCGCGGGTGGGAAACAATAATCATTCTGGATATCTAACTGAATGCCGGGATAATGGAATGACGGAATATTGGAATAACGGAAGAATGGGTTTCAAACAAACTGTTTATATAAAGAGATTCGGACAATCCAAGAATTTTTTCTCTTTCCAATATTCCAACATTCCAGTATTCCAGTATTCCCTGGATTTAATAGTCGATGCCGGGCTGCGGCTCGATCCCCTTTCTATACGCATGCTTCACTTCTGTAATCTCACTCACCGTATCCGCCAGTTCGATTACTTGAGGGTGGGCATCCCGCCCCGTTAACACGAGGTGCATCGGGGGAGGCTTACGTCGGATGATTTCTAAAACCTGCTCCAGATCGACAAGACGGAGATGGAGGGCGTTATTAATCTCGTCCAGAATCAGGATGTCATACCTGCCGGAGTCCATCTTTTGGTGTACCAGTTGAATCGCATCCTGCGCATTCTTTCGGTGTTCCTTATAGGGATAGGGATTCCCCTGGATACCGCAAAACCCTTTCCCTGTGGCGATGAGTTCCACCTCGCAGCCCATCTTCCTCACCCCATCCCACTCGCCAGCATAGATATCCCCCTTCATGAATTGAATGATGCAGACTCGCATATCATGGCCGCAGGCTCGAACAGCAATCCCAAGGGCGGTTGTGGTTTTCCCCTTGCCGTAACCCGTTATCACGACAACAAGGCCCTTCTTCTCTTTGGGAACCAATTGAGTGATTTCCATCAAAAACCTCTCCTTTTAACAATATAGCAAATTTCAACAGGGTTTTCATTCAAAAGAGAGATCTGAAGAAATGACCAGATCTCGCTAATTACACCGATTTCAAAAGAGGATTGCACAGATTTTCTCTAGTTCAATTTTTTCTGTGTAATCGATATTCGATCTGTGAAATCAGAGAGCTCTTCTTAGAGCTCTCAAAGAATTGTCTTGACATGGCAGGCACGCGACCCTAATCTGAAATTAGGAAGATGTTCACCCCGTTAGAAATTCCAGTGGGGCACAAACCCCGCCGGAATTGTGCTAAAATGTAACCCCCTTACAGGGGACATTATTTCTAACGGGGTAAACGGGGGAAGGAGAGCCATGGGACAGGACAGAAAGATAGAAGACTTAAAAAAGGAAATAGAAGAGAATGGTCTGGTCTGCGATTGCGGGGCGAAAGTGTATGAATTCGGAAAGGGACCCATCGAGGATCAGCCTAATTACAATAAATATTTTGAATACCTCGAATGCCCCGGATGCAAGAAGCTCTACTATTTGTAGAAGATTCTCAAATCAGATCCTAAGGACCTAAAGAAACCCTGAAGCAAGTCCAGGGTAACAAGTAGGGTTGGCGTCCCCGCCGACCGG
>Ga0214473_10003870_pt1 | contig 18071 bp, 11 predicted proteins | sample RVTome_7_FD_203509 | JGI IMG/M metagenome (GOLD analysis project Ga0214473, IMG submission 203509) | Soil microbial communities from uranium-contaminated site in the Upper Colorado River Basin, Wyoming, United States - RVT98D197 | ecosystem: Environmental > Terrestrial > Soil > Contaminated >... | reverse complement strand
GGGCCCGGACGCGATCGGCAACGCCGTCGAAGAACTGGCGGTAGGTCGTGAGACCGACCGCAAGGAGCCGCACTCGTGCGGCGCCAACACCAAGGCTCGCGTATGCGAGCCGAGCACGGCCAGGTGTAAAGGTCGACGAGGCGCCGTAACTGATGACGGCAAGATACGTGCGCGTTCCACGCCAGAAGCTCGGTGTCACGAGCGCTTGGTTCTGCGCGGAGAGAGCCTCTCGAAGCAGCTGCACCTTCGCTCTGATCTCAGCATCGCGGGTGCCAGCATCGATCTCCGCGAAGAGGACCGCCGTTGCACTGCCGTGGTTGCTCGCGTTTCCCTCGGACGCCTTCGCCTCCGCGACGCTCAATCCGAGCAGTGCTTGCTCGAGGTGAAGACCAACGATATCCAGCCCGTGATCGCGAACGTCGGTGTGAACCAAGGTCAGCGCTTCGAGTCGCCCCCCTGGAGGACCGAGATCTGGAACTCCACGGGAGACATTCAGCAGCGCGTGGCCGAGACATTCTGTGAACCAGGGATCGCGCTGGTCTTCTCGGAAGTCGTTGGTAAGCGTGTTGCTGGTTCCAATCATCCGATCAACGTCGCGCCGGAGTTCGGTTTCGAACGAGGGACCGCCGCCGAGCATCTCAGTGGCAATCGCGAGATTCACCCGGATCGCCTGTCCGATCCCCGCTACGAGCGCATACGTTGCGAATGCATCGACCGCGGCCTGCTGCTCCAAGCCTCCGACCATCGTCACCGTGTGGCTCGCGATCGCCTGGGTCTGCACAGTGACGAGCTGCCCGAGATTTCGGAGGGCATCCGCTACCAGGTCTTCGACCGTCTGCGCGGCACCCGTAGGAGAAGCCGCGGGCGTCGCCGGAGAAGCCCGTGCGCCGGGCGATCGCGTTCTGGCGCTGCTCACTCAGTCCCTCCGTCGCGCAGGACGAGTCGCACCGCTTCGAGCCGCAGGTTCAGCCGAAGCCCCGTGCCGCGCACGGCTTCGCTCAGCTTCTTGGCCTCGCCGTTGGGCAGGGCCTTCGCGAAGGGGTTCGTCCGCTTGTACTTGAGGTCCCGCTGGTCGGGGCTGGTCGGCTTCTTCGCGAGCCCGCCGAGCTTCCAGATGCGATCGGCGACCTCCAGCGACGTCACCGCTTCCTCCGTCCCTTGCTTGAGCCCTTGTCGGCCTTCATTGGTGGACGCGCCTTCTCCGCGCCTTGTCCGCGCGTCCCCGACCGACCGCCTCGCTCGAGCCGCCTCGTCTCCTCGACGACGCGATCGAAGTCCGAGACGAACTCCGCGTCCTGCCCCTTGCGGTAGACCTCGTACTCGCCCTCGGCCTTGAGCTTCGCCTCGAGGGCGCTGACCTTCCCCTTGTCCGCGAGGATCGGGTAGTCCGACAGCTCGAGGAAGCTGTTCAGGAAGGTCGCCCAGTCGGCCATCTTCATCAGGATGCCGCGCTGGGCCCGGTTCTCTGCGAGATCGAGATATGCCGAGACGATGCGGTTCAGCTCCTTGACGTGCGCCTCGCCCAGGTAGTTCTTCGCGATGGTGACATCGGACTTCAGAAGCTTGCCGTGCGGGGCGTGCTTCCAGGTCGTGAGCCCCATGAAGAGCTTGGTCGCATCGGCCGACGAGTAAATCAGCTCGGCCGCGGTCTGGCCGGTGATCGCCCAGTGGAGCTTGTTCTGCACGGTCGCGAAAAACTCGCCCGTGATGGGGGCTTTGGCGTCGTAGTCGACCGCGAGCGCATAGATGTCGGTGACCTTTTGGTAGAAGCGCCGCTCGCTCGCGCGGATCTCGCGGATCCGTTCGAGCAGCTCGTCGAAGTAGTCCTTGCCGAAGAGCGTCTTGCCCTGCTTCAAGCGCTCGTCGTCGAGGGCGAAGCCCTTGATCATGAATTCGCGCAGGGTCTTGGTCGCCCAGATGCGGAACTGCGTGGCCTGGTGGCTGTTGACGCGGTAGCCGACGGCGATGATCGCGTCGAGGTTGTAGAAGCGCGTTTTGTACGTCTTCCCGTCTGCGGCAGTTGTTTCCAAAATGGAAACAACTGAGGCCTCCGGAAGCTCGCCTTCCGCGAAGATGTTCTTGAGGTGCTTCGTGATCGCCGGCACGCCGACGCCGAACAGCTCCGCGAGTGCCTTCTGCGTGAGCCACGCGGTCTCGTCCTTGAAGAGGACGCCGACCTTCACCGCGCCGTCGGGTGCCGTGTAGAGCAAGAACTCGGACTCGCGGCGGACGAGGTCGGTCATCGGGGGACCTCCCCATCGCCACGAGCACCCGCGGCGGGCTCATGGAGGAGCCTCTCATGCAGCGCCAACAGCACCTCCGCATCGAGCGCCGCGTACCGGAGCTGGTCGGCGTCGAGGGGGCGCCTGCTCCAGTTCGAGGTCTGCGAGGACTTGTCGAGGACGATGCCGAGCTCGCGTTCGCAGACCATCGCCAAGCTGTGTCCGCCGAGGGCGTCCGACCCCCGAGCGCGACGCGACGCGTCCAGCGTGTCGAACACGCCGTCGATCGCGATCCCGACTGCGGCGAGGACGCGGCGTTCGAAGCGGGCGTTGTGAATCACCTTCGTCGGTCGTGCGCCGTTCATGACGTCGATGAGCGGCGTGAGGTCGCCCACCGCGAAGGGGTCGATCAGGTACGTCCTCGCTCGCGTGGCGATCTGGACGAGGCACAGGGTGCCGAAGTCGAGCGCGGTCTCTACATCGAGCCCCACGACATCCACGGTCCGAAGCTCCTCGCTCACGGCGCGCAATCCTGCTGGGGTGTCGATCCACTGGACCTCGTTGCGGGGCGTCGCCGCTTCGCCTGGCGCGGCGGGAACCGCGAACTCGAGCGTCATCGGGCCAGTGGCTTCGACGTCAGCGAGTCGAACACCACTTGGTCTTGCTGCAACCCGAACGCCGTTGACCTTCACGCTTGCGAGGAAGCGCAGCGTGCCGGGATGATCGAGTAGGCGCTCCGCCAAGAGGCGGTCCTCGGCGTCCTCGGGCAGGCAGGGCTGGAACTTGCTCAGCATGCCGCGAGCCATGTCGCGCGCGGCGTCGGCGGAGACGTGCTCCCAGTCGAGGTCCGCAAGGCCGCGGATCGCATCGCCCGCCGCGGTCGCGGGCAGGTCCTTGCAGCGGACCGAGAGATTTCCGGCCACCCACTTCTTGCCCGACTTCTTCTCGAGCCCGGCGGCGAGGAGGCGGTTCACTGCACCGCCCGCGAACGTGTGCCACTGCACCCCGTCGGGATGGTCCTCGAGTGGGGCCGTGCCCTCCTCGAGCAGCCCAGCGTAGCTCTCGCGCATCGATGCTAGCTCGACGGCGGCGGTGCGAGTGAGCCAGCCGGCTTCCTGCTGCTCGTGCTCGTGCATGAGCACGTCCATCATGGCCTGGCAAAGCCTGGTCGAGAGCACGCCTGGAAGGCCCAGCCAGCTCGGTACGCGACCGTGCTCGGCGGGGCGAACGTGCAACACGCTCTTCGACCAGTCGATCTGGCCCACCTCCCACGCACGTCCCGACAGTCGAAAGCACAAGGGGCCCTTGTTGCGGTCGTGCATCGAGACGAAGAGCGCCTGGATGTAGCCGACGTCTTCCTTCCCATGCTGCACGCGCATGACGGGCGGCGCGGTGAACACGGCGTAGAGCTCGAAGAAGTTCTTCCGGCCGTAGAGCTTCTCCCCGCGCTGCCCGAGCGAAAGCAGGCCGTCAGCCTCGTAGAGGATCTGGCGCTCGAGCATGGTGTCGATGAGCTCCTGGAGCCGCTCCGGCCGGATGCTCGAGAACGGATACGCCGCCTCGACCCACGGCAAGAGCTTGTGCCGAGAGATGCCGCCTTCCTGAAGGATCAGCGCCATCACCTGGTGCGCGAGCACGTGCATCGCGTGTGCAGCCGGCTGGACGTCTTCGACCCAGCCCGCTTCGGCGAGTCGGAGCAGCGCCACGGACTGGAGCAGCGACTCCGAGCTGGTGCAGAAGAACGTGCAGTTCGCGCGCGTGTTCGCGCGTCGCCCGGTGCGGCCGAGACGCTGCAGAAACGACGCGACCGACGCGGGCGCATCCACTTGGATGACCTGGTCGAGATCTCCGACGTCGATCCCGAGCTCCATCGTCGACGTGCAGACGATGGCCGTGTTCTGGCCTCGGGCGAACTGATCCTCCGCGAGCGTCCGGTCGGCGCGACTCACCGAGCTGTGGTGAATGAACACCTCGACGCCGGTCCCACCCAGGGCGTGCGCGACCTTCTCGGCCTTCGATCGGCTTTCGACGAAGACGAGGCTCTTCTTTCCACGGGCCAGCTGCCCGATTCCCACCGCGGCCTCGCTGATGTCGGCACAGAGATCCAAACGAAGGCCCCGCTCGGCCTTCGGGCGCGGCGGGTCCACCAGCCGGAACGGTCGCCCGCTGGAACCCTGGAGCCACTCGCCAATCACCTGCGGGTTGCCGACCGTGGCCGAGAGACCGATGCGCTGAACGTCGCGCCCGCACATCGACACCAAGCGCTCCATGAGACTCGCAAGGTGCGCTCCGCGATCGTCAGCGGCGAACGCGTGCACCTCGTCGATGACCACGGCGGAGAGGCCTTCGAAGATGGCGCGCGCGTCGGTGCGGGCGCTGATCATCATGACCTCGAGTGACTCTGGCGTGGTCATCAAGATGTGCGCGGGCGCTTCGCGGAAGCGCTGCTTGCGTGAGTCGCTGACGTCGCCGTGCCATTTGAAGACCTCGAGCCCGACCATCCGCGCGTACGACTGAAGCCGCTCCTCCTGGTTGTTGAGGAGAGCGCGAATCGGGCAGACGTAGAGCACCGAGACGGGCTTGAGGTTCTCCGTCAGGACGCGGGAGAGCAGCGGGAAGATCGCGGCTTCCGTCTTCCCGCCGGCGGTCGGCGCCAGGACGACGGAGTTGCACCCGTCGAGGATCGCCTCGATCGTCAGATCCTGAACGGGCCGAAGGGAGCGCCACCCCAGGTCGTGGACGATGGCGTGCTGCAGATGAGGATGTAGGCGCTCGATCCCAGCCATGCTCTATCCGTCCAGGCGCTTGTTCGGCTTCTCGGTGGGCTCCGCTTCTTCAGCGATCTCCTCCTCGGCCACGTCCATCGAGCGGCCATGCTTCGCCGCCAGCTCCTCCGGCGTGAGCTTTCCGTCCTCGAGCTCGAGGCGGTAGTGCGTCGCCGGGTCGTAGTCCTCGTGGATGTCGACGCGATCCATGACGTCGATCAGTTCGCGTAGGAACAGCCGAGGCGCCAGCGATACCTTGCCTCCGAACCCTGCGGTCACCTGGCTGACAAGTGCGCGCAGGAACCGATCGTCGATGCGTTGGGCGACCCTGTCGGCGTTCTTCGCGGGATAGAGATCCCGGATGCGAGTCCCGACCGTCAGGAGCCGCTCATCGGTGAACGGAAGGAGCCGAACCTGCGGTGCCCGCAGATTGTCGAAGCGGCCGTCGACGCCGAAGTTCACCTGCACACGCTGGTAGAGCGGCGCGAGGGCCTTGAGGCCCTTATAGCCCTCGAAGAAGTCTCGCGTGCCAGTGACGACCAGGTAGAGGCCGGGCAGTTCTTCCTTCGCGAGCATGTCCATCAGCTGCCGGAGCGCATTCAGCGACTTCTCGCGGGTCTGCGCGTTCATGCGCTGGACGGTTTCGACCTCGTCGAGAACGACCACCAAGCCCCCGTATCCGGACTGCTTGAGCAGCTGGAGGAGCCCCGCGAGGAACGTGAGCGACGCCTGACCATCGACCTTGCCCTTCGTGCCTGCTGCCTTGAGGACAGAGCGGTCGGTGTGGGGTTGGCCAGCCAGCCAGGCGAGCAGGCCCTGAGCGGTGGCAAAATCTCCTTCGTGCGTCGCCCGGTGGTACGCCCGCAGCACCTGCGCGTAGGCGGGATTGCGCTTCGAGAGGTCGGCCAGCTTGTCCTCGAGGCGTTGCTCCGTCGCGTCTGCGAACCCCGGGTCGTCCTCAGAGATCCCGCGCAGGCGGGTGACCTCGTCTCCGACTTGGTACAGCCACCCCTCGACAATCGCCTGAAACGCGTTCGGACCGTCGGCCGCGGTTTCGAGCCGCTCGATGAGGCGCCGGTAGACGGCTTCGAGATGATGCAGCGGCGTGTCGTTGATCGAGATCTGAACTTCGGAGGTCGCGAACTTTCGCTCGCGTGCCCGCGCGCAGAGGTACCGCGCAGCGAAGGTCTTTCCGGTCCCGTACTCACCGCGAATCCACTTCGAGAGCCCCTTGCCGCCGGAGACGAAGTCGAGCTCTTCGTTCACCGCGGAGACGAGCGGATCGAGGCCGGTCGCAAAGTGCTCGAGGCCTTGATTCGGCACGAGCCCGCTTCGAAGGGCGTTCACGATCGCCGCCGATTCAGAGACAACGGCCATCAGCGCTCCTCCTTCGCCTGGTAGCGGTACATCGTCTCGCCGCTTGGAAGCACCTCGTCGGTGAAGAGAACATGCCCCTCGGCGTGCAGCGTGCGCCGCAGCCCGCGCATAAGGCCGTTGAGACGGCCCGCGTTCTTCTTTAAGCGTTCTGCAAGCTCGCTCGAGCGCGCGGAGCCGTTCTCCCGCAGGAGGACGAGGATCGACTTCTCGTCGACGCTGAGTCGTTCGAGCAGCGCGGGCGGAAGCGGCAACGAGCCCGCCTTATCGGCCGGATTGAACAGGGAGAGTTGCGCCTTGGGCTTGGGCTGAATCTCGTCCGAGGGCAGAGGCGTGACGATCGGCGGCGCAACCGGGCGGAGATCTACGCTGGCCTCTGCGAGCGTTCCGCGCCCGTACCACCACGTCGGCTCGTCGGCGTGGAGACCGTCGCGCTCGATCCACGCGAGGGGTACGATGACCTCCTCGAGTCCGCAACCGCCGTGGAAGCCGACCTGAGGGCCACCCAGGTACGCACCCGAGCGCCAGGCGAACGCGCGCCGCTCCGGAGGCCCGCCGAGACCTGCCAGATCGACCTCGATGAACCCCTCGGGCACCGAGTCGTGCTTCCCCAGCGGGAGATAGCGGGGCGCCTTCCCGTTGCCGGCCCGGAGGCTCTTGTCGATGTACGGGCTGTGGCCGTGGTCCGCGGTGATGAGCACCTTGCGGCCCGCCTTCAGGGCCACGCGCAGCGCAGGCTTGAACGCGGTGATGTCCTCCGGCGTGAGACGCACGGTCGCGCCGGTGTTCGAGGAGCCGATCTGGTCATCCACGGCGTTGAAGACAGTCCCGACCACGGAGAGCGACTCGTCCTCGAGCGCGGCGAGCAGGCCCTGTCCGCCGTCCGCGAGATCTGCCTTCAGGAAGAGGCGACGGCTTCGGGTGCCGAGCGCGGCGTTCTGGTTGAAGCGTGCTTTGTCCGTCTTCGCTTCGTCCTGATCCCGGAACACCGTCTCGGCCACGAGAGGATCGTTGGGCAGCTCGCCCAGGAAGATGGCGCCGCGCGCATGACTCGTGACCGTGGGCAGCGGTGATAGCGCGGGCAGACCAGCGACCCGTCCGTCGACGTCGGGCTTCATGCCCAGCGGGAACGTGTTGTCCTGCGAGAGCGCATGGAGCAGCTCCAAGAACACCGGGTAGCTGCAGCCATCGAGCACGACGAGGAAGAGCCGCGCATTCGGTTCGCTCTGCCAGATCGGCGCGACCGTTCGCTTCCACAGCCGATGGAGCGGGGTGAGGCCGTCTCGGTGCAGCGCAGCCTCGTAGCCACCTGCGAGGCCCTCGGCGAAGTGCCGGTTCTCGCGGTCACGACGCTCGCGGCACGCCGCGATGACCTTGTTGGCCTCGATGTGGTAGTGGACGCTGCTCGCGAGCGCTCGGCGCAGCTGAAGCATCGCGAGATCGGCGAACGCCCCTCCGCGCTGGTAGTCCCGAACCTGATCGAGCAACTCGGTCTTCGGGCTGAAGGGCTGATCGAGATAGCGCGAGATGCGTGCCATGGCCTCAAGCACCGCGAGATCGGCCCGGTGCATCCGAGCGGCGCGGTGCCCGGCCAGCCACGCGATATCCGCAGCGCTGATCGGCTTTCCCGCAGCGGCCTGCTGCGCCAACGAGTGGCAGCGATCCGAGAACGCCAGCGGGAGTACGCGGCTCGTTTGGAGCTGTGTCGGTGTAAGGCACTCCCGACCAATGCGGTCCGCCCCCGAGAGCAACGTGGCGGCACCGTCACCGAGCGCCGAGATCGTCTCCTCTGCGAGGCGCGAGACCGTCCGTCTCAGGATCCTCCGGTCCATTTCGATGGGTGGCTCGGTCGCCGCCTTCCACAGCGAGCCCCACGCGGGTTTCGGAAGCTCGGACGCTTCGACCGTTAGCACCGCGCCATGGACGACGAGCTCGCGCAGCCGGACCTCGGGCTCGGCGAGGGCCCAGGAAAGCAGGCGACCCTCGTCGCCGTGGAGCGTGGGCATCGCGTCGCGCACGAGCTGGCTGATGTTCGGCGACCAGCGGGGCGGCTCCGCCACCCACGCCGCGAGGAGTTGAGCCGGACTCCGCGTCCGCACCTGCTCGCCCACGCTGACGTCGACGAGAAGCTCGGTCAGCAGCTTGCGGTCAACGACGGTCGGAAGGGTGCGATGGCTCATCGCCACGCCGAGGCGGTCGACGTTCTCGAGCGCGAGCTGCTGCATGTATGGCGTGTCGGCGCCGACCACGCGCACGCCGAGAACGACCTCGAGCACGTCGTTCACCGATAGCGCGTGGACGCGCTGGTTGCGCGCGCGGCGAAGGAGGTCGGGCGCCTTCTGGATGCGACGCGCAACGTCCTCGGGCATCACCGCGATGAGCGGGGCCCCCTTGGCCTTCCACAAGAGGTGCCGCAGACCGAGCTCGGTCGTGATGCGATGCACGCCGTACGCGCCCTTCGGCGTCGGCATCTGGTCCGGGAGATTCTCGAGCCCCTCCCCGTCGATGACGAGCAGGTAGCCCGTCTCGGTGGCTCCGCCTGCCTGATCGAGGAGGCGACGTAGGAGTAGCTGAGCTGCACTCACTCAGAGTCCTCCTCGCGCGTCAGGACGACGTTGATGCTCTTCGCGCCCTGCTCGGAGAGCGCCTTCCGAGCCTGCTCGAGGAAGCTCGAGATGGCATCGGCGTCCTTCGGATCCACGCGGACCTTGAGCAGGACCACGCGGGGTACCGTCGGCGGCGCTACTGGCGGTTGGGGCGGCTGCGGAGGTGTCGGCGGTTGCGGCTGAGGCTGCTCGATGAGCCGCTTGATCAGCTCCTGCGCCGTCTTGTTCCAGGTCGAGATCCAGTCCTTCGTCAGCGGCTGCTCGGCCTGCGCCGCGGCCAGCCGACCCTCGAGCGCGCTCAGGTGTCCCCGAACCTCGGTGCCGATGGCCGCGTGCTGAACGCCGGCCTTGAGATTTGCGCGCGCGTGTTCGTTGAGCTCACCCAGCGCATCTCGGATGGTCTCCGCTTGCTGCACGATCGAGCGAATCGCGTCCGAGTTGTCATCGGGCCAGGCTGCGAGCAGCTCCGCCAGCACCTTGTGGCTGTCGGTCGTCGTTTGAGCCACGGCGCCGAGCCGCGTGTTCGCGGTGGACAGCTCTTTGAGGCGATCGCCCTGTTCGACGCCGAGATATACCAGCCGGGAATGGAGGCCCTGGAGCACAGTGCGCTTGGCTTGCCCGCGGCCTCTGAGAGCAGCCGCAAAGCGATCCTGGCCCTGCAGTGAGCGGTGGGCAGGAGGGCGAGGCTCCTCGAAGAGCTGGTTGCCGAGATCGCGAAGCCGGTGCCAGTCCGCCGCGCTCACCAGCTTCCCGCGTTGCAGACGCACGCGCGTCGTTTGCGGCATCCCGATGCGAACCTCGATGGTCTCTCCGTCGATCTCCTGCAGAGCCCGGTGATCCCGCTGGCAGAGGAAGCAGAGAAAGAGATCGACGACCAGTGGCTGGAAGCCGTAGGTCTCTCGCAGGTGGTCAGCGATCGGCGTCCACGCGACGGTGTCCTGATCAGCCCGCTGCAGGACGTCCTTGATGTACCGGGAGTCGAGCCGCAGCGATGCCTTCGTCTGACCGAGGTTCACGAGCTCGAGCGGCTGACCGAGGGTCTTGAGTACCTTGCCCACCGACTCGTCGTAGGCCACCGAGACGTTGGTCTCGCCGGCCTGCACCATCCAATCGAGCAGCGCCTCTAGATCCTGCTTCTTCGGATCCGAGAGGAACGTCGGATGCTGCGCGTAGCGGCGGTCCATGAGGAGCGCCGCGATGTGCTCGAGGTTCTCAGCGAGCGTCTCACGCGGTCGGCTGCTGTCGACGTCGGAGATGAGCGCGAAGAACTCCCCGTGGCGGACGTAGACCTCCTTGAGCAGGTCCTCGAGCTGTCCCTCGAGCGTCTTCTGCCGGATGCCCGCCTGGTCAAGGATCTTGCTGCGGTCCTGTGGCCCGAGAGTCTCGAGCAAATCCTCCTGGCCGGCGTCCGAGAGCAGGTACCGGACGGCCCCGAGCTCAGTGAGCACGCCGAGCTCGCTCGGGCTCATGTGCCTCGGCAACCAGCACACGGTGTGCAGAAGCCCCTGCTTCTTGCGAACGTTGGTCGCGCGCAGGCGATCCTCGTCCACGGTGTGTCCGGGCTCGTCCCACGGGTAGTCGACGAGCACCTTGAACGCGCCCTCGGGAGGCGTGAAGTCGTCGTACGACATCTCCCGCACGTTCCCGAGCTTGATGCGCCCGCGCCGTCGCGTGCGTCGCCAGCTGAGGTCCCAATCGCCCTCGTTGGCGCCGCCGTCGTCGAAGCCCTTGACGCCCTCGAGCGCGAGTCCCTTTTTAAGCGAACCCCAGAAGATCTTGAACCGCTGCGCCGGGTTGTCGACCTTGGAGCGCGCGCGCCCGAGCACCTCGCCGAGGCTCACGCGCCCGAGCACGAAGCGCACGAGTGCGGTCTTGCCCTGTCCCGCGACCTGGAGATCGGGGACCCGCTGCGAGAGCGCGAGAAGATCCGTCTCGGCGACACGCACCTGGCCACGGAAGGTCTCGCCTTCCACGTCGACGGCGTTGAGCTGCACGAGGCGCTCGATGGTCAGCCCACCTTGCTTCAGGCGTGGCGAGACCTCGGCAAGGAGCACGGTCTTCACGAGCTGGTCGAGGGCGCGACGACGCTCTTCGTTGAACTCCGAGCCGGGCTCCTCGCCCATCTTCAGCATCGCTGGAGCGAGACGTGAGTAGTACTGGTGGTGGATGTCCTGCATCAGGTCCACCTTCTTGCTCGCCTCGACCCCCGACTCCGGGAAGATGGCGGCGAAGGCAGAGCCCACCGGCAGGAACTCGCCGAGCGGCAGCTTCGGGTAGTGGATGACGAGCAGCTCGTAGAGCAGTCGCAGCGCGGAGCGCTCGCGCTGCATCAGCGACGTCACGTCCACGAGCATCTCGATCAGCGCCGGGTGAAACGGATAGACGTCGCGCAGGTAGTCGATGTCGGCGCCGGCAAGCAGCGCCGGCAGTACCTTCTGGTGCCGCTCGGCCAGCGAGCTGACCGCCGCCTGCACCGCGCTCGCGTTCTTCGGGCGCAGCACGCGGCCGCGGACGATGTGGCGCAGTTCGACGTCCTGGAGCTTCGTCACCTCGAAGCGCTTGGCGTGGTGGTCGAGGTGCTCGTGAATCTTGCTCTCGTCGACGAGGTCCGGGAAGAACTCCTGCAGGTTCCGCTGGCGTGCGACGAACACGAAGATCGGCGCGGGGCGCTGGCCGGTGTTGTGGTCGACGATGACGTTGAGGTTGTTGATCTCCTGGACGAACTCTTGGCCCGACTTCTCGGCCAGCCAGAGCAGGAACTCGTCGATCATCAGCACGATGCCGCCAAAGCCCTGGGCCTTGGCGTGCTCCGCCATGCGAGAGAGGCCGTCGCTCCACCGCGGGTCGATGCCCGCATCGGCCGCGTCACGCCCCTTGTACTTGAGCCAGGTGCGCGCGAAGCGCTCCCGCGCCTGCGTCGAGCCGCTCGCGATTGCTTCGAAGTCCTCGCGGCCGCCGACGATGCTCTCTGCCTCGAGCCGCTTCCAGACGATGTCGCCGTACTCCTTCGCCTCGCGCCGGACCTCCTCGAAGATCGCATCGACGTTGAGGAACTCGAAGAGTGCCTTGCTGCGCCGTTTGAGCGCCGCGTTGAAGCCTTCGTAGACGGCGCGATCGAAGCCGGTGCTCTTGCCACGAACGGACAGCATGTGGATGCGCACGACGAGCAGGCCCGCCTTCGCGAGCCAGGCCTCGTGGTCCGCGGAGTCGCGACCCTTGCTCGCCTGCGAATCCTTGTGCGCGTTGAGGAGCGGGCGGAACTTCTTCCACGCTGGCTGGGTGCCCTCGAGCAGCAGCGAGAGCATGGTCATGAAGTGCGACTTGCCGCTTCCGAAGCTGCCGTGGATGAAGCGCCCGTACTCCTCGCCGCGGTCGAAGACCTGCTTCATGTCGTCGAGGATGCGAGGCAGCTCCTTCTCGATGGCAGGGGTGATGACGTAGTCGTCTACGAGCTGCTTGACCTCATCCGAACCGGGATCGGACTCGCGCAGCTTGACGACGAAGCCCATCGCCCTGATGTCCTCGGGGCGCGGAAGATCGAACGCGTCGGTGATGGTGGTCATGACTTCTGTTCTCCCAATGCCTCGAGCGCCTGCACCCATGCGCTGAAGCGCGGGCACTTTTCGCGGAGGACCGCGAGGCTGGTTCTCACGGTGACTTCCTCGGCGAAGTACGGCTTGTCCTTGCCCTCCGGGCTGCGGTTTTCGTCGTAGCTGGGGATGAACCTGCCCAGGCGCTTCGACGGCGCGGTGTTCACGTCGTCGTTCACGTCCTCCGGCTCGGTCTCGCCGATGTCGGCCTGGAGCTTCTCGAACCCCCTCTTGTCGGCGGGCTGATCGAGCAGCTCGCCGAGCGCGGGCAGGCCCGCCAGGACGAGCGCCTCGAACTCGTGCCGCTGCAGGTAAGGGATGAACCTCGCGTCACCGACGGTGCTCCCCATCGCCGCCTCGAGCTTCTCGCACCGCTCGCGCGTGTCGGCGAGGCTGGCTAGAGCGCCCAGCTCGGGGAAGTTCTTCGGCAGTCCGTAGAGATCGAACAGCGTCGTCACCCGAACGACGGGCCGCCGATCGCGTAGCCGCAACCTGATGTCAGTGGCCCACTTCTCCCAGTCGCCTCCACCGCGATGCTTGCGTCCATCGCGCGCGCGGCTGGTCGCGACGATGGTCGGCTTGGCGTAGACGCCTAATTTCTCCAGGTGCGGCGCGAGGACGTTGCGAACGAACACCTCTTCGCTCTGCCCTTCGAGCACGAAGTGAAGCTCGATCACGGTCGGCCTCCGAGGACGTTCTTGTCGTACAGCTCGGAGAGGCTGTACTCCTCGAGCCAGCCTTCGAGAGCCACCGGGTCGAGCCGACGGAAGTTGCTCTCGCCCTTGTCTTGCTCGACGACGATGACCTCGTCGGGCTCGAACTCGTTGAGCAGCGCAGTGGACTGCGTCGACACGATGATCTGGGCGTAGTGAGCGACCGACCGCATGACCGACGCGATGAGCGACAGGGCTGCGGGATGAAGCCCGAGCTCCGGCTCGTCGATCACGATGAGCTTCGGAAGCATCGAAGCGGGCTGCGCGAGCGCCGTGATCAGCGCGAGCGCGCGCAGCGTCCCATCCGAGAGATCGTGTGCGTCGAAGCGATATCCGCGGGTGTCAGTCCAGAACAACCGGAGAGTCGAACTGGGGACGTGGGGCGCCACGAGCGCCGCGTCCAGGTCCTTGATGAACGGCGCAACCCTGCGCACGAGCCCCTCGATGCGCTTCCACGCGGGTTGAAAGTCCGGGTGGTCGGTCTGCTTGAACCGATGGAGCATCGTTGCGAGGTTCGATCCATCGGGTCGGAGGAACTGATGCTCCGCGCTGTGTGAATTCTGGCGGAGGGGCGAGGTCGACGACGTGTTGTGGAAGTGGAAGTACCCAATCCCGCCAACGAGTTCGGCGACCTTGGACAGGGTGTGTGGCGGCCGCTGCGCCGTGGCCATCTGCGCTTCGTCATGTCCGGCGCCAATGTCGAGCACGGCGCCGTCGCGAACGTCGGACTGGAGCGAGAGCAGCTCCTTGGCGAAGACGAGCTTGTCTCCGGCCGCATGGCGCAGCCGTGCCTCGTAGCCCCAGTGCTCGGAGCCTTCGGTGAACTCGAGGTCGATCTCCAGGTCGCTCGTCGTCTCCGGGCCGTAGTGGAGGAGCTTCGACGCGCCGCCCTGCTCGCCGACCCAGAGTCGCAGCCCCTGCGTGCGCATGATCGTGGGCAGCCGCAACGCGGTGAGCAGGTTCGACTTGCCGGCGCCGTTCGGACCGATGAGGACGTTGATGGGTGCGAGGTCGAGGGTCACGTTCCTGAGCGACCGGAAGCCCTCGACGCGGACCTTGGTGAGCAGCGTGTTGGGAATGATCATGCCTTCGCTCCTGCCAGCCATCCCTCGTTGGTGAGCCGCTGCGCAGTGAGGTGAATCTGCTCGTTCGTGAACAGCTGCTTGCGGAGGTTCCATGCGTGAATGGCGTCGACGACCGCGCCTTCGTCGCGCGCTCCCTCGTGCGCGATCACCCAGTGGACCGTCGCCAGGAGTTCCATGCCGAAAGGCGTCTCGAAGCCCTCGACCAGCTTCGACACGCGCTCGAAACGTTCGAGCGTGGCGGGGTGGTGTTTGAGGAACCCGCGAGCATCGTTCGCCGCCCCGGGCACGAGCTCGAGCGGCTTCTCAGGCGCGTCGCCACCATCGCCGTAGCCCGAGATCATGTAGCCCTCGATCGTCGAGAAGACGTGTCGGAGATTCTCCGCGTACGGACCGTAGGGAGCCTTCACGTACTTGAGGCGAAGCGGCTCGCCAGCCTCCTGCGCGAAGTACATCAGCTTGTGAACTTCGAGCAGCGAGATGGACGGGTCCATCAAGCCCGCGAGGTACTTCTCGAAAAGGCCGACGAGCACCGCGCGTCCTGGCGTCATCTTCGGCACTTCGCGCGTCTTGGCCATTTTGTCGGAAGGCCCGTCATCGTTGGGCTCGAAGACGAGCGCGCGAACATCGGGCAGCTCTGCGAAGGCCTGCTCAATCAGCGGACGCACGTCCTTCCAGGCGAGACCACCGAGACCGCATCCGAGCGGAGGAACTGCGATGGACTTGATGCCACGCCGCTTCACCTCCGACACGAGCGCGACGAGCCCAGACTCTATGTCCTCGATGCGGCTCTTGCCGCGCCAGTGGCGCTTCGTCGGGAAGTTCACGATGAAGCGCGGGTTCGTCAGCTGGCCCGTCTCAAAGACGAACATCTTGCCCGGCACGACTTCCTTGCGCTTGCAGGCCGTCTCGTAGGCCTTGAAGTTCTCCGGGTAGGCCCGCTTGAACTGCGCAGCGATTCCGCGACCCATGAAGCCGACGCAGTTCACGGTGTTGACGATGGCTTCGGTGTCTGCGCGTAGAAGGTTGCCTTTGGTGAATTCCATCGTCGTTCCTCAGAAGTACCAGCTCGGTTGCACCGAGACCTGCGGTTGGTGAGTCGCGTTTGCGAGTGCTGCCCGAGCCATATTGGCGATGGCTTGCGAGGCCACGCCGATGCGTTGCACGAGGCTCCAGGGGAAGTCGTCTTGCAAGAGAAACTCGGCCTGCTTGCCTTCTTTCACTTGAAGCCCAATCGGAGTGTAGGAACCGTTGGAGAAGTTCGTGGAAGCGATCGCATCCCAGTCGATGTGGCCAAGGTCGTTCAGGCTGTTGCGGAACTGCGCGTAACCCGCACCGGCGTTGGAGAGGCTGAACGCCCAGAGACGATTTTGACCATTGGCCCAGTGCACGACCGCGTGAAGGTCGGCCTCGAGGTGGACGATTGGGCCCTGCCCACCGCGGTACGCGAGCTCCGGGTTGTTCGCGCAGTGAATGACGAACAACATGATGGAGCGCGGGCAGAAGTAGAACGGCGCGCAGTCGCCAACATTGAGTCCTGGGTGGCAGCTCACCGGCAGCGAGAGGCGCCGCTGCTTGATGTTGCCCATGCCGATGGCTGCAGTCGGTCCGCCGCGAGCAATCATCGCCGCATCACTGATCAGACCTCCGTTGGCGATGATGGCGGGGAGGTTGTCCACGTGCGTGATGTGGTAGATGCACGGGTTCGCTGGGGGCTGACTCATGATTCGTCTGCCTCCTCGCTGTCCTCGTCATGGTCGCGCACAGCGGCAGCCTTCTTCGCCCGCGCCGCGCGCGTGGTTGGCGGCGGGAAGCGCTTCTTCCAGTCCTCGATCAACTCGCGGCTCGGGCCCTCGGGACCCACGAGAGCTTGCAGTTCGGCCTTCAGCCGCGCGGCGACGGCGGCGTCTTCCCGGACAACGTCAGGGAGAAGTCGCCAGGCACTGTCGAGCAGGCCGCTGCGGTCAGAGAGCGAAAGGGAGGCGTCTTCGAGTTGCTCATCGATGGCGAGGATGGCCTTCACCCGCTGCTGCGCGGTCCAGCCCGCCCAGCCGTAGAGCGTCTCGACGCCGGAGCGCCCGGGCACTTCGGTGAATGCGATAAAACGCTCTTTCGGGACGTCGAGCTTTCCACGCAGGCGCCAGTATTCGGTTTTTAAGAAGTCGCCGGAGCCGTAGCTGGGCGGCACCTCGGGCGTCACCTTCTCGCCCGCATCCTCGCGGCGCTGGTCGGCCCAGGTGCGCTCCCAGACCGCTCGCTTCACTAGACCAGCGGGCTTGTACAGATGGAACCGATGACTCGGGACCGCATCGCCCTGTAGGGCGCTGGCCACGAGCTGCGAGAGGCTGAAGTCTTTGCGGCCGGTCAGCACCTCGCACACGGCGAGCACGCGCGGATCGTCTTGCAGGCTCGCGACGATCTGCTCGAGCGAGAATCCCGAGGACCGCGCCTTGGCAGCCTCCTCAACTCGGTCGGCGAGCCACTCGGTGAGCCCGAGCCGCTCTTGCTCCGCGTAGTCGGGCTTGTACCAACGTCGCTTGAAGTTGGCGGTTTCGATGAGGGCGAGAGCGGGCGTCGCCGCGGTGCTGGCGCGCCGGGCTTCGATGCGCTTCTTGAGCGCGGGCGAGGCTTCCCTCGGCGGTGCCGAGAGCGGCTCCCAGCGATGTCGAGTCCACCAGTCGGAAGCCTGCTCGTCGGGCTCTTCGCCGCGCGCGAGCACCGCGCGGTTCTGTGCGTCGCGCTCAGCGAACGTGAGGTTCCACGGGAGCCACGTCGGCGGGCACGGCTCGACTTGGTCGGGTGCAACGACGTCGCTCGCCTCGTCGAGCCCGTAGAGCCCGTAGCAGAGCCAGTCCAGCTCCTCTTGGAGCGCGATCATCTTCGTCAGGTCGGCGAAGTCGGCGGCGCGGAGCTCGTCGAGCGCACGGCGAAGCTCCGCGCCGCTCTTCCAAGTTGATCCATCGAGCACGCTGCGTGGCGAGCGCGCCGAACGCGCGTGCGCGATGGCATCGAGCTTGGACACGTAGGGCAGCGTCTTCGTGCGTGCATCGAGGACGGGAAACAGACCCATCTTCGTCGAGTCGTACTGATAGCGATCCATCCACGACTCGGGCTGGATGCCTCTCCCGATGCCGCTGCCGGCCTTGTTCTGGAAGACCTGCTTCATCCAGAAGCACGCCGTCGACGAGTTCAGCAGGCCGAGTAGCGCGAGGTGCTCGTCTTCGCTGGTCCCAGCCGGGAGCTTGATGATCGGTGCGGTCTGCTTGAAGAGACTGCCTCCTCGGTCGAGCACGAAGTGGTTGTGCGTGGCGACTTCGGCGAACGCGATCGTGAGCGGCGTGCGGTAGCGGTCAACGGTGAGCTGATGCCATTCGTACCAAGTGCGTCCGGCTTCGCGGTACGTGCCTCCTCCAAACACCGCGCGAGCCAAGAGAACGGTTCGCCAGGGCCGAACGAGTTCAAGGGAAGGCGCGTCCTTCGGCCACAACTGCAAGCCCTCGTCGTACGGAAAGAAGACTCTCAGTCGAGTGCTGTGGCCCCAGTCGCGCAGATCTTCGCCGACTACGAGGGGCCGATAGGATTTCGGGTCCGTTCCCATCCGGGCCCATGAATCGGCGGTGCCGATGTACACGTCATCGGCATTCGACATCCCACCGACTCCGACCACCGCCATTCGTCCAAGCGATGATGTGCCTGCGGACTCAATGAGCCCCTTTAGC
>Ga0214473_10003869_pt1 | contig 18075 bp, 25 predicted proteins | sample RVTome_7_FD_203509 | JGI IMG/M metagenome (GOLD analysis project Ga0214473, IMG submission 203509) | Soil microbial communities from uranium-contaminated site in the Upper Colorado River Basin, Wyoming, United States - RVT98D197 | ecosystem: Environmental > Terrestrial > Soil > Contaminated >... | reverse complement strand
GAATGTCCCGATCCCGCATCGTACGGTGACCAAGCAGGATGTGATTCGCCTCCTGCGCCGCATGATACAGATTAACAACAGTGTCGAAAAGCCTGATGATATCGACCATCTGGGAAATCGACGCGTCAAGACGGTGGGAGAGCTGATCCAGAACAAGTTGCGAATCGGCCTGCGACGCATGGAACGGGTGATCAAAGAGCGCATGTCCATCCGAGATCAGGAGCAGTTGTCGCCAGTAACGTTGGTGAACATTCGTCCGGTGGTCGCGGCGTTGCGCGAGTTCTTTGGATCATCCCAATTATCACAGTTTATGGATCAGACCAATCCGCTTGCTGAACTGCGCCACAAGCGTACGCTGTCCGCGCTCGGCCCTGGCGGTCTGCGGCGTGAACGTGCCGGCTTCGATGTACGGGATGTGCATCACTCGCACTATGGCCGTATTTGTCCAATTGAAACACCTGAAGGTCCGAACATTGGTTTGATCGGTCGCCTGGCTTCGTTCGCGCGAGTAAACGAATACGGCTTCATCGAAACTCCGTATCGCAAGGTCTTTAGAACCATGTCAGCCGATGATGAACGACTTGAAGGTCGTACTTTGCGCGAGCATGTAATCGACCCCAAGTCCGAAGAGATTCTCTTCAAGAGTGGTGAAACCATTGACGCAAAAATGTTGAAGAAAATTGCCAAAACCGGCAATCCTGTCGGCATTGTTCCCTTTATTACTGATCAGTATGATTATTTGTCTGCTGATGCAGAAGATAAATACGTGATCGCTCAAGCAAATGCACCATTAACGGATAACAAAGAATTTGTGCGCGACCGTGTCTCATGCCGATATCACTCGGGCTTTATTTTCTCAACGCCAGAGTCGGTCGATTATATGGATGTCGCTCCTCATCAGGTTGTAGGGATCAGCGCCGCGCTCATTCCGTTCCTGGAGCATGATGATGCCAACCGCGCGTTGATGGGTTCGAATATGCAGGCGCAAGCTGTCCCGCTGATTCGCCCTGAAATCCCGCTTGTCTCGACGGGCATGGAATACCATGCCGCGTTGGACTCGGGTCAAGTAGTGGTGGCAGAGGCCGACGGTGAGATAACGTCAGTTACTGGTAACACAATTACGGTCAAGGAAAGAGGCGGGGCACACACGTATCAGTTGCGGAAATATCAGAGATCCAATCAGAGCACCTGTATCGATCAACGTCCCGCCGTCGTCAAAGGACAAAGAATCAAGAAGGGCGATATCATTGCCGATTCCTCATCCACTGAGAGTGGTCAGTTAGCTCTTGGGCAAAATGTCGTTGTCGCTTTCCTTTCATGGGAAGGTGGTAACTTCGAGGATGCCATCTTGATTTCCGAACGCCTTGTTCAGGAAGATCGCTTTACTTCTGTTCATATCGAGAAATATGAGGTGGAAGCGCGGGATACCAAACTGGGTCCCGAGGAAATCACGCGCGATATTCCCAACGTCGGTGAAGATGCAATCAAGGATCTCGACGAGAATGGAATCATTCGGATCGGTGCTGAAGTAGGACCGAATGACATTCTGGTCGGCAAGATCACACCCAAGGGTGAAAAGGAACTCACGCCTGAAGAGCGGCTGTTGCGCGCTATCTTCGGTGAGAAGTCGCGGGATGTGAAAGATACATCCCTGCGCATGCCGCATGGTGAACGGGGGAAAGTGGTTGATGTGAAGGTGTTCACGCGCGAGGAGAATTCCGATCTCTCCGCCGGTGTAGATATGATGGTGCGCGTCTCTGTTGCTCAACGTCGCAAATTGACGGCAGGCGATAAGATGGCGGGCCGGCACGGAAATAAAGGCGTTGTTTCGAAAGTTGTCCCAGTTGAAGATATGCCTTTCCTTGAAGATGGGACGCCGGTTGATATCATCTTGAATCCATTGGGCGTGCCAGGCCGTATGAATATCGGTCAGGTTCTGGAAGTCCATCTTGGATGGGCCGCCAAACGCCTTGGTTATCGTGCGATCACTCCTGTGTTTGATGGAGCCTCTGAAGAGGAGATCGAGGCGGAACTCGCTCGTGCATGGATTGTGGACCAGGCATGGAAGGAATCAGCGGCGGCTGCCTGGGAATGGATCAAGCAACAAGAATATGATCCTGAATCCATTCAAGATGACGATGAAGTGAGACGGCTTTACCTTGAAGAGTGGCTGGGCGAACGCAAGTATGATCCATATGATCTGCATGAGGTGGATTATGCGCGTCAGGCGACAGCCTCCGAGTGGCTGCGTGATCATGGATATGATCCGGATACGATTTTCCACCCTGAGAACGTAGACCCACGCGAGCGGGAGCAATATAACGCAGCGGCCATCAGCGCATGTCTGCGCCTTTGGATCGAAAGCGAGGGACATGCCGGTAGAATTGCCGAAGCAAGAGTAATGGAAGTGGCTCAAGAGACCACCAATACCACTGGTCATCCTATGCCAATTCTTGGCAAGCAGCTTTTGCGCGATGGCAAATCTGGTATTCCATATGATCAGCCCGTGACGGTTGGCGTAATGACGGTTTTGAAATTGCACCATCTTGTTGAAGATAAGGTGCATGCGCGTTCCACAGGTCCTTACAGTCTGGTCACCCAGCAACCCCTTGGTGGGAAAGCGCAGTTTGGTGGTCAACGCTTTGGTGAAATGGAAGTATGGGCGCTTGAGGCTTATGGTGCAGCTTATACCCTTCAAGAGATGTTGACAGTTAAGTCAGATGATGTTCAAGGACGCGTCAACACCTATGAAGCGATTGTAAAAGGTGAGCCGATCGAGGAGCCAAGCATTCCAGCCTCCTTCCGCGTGCTTGTGAAAGAACTGCAATCACTTGGCCTGGCTGTTGAGGCCATCAATGAAGGTGGCGATGTTGTCAAGTTTGGGAAGGATGAGGAAAAGCAACATCCACCTAAACTGGATACAGGATTGCTGGGTATCGGTAATACCCTGATAACCAAGCAGTAATCTTGACGGCAACTTGAGTGGGTGATAGAATCACCCTCCGTTGCCAATAGAGAAGCGGCGATGACTCCCGCATAAAGGCATGGCACTACAGATGAGGCCATCAGTGTGTTGTGATGGCCTCATTTCTTGCGAAAAACCATTGTAAAGAAAGTACTAATCGGAGGCTGATCGTGCCGACAATCAATCAAATGGTCCGTAAGGGCCGCAAGAATAAGAAGGTAAAAAGCAAAGCGCCTGCTCTGCAGTACACGCTGAATTCGTACAAGCAGCGCCGCGTGCGCCAGGATAGGGGCGCGCCGCAAAAGCGAGGTGTTTGCACCATCGTGCGTACAATGACCCCGAAAAAGCCGAATTCCGCTTTGCGGAAGATCGCTCGTGTCCGTTTGTCAAACGGTATTGAAGTGACGGCATACATTCCCGGTGAGGGTCATCAGCTGCAGGAGCACTCTGTGGTACTCGTCCGCGGTGGTCGTGTAAAAGACCTTCCTGGTGTGCGCTATCACATTGTGCGCGGCTCTTTGGATACGGCTGGCGTTGCAAATCGAAAGCAGGCCCGCTCGAAGTATGGCGCGAAGCGGCCCAAGTAATTGATGGAGTAATGAGTTATGCGTAGAGCAAAACCTGAACAACGGGAAATCCTTCCTGATATCCGTTATAACAGTGTGCACGTTCAAACAATGGTGCAGCACGTATTGAAGCGCGGCAAGAAAAGCGTTGCTACTGGTCTCATTTATGATGCCATGGAAATGATCAAAGAGCGCACCCAGAAGAATCCATTGGAGGTTTTCGACGGTGCGCTTAAAAATGTCTCTCCAGTAATGGAAGTCCGCCCGCGGCGCGTGGGTGGCGCAACCTATCAGGTACCTATGGAGGTCTCGGCGGATCGCCGCACAACGTTGGCGCTCCGCTGGATTTTGTCGGCAGCTCGCGAGCGCTCCGGGAAATCTTTCGCTGAAAAGCTGGCAGGGGAATTAATCGATGCTTTTAATGAGACGGGCTCCGCAATCCGTAAGCGCGATGAAACACACAAGATGGCAGAAGCTAATCGCGCCTTCTCGCATTACCGTGTTTAGGCGATTTTATTAGAAGAAGTGTAAAGGTATTTTAGAAAATGGCCCGTGAGAATCTGCTCGAGAAGTATAGAAATATTGGGATCATTGCCCACATTGATGCTGGTAAAACTACAACTACCGAGCGTATCATGTTCTATACGGGTAAGACGCATCGTATCGGCTCTGTCGATGATGGCACGACCGTCACCGACTGGATGGTCCAGGAACGTGAGCGTGGGATTACCATCGTATCTGCAGCGGTCTCAGCGGAATGGAAGGGCTATCAGTTCAACTTAATTGATACTCCGGGACACATTGACTTTACGGCTGAAGTTCAGCGCTCCCTGCGTGTTTTGGATGGCGGCATTGTGGTCTTCGATGCGGTCCAGGGCGTGGAGCCTCAAAGTGAAACGGTGTGGCGTCAGGCGGATCGTTACGGCGTCCCGCGCATTTGCTTTGTCAACAAAATGGATCGCGTCGGCGCTTCCTATGAGCGGACAATTGATTCCATTAAAGAACGCCTGGGTGCCAATCCAATCGCAATACAGCTGCCGATCGGTTTCGAGGCAACTTTCCGTGGTGTTGTTGATCTACTAGAAGAAAAAGCAGTTCTCTGGGAAGATGATTTGGGGAAAGATCCCAAAATTGCTGATATTCCCGAAGAATTAAAAGCACAGGCGCAAGAGGCGCGTGCTTATATGGTGGAGAGGATCGCAGAACTTGATGATGAATTGACGCATAAATATCTGGAAGGGCAGAAAATCAGCGTTGATGAACTTAAAGCTGCTTTGCGAAAAGCGGTTATATCCAACAGGGCTGCTCCGGTTTTTTGTGGTTCTTCATTAAAGAATAAGGGTGTCCAGGTACTGCTGGATGCGGTCATCGATTATCTACCCTCTCCGGTAGAGGTTCCTCCAGTGAAGGGAACAGATGTCGATCGCGAAGAGGTGATCGAGCTTCCTCCAAGAGATGATGCTCCTTTGAGCGCGTTGGTTTTTAAAATTGTTACCGACCCGTATGTTGGCCGGCTGGCTTATTTCCGTGTGTACTCAGGCGTCCTTTCCCAAAGTCAAATGGTGACCAACACCAGCAAGGGCAGGCGTGAACGGATCGGTCGTTTGATCCGAATGCATGCCGACCGTCGTGAAGATATTATCGAAGTACGAGCAGGTGACATCGGTGCGGTGCTGGGGCTGAAAGATACCTTTACCGGCGATACGCTTTGCGATACGAAGAAAATTATTCTGGAAAGCATTACATTTCCCGAACCGGTCATCTCAATTGCCATCGAGCCGAAAAGTAGCGGCGACCAGGAGAAGATGGGTGAGGCCCTGCGCAAGCTGTCGGAAGAAGACCCGACCTTCCGCGTGCGCTCCGATGAGAATACTGGCCAGACGATCATTTCGGGGATGGGTGAGTTGCATCTCGATATTCTTGTTGATCGCATGCTGCGTGAATTCCGTGTGCAGGCAAATGTTGGCAAGCCGCGGGTTGCATATCGAGAATCCATTACTCGTTCAGTTCCAAAAGTAGATTATAAATATGCCAAGCAGTCCGGTGGTCATGGTCAATACGGCCATGTTGTAATTTCGCTGGAGCCAGGTGACCGCGGCAGTGGGGTGATTTTTGAAAACAAAATTGTTGGTGGCGCGATCCCGAAGGAATATATCCCTGCTGTTCAAAAAGGTATTATAGAAGCGGCTGACAGCGGTGTATTGGCTGGCTATCCGGTTGTGGACATGAAGGTCACTTTATTCGATGGTTCTTTCCATGAAGTTGACTCAAGTGAAATGGCTTTCAAGCTGGCAGGTTCCATGGCTTTCAAAGAAGGTGTGCAGAAGGGATCACCTGTTCTGCTCGAGCCGATCATGAAAGTTGAAGTTGTGGTACCAGATGATTACCTGGGTGAGGTCATGGGCCAGTTGAACAGCCGCCGCGGCAACATTCAAGGTATGGAAGTTCGACTAGGTAATGCTCAAGCGATCCGTGCCAATGTACCTTTGGGGGAAATGTTTGGCTATGCTACGGAATTACGTTCAGCAACACAGGGGCGTGGTGTATTCAGCATGGAATTCGATCACTATGCGCCAGTTTCACAGTCTGTGGCGCAGGAAATTTTGAAGTAAATAATCTAATGTCTTTCATTATCAGAAGGAGATTCATCAATGGCGAAGCAGAAATTTGACCGGAGCAAGCCACATCTGAACGTGGGGACGATGGGGCACATTGATCATGGGAAGACGACGTTGACGGCGGCGATCACGAAGGTGTCGCAGATGCTGGGCAAGGCGGAATACCGGGCGTATGACAGCATCGACAATGCGCCGGAGGAGAAAGCCCGCGGCATCACGATCAACATTGCTCACGTGGAATATCAAACGGACAAGCGGCACTATGCGCATGTGGACATGCCGGGGCATCGGGACTACATCAAGAACATGATCACGGGTGCAGCGCAGGTGGATGGCGCGATCCTGGTGGTGGCGGCGCCGGATGGGCCGATGCCACAGACGCGGGAGCATGTGCTGCTGGCGCGCCAGGTGGAAGTGCCCTCGATTGTGGTGTACCTGAACAAAGTGGATCAGATGAACGATCCGGAGTTGTTGGAGTTGGTGGAGTTGGAGTTGCGGGAGCTGTTGAACAGCTATGGATTTCCGGGCGATTCCACACCGATCGTGCGCGGGAGTGCCAAGCAAGCCCTGGACAGCACCAGTACTGATCCGAACGCACCGGAGTATGAGAGCATCCGCGAAATACTGCGGGTGGTGGATGAATACATTCCTGAGCCGAAGCGCGAGACGGACAAGCCGTTCATGATGAGTGTGGAAGATGTGTTCTCGATCAAGGGCCGCGGCACGGTGGTGACGGGACGGATTGATCGTGGGGTGGTGAAGGTGGGAGATCCGGCGGAGATCATTGGGTTGCATGAGAAGAGCACCAGCACGGTGGTGACGGGAGTGGAGATGTTCCACAAGCAACTGGATGAAGGCATGGCGGGCGACAATGTTGGGTTGCTGTTGCGCGGCATCGAGCGGGAGGATGTGGAGCGTGGGCAGGTGGTGGCCAAGCCTGGGAGCATTACACCGCACAAGAAGTTTCTGGCGCAGGTGTATGTGTTGAAGAAGGAAGAGGGGGGGCGGCACAAGGCGTTCTTCAGCGGGTATCGACCGCAGTTCTATGTGCGGACGATGGATGTGACGGGCAACATCACCTTGCCGGAGGGCGTGGAGATGGTGATGCCGGGAGATGATGTGAACCTGACGGTGGAGTTGATCGTGCCGGTGGCGTTGGAGCAGGGCTCCAAGTTTGCGGTGCGCGAAGGTGGTCTCACCGTCGGCGCCGGTGTCGTTACTAAAATTATTGAATAGGTGCATGCATGACTAAGCAAAAAATCCGCATCCGGCTCAAAGCCTACGATCATCGTGTCCTGGATCAGTCTGCAAAGCGAATTGTTGAGACGGCTGAACGCAGTGGCGCTCATGTAGTTGGACCTGTACCCTTGCCAACAAAGACCGAACGGTTTACAATTCGGCGCTCGACATTCATAGACAAAGACTCGCATGAGCATTACGAGATTCGCACTCACAATCGTTTGATCGATGTTCTCGATCCAGACTCAAAGACAATCGATATGTTGATGCGGCTGAACTTGCCAGCGGGCGTGGATATTGAAATAAAAATCTAATTGGTCGTTACTGGAGAGTAGAGACTTGTTCGTTATCTCTACTCTCTAATTTCGACAACGCAAGAACAGTACCACCCGGGACTACAAAACCCTGCGCGTCCCGTCAGACTGTTTACTGCGTTGCCTGGAGATGATGCAGTCGAAGCCCCGACTGACAGTCTCACAAATTTCTTTGAAGGAGAAAACCGAGTATGTTAAAAGGGCTTATTGGAAAGAAGATCGGCATGACCCAGATCTTCGATGAGCAAGGCGTCGCGTATCCTGTGACAATCATCGAAGCTGGGCCATGTTACGTTACCCAGGTACGTGATCAGGAACGTGATGGGTATGTGGCGGTCCAACTTGGCTTTAGTGAAATTCACCCCAAGAAATTGGCGGCCGGTGAACTGGGACATTTGAAGGCCAATGAATTACCCCCTATGCGTTTTTTGCGCGAGTTCCGTTCAAAAGAAGCTGCCAATGTAGGTGATAAATTGACAGTCGACATCTTTGCGATCGGTGAACACGTTGATGTGGTTGGCACAAGCAAGGGCAAGGGCTTTGCCGGCGCTGTCAAGCGTTACCATTTCAAAGGCGGGAAGAAGACACACGGTCAATCTGATCGTCATCGCGCACCCGGTTCACGCTCTTCGGGTACCACACCTGGTCGCGTTTTTAAGAACTCGCGCGGCGCAGGGCATATGGGTAATGAACGTGTGACTGTTCAGGCTCTAAAGGTGGTGCTGGTGGATGCTGAGCGGAATTTGCTTGGCGTGCATGGTGCAGTGCCTGGAGGAAAAGGCGGCCTGGTTGTAATCAAAGAGGCTCGAAAGCAGTAATGCTGGAGAAATCGGAGCAAGGTAACTATGAAAGTAGATGTCCTGAACATAGAAGGTAAGAAGCTTCGCGAGGTTGAACTTCCCTCCGCGATCTTCGAGGCCCCAATTAATGTGGATTTGATGCACCAGGCTTACGTTCGTCAGATGGCAAACGCGCGTCTTGGCACACACGAGACGAAGGTTCGCAGTGAGGTGTCTGGCGGCGGTGCAAAACCGTGGAAGCAAAAAGGTACGGGTCGTGCGCGCCAGGGATCCCGCCGGGCTGCGCAGTGGGTGGGTGGTGGACGTATTCATACCCCGCACCCCCGCAGTTATGAACAGCGCATGCCCAAGAAAATGCGCCAGGCAGCACTTCGTTCTGCCCTTTCAGCCAAAGCGGCTGAATCTGGTGTAGTTGTGGTGGATGAGCTTGTACTTTCTGAAGCCAAGACTCGTGTGATGGTGGAAACTCTCAAGAACCTCGTTGGGGCTTCAACCGCCCTGGTCGTCCTGCCTGAAAAGGATCAAGCCTATGAACTCATCATGCGTTCTGCAGACAATCTTGCCGAGGCAAAGGTATTGTTGGCGGGTTATCTGAATATCCGCGATTTGTTCGGTTATGACAAGCTGATTTTGCCTGTGAAGGCTTTGGATGCCCTGGTGGCGAATCTAGGATAGGAGAACGATATGGCTACCATTTATGAAGTCCTTCGCCGCCCATTGGTAACGGAAAAATCCAGTTATCAATCTGGCAAATTAAATCAATATTCATTTGTTGTCGCGAATACCGCCACGCGTACGCAGGTAAAGGACGCGGTTGAAACGCTTTATGATGTAAATGTTGTGCGTGTGAATATTATCAATGTCCCCGCCAAACGTGGTCGCCGTCTTCGCAGCCGACGCTTGCTTGTTCGCAAGGTCGGTTACAAGAAGGCTGTGATCACACTGGCTGATGGACAGACACTTCAAATATTTGAAGGGGTGCAGTAATGGCTGTTAAAAAGTATAAACCGGTAACACCGGGCACCCGCGGGATGACCGGCCATACCTTCGAAGAAATTACCAAGTCCAAGCCGGAACGATCGCTGATTGTGCCATTGCGCAAAAGTGGCGGACGCAATTCATACGGACGCGTCACTGTGCGTCATCGTGGCGGTGGGCATCGCCGTTTCATCCGGGTTGTGGATTTCAAACGCGACAAGCGTGATATTCCTGCGAAAGTGGCCGCGATCGAGTATGACCCGAACCGGACGGCCCGCCTTGCGCTCTTGAATTACGCCGATGGCGAGAAGCGTTACATTGTCGCACCGATCGATCTCAAAGTGGGGGATACAGTTATGGCCGGCGCGGGAGCCGAGATCCGCTCTGGAAATGCGCTCCCAATCTCCAACATCCCCGTTGGTACGTTGATCCATAACATTGAGGTCAAAGAGGGACGTGGCGGTCAGATGGTTCGTTCTGCTGGCGGTGCAGCACAATTGCTGGCAAAAGAAGGCGATTTTGCGCAGGTTCGTATGCCCTCCGGTGAAGTTCGCCTGATCCACCAGGTCTGCTACGCGACGGTTGGTCAGGTTGGCAATCTTGATCATGGTAATGTCAAACTTGGTAAGGCAGGCCGTAAGCGCCATAAGGGGATACGTCCAACCGTGCGCGGCTCAGCGATGTCTCCACGCGACCATCCTCATGGCGGTGGTGAGGGCCGCCAGCCAATTGGTCTGCCAGGCCCGAAAAGTCCGTGGGGTAAACCTACCCTGGGCTACAAGACCCGCCGTAATAAGAAGTCCGACCAGTATATTGTGCGCCGTCGCAGTAAGACGAACCGCTAATAGATAGAGGTACGATATGTCAAGATCATTGAAAAAGGGCCCGTTTATCGAGCCCAAACTTTTGAAGAGAATTGAAGCGATGAACCAGAAAGGCGAGAAGAAAGTGCTGCGTACGTGGAGTCGCGCCAGCGTGATCTTTCCCCAAATGGTTGGACATACCATCGCGGTACACGATGGACGCCGTCATGTTCCGATCTATATTACGGAAAACATGGTCGGCCATCGATTGGGCGAATTCGCCCCGACGCGCACATTCCGCGGCCACATGGCTGGCGAGAAAGCCGCACCCGCGGCCTAGGCAGGAGGAGAGTGTATTATGCAAGATATTCAGGCGCACTTACGTTTTCTCCCGATGTCTGCCCAGAAGGTCCGCCTGGTGGTCGATCTGGTCCGAGGGAAGGATGCAAATGAAGCATTGGAAATGTTGCGTTTTGTTCCAAAAGCTGCTGCGTTGCCAGTCCGCAAACTGCTCGCTTCAGCTGTAGCAAATGCGGAGGAGAATTTTGGTGTCAGCCGCGATGATCTATTTGTTGCGAAGATCTTTGCTGACGAGGCTCCCACTCGCAAGTGGCGTCGTTTCGGTGCACGCGGCCGTTTCAAGCCGATACTGCGCCGCAATTCCCATATTACTGTCGTCTTGCGCGAGCGCGGGGCGTAGAAGGTAAGGAGAAATTATGGGTCGTAAAGTTCATCCAATTGGTATGCGCCTTGGGATCAACCAGGGCTGGCAGGGTCGCTGGTTTGCCGAGGGTTCACAGTATCGTGAGCAACTACACCAGGATTTCGCCATTCGCAGTTTATTGATGGGAATTGAATCCAAAGGCGGTGCAGCAAAAAGTACGGATGTACGTAAGCTTCGCAAGGAACTGCCTGATACCGTCAAGAACGGTAAAGCAGGCATCTCCCGCGTGGAAGTTGAAAGATATCCGGGAAAGATCCGCATTGCCATTCATACTGCAAAACCGGGTATTCTGATTGGCCGCAAAGGGGAAGGTGTTAAGAAAATCCGTCATGCACTTGAAGCACTGGTCGGGAAGAAAGTAGACCTTGATATCAAGGAAATCAGTTCTCCTGACACCGATGCGATGCTTGTCGCACGCAACGTTGCGGACCAGCTCGAGCGTCGTATTGCTTATCGCCGCGCAATGAAACGTGCCATCCAGCAAGCGATGCGCCAGGGTGCGCAGGGCATCAAGATCATGGTTGGTGGTCGTTTGGGTGGTGCGGAAATGTCGCGGGATGTCACGCTGCGCGATGGGCGTGTCCCTCTGCAGACCCTGCGTGCAAACCTGGATTTTGCAAAGGCCGAGGCCGGTACAACGTACGGTCAGATCGGTGTGAAAGTATGGATCTACAAGGGTGAGGCCGTGCCTGAGACTGAAGAAAAGGTGGAGGCAACTGAAGGCGTTTACGTGAGCGAATAGCCGCGTAGCAAAGTTGTCTCCTGAAGAGGTATTGATATGTTGATGCCAAAACGTGTAAAGTGGCGCAAGCAGATGCGCGGTCGAATGAGGGGCAAAGCCTTGCGCGGCGCAGAAGTGAGCTTTGGTGAATATGGTTTGCAGGCCCTGGAACCTGGCTGGGTGACCGCGCGGCAGATCGAAGCAGCACGCAGGACCATCGTCCGCGAAATGAAGCGCCGCGGCAAGGTCTGGATCCGTATTTTTCCGGCGAAGCCGTATACTCATAAGCCGCCTGAAACCCGCATGGGTTCCGGCAAGGGTAATGTTGAATATTATGTAGCAGTGGTCAAACCGGGCCGTATTATGTTCGAAGTTGGCGGTCTGGACGCAGCAACTGCAGTCCAGGCGCTCAAAAATGCCCAGTATAAGTTCTCGATCAAAACCAAGATCGTAGCTCGCCTTGATGCTGGAGAGCAGGCATGAAGTCCATAAGAACAAATGAGCTGCGTAACCTGAACTCGGGCGAAATTGAAACAAAGCTGGCAGATGCCCGCGAAGAACTGATGAAACTCCGCTTTCAGCAGGTGACAGGCCAGCTAACTGATACCAGCCGTTTGCGCGTTTTGCGTCGCGAGATCGCCCGCATGCAGACCGTTTTGCGCGAGCAGGCGAGCGAGCAGACGACGGCTGAAGTCAAGACAGAAGGTGAAGCATGAACAATCGTCGTCGTATAACTGGTGTTGTCACCAGCAATAAGATGACCAAGACCGTTGTGGTCGAAATCACACGTGTCTTCCGTCATCCACTGTATCGCAAGGTCGTGCATTCCAGCAAACGGGTGAAGGCGCACGACGAGATTGGTTGCCAGATCGGTGACCAGGTCCAGATTGTCGAATCGCGACCTCTCTCACGGGACAAGCGCTGGGTCGTGGAAAGCGTAGTGAAGCGCGAGATCCGGACCGCAGATACAGGCGTTGCTGATCTGAAAGTCGAGGAGGGAGTAAGCGATGATTCAGCATGAATCGCGTCTGAAAGTTGCTGACAACTCCGGCGCCCGTGAATTGCTGGTGATTCATGTGCTGGGTGGTTCGACTCGCAAGTATGGCAGTATCGGTGATGTGGTCGTTGCTTCAGTAAAATCTGCGACGCCCCAGGGTGCTGTGAAGAAAAGCGATAAAGTACGTGCCGTGATCGTACGCTGTTCAAAGGAATGGCGACGTGAAGATGGCTCCTATATCCGCTTTGATGATAACGCCGCGGTGATTCTGGATGCCGATGGTGTGAATCCGAGAGGCACTCGTATTTTTGGCCCTGTTGCCAGAGAGCTTCGTGAAAAGGGATTTATGAAAATCGTTTCACTGGCTCCGGAAGTGCTGTAAGTTGAGGAGTATTCTGGAATGAGAGTCAAGATTCGTAAAGGTGACACCGTAGAAGTTATCAGCGGCCGTTTGGAAGATAAGGGCAAGCGCGGTGAAGTGATCAACGTGTTGTTGGACGATCGTCGCGTAGTTGTTCAGGGTGTAAACATCCGTACCAAGCATCAAAAGCAGGTGCAGACTCAAGCAGGTCGTAACATTAACCCGGGCCGGATCCAATTCGAGGGGTCGATCGATATCTCGAATGTGATGCTGGTCTGCCCGAAATGCGGTGAGCCGACACGTGTTGCAGTTCAGCGTGATGAGGATGGGGCCCGCCGCGTGTGTAAAAATTGTCAGGCGTTGATCGATTAGCCGCGGAGTGATCGTAATGAATAGAATGCAAGAAAAATATAACAATGAGGTTGTCCCTGCTCTGCGCAAGGCGTTCGATCTCAAAAACATTATGCAGGTGCCACGCGTTACCAAGATTGTTGTCAATATTGGCATGGGCGAAGCAATGGACAATCCCAAGTCGATGGAATCCGCAGTGTCAGACTTGACGACCATAACAGGTCAGAAGCCCGTTATGACAAAGGCGCGTAAGAGCATTGCGAACTTCAAGCTGCGCGAAGGCCGTTTAATCGGAACCAAAGTCACCCTGCGCGGTGACCGCATGTGGGCCTTCCTTGATCGTTTGCTGAGTACCGCTCTCCCGCGTGTGCGCGATTTTCGCGGCGTTTCTGCCAACGCTTTTGATGGCCGCGGTAATTACACGTTAGGACTTCGTGATCAGTTGATTTTTCCGGAGATCGAGTATGACAAGATTGATAAACTGCGCGGCATGGAGGTCACGATTGTGACCACTGCCAAAGACGACGACCAGGCGCGCGTGTTGTTGCAGTTGCTTGGTATGCCGTTCAGCAGGAAGGAAGCGTAAATTATGGCAAAGAAAAATATGCAATATCGTGAGGCTCGCCGGCAGTATGCCAGCCAGGTGCGCAATCGCTGTATTCGCTGTGGGCGCCCGCGAGGCTATATCCGTCGCTTTGGTTTGTGCCGAATTTGTTTTCGTGAACTCGCACTGCAGGGCAAGATCCCTGGTGTCGTGAAGTCTTCATGGTAAGCGGGTGGAGGTGCTAGCATGACTATTATTGATCCGATCGCCGATATGCTGACCCGCATCCGTAATGCTGTGATGGCTGGTCACACAACTGTTGCAATGCCGAGTTCGAAGCTCAAAGTGGAGATTGCCAAGATCATGAAGGATGAAGGCTATCTCGAAGGTTTCGATGTGGCTGATGGCGAACAATCGCCCCAAAAGGTTTTGCGCTTGAAAATCAAGTATGTAGGGGAGCGGCGTGAGCGCCGCCCAGTGATTTCCGGAATCGAGCGCATCAGCAAACCCGGGCGACGTGTCTATACTAAGAAGCAGGAAATCCCCTGGGTGCTTTCAGGGATTGGCGTTGCCATACTTTCAACACCCAAGGGTGTTATGACCGGTGCTCGCGCCCGACAGTTGGGAGTGGGCGGCGAGATCCTTTGCAAAGTATGGTAGAAGGCAGGAGGTATTAAGTGTCTCGCATTGGACGTTTACCAGTGGCAGTCCCGAGCGGAGTACAGATCAATGTACAGGGTTCGGATGTCCACGTGAAGGGACCGAAAGGCGAATTAAAAAGAACATTTTCCTCGCTGGTTGGTATTGCGTTGGAGAATGGTCAGGTTGTTATCACGCGCAAATCGGATAATCCGAGAGAGCGCGCGTTGCATGGGACAACCCGGGCTGTGATTGCGAATATGGTGCATGGCGTCAGTTCCGGTTTTGAAGTTGTGCTTGCAGTGGAAGGCGTGGGCTACCGCGCTGAAATGAGTGGTAAGGATCTTTCCTTGTTCGTCGGTTATTCACATCCGGTGAAAGTTCCGCCTCCGGTCGGTATTTCTTTTGAAGTCGATCTGAAGACCCGCCAGATCAAGGTGCTTGGTTATGACCGTGAAGTGGTAGGTCAGACCGCGGCGGAGATCCGGCGTGTTCGGCCACCCGAGCCGTATCATGGCAAGGGAATTCGTTACGTTGGCGAGAAGGTCCGCCGCAAAGCCGGTAAGGCTGGGAAAGGAGCCAAGTAAGCCATGGCGAAGAATTCTCGTTCCATCGCACGGGTACGCCGTCACTTGCGCGTGCGCAAGAATTTAGCAGGAACAGCCCAACGTCCGCGTTTGAACGTCTATCGGAGTTTGTCTGCCATTTACGTGCAGGTGATTGACGATCAGGCGGGCCATACACTGCTAGCCGCTTCGACAGTGGATCGTGATCTGCGTGAAAAGATGAAGGGCCTGAAAAAAAGCGAACAGGCCAAGTTGGTTGGCCAGACAGTCGCTGAACGCGCTAAGAACAAAGGCATTCAGACAGTCGTTTTTGACCGCGGCGGTTATCGCTATATTGGACGCGTCAAGGCACTTGCCGATGGCGCGCGCGAAGGTGGCCTGCAATTTTAGGCTTGAGTGGAGAAAGAAATGGCAGAATACGAAACTACTGAACAACAGAGTTATGAAGCGCAGGACCAGTTCGAAGAACGCGTGATTGAAATCGCCCGTGTTGCCAAAGTTGTAAAGGGCGGCCGTCGTTTTCAATTCCGGGTTACTGTAGTGGTCGGCGATAAAAAGGGTACCATCTCCATGGGCGTCGGCAAGGCGAATGCTGTGCCAGACGCCATGCGTAAGGCTTCAGAACGCGCGCGCAAGAACATGCGTGTTGTCAATCTTTCCGGCACAACGATCCCTCATGAAGTGTTAGGCAAAGTGGCTGGTGCACGCGTGATGTTGAAACCCGCCTCTCCCGGTACAGGCGTTATTGCCGCTGGCGGTGTGCGCGCTGTGCTCGAGGTGGCCGGTGTGCGTGATATTTTGACCAAATCTCAGGGCAGTGCCAATGTTTTGAATGTGGTGCAGGCAACGTTCCATGCTCTCGAGCAATTGAAATCACCTCAGGAAGAAGCCGCACGCCGCGGGAAGAATGTCAACGAACTGTTGCCGTTCTGGGAACGGAGGAAGCAACATGCCTAAGAAGGATACTGGCGGTAAGACCGTACGCGTGACCCTGGTTCGCAGCCCGATTGGTTATACCAAGGACCAAAAGCAAACTGTGCTCGCGCTCGGTCTGCGCCGTATGCATCAGACCGTTGAACACAAGGATAATCCAGCCTTGCGTGGCATGATCCGCAAAATCATTCATCTCGTTCAGGTCGAAGAGTAGGAAAGAAAGATGAAACTACACGATCTCGTGCCCAATCCGGGCTCTAAAAAAAATCGAAAGCGCGTAGGGCGTGGTATTTCCGCGGGTCAGGGCAAAACTGCCGGCCGTGGGACCAAGGGTGAGGGCGCGCGCTCCGGCCAAGGTGGACATATGTATCGCCAGGGTGGCAACCTGCCGTTCTATCGCCGCCTGCCCTTTATGCGTGGTCAGGGATTTACACCGCGCAACCAGGTGGAGTACAACGAAGTTAATTTGGATCAGTTGACCGAATCTTTCCAAGCCGACGCTGAGGTGAGCCCTGAATCCTTGGAGAAAGCTCATTTGCTTCGTGACCCGCGCAATCCCGTGGTTATTCTCGGACGCGGGGAAATGAAAGTGGCGCTCAAGGTGCGCGTTCATCGCGTCAGTGCTGGTGCCAAGGCAAAGATTGAAGAGGCCGGCGGCAGTGTTGAGTTAATAGGCTGATATTGAGTCAAGAGGAATGATCTGATATGCCCGAAAAGAAACAATCGGCGTGGCGCTTTCTATGGCGTTCGGAAGATATTCGGAAGAAATTGCTCATTACCCTGGGTATCTTGATATTGTTCCGGATAGCGGCAAATGTCCCAGCACCTGGGGTTGATCGCGAGGCCTTGGCGGCCTTCTTTCAGACACAGGCTGGCGCGGGAGGCTTTTTAGGCTTTTTGAATTTGCTCTCTGGTGGCACGATTCAGAATTTCTCTCTCTTGTCGATGGGAGTGTATCCTTATATCACTGCCCAGATCATCCTGCAATTGCTGATCCCGATCATTCCCGCTTTACAGCGTCGAATGCAGGAGGATCAGCGTGAAGGACGCCGCTGGATGGAAAAGTGGACCTACTACCTGGCGGTTCCGATGGCAGCGCTCTCGGCAATTGGTCAGATCAATATCTTCAATTCCATAGCGGCTCAACCGGTGATTGCTTTTGGCTTTACCAGAGAATTGTGGTTACAGTCGGTTACTACGCTGTTGGTAATGACGGCAGGAACGATGTTTGCGATCTGGTTGGGCGAGTTAATTTCGGAATATGGCATCCGCGGGCAGGGTTTGTCCCTTGTAATCTTTGCAGGGATCGTATCGCAGATCCCCGCCAATATTCAGGCCCTGTTACTGGATGAACAGAATCGCTGGATATTGCTCACCGCGATGCTGGTCGTGATTGTCTTGACCGTGCTGGCAATTGTGTATGTCCAACAGGGACGTCGCAACGTGCCGATCATGTATCCTCACAAAAGCCAGGTCTTTTATGCGATGCAGCGCGGCAAGTCGGTCAGGATGCCCCAGCCTACGTTGCCGTTGATGGTCAACCTCTCAGGTATGATCCCATTGATCTTCGCCAGCGCCATTCTGCAGTTCCCGGCAATTGTTGCCAGTTACTTTCGCGCCTCAGAGACTGAATGGGTGAGGAATGTCGCAACCAATATTCAAACCTTCTTCGATCCAACGGGCGTGAATTCCTGGGGATACTGGGTCCTTTATTTCGTTATGGTAGTGAGTTTTACCTATTTCTATACAACAGTGATCTTTGAACAGCAGAATTATGGCGATAATCTGAAGCGCTCCGGTGCTCAAATTCCCGGTGTACATAGCGGCGCGGCGACCCAAAAATATCTGAGCCGGATTCAGAGCCGCATCACGTTGCCGGGCGCACTGCTATTGGGGACAGTAGCCATTATGCCGTTTCTGCTGCAGTTGTTTTTGCCCGTTTCCTCCGGAAGTGTC
>Ga0214473_10003868_pt1 | contig 18076 bp, 16 predicted proteins | sample RVTome_7_FD_203509 | JGI IMG/M metagenome (GOLD analysis project Ga0214473, IMG submission 203509) | Soil microbial communities from uranium-contaminated site in the Upper Colorado River Basin, Wyoming, United States - RVT98D197 | ecosystem: Environmental > Terrestrial > Soil > Contaminated >... | reverse complement strand
ATCCGCGGCTGCGCGAGGCGGCTCTGTCCCCTGAGGGAAGGCTGGCCTTCAGCCCGGCGCGCTACGGGAGAGCGCAGGAGACCTACCGCCCGATCGAGAGCCTCGTGCCGGGCCAGGGGGCCTGAGGAGGGGATCCCGGCCGCGAAAGGATCAACACACCATGGAGCCTGCGAGCCTGACCCTTGAGTTTGCCCGATGTACAGCCTGCATGGCCTGTGAGCTAGCTTGCTCCTTCTATAAGGAGGGGTTCTTCGCTCCGGCTTTTTCACGGATCAAGGTCGTGCAGGTCTATGAGCTGGGGGTCAATGTGCCCATTGTCTGCGTCAACTGTCGCGAGGCTCCGTGCATCCCAAGCTGCCCGAGCGAGGCGATCGTGCGGGACGGACCGCTGGGCACCGTGCGCATCGTGGCGGAGTTGTGCTCGGCATGCGGAGAGTGTGTCGAGGCCTGTCCCTACGGCGCCGTGCACATCCCCGCGGGCAGGGAGGTGGCGCTGATGTGCGACCTGTGCGGGGGCCAGCCGGCCTGCGTGCCCGCCTGCCTGTACGGGGCGCTGAGTTGTGCAGGACAGGCGGATGCGGCCTACGCCCCCCTGGAGCTCGCGCCGGGAGGACTAGACCTGCCGGAGAAGCGCTGGCAGGTGGCCGGCGCGGTCGCGGCGCGCCTCGGGGAAGCCCGGGAGGTGGAGGCATGATCCGGCCGATTGCCCCACAGCGAATTCTGAACGTCGATCTGACCCGGGGGGAAACCTGGGCAGAGGTCGTTCCTCAGGAAGAGATCGTCAAGCACCTGGGCGGGCGCGGCATCGCCGCCAAACTGCTCTACCAGCGCGTGCCGGGGGGAATTGATCCGCTGGGCCCCGAGAATGCCCTGATCATCGGCACCGGGGCGCTTACCGGCACCAACGCGCCCTCTTCCGGGCGGACCTCGATGCTGTGCAAGAGCCCGGCGACGGGGCTCTATCTCAAGGTGAGCGTGGGGGGCCACCTGGGGGCGGAGCTGCGCTTTGCCGGTTGGGATCACGTGGTCATTACCGGCCGATCTTCGGAGCCGGCCTACCTGTGGATCCGCGACGACCAGGTGGAGATCCGGCCTGCGGGTCCTCTCTGGGGCCAGGGAACGCGGGCCGTCGATGCGCGTCTCAAAGAGGAGTTGGGCGACCGGGCCGTCCAGACCGCGATCATTGGCCCGGCCGGTGAGAACCGGGTCCTGTTCTCCGCCATCCTGTGCTCGCGATACAACGGCGCCTCGCGGGGCGGCATCGGCGCGGTGATGGGCTCCAAGAACCTGAAGGCCATCGCGGTGCGCGGCGAAGGAGGCCTGCGGGTCGCCCAGGGGGAGCCGTTCTACCGGCTGGCCGATCACATGCGCCACGAACTGGCCAAGGATCCCGGGACCGAGAGCCTCTACGACTGGGGAACCGCCGGCTCCATACCGGGTCTGAATGAGATGGGCATGCTGGCGGCACGCAACTTCTCCCAGGTCACCCTGGAGGGCGCCGAATTGCTGAGCGGCCAGCATTTGCAGGAGCACGAGTACCTCATCGGGCGCGAATCCTGTTTCTCCTGCTCCACGGCCTGCCACCGGTTTGTCCGCAGCCTGGATCACCGTTGGGGCAAGGTGCTGGATTCGGGTCCGGAACTGGAGACGGTGCTGGCACTCGGATCCGAGTGCGGGATCGTGGACACCGAATCGGCGCTGGTCGCCAATCGGCTGTGTAACGAGTTGGGCATGGACACCATCTCGGCTGGCCACGTGATCTCCTGGGCGATGGAGACCTTCGAGCGCGGCCTGATTGACGCGGTCGTCACCGACGGGCTGGAGCTGCGCTTTGGCAGCCCCCAGGTCGTGCACGAGGCGCTGGAGCGGATCGCCTACCGCCGGGGGGACTTCGCCAATTTGCTCGCCCAGGGCACGCGGCGGGCGGCCGCGGCGGTCGGCCAGGACTCCCACCGCTGGGCCATCGAGGCCAAGGGCCTGGAACAGTCGGCGGTGGACACCCGCATGGCCAAGGCCTACGCGCTGGCCTTCGCGGTCAACCCGCGCGGGCCGGACCATCTGATGACCGAGACCTTCGCCGAATTCGGGCTGAGCAAGGAAGCGCGGGAGGTGATCCGCAAGATCACCGGCGATGAGAAGTACGCCGACCCACACCTGACCGACAAGCGGGCCGAGATTGTGCGCTGGCACGAGGATGTCTACGGAGCCTCGGAGGCGCTGGGTTTTTGCGTGTTCACCTCTACGGCGGCCTTTGCGGTCAACCCCGAGAACATGGCCCAGCTGATGTCCTACGCGCTGGGCACCCCATTTGATGAGGAGCAGTTGATGCTGGGCGGCAGGCGCATGGTCACGGTGGAACGCTGCTTCAACGTGCGCGAGGGGGCCCGGCGAACCGATGACCGCCTGCCCTGGCGCATGATGAACGAGCGGGTTCCGGCGGGTCCAAACCAGGGGATGATCACCGATCAGCCTATGCTGGATGGGCTGCTGGACCAGTACTACGGCATGCACGGCTGGGACTCGGCGACGGCCATCCCCCGGGCCGAGACGCTGGAATCGCTCGGCCTGCTCGAGCTGTGCGGTGACGCGGCGGCCTAAGGGATGCAGCCGACGGTCAACATCACGGTGAGGCTATTCGGCCTGCGCGGGGGCGACTCGCGGCTGACGCGGCTCCCAACCTGTGCGCCGGCCGGATTCACGGTGAGCGCCCTGCTCGCTCAGCTTCGTTCCCAGGCCGCGCCCACCGATCGGCTGGCCAGCGCCGATCCGGATGCGCTGCTGGTGCTGGTCAACGGCCGGCCGGTTCAATATCTGCAGGGGTGGGAGACCCGGCTCGGCGAGCAGGATGAGATCACCTTCCTGCTGAAGACCGCAGGAGGTTGAGGCGACGGGCCCGGGGAGGCGGAGGGATGGCTGAGCGTACGATGATCCCGCGCGAGCGGGTCCTGGGGGCCCTGGCCCACCAGGAGACCGACCGGGTGCCAATTGACCTGGGCGGCACCTGGATCTCCACGGCCACGATTCCCTTCTACGAAAAGCTCAAGCGCCATTTCGGCGTGGACTCGCCCACCCGGCTGATGGAGCGCAACATGCAGGTGTGCTTCATTGACGAGCAGATCCTGCAGGCGCTCTCGGTGGACACCCGCTTTGTCTCCGGCAACCCTCCGGAGTTGGAGCGCAACCAGTCCGTCGAATTGGCCGAGGGCCTCTACCGCGATCCTTGGGGGATCCAGTGGATCAAGCCGGAGAACTCCTTCTACTACGACCTGCACAAGCCGCCCCTGGCGGGCGAGATCACCGTCCAGGACATCCTGCGGCACCCCTGGCCCGAACCAAATGACCCCGGACTCACCCGCGGGTTGCGCCAGCAGGTAGAGACCCTGCGGCGGCAGACCGACTGCGCCCTGGTGCTCAATCTTTCACTGTGGGTGCTGCAGTGCAGCCAGAACGTGCGCGGCTACGAGGACTGGTATGTCGACCTGGCCACGCAGCCCGAGTTGATCGAGTGTATGGTCGATTGTCTGACCGAATCGATGCTGGGGCCGCTGGAGTCGATCACGGAGGCGGTCGGCGATCTGGTGGATGTGATCTCCGTGTCCGACGACATCGGCCACCAAGACCGGCTGTGCATGTCGCTGGAGACTTACCGCCGGGTGTTCAAACCCCGGCATGCACGCATGATGCAGGCCATCAAGTCGCGCTCACGTGCCCCGGTGATGTGGCACACCTGCGGCAGCGTCTACGACGTGCTGGAGGACTTAATCGAAATCGGCGTCGACTCGCTTAACCCGGTGCAGACCAGCGCCAAGAGGATGGAGCCCAACCGCCTGAAGCAGGACTTCGGCGACCGCCTGTCCTTCTGGGGCGGGATCGACGCCATGCGGGTGCTGAACCGTGGGACCACCCAGGACGTGCGGCGCGAGGTGCAGGACAAGATCGCAATCCTGGCCGGCGGCGGGGGATACGTGCTTAACACCATCCACAACGTGCAGCCGGATGTGCCCGTCGAGAATCTGCTGGCTATGGTCGAGGCCGCTCTCGAGTACGGCCGGTTCCCGCTCGAGAACGGCGCGGCCCGGGTGTAGGTCGGCCCAAACACGATCCACCGGTGCCCACCTGCGTGCACGCGCCCGTGAACAGAACGCGCTTGAGCTGATCGATCTCCTGTTTGACCCGCCTCCAAGAGTCGTGCTATAAGTAGTACAGAAATGGAACACCGTTCCATCCTGTAGAATTCGTGGCCAGCCTGCCAGCCGCTGTCCCTGAGGTTCGAGCGCTTTCCCGCGGCCTGCGTTTGCTCGAGATCCTCGCCTCCGAGCCCGCGGGGCTGGCCTTGGCTGAAATCACCCAGCAGGCCCAGCTCTCCAAAAGCAGCGCCCATCGGCTGCTGCAAACCCTGGTCCACAACGGCTACGTCGCCCAGGAAACCACGACCGGGCGATACCACCCCAGCCTGAAGCTGCTGCGTCTGAGCAGCCAGCTGGTGGATGAGGCCAGTCTGGCCGAGGTGGTCCACCCGCACTTGAGCCACATCGCCGAGGTCACCCGCGAGACGGTGCACCTGGTGCTGCTGGATCACGACGACCCGGTGTATGTTGAGAAAGTCGAGAGCCCCAACCCGATCCGCATGTACTCCAAGATCGGCATGCGCGTGCCGCTGCACTGCACCGGCGTGGGGAAGGCCATCCTGGCCTACCTGCCCGAAGAGCGCCTTCAGCAGCTGGTAGACAACGGCCGGCTGGAGCGGTTCACCGAGAACACCATCACCAATCCCGAGGCATTGCGCCGCCATCTTGCGGAAGTCCGCCGGCAGGGCTATGCCATCGACGATGGAGAGCACGAAGAGCCGGTGCGCTGCATCGCCGCGCCGCTGTTCGCCCGGGACCGGCAGGTGGTCGGCGCGGTGAGCATCGCGGCGGTGAGCTACCGGGTGGATGTCGAGACGCTGCGCGGGTGGTGGCCGGTCCTGCAGTCGCACGCCGAGCAGCTCAACGCCGAACTGATTCCCTTCTTCGATCGCTACATCTAGGCAGCAACCAGGAAGCGCACGCATGCCCGCCAAGCTCCTGATACCCGGCCCGGTCGCCGTTGAAGAGGAAACCCTTCGGGAGATGGGTGGGCCGGTACAGGTCCACTACGGCCCCGAGTGGACCGCGACCTACAACGAGACCCGCGAGCTGCTCCAGCGCGTCTTTCACACCCAGGGCGAGGTGCACATCCTCGTGGGTTCGGGATCGGCCGGTCTGGACGCAGCTATTGGCAGCCTGACCTCCCCCGGTGAGACCGTGCTGGTGGGAGTGAATGGCTTCTTTGGGGAGCGGCTGGTCGAGATCTGCCAGGGGTATGCCTTGCAGGCCGTCCCGGTGGCGGCGCCCCTAGGAGTGCCCCTCACCGTCGAAGCGTTCCGATCAGCCCTGGAGCGATATCCGAAAGCCGCCGCGCTGGCGGTGGTTCAGCTTGAGACCTCCACCGCCGTGGTCAATCCGGTCCAGGAGATCGCGGCCGCGGCGGCCGAGCGCGGGGTAGCGGTCATCGTGGATGCGGTCTCCTCGTTGGGCGGCATACCGTTGCAGATGGACGCCTGGGGGATCGACATCTGCGCCAGCGCCTCGCAGAAGTGCCTGGGTGCTCCGCCCGGGCTGGCCCCGGTGGCGGTGAGCGAGCGGGCGCGGGAGATCATGCAGGCCAAACCCGAGCGCGGCCACGGGTGGTATCTCAACCTGCAGATCTGGTCGCGCTACGCCGAGGAATGGGCGGATTGGCATCCTTTCCCCATCACCATGGCGACCAACACGGTGCTGGCCCTGCGGGCCGCCCTGAAACGCCTGCTGGCCGACGGTATCGAGGCGCGGGTGCGACGCTACACCGCCCTGGCGATGCGGCTGCGGGAGGGCGCCCGGCGCCTCGGGTTGAGGCCGTTCACTCCGGATGAGCGCCTGGCGCCGGTGCTGACCGCGATCCACTCCCCGGAAGGCATCCCCAGCGGCGAGATCGTCCAATACCTGTACAAGACCCGCGACATCCGAATTGCCGGCGGGATGGGAAAAGAGATTAGAGACCGCCTCTTCCGGGTCGGGCACATGGGTCCAATGGTCGGCGAGGCCGACATCGATGCGGTGTTGGACGGCCTGGCGGCCTTCCTGGCCGAGCGGTAGCCAGAATGTCAGCCCACTTTGACTATCACACGCCGCACAGCTGGGAGGAGGCTGTCGACCTGCTGCAGGATCTCGGCCCGCAGGCCCGGCCCCTGGCGGGCGGCACGGACCTCATGATCCTGATCGAGCGCGGTCAGCTCTCGCCCTCCCATCTGATCAGCCTGGATCGCATCCGCGGTTGGGACGCGCTGCAGCTCGACGGGGGACTCCGGCTGGGGGCCGGCACGACCTACCGGCAGATCGAACGAGGCCTGCTGCCGGAGGGGCCGCACGCTGCGCTGCTGGAGTCTGCCAGACAGATCGGTGGGGTGCAGGTTCGCAACGTCGCCACCGTGGCAGGCAACCTGTGCAACGCCTCGCCTGCCGCGGATGCCGTCCCGCCGCTGCTGGCCATGGACGCCTCGCTCCTGCTGTACGGACCTGCGGGCGAGCATGAGGTTCCCGTGGAGGAGTTCATCACCGGGCCGGGCGAAAACCTCCTGGGCGCCGCAGAACTGGTCAAGGAGATCCGGGTGCCGGCACTGCCCGACGGCACCTCCACTGCCTTCCTGAAGGCCGGCCGCCGGGCGGCCATGGAGATCTCGGTGGTGTGCGTCGCCGCCCGCCTCACGCTGGCTGAAGGGGCGTGCAAGTCCGCCCGGATCGCGCTGGGCGCGGTGGGTCCCACCCCGCTGCGCGCCAAAGAGGCCGAGCAGGCTCTGCAGGGCCGGCCGCTGACCAACGCGACGGCGCGAGAAGCGGCCCGGCTGGCCGCAGAGGCCACCCGTCCGATCTCCGACGTGCGGGCCTCCGCCGAGTATCGCCGCTACATGAGCGAGGTCATGGTGCGGCGGGCGCTGGAATTGTGCTACCGGCGCATCACGGGGGCCGCGCTGGCATGAGCCGCAGGGTGGTCAGCTTGGACATCAACGGGCATCGCTATGACCTGGAGGTCGAGCCGCACCGCACGCTGCTCAGCGTGCTGCACCAGGAGCTCGGCTTGACCGGTACCAAGCAGAACTGCCTGGAGGCGGAGTGCGGCGTGTGCACGGTGCTGGTGGATGGGGAGGCCGTGAATTCCTGCATCTACCCGGTGATGAAGGCGCAGGGCAGGCAGGTCACCACGATTGAGGGTCTGGCGACCAAGGCCGGGCTGCACCCGATGCAGCGCGCCTTCATCGCCTACGACGCAGTCCAATGCGGGTACTGCATTCCGGGGATGATCATGTCTGCGGTGGCACTTGTGGCGGAGCATCCCGAGCCGACCGAGCAGGAGATCGTGGAGGGGTTGGCCGGAAACCTGTGCCGCTGCACCGGGTATGCCAAGATCATCGAGGCGGTTTCGGCGGCGACGGAGGAGATGCGGGGATGAGCGTGGCAGGGACGGATGTGAGCAGCTGACCATGGTGCAGCGCGCACACGTGCCCCAGCGAGTGGTCGGCCGGTCCTTGCCCAGGCTGGACGCCTTCGGGAAGGTCACCGGCAAGGCGGTCTACGGCATGGACTTCGCCTTGCCGGGCATGCTGCATGGGGCGGTGCTGCGCAGCCCGCATGCTTTCGCACGGATCCTCAGCGTCGACACCTCCCAGGCGCAGGCCCATCCGGCGGTGCACGCCGTCGTCACTGCAGCCGACATCCCCACCGATCCCGCCGCCGCAGACTGGCGTGAAGATCATCCCGAGTCCCGCCGGATGGCCGACACGGAGAAGCCGCCCACCCGCTACGGCGACATCGTGCGCGACAACACCTTACTGGCCAAGGACGTGGTCCGCTATGTCGGCCAGCCGGTCGCCCTGATTGCGGCAACCTCCGAGGAGGCGGCCCGGGAGGCGCTGCGCCTGATCCGGGTGGAGTATGAGCCGTTGACACCGGTGTTCGACGCCGAGCAAGCATTGGAGCCCGGCGCGCCGCTGGTGCATCCAGAGTGGGAGAAATACGAAGCGCCGGAAGGGATGGGGCGCGCCGGCAACATCTGCTCGCGAACCCGTATCCGTAAGGGCGACGTCGAGCAGGCCTTCGCCACGGCCGACTTCATCGTGGAGGCTAAGTATCACACCGGCATTCAGCATCAGGGGCACACCGAGCCGCGGGTGGCCGTGGCGGCGGTGGACGGGCAGGATGTCCTCACCATCTGGACCTGCACCCAGCTACCGTTCAACATCCAGAACACGGTCAGCCGTCTGCTCGATCGGCCCTCCGGCACCATCCGGGTGATCGGGCTGGGGCTGGGGGGCGGCTTCGGCTCGAAGCTCCTGCTGGGAGGCGAGGCGTTTGCGGCCGCGTTGACCCTGCGGGCCGGTGGAAGGCCGGTGCGGGTGCTCATCCCGCCCGGCGAGGATCTGCAAGACGGCTACCCGCGCCACCCCAGCCACACCTGGCTGCGGGCGGCGGTACGGAGCGACGGGACCCTGCTCGGGCTGCAGGGCCGGATCATCCTGGACACCGGCGCCTTCTCTGGGAGCGGCCCGGGGCTGGCCTCGGTGGCCACGCTGGTCCTGTGCGGGCCGTATCGGACCCCCAACCTGGATGTCGAGGGGCTGGCGGTCTACACCAACAAGATGAATTTCGGGCCCATGCGGGCGCCCTCCGGCCCCCAGGCGGCCTTTGCGCTGGAATCGCTGATCGATGAAATCGCCGAGCGGCTCGGAATGGATGCGGTGGAACTGCGGCTGAAGAACCTGGTCTCCGAAGGCGACCTGGGGCCGACCGGCCAGGTCCTGACCGGCGTCGGTGTGCGGGAAGCGCTGCAGAAAGCCGCCGCGGCTATCGGCTGGGGCGAGGACCCCGGCCCGCACCGAGGCAAGGGAGTGGCCGTGAGCTGGTGGACCACTACCGGGGGCTCATCCGGCGTGTACGTCAAGCTCAACCCGGACGGCACCGTGCTGCTCAAGTCGGGCGCGGTGGACATCGGCACCGGGGCGGTGACCGCGGGCGCGGCGCAGATCCTGGCCGAGAGCCTGGGGGTGGATTTCGAGGATGTCATCATCGGGGAGGCCGACACCGGCAGCGCCCCCTTTGATTACGGCGCGCAGGGCAGCCGCACCACTGTGGCGGTCGGCCGAGCCTGCATGAAGGCCGCCGAGGATTTGCGCCAGCAACTGCTGGAGCTGGCCGGCGAGCTGCTGCAGGCACCGCTGGATGCGCTGAGGGTGGGTGAAGGGGCCGTCTATCGTGTCGATGACCCAGCCATCCGCAAGACCCTGGCCGAGCTGGCCGAATTCAGCCTGGAACAGCGGGGCGGATTGATCGGCCGCGGGACCTTCATCGCCCCGCCGACGCTTTACGACGAGTCCACCACCACCAATCACTTCTACCCGACCTTCCACTCCCCCAGCTTCCACGCCCATGCGGTAGAGGTGGAGGTGGACCCAGAATCCGGAGAGGTGCGCCTGCTGCGCTATGCGGCGGCACAAGATGTGGGCTATGCCATCAATCCGGGGTTCGTGGAGGGCCAGATCCAGGGCGGCGCAACCCAGGCCATTGGGTTCGCACTCACCGAGGAGTTGGTCTACGGGCCTGACGGCCGGGTGCTCAATCCCAACCTGACCGACTACAAGATGCCGACCATTGCCGACGTGCCGCGCATCGAACCGATCATCGTCGAGTCGGCCGGCCCCTATGGGCCGTTCGGCGCCAAGGGCGTGGGCGAACCGTCAGTTCTCCCGGGAGCGGCGGCCATCGCCAACGCGGTGGCTCGCGCCGCCGGTGTGCGCCTGCGCCAGCTGCCCATCACCGCCGAGCGCTTGTGGCGGGCCATGCGGGAGGCACTCTGATGCCGCGGGTGCTCTGGTTTGCCGGGCTGCAACCTGGCGGGAATCCGGCCGGGGAGGCACCCTGATGCCGCGGGTGCTCTGGTTTGCCAAACTCCTGCCTGGGATCGCGCCGGGCCAGTATGAGGATTTCGTGCGGGCGGTGGACTATCCCGCCTGTCTGCGCGTGCCCAGCATCCTGTGGTACCAGTCAGTCCGGCTCGAAGGTCCGGCCATGGGAGAGGGGTCTCTGCCCTATGACTTCCTGGACATGACCGAAATCACCGACATCGAGGCGTACCGCCGGGACCTCGGAGGTCATCCCGCAGTCGAGGAGGTGCATGGCCAATCTGGACGATATGTGCAATCCATAGGCAACCTGTGGGGGACACCGATTGAGCGCAAGCCCGGGCGGGGACGGCGCGCCGCCGGGGGTTCGCCCGCTCGCCGTCCCACTGCTTCAGCGGGTAGAACCGGGCCGCGGGTGGTCTGGTACTCCAGACTGCAACCCGGGGTCGACCGCGAAGTCTACGAGCAGTGGGTGCGGACGGTGGATTATGCGGGAGCGGAGGAGATCCACAGCCTGCCCAGCTATACGGTGTTTCGCATCCAGGGCCCCTGCATCGGGGAAACCGTTCCATTCGACTACGACTACTTCGAGGTGGCCGAGATCACCGGCATGCGGGAGTACCTGCACGACCTCGAGCACCACCCGGCTGCCCTGCGGATCGTCGCGGAGATCGGGCAGTATGTGAAGTCGGTCGGCAGCGCCTGGGGCCATCCGGTGGAACCCCAGGCCTCAGCGCGTCGGTCACCCCCGACGCACACACAGGAGAAGAGAAGATGAAGCGACACCCGTTTCCTTTTGTGGGCCTGGCGGCGCTGGTGCTGCTGGGCCTGGCTCTGGGAGCGTGCGCAGCCCCGGCCACCACCGCGCCGACCTCGGCTCCTGCTGAGCCCACGGCTGCGCCGGCGGAGCCCACCACGCCGCCCGCCACCGCGGTTCCCGAAGTGGTGAAGCCGACCATCGTGGTCGCCTACGACAGCGACATCGACCACATCGAGTTGATGCAGTTCCGCAGCCTGGGCGGTTACGACGCCACCGCCAACCTGTATGAGCCGATGATCGCTCAGGTGCTGGAGGACATCGGCAATGGGGAGCTCAAGGGGCTGAGCCAGTTCGAAGGCGCGGTGGCGGAGAGCTTCGACGTCTCCGCCGACGGCACCGTGTTCACCTTCCACCTGCGCGACGACGCCAAGTTCTTCGACGGAACCCCCATCACCGCCCAGGACTACAAGTACACCTTCGATCGGGCCATGACCGGGCCGGGCTACATCGGTCTGCTCACGCCCTTCATGGCGCTGTCCTCTCCGGACAACGTGGTGGCACTGGATGACTACACGCTGCAGGTGACCACCGACCGGCCGGCCGCGCTGACCGAGACCATCACCGCCTTCCAGGTGTTCGGCGCCATCAGCAAGGCCACCGCCGATGCCAACGCCACGGCTGACGATCCCTGGGCCGACGCATGGCATCGCACCAACTCCAACTCCAGCGGCCCGTACCAGATCACCGAGTGGAACGCCGGCACCGAGTACTTCTTCGTGCCCAATCCGAACTACTGGCGCGGTGCCGACTGGTTCCAGAACTCCGGGGTGGTCTTCCGGGTAGTTCCGGAAGCCGCCACCCGCGAGCAGCTGCTGCGGGCCGGCGATGTGGACGTGGCGCTGGGGATCCCCTTCAGCGATCTGGTGGAACTGGATGCGGACCCGAACATCACCATCCATGCCATCCCCACCACCCGCGTCTACCACCTGGGTATGAACCTGAACGCGCCTCCCTTCGACAACAAGCTGGTGCGCCAGGCCGTTTCCTACGCCATCCCCTACGACGCGATCTTCGAAAACGTGATCTACGGGTATGGCCTGCAGCCCACCAGCCCGATCCCAGAGGGCATGGAGGGACATACCGACGAGTTCTTTGTCTACGGCAGCGGGGATCTGGATATGGCCCGCGATCTGCTGACCCAGGCCGGCTACCCGGATGGGTTCGCGGTAGAGCTAACCGTGCCGCAGGAAGACCAGACCCGCGTCGACGCGGCTACCTGGGTGCAGTCCGGACTGGCGGAGATCGGCGTCGAAGTCACCATCAATGCCCTTCCTACGGCCGAGTTCTCCGGGCTGATCAACAGCCACGAGCTGCCGTTCTTCATCCAGGAATGGTATTCCTGGGGCAACGACCCTTTCTACCAGCTGACCTGGAACTTCAAGTGCGGCTCCTTCCCCAACTTCGTGAACTTCTGCAGCGAAGAGCTCGACCAGATCATCGAGCAGGGGACCTTCAGCCGCGATCCTGCTGAGCGTGCACAGCTGGCTCGGCGGGCCCAGGAAATCCTGGCCGATGAGGCGGTCTGGGCCTATCTCTACCAGCCTGCCTGGGTCGTCGCCACCCGGTCGGACGTGACGGGCATCGCGCTCTTCCACGACCTGACCCTGCGCTACGGCTTCCTGGGAAAGACCCAGTAGTTTCGCCCGGTACTACAGGGAGGGCGGAGGTTCTCCGCCCTCCCTGCTCCACTGGAATCGGACGCGTGCCTCCACTCCTGCGCTACAGCTCCCGACGGATTGCCTTGGCCGGCGTCACACTCATCGGCGTGGTGACTGCGGTCTTCATCATGACCCACATCCTCCCCAGTGACCCGGCCGCCCTGCGGGCGGGGCCGCTGGCCAGCGAGGAGCTCATCGCACAATACCGCAGCGAGATGGGGCTGGACCGACCGCTATCGACCCAATTCCTGCAATACGCCCGGCTGCTCTCGCAGGGAGACCTGGGCATCAGCTGGCGGACACAGCAGCCGGTGGTCGAGGAGCTCGCCCACCGGCTTCCGGCCACGCTGGAGCTGGCCGCCACCGCCTTCCTGTTCGCCTTGATTATCGGTCTGACGCTGGGAATGCTGGCGGCGGTCTACGCCCGCACCTGGGTGGACCAGGCCGCCCGTGGGATCGCCACGCTGGGAGCCTCCCTGGCGCTGTTCTGGCTGGCCCTGGTCGGGGTGCACATCTTCTACTTCAAGCTGGGGTGGGCGCCGCCTCCGTTGGGCCGCCTCGCCGTCGGCCTGGGCGAACCGGCCCGGGTGACCGGTCTGCTGATTTTCGACAGCCTGCTCTCCAGGCAATGGGAAGTGCTGCGCGACGCGCTGGACCACCTCTGGCTTCCCGCCCTCACGCTGGCTTTCGTGGTCAGCGCCCCGATCATCAAGATCATGCGTGCGGCCATGCTGGACACTTTGAGTGCGGACTACGTGCGGACCGCCCGATCGATCGGCCTCTCGGCCGCGCGGGTGGTGCTGGTGGATGCCCTGCGCAACGCCTTCATTCCGGTGCTCACGACGCTCGGCATCGTGTTTGGGTATCTGATGGCCGGCAATGTGATCGTGGAGCGGGTCTTCTCCTGGCCCGGTATCGGCCAGTACGCCTGGACCGCGCTGATCACCAACGACTTCAACGCGGTGCAGGGGTTTGTGCTGCTGATCGCGGTCGTATACGTGCTGCTCAACTTGCTCATCGATCTGGCCTACGGCTTCATCGATCCACGCATCCGGCTGGGTTGACCGGAGCCAAACCCGTGACCACCGCCCTCCAGCAGCCCGCCGTCGCCCCGCTCTCGGGCTTCTGGCCTTTCGTTCGCGCCCGCCCCAGCTTCGTGCTGGGCGCGGCCATCGTGCTGCTCTACCTGATCATGGCCACCCTCGGACCGCTGCTGACTCCATTTGAGCCGACCCAGACCGATCCGCAGGCGACCTATGAGGCCCCCTCCCGAGAGTGGCTCTTCGGCACCGACAAGTTCGGCCGAGACGTGCTCACCCGGGTGATCTACGCCACGCGCCTGGACCTGGCCATCTCAGCCAGCGTGGCCCTGAGCGCCTTCCTGCTCGGATCGCTCATCGGCGGATTGTCCGGCTACTACGGCGGCTGGGTGGATGACGTGATCATGCGGGTGGTCGACGTGATGTTCTCATTTCCAGCTTTCATTCTGGCGATGGCGATCACCGGCGTGCTGGGCGACACGGTCAGGAACGTGATCATCGCCATCGCGGTGGCCTATGTCCCCTACTTCGTCCGCCTGACCCGCAGCGAGATGCTGAGGGTGCGGACCCTGCAGTACTCCGATGCGGCAGTCAGCATCGGCAATCCGCCCTGGCGGGTCATGCTGGTGCACCTGCTCCCCAATGCCTTGGCGCCCTCGCTGGTACAAATGGCACTGGTGTTCGGCTGGGCCATACTGGACACTGCCGGCCTGGCTTTCCTTGGGCTGGGGATCACCCCTCCGACGGCCGAGTGGGGCGTGCTGGTCTCGGAGGGTGCCCAGCGGATCATCACCGGTGAGTGGTGGGTCTGGCTGTTCCCGGGGGCCGCGATCGTGCTGGCCGCTTTCGCCTTCAGTCTGATCGGCGATGGGCTGCGCGATCTGATCGCCTTCGAGGAGCGCTGATGGATCAGCCCCTGCTGCAGGTCAAGGAGCTCTCGCTGAGCTTTCCACGGCAGACTGGCCGCCAGCGCATCCTGGACCGGGTCTCCCTGGAGGTGCGCGCCCACGAGGTTGTGGGCCTGGTGGGCGAGAGCGGATCGGGCAAGACGCTGACCTCGCTGGCGATCATCCGGCTGCTGCCGCGCTCCGCGCAGATCGATGGGGGCACGGTCTGGTTTGACGGACAGGATTTGCTCTCCTTGAGCGAGGGTCGGGTGCGGGGGATGCGCGGCGCTCAGATCGCGATGATCTTCCAGAGCCCGCGGGCCTCGCTCAACCCACTGATGCGGGCCGGCGATCAGGTGGCCCGGGCCTTGAAGCAGCACCGCGGCCTGGGCCGGAAGGAGGCCTACCGGCAGGCGATTGAGCTGCTGCAGCACGTGGGGATCTCGGACGCAGAGGCCCGGGCACGGGCCTACCCCCATCAGCTGAGCGGCGGGATGGCCCAGCGGGTCCTGGTGGCCATGATGCTGGCATGCCGGCCCCGCCTCTTGATCGCCGATGAACCGACCACCGGCCTGGACGTTACCATCCAGGCCCAGATCTTCGAGCTGATCAAAGAAGTCCAGACAGAAACCGGCGCCACCCTGCTCCTGATCACCCACGACCTGGGCGTGGTGAGCGAGATGTGCCAGCGGGTGGCGATCATGTACGCCGGCCAGATCATGGAGGTGGCCTCGGTGCAGGCGCTGTTCAGCGAGCCGCGCCATCCCTACACCGAAATGCTGCTGGGCAGCGTGATGCGGGTGGACCGGCCGGTTGACCTGGAGGGCACCCAGCCGCTGACACCCTCCCAGACCACCTACCAGACCGCCGGCTGCCGCTTCGCGACCCGCTGTCCATACGTCATGCCGGCCTGCTGGATAACCCCTCCAAGCGCCACCCAGGTCGGACCAGACCACAGTGTGAACTGCTACCGCTACAGCGAGCCCGCGGCATGAGCGAACCGCTGCTGCAGGTCGAGGGGCTGCACAAGCATTTTCGGGAGGGTCCCAACACCATTCACGCGGTCAACGGTGTCAGCTTCGAGTTGTACCCGGGCGAGTCGGTCGGGCTGGTCGGCGAGAGCGGATGCGGCAAGACCACCACCGCCCGCTGCATCCTGGGCCTGGAACGGCCCACCCGGGGGCGGATTCTCTTCCGGGGCGAGGACCTGGGCGCGTTGACGCCCGCCCAGCTGCGCGCCCGGCGGCGCCACTTCCAGATGGTGTTCCAGGATCCACACGAGTCGCTCAATCCGCGTTTCACCGTGCGCCGCATGCTGCGCGAGCCGTTGATGCTGCACGGTCTCTTCCGCGCCGAAGAGCAGCTCACCCAGACGGTGGATCGGGTCAATCTGGAGAGGTCGCTGCTGCATAGATTCCAGCATCAACTCAGCGGGGGCCAGAAGCAGCGCGTCGGGGTGGCGCGGGCCATCATGACCAGCCCCCAGCTGGTGGTGCTGGACGAACCCACCTCCTCGTTGGACATGTCGCTGAGGATCCACGTGCTGGCGCTGCTGCGGCGGCTGCAGCATGAATCGAACATGACCTACCTGTTCATCTCGCACGACCTGAGCACGGTGCGTCACCTGTGCGACCGGGTGCTGGTGATGTATCTGGGCCAGGTGGTCGAGATGGGCCGGACCGAGGAGGTCTTCGACGCACCGCGCCACGTGTACACCCAGGCGTTGCTTTCGGCCATCCCGATCCCTGATCCCAATGTGCATCGGAACCGCATCCTGCTGGAAGGGGAAACGCCCAGCCTGCGCGAGCTCAAGCCTGGCTGCGGCCTGCAGGACCGCTGCCCCTTTGTGGCGGAGGAGTGCCGCCTCCCGGTCCCCGACTATGATCTCGGAGGCGGGCACTTGGTGGCCTGTCGGTTGGCGAAGGAGGCCGTGACCGATGAGCGGAACTGAACCGAAACCGCTGGAAGGCAAGACGGCGCTGGTGACCGGCGCCTCCATGAACCTGGGCGCGGTCACCGCGCGCACCCTGGCCGAACAGGGAGCCACCGTGGCCATCAACTACCTGAGCGGGGAGGACGAACCGGCCCAGGTTCTGAAATCACTCCGGCCGCATGGGCAGCCATCCTACGCGATACCCGGTAACCTGGCGGACGGTCCACAGGTGATGGCCGTGGTAGAGCAGGCATTGGAGCGGTTGGGGGGACGGGTCGACATCCTGGTGAACAACGCCGGCCCCTTCAACGGCCAAGCCTTCGCCGACCTGCCGGAGGTCGAATGGGACCGGATCCTGGACGTCAATCTCAAGGCGGCCTACCTGGCCGCGCAGGGGGTGATCCCCGGCATGCGGCAGGCCGGCTGGGGCCGGATCATCAACATGGCGGCCGGCTCGGCGTTCATACGCAACCACGGCATCTATGGCCTCGCCAAGGGAGCGGTGATCCTGCTCACCGAGGCGCTGGCGCTGGAACTGGGCCCGCAGATCACCGTGAACGCCATCGCCCCCGGTCAGATCGCCGAGAGTGCACCGGACATCAGCGCCATCGACCCGACCTTCGTGGCGCGAGCCATCGCCCACTCGCCCTCCGGAAGGCTGGTCACCCGGCCGGAGGTCGCCCAGCTGATCGCCTGGTTGTGCAGCCCGCCTGCCGACCAGATCACCGGCCACACGATTCCCATCGACGGCGGTTGGCGCTTCAACCGCTTCTAGCCCGCCTGCGCCCAACTCCTGGTTGACACAGGGGCCCTGTTTGTTATATTCTTTTGGTAGACGAAACTGACTTTTGTCAGATAAAATCAGTCCCATTTCGAAGGCGGCCGCTGACCTGGGGCAAAAGGGCGGCTGCGCTGATCAAGGGATTTCCGCAGGATCCGTCACGCTGGGGGTAGAACCGGGCCGGTTGGCCGTCGAGCCCGGTGATGCACCAGCATCGCGCCGGAGGATCCAGCAGATGCACCAGACGGGGGGACGCTACAACATCCGCGTCCTGGACCGCGCCATCGGTCTGCTCTCCCTGCTCTCCGACGGGCAGTCCAAGAACCTCACCGAACTCAGTGCACAGTTGGGCATCGGCAGCAGTTCGACCTATCGACTGCTGGCTACCCTGGCAAGCCACGGCTACATCGAGCATGACCGTGCCGCCGGCGGCTATCGACTTGGACTGGCCTGCCTGGAGCTCTCCCGCGCCTATCTGGAGAGCAGCGACGTCCGCAAGGTGGCACTGCCCGAGCTGGAGAGCTTGCGGGATGCAACTTCCGAGACAGTGCATCTCGGGATACTGGACCAGATGGAAGTGGTCTACATCGAAAAGCTGCAGGGCCTGCACGCCATCGGTCTGATGTCGTCGCGAGTGGGAGGGCGCTCCCCGGCATACTGCACCGGGCTCGGCAAGATGTTGCTGGCCCATCTCGACCCAGGGCTGGTTCAGGACCACTTTGGCCGGGACGGTGTGCGGCGGTTCACCGAGAACACCATTACCGATCTCAACGAACTGCTGGCGCACCTGGCCTCCGTCCGGGCCCAGGGATACGCCATCGACAACGCCGAGCATGAACGAGAAGTGCGCTGCGTGGCCGCCCCGGTGTTCGATCTGCGCGGGGAGGTGGTGGCGGCCATCAGCGTCAGCGGTCCGGTGGCGCGTCTGGACCCGTTCGGCGCGCAGCGGCCGTTGATCGAGGCCACCGTGCAGTCCGCGCAGGCCATCTCCCGCCGGCTAGGCCA
>Ga0214473_10003867_pt1 | contig 18077 bp, 18 predicted proteins | sample RVTome_7_FD_203509 | JGI IMG/M metagenome (GOLD analysis project Ga0214473, IMG submission 203509) | Soil microbial communities from uranium-contaminated site in the Upper Colorado River Basin, Wyoming, United States - RVT98D197 | ecosystem: Environmental > Terrestrial > Soil > Contaminated >... | reverse complement strand
TGCCCGACCTCTTCGCACAGCCCCACGCGTCCCATCGGGATCGCCCGCGCCACGGCGGCCTGGCCCTCGGGCGTGCGGAAGAACGCGCCCATGCCCTCGCCGGCGGTGGCGCCCGGGCAGAGGCAGTTCACGCGCACGCCGTCGCGCGCGGCGAGGCAGGCGAGGTGCTGAGAGAGGCTCACGACGCCGCCCTTGCTCGCGGTGTAACCGAGCCCTTGGCCCGCGCCTCCGCGGATTCCGGCGACCGAGGCGACCGTGACGAGCGCGCCCCCTCCGGCCGCCGCGAGTCGCGGGATCGCGTGCTTCGCCACGAGGAAGGTGCCGACGAGATTCACCGCGACGACGCGCGAGAAGGCGTCGAGCCCCGCCTCGGCGAGCGGGCGGCGATCCTCCTCGATGTTGATGCCGGCGCTCGTGACGACGCCACGAAGCGACCCGAGCTCGGACGCGACGCGATCGATCGCGGCCACGACGTCGTTCTCGCGCGTCACGTCGCAGCCGATCGCGATGGCAAAGCCGCCCGCCGCGCGGAGCGCCTCCGCCACCTGCAGGGCGCGCTCCTGCGCGAGGTCGAGCACGGCGACCCGGGCACCGGCCAGGGCGAGCCGCTCGCAGGCGCCGCGCCCGATCCCGCTGCCGCCGCCCGTGACCAGGAAGCTCCGCCCTTCGAGACCCCTCACCGTTGCGTCCCCCGCGCGGCCTACAGGAAGGCCGAGCTCATCGAGTCCCTGGGGAACTCCTCGGGTGCGAGCGGCACCGCGAGCTCCTCGGGCAAGGGGCCCACCTTCGCGGCGAGGACCTCGAGCCGGGCGAGGTCGAAGCCGTAGAGGCGGGCCGCGTTCTCGCCCAGCATCGCGCGCGTCTCGGCGCGAGCCACGTCGTGGAAGGCTCGGCGCATGGCCTTCCGCGTGTGCGGGTAGGTGCCTTCGTAGTGCGGGTAGTCGCTGCCCCACAGGATGCGCTCGACCCCGATCTCGTGGCGCCCCGCGAGCTCGTGCGGCGAGGGCGAGCTCGCACCGTAGAAGCAGTTGCGCTTCGCGTAGAAGCTCGGCGGCTCGGGCGGCATCACGCCCGGGGCAAACTCGAGCTCGCCGGCGAAGCCCGTGCGCACGCGCTCCCAGATGCGGTCGAGGTTCTGGAGCGTCGCCGGCACCCAGGCGCAGCCCGACTCCGTCACGATGTAGCGGAGCTTCGGGAAGCGATCGAAGACCCCAGAGAGCAGCAGCTGGGCGTAGCTCCGCGTCGAGAACCAGGGCGTCTCGAGCAGTCGGATCGGCAGCGAGATCGGATAGGGTCCGTAGTCGGGCGACCCGGTGCCGCCGTGCTGGTTGATCACGACCCCGAGGTCCTGGCACACGGCCCAGAAGCGGTCGTAGTCGGGGGCGTAGAGGGGCTTGACGTGCGTGCAGTCCGGGGGCACGTGCGGGAGCAGGATCCCACCGCGCAGCCCGTGCTCGGCGATCCAGCGCACGTCTTCGATCGCGTCGTCTATATCGTTCAGGTAGAGGAGACCGATCCCCGCGCGCCGCTCCGGGTGCTCGGCGCACCAGTCGACGAGCCAGCGGTTGTGGGCGCGAATGCCCTCGAGGCGCATCCGGTAGCTCCCGACCGAGGGGTTGCCGCAGATCAGCACGCTGGTCTTGAAGAAGGGAGGCACCGTGTTCGGGAAGATCACCTCGCCGACCACGCCGTCGGCGTCCATGTCGCGCAGGCGCTCGCTGTCGTCCCAGTTCTTGTGCTTCTTCGAGCCGATGTGCTTCTGCTGCGGGTTGCGGTACGTCCCGCGCCACTCGTCGAAGAGCTTGCGGTGCTCGGGATCGAGGTACTCCCGGTAGGTCTGGAGGTTCGCGCCGGCGTGGCTGTCGGCGGTGATGACGACGTAGGGCTTCGAGGGGGTCGAGGGGGTCGAGCTGGACATGGGAGGAGCCTCGTGGATCTGGCGCGTCGGCGCGGCCGAGATGCTAAGGCTTCCTCCCAGCCTGCGGTAGGGGAGATCCGGAATGTTCACGCAAGACGGCTCCAACGACTCCTGCGAGATCGCCCTCGGATCGGTCCTGGTGAGCCTCCTGGATCCCGAGCCGGGTCGCGAGGCCGAGTTCCACCGCTGGTACGAGCGCGATCACTTCTACGCGGGCGTGATGATCGGCCCCTGGTTCTTCGCGGGGCGCCGCTTCGTCGCGACGCGCGCGCTCAAAGACCTCCGCACGCCCGCAAAGAGCCCCGTGCTCGACGACCTGCGGCGGGGCTCGTACCTCACGCTCTACTGGATCCTGGCCGGCCACCACGAAGAAGCCTCGAGCTGGTCGACGCAGCAGGTGGCGCAGCTGATCGCGAACCAGCGCATGCTGCCCGGACGTCGGCCGGTCCACGCGGGATTCTACCGCCACCGCTGGAGCGCCTTCCGCGATCCCGACGGCGTGCCGGCGGAGCTCGCGCTCGATCACCCCTATCCCGGGGTCGTGCTCGCGATGCTCGACCGCGCCCCCGAGCAGGCCGCCGCCGTCGAGCGCTGGTTCCGGGAGGAGCACCTGCCGCGCGTGCTCCCGGGCTCCCCCGTCGCCATCTGCCTCGGGCTCGAGCCGATGCCGCTCCCCCCGGAGGTCCCCGCCTACATCCCTCGCCCGCCGGACCTCGAGCGGCGCTCGCTGCTCGCGTACTTCGTCGAGGTCGACCCCCGCCAATGCTGGCGCGAGCTCTTCGAGCCGCAGGTGCGACTCCTTGCCGAGACCGGGCTCGGAACCGTGAGCCTCGCGGCCCCCTTCATCCCGACCCTCCCCGGCACCGACCGCTACGCCGACGAGCTTTGAAAGGGCTCTCTCGGGTCTGAGACTTCAGCCTGCGCTGCCCATGAAACGCGCGAAGGCGAAGATCCCGAGCATGGCGAAGGCCAGCGCGAGCTTCGTCGCCACGCCGAGCACCAGGCCGAGCGTGGCGCCGAGACCCGAGCGCCCGGCCTGACGCAGGTCCCGGCGCTGCGACAGCTCCGCCAGGACGGCGCCGATGAAGGGGCCGAGCAGGATCCCCGGCAACCCGAAGAAGAGGCCGACGAGCGCCCCGAGCGCGGCGCCGACCACGGCGCGTCCCGACGCTCCGAAGCGCCGGGCGCCGACGGCTCCCGCCGCGAGATCGACCGGATAGGTGAGCGCGGCGAGGACGCCGAGGACGGCGAGCCATCCGGCCCCGACGTACGCGAAGTCCTCCGCCCACGCCGCGCAGACGAGCCCCGCGAACAGGAGCGGCGCCCCGGGTAGCACCGGCAGCAGCAGCCCCGCGATCCCAGCCGCGACGAGCAACACCGCGAGGACCCACAACAGCACGCTCCAATCCACGGTTCTCGCGACCCTCCCCTGCCCGCGGCGGACTCTACCAGGAGACCACTCGAGAGTCGGCCTCCGCGCAGCGAACGCAAGCGAAGCGCGCAGCGAGCCGCAGGCGAGCGAAGCTGATCAGGCTAACTCGGCTCGAAGCGATTGTGTCCGTCGACCGCCCGAACGCGACCCTTGCGACCGACGTTCTCGACGGCGACGAAGGCCTCAAGGAAGGCCTGGTCGTCGGGGGTGTTCGCGACGAAGCGACGGCCCGCCTCGGTCCGGCCGATAGCGATCCCGCGCGCGGGCGCTCCCTCCCGATCGAAGACGACCGTGTAGGTCTCGAGCGTGGCCGGCCCCTCCGCCGGCTCGGTCGACGCGGTGTCGTCGGGAAGCGAGGGCTCCGGGACCGGGGCAGCCTGCCCGACGGCGCCACCCTCGCGCGGCGCACTCGCGAGCACGAGGGCCGCGTGCTTGGTCAGGTACCAGCCGTTCCCGGTCACGAGCCCGCGGGCTCCCGGAGCGGCGCGGAGCCGCTCCACCATCGCGGCGATGGAGTGGAGCGTGTAGTCGTTGCCCGGACCGCCCGCGTACGGGAGCCCGCCCGTCACCGTGAGGCCGCGGGGGTCGTCCTCGTCGAGGCCGAGCATCTCGCAGGCCATCTCTACCGCGACCGGGAAGCAGCTGTAGAAGTCGAAGGCGGCGATCTCGTCGAGCGACGTCGCCGCCTCCGCGAGCGTGGCGCGGACCGTGTCGCGCAGGGCCGGGCAGCGGGCGAAGTCCGGCCGCTCGCTCGGATACCAGACGGTCTCGTAGCCGTGGGCGCCGCCCCACCAGTGCACCCAGCGATCCTCGGGCACGCCGAGCTCGCGCGCCGCCGCCGCCGACATGAGCAGCGCCGCCGCGCCCTGGTCCGTCTCGATCACGGCGTTCATGTACTTGGTGTAGGGGTACGCGATCATGCGATTGCTTGCCGTCGGCGTCGCGATCTCGTCGGCGCTCCGCGCGATCGGGAACCACGCGAAGGGGTTCTTCGCCGCCACCTCCGTGAAGCGGCTCATCAGCGCCCCGATCCGCCGGCGGTGCGCGGCGAGAGGGAGCCCGCGCCGCGCGCGCAGCGCGTTCTCGAAGACGGGGTAGATGTGGATCGGCATCGAGAGGCCGTAGGCCGCCTCCCCGCTGGAGCTTCCGCGCTGGTTCGCGCCGATCCGCTCGGGAGCGCCCTCGCCGCCCGTGGTCCACTCGAGCTTCACCCGCGCGTTCTGCGCGCGGCGCAGCGTCCGCACGTGGTTCGAGCCGGCGACGAGCGCGATCCGCGAGCGACCGGCCCCGATCGCACGGGCGAGCTCGTTCACGACCCGCACCGGGATCTCCCCCCCGATCGCGCTCACCACCTCGCAACGCGGCGCCGCCCCGAGGCGCTCCGCGAGCAGCCGCGGGCCGTTCCGCGGGTGCCAGCCGGCGACGTCGACGATGGCCAGCGTGTCGAGCGCTCGCAGCGCGGCATCGCCGACGCCGGCGTCGAGGGCCGCGTCGCGCGCCGTGCGCTCGAGCATCGCGAGGGGCGAGAGCGCCTGCGCGGGCTCGGCATCGCGCTGCACGAGCTGCGCCACGCCGACGAGCACCGGCCTCCGATCGTCGTTCACGGACATCCGACCTCCGTCGTCCGGGAGTCTAGCCGCGATCCGACCCGGAGGGCCGCACAGCCCGAAGGCGGCGGGCGCGAGGCACACAGCGGTCGCGGCCACGTCGAGTCCATCCGCCGCGGGGTGTGCGAGCGTCGCCTGCCGCCACGCGATCTCGCCGCGCCCGAACCCGCGTACGGGGCCGTCGAGAAAGGCGCCGAAGCCCTCCGGCCCGAGGAGCGGGCGCGAGAGCCACGGCGCGACTGGTCGGAGTCCCCAAGCCGAGGATCGGGATCTTCCGGGCGGATCGCGGGCGGATGCGGATCGTCGATTCAAGCGGGATTCTCAAGTCCGAGAAGGCCCGATCGGTCAAATCCCGAGGGGAAGAGCCCGCCAGGAAGGCCCTGTCGGCGGCAAGGGGAGGCTGCGGCTCGCGGCCGGGGTAGGGACCCGAGCCCGCGATCGCCTCCCTGCCCGAGAGCATGCGGCCGCTCGTGCGCGCGATCGGGGGCGCGATCGCGTGGACGTCGCGCGCCGCGCCGAGGTCGACGCGCTCGTGTCGCGCGCCCTCGACGCTTGGGGGCGCCTCGACGCCCTGGTCAACGTGGCGGGGATCCCCGCCGACGGCGCCCTCGACACGCTCTCCGAGGCCGAGTTCGACCGCGTGGTCGCGATCTACGCTAAGGGCACCCGCTTCGGCTGCCAGGCCGGCGTACGGGCGATGGCGCCGCGCGGCGGCAGGAGCATCGTGAGCGTCGCCTCCGGCGCGATCGACCGCGCCGTTCCGAACTATGGCCTCTACGCGATCACGACGTCGGCCGTCGCGCAGCTCACGCAGACGCTCGCGACGGAGGTCGGCAAGCACGGGGTTGCTCGATCCAGACGACTCGTACTACATTGTCGCACATGAATCGGATCGGGATCCGGGAGCTCCAACAGAACGCGGCCGCCGCGCTTCGGCGCGTCCGCCATGGGGAGCAGATCGAGGTCACCGACCGAGGGCGGCCCGTGGCGGTCCTGGTGCCGGTCGCGGCGCGAAACGTGCTGGACGCCTTGGAAGCCGCGGGACGCCTGGCGAGGGCGGAGGGCGACCTGTTGGACCTCGGAACGCCGATCCGGCGCGCCCGGAGGGTGGAGGCGCCCTCGCGCCGCCTGGCGCGCATGCGAGCCTCCGAACGCTGAGCCGGGCGCAGGGTCGGACGTGATCTACCTGGACTCTTCGGCCCTCGTGAAGCTCGTCGTGGCGGAGCCGGAATCCGGAGCGCTCCGCCGCTTCCTGCGACGCGAGCCCGAGCGTGTGTCGTGCGGACTGGCTCGGACCGAGGTTCTACGGGCTGTTCGCCCCGTGGGGCCGGCCGCGGTCGAGCGCGCCCGCCGGGTGCTGCGGAGGGTCCATCTGATCCGGGTCGACGACGTGCTCCTCGACGCCGCGGGCATGCTTGATGCGGTCGTGCTCAGGTCCCTCGACGCCATCCACCTCGCCGCTGCCCAGTTCGTCGCGCCCGACCTGACGGCGCTCGTCACCTACGATCGCCGCATGGCGATCGCTGCCGCAGAGCTCGGCTTCTCCGTGAGCGCACCGCGGTAGCGGAATCCGACTCCGCTTCGTTCGGTCACAGCGAGGCCTTCGTCATGCGCACTCTCCTTCGATGACGCAGACCGGCGCCAGCGTCCGCACCACGCGCGCGAGTCGGAAGCCGGATCTCACGAAGAGCTCGCGGAACTCCGTCTCCGAACGCTGCCGGCCTCCGGTACACACCAGCATGTTCACGTCGTTGGTCGCGGCGCCGCGGCTCTCGAGCGAGCCGTCGATCCGCTCCGGGTAGAGGCCCTCGACGATCAGCAGCTTGGCCCGATGCGACATCGCCGCCCGGCACTTGCTCAGGATCGCGGCGGCCTGCTCGAGATCCTTCCACGAGTCCTGGATCTCGGTACCGGCGACCAGCATCACCGTCGAGTGCATCGAGCCGGGCGCATCGGTGCGCAACCGCTCGCCGAGCGTCGTGAGCGCGAAGCGACCATCGTCGCGCTCCTCGAAGACGCCCAAGGTGGCCAGGAAGCGCAGGATGCGGTGCAGGGCCGCCCCATCGGTCTCGGTAGACTTTGCCAGCTCGCGGCGCGCGACCTGCGCTCCACGCTCTGGGTCCCGGGCGCGGCCACGCTCGCCACCGCCCCCTTCACGCTGGCCCTCCTCTTCGCTCCGACGCGCGAGCTCGCGCGCCTCGCGCCGTCGGCCTTCTTGACCGGCTTCGGCACGCCCGGGATGCACGCCGCGACGCAGCGCCTCGCGCGCCCCGCGACGCGCGCCACCGCCGCCGCGCTGAACCTCCTCGTCCTGACGCTGATCGGCGCCGGGCTCGGGCCGACGCTCGTCGGCGCGCTCAACGACGCCTTCCAGGGAACCTTCGGCGCCGAGGCGATCCGCTGGTCGCTCGCGCTCGTCGCCGCGACCTCCCTCTGGAGCGGGGCGCACGCGCTCCTCGGCGCGCGGACCTTCCGCGCGGACCTGCTCGAGACGGCACCCAAGGATCGATCCGGAGCGGGGGAGGCCGCACTCGAGGCGCCGGGCAGGGGATGACTCCCGCGCAGCGAGACCCGAGGCCCCGTCCGGCGGTGCCTTGAAAAGAACCGGATCGGTTCGCGCCGGGGCTCCCGTCCGCGCGGGAGCTCATCGCTGGGTCAGCCACGTCTCCTGCTCGATCCATTCGCCGCGGTGGAGGATCGCGCGGAGGGTGTCCGCGAGCGGCGCGTCGGGGTGCGAGGCGAGGTCGGCCTCGATGCGCTGCGCCTGGCCAGGCGTGAGGCGGCGCCCGACGCGGGCGTCGGCGACGTCGTCGGGCGACATGCGAAAGAAGGCGGCCGGCGCCCACGCGGCCACGAGGCGCGCGATGCGGACGCCGTCGAGATCGAGGTCGGCCCAGACCCGCACGCTCGCACCTGCCCGCGCTGCCGCCTCGACGAGGGCCCCCTCGGCGCGCCCGGGGTAGCCGCCGGACCAGACGACCATCGCCCCGCGCGCGCCCGCCACTTCGCCCCGAGCGCACGCCTCGAAGGGCGCAAGGTTCTCGGCGAGCAGCAATCCCTCGGGCGGGAACGATGCGTCGAGCCCCGAGACGATTGTCTCGCGCGAGAGACCGACGAACGGCACGAGCTGCGCGAGATCGAAGACGCCGCCCGCGGTCACGAGCCGCCCCAACCCGCCGACGAAAGAGAGCGCGGCGCCTTCCCGGAGGCCAAGGCTCGCGAGGGGGCCGAGCAGGCGCTCGATCCGGGCGCGAAGCCGGGGGAGCGCCTTCGAGTCGCCGAGCTGCGCCGCAGAGAAAGCGCGCTCGGCGAGGACGTCGCCGGCTGCCGCGTGCATCGCCACGGCCGCGAGGGCGCGAACGAAGTCCGGCTCCCAGGCCTCCGCGGCCGGCGCGGCGAGCACGCGTAGCGCTTCCTCCGCGACGGGATGCGTGAGCCCCTTCAGCGCCACGAGCGCGTCCTCGCGCGCGCGCCGCCGCGCCTCGAGGCCGCCCGGATCCGAAAACTCCTCGAGGGCCGCGGAGTCTCGCACGTGCACGCGTTCGAGACGGCGGGCGGAGCCGCGCACCCTGTACTCGTGCGCCGTCCAGCCGGCGAAGAGGAGCCCATCGAGGCACTCCTCCGCCCGGCTGGCCGGAAGGCCGGATTGCGACAACAGGCCGCGCGCTCCGATCGCGTCGCCGCGCTCGGGCGCCCGGCGGACGATCAGCGCGGCGAGGCGCCGCACGTCCGGCTCTGCCGCCGGCCTCGCTCCCGGCCGCGCAGCCTCGACATGCATCCGCTCGACCCACCGCGGGCGGCGCGCGGCGCGTTCGGCGCCGCACTCCGGGCAGACGGGGACCCGCCGCGCCTCGCGGCGACGCAGCGGCGGCTCGGGGATCCACTCGCCCCAGACGAGATGGTCCTTCCAGCGGCACTCGTGCATCACGCCACGGCGACGATTGGAATGGGCGCGAGAGGCTCGCCGGCGCGCCGCTTCAAAGTCACGATCACGAGCGCCGCGGGATCGAGCTGCGCGCGATCGAGCGTCGTCGGCGCGGTGAGGAGGAACTGGCAGCGCGTCGCCCGCAGGAAGCGGCTCACGTCGTCGATACGGTCGAGCGAGAGGTGCGCGAAGGGCTCGTCGAGCATGAAGAAGCCGCGGCCGTCCGTCTCGGCCATGGCCATCAGCAGCACGAGCCCGACGATCACCTGCTGGCCACCGCTGAAGGAGGGATCGCCCGGCGGAAGGGGATCCTTCCCGTCGAAGCCGAAGCGGGCGCGGATCTCGGCCTCGTCGAGTACGCGGTCGTCGTCCTCGAGGCGCGGGAGGTCCATCTCTACCTCGACGTCCGCCCGGCGACCGAGGTCCACGGCGCGCGCGCGGTACTCGCGCATCGAGATGCCGAGGAGATCGATGTACCGGCGGCGGCACTCGCCGAGCTCCGACTCGCAGGCGTCGGCCTCCCGCCGCCGCTCCGCTACGTGCCGCTCCGCCTCCTCGAGGTTGGCCCGCAGGTGACGCTCCTCCTCGCGGACCTCGGGGCCGGGGGGCTCGGGGAGGCGCGCGAGCTGCTCGCGCGCGCGGCCCGCGTCCGCGCGCACGGTGTCCGGTCCGTCGAGTTCGCGGCCGCGGGCGCGTGCCAGGAGGTCGCCGCGAATGTCGCGCTCGAGCGTCCCGATGCGGCGGTCGAGCTCGACCACCTCCAGCTCGTACCCTGCCAGGCTCTCGCGCTCGCCAGCGAGCTGGCTCTCGAAGCGCTGGAGAGCCTCCTCGGCCTTCGCGAGCGCGAGGCGTGCGGTCGTCCTCTCGTCGGCGGCCCGCTCGCGGGCCTCGCGCGCCTCGGTCCAGGCGGCGCGCCGCTCGGCGGCTCCTGCGTTCGCGCGATCCAGGGCGGCGACGGCCTCGGCTCGGTCCTCCGCCGCTTCGAGGAGGCGCTGCCGCTCGCGGGCCTGCTCGAGCGCCGCTTCGGCTGCGCGCCGAAGGGAGGACGCGGCTTCGGCCCGCACCGCGGCGTCGCGTTGCGCTTCGTCGGCGGCGGCCAAGCGCCGTTCCGCCTCGGCGAGGGCCGCCGTCGCCCCCTCGGCGCCGAGGAAGCGCCCGCGCGGGGGCGATGTCCAGCGCCCGCGCGCGTCGTCCCACGTCCCGTCGGAGCCGAGCACGACCGCGGCGCGCCAGGCGCCGAGCCACGCGGGAGCGCCGGGCGCGAGGACGGCGTCGTCGATGGCGGTCGCCGCCGCCTCGCGTGGGCCGCCGTAGACGGGCCCGGGAAAACGCTGCTCGCGGGCGAGCGCGGCGGCCACGTCGACGTCGGCGCCGGAGACGAGGAGCGAGAAGCGCGCATCGCCGAGGGCTGCTTCGAGCGCCTCGGCCGTCGTGGAATCGCGCGGCTCGATGAGATCGGCGAGGAGCGACCAGCCGATCTGCGCGGCGTCGAGGGCCTCCAACGTGGCGAGGACCTCGGGCGCGTGGACCGGAAGCCCGCGCGCGCGCCGGTCGACCTCCTCGCGCGCGGCGGCGAGCGCGCGGTCGGCGAGCCCGAGCGCGTGGCTCGCCGCCGCCTCGCCCTTGCGGGCGCTCTGCGCGCGTTGCTCCAGAGCTCCGGGCTCCGCCTCGGGGAGCTCTGCCGCCCTCCGCGCGGCGTCCTCCGCGCGCTGGAGCCGGTCGCGGGCCAGCCCGAGGGCCGTCTCCGCCGCGACGCGCTCCTCCGCCGACGCGGACTCGGTCTCCAGCGCTTTCGCCTGGCGCACGTCGGCCTCGTCGAGGGCCCGCCGCGCGGCGAGCGCGTCCGAGCGGTGCTTCGCGAGGGTCGCCTCGCCGATGCGGACCTTGGTGCGCAGCTCCGCGAGCTTCGGTCCGAGCTCCTGGCGGCGGTGCCACGCCTCCTGGAACTCCGCGGCGGGGAGCCTCGCCTCGAGCTCGTCCACCTTGGCCTTCGCGGCCTCCCAGTCGTCGAGCTGACGCACGAGGCGCTGCACGCGGTGTAGCTCCGCGTTCAGATGCTGCACGCCGTCGAGCTGACGTGTGAGCTCCGCGCGCGCGTCCACGAAGCGGCGGCGCGCGTCGCGGTAGCGGTCGAGGACCGGCTGCTCGCCCAGCATCTCGAGCACGCGCGTGAAGAGCTCCCGCGGCCGAAGCTCGAAGAGCTGGTTCGTCCGCCCCTGCTCGATCGCGAGCACCCCCATGAGGCTCCGGCTCACGCCCGCCTGCGCGAGCGCGCGGGCGTAGCGCTCGGGGGGCAGGAACTCGCGCGACTCGAGCAGGATCCGCCGCAGCTCCGCGACGGACGGCTGCCCCGGGAGGATCGCGTAGCGCTTCTCGGGGACGCCCGCGGTGCCGGGGAGGATCGCGCACGCGAGCGTGGCCTCGGGCGTGCGGATGCGCTCGCGCGCGAAGGGAGGCTCGCCGCCGTCCGGCGCGTCGTTGGTGACGCGCGCGGCGACGAGCGCCGGCGCGTCCGGGCGGCGGAGGTAGTGCGCGAGCCGGCGTCGCGAAGAGAGCTTGGGGGCGCCGAGGACCTGCCGGATCGCGTCGAGGAGCGTCGTCTTGCCGGAGCCGTTCGGGCCCATCACGAGCACGACGTCGCGGTCGAGCGGAAGGCGCAGGTCCGGCCAGAGCGCCCAGCCGTGGAGCGAGACGTCGAGGAAGCGGAACATCAGCGCACCGCCTCCCAGCAGGTCTGCGCGCGCTCGCCCACCCGCCGGACGCGGCCGTCTCGCTCGAGCGACTTGAGGAGCCGGAGCACCTGCTCGCGCGGCTTGCCGGTCTCGTCCGAGAGCCGGCGGATCGGAACCGGCTCGGTGAAGCGCCCGAGGACGGCGAAGAGCTGGTCCTCGAGGCTCGGCGGCTCGGCTTCGGCGGGCGCCTCGGGCTCGGCGAGAAGTCGGGCCAGCACCTCGCGGCGGATCCACGCCGTCATGCGCTCGCCGTCGACCGCGAGCTCGAGCAGCGGACCCGCCTCGACGGTCTCGCCTCGGCCGGCGAGGAACCCGAGGCGGCGGAGCTGGCTCACGAGCCTCTGGATGTTGCTTCGGGAGCCGAGCGCCTTCCGGAACTCCCGCGCGAGCGTACCGATCCGAAGCGTGGGCGCGAAGCGACGAGCCGCGTCGGTGCGATCCTCGGGAAGGAGCATCGCCTGGCCGGGCGTCTTCCGGGTGTCGCGCACGGTGCGCTTCGGCAGCGCGAGACGCGTCCAAGCGATCGCGAGGAGGGCGAGCGCGTCCGCGCGGAGGCCCAGGTTCGTGGCGGCGTCGAAGTCGGGCTCCGCGACCGCCGCATCGGAGAGGCGCAGGCCCACATGCTCGGAGTAGGCGCTTGTCGCGAGCGAGAGCCCCACCTCGCCGAGCCGCCGCTCCACCTCGCGGCGCAGCTCGACGTGCCCGAGCGCGGGAAGCTCCTCGCGGCGCGCGAAGCCGTCGCGGATCAGCCGCGCACAGATCCGGGCCGCGTCATCCATCGGAGCTCGTGGGGAGGATCTCCCCCGGCGAGAGCGCGGCGAGGGGACTGCTCGCGAGCGGCTCGGGCGGGCCGCCGCCGAGCACGCGCACCGCGAGCGGGAGCGCGCCGAGCCGCCCCGCGACGCCCTCGCCGGCGCGGCGGTCGCCGACGAGGGAGAGGAGGCTCGCGCGCAGGAAGGAGGTCCCCGCGGAGTCCGCCGGGATCACCTCCGAGAGCCTCGCCGTGCGGCGCTCCTCGGCAAGCCGGGCCAGGTCCGCGACGAGCTCGGCGACCTCCTCGGGCAGCTCGACTCGGTCGGGCTCCTGCGGCGCGGGCGCGGGCTCGGCCCAGTCGTACGGCTCGGGCTCCGGCCGCTCCCGCTGCATCTGCCGCTCCGCGGCCACGGCGAGCGTGTCGGTGTTCACGAGTGGAGGCCGCCTCGCGATCGGCCGCAGCGCCGAGGATCCCACCGCGGCGAGCTCGTCGCGCGAGAGGCCGCGGAGGGCACGCACGATCTGCTCGACGCTCATGCCGGCATGGAGCCGCAGATACTGGCGCCCCACCTCCGTGATCGCCTCGTGGAGCTCCGCGCCCTTCCCGTGGAGCAGCGAGAGGGTCTCGTGGATGTCGCGCACCACGCGCCGGGCCCCGGCGCGGTCGAGCGGCACGTGGTCGAGGACCGCGCGGATCTCGGCCGAGAGCCCCACTGCATCGCCCAGGTGCCCCGTGGCCTCGCGCAGGATCACCTCCGAGTGCGAGGCGCGCGCGAGCTCCATCTGGTACACGAGCGCGCCGAGCCGCGCGCGCAGCGACTCGAGGTGGCGGGTGGGGTCGAGCCCCAGCTCGATCGCGTAGCGGATCCCCGCGATGCTCGGACGCAGCTCGCGCTCGCGAAGGCGGCGGTGGAGGAACCCGAGGATCTCGTAGACCCAGCGCCCCGCGTCCGTGATCGAATCGCCCGACGCCGGGTCGTAGTCGAGCCAGCCGTTCTGGCGGAAGCGGCGCAAGAGCGCCGCGCGCCGATCCTCCTCGAGCCAATAGAGCACCTCCTCGTGATCGCGCGCGCCGAAGGTCGGCCGCCCGTTGGCGACGAGCGCATCGAGCGCCGCCGCCCGCTCGACGAACTCCCCGGGCGAAGAGCCCGCGAGCGCGTGCAGGAGCGGATAGATCGGCTCGAGCGCGCGCGCCTCCTCGACGGGAGCGGCGCGCGGCGCCGGCTCCTGCGGAGGGTGGGGATCGGACATCGGACGGGAGATTATCTGACCCTCCCGTGGGCTTCGCCACGAGCTGCCACGGCCCTACTCCCCGACGATCCCCCAGCCCGTGCCGTACGGGTTCGTCGGGCTGTCGAAACGATAGGGCGTCCCCGCGCCGTACGGGCTATGCAGGCTGTCCGGAGAGTAGGGGCTCCCGGCGCCGTAGGGGTTGGCGCTGAGGTTCCCGAGGTAGGTCTGCGCTCCGGCTGGTGTTGCGAGGACCGCCCAGAGCGCGATCGCTGTTAGCGGAAGCATCCTCACGATTGTCCTCCTGCTTCGGTCGCCGGTCGGGGGGCTGTCGACTCGAGTCTCCACCGCGGTTGTGACGAATGCGGTCACACTTTCCTCACCCCATTGCCCCTCACGCGTTACGACACGAGCGGATCCCTTGAGCGATGGACCGCACGCGGCGGGCCCCTTGTGCCAATAAGACGTGAGACACCTGCCCGATCGCATTTACTGTAGGGGCGGGGAGGCGCACGGAGCATGGAGAGGTTGGAGGCGAAGGGGATCGGGGCGCCGGCGGCCCGCTGAGCGGCAGGCCGTCAATCGGAGGGCAGTCGAGGAGGTAGCGGCCTGCCTCACCTGTTTCGGGCGAGGTCTTCTACGATGCGAGCCGGAAGCTCATCCTGAAGGGCGTCGACGGAGTGGTCTTCGTCGCAGGGCTCGCGCCAGGCGCGCTCAGCAGGGACCGTTCCCGGAGATCTCGACCGGACCGTTGTGCCCCTGAAGCCCGTCGACCCAGGCCTCGGCGTCGCAGTCAGTGATGCCCGGATTGTCGATGATCGTGATCGGACCGTTGTTCGGAATCGCTACGTGACCGATGTCGCTCTCGAGATCGGTGAGGCTCGGGTTCGCATCGAGCTCGAGGCCCCCGGCATCGACGGAGGTCGCGCCGAGCGCGCCGATCGGCGCCTCGGTTTCGAAAACGCGCAGCACTCCACCCACGTCGCTGAGCGCGGGAAAGTAGCGGTCGCCCGGGTTGAAAGCGAAGGCGCCGACCTTCACCGCGAGGGCACCGCCGACGCTTGTCAGGGCCGGCAGGTCTCCGCCCTGCGCGCCGGCGAAGAGCTCGACGCGCGCGTCACCGCCGATCGTCACGAGCGCGATCAGGTCGTCGTCCGGTGAGCCGTTGAGCGATCCCGCAGCGAGAGCGACGTCTCCGGCCACCGACGCGAGCGAATTCAGCAGCCCGAACGTGCTCAAGCCCGGCCGCAGCTCCGCGTCGCCCGCGACACTCTGCAGGCTCGGTAGCAAGCTGTTGAAGCTCGTGTCGATGAAGCGCCGGTTCCAGAGCCGCAGATCTCCGTCGAGCATGGCGAGCGTGTCGAATCCCGAGAGGCTGTCGAAGCCCGCGCCCGCGCCTTCGAACTCGATCGTGAGGTTGCCACCACTCTGTGTGAGAGCCGGCATGCCGAAGTCCATGTGAACGACGAATTCCTGGGCGCCTGGCATTGGAAAACTCGAGACTCTGACGTCTCCGCCCACGCTTGCGAGTAGCGGCAAGTCGACCGCGCGCGACTGCCCGAGCTCGCGCGGGTACACCGCATCGAGCGAGCCGGTCACCGCCTCGAGCGCCGGGAACGCGATGTCAAAGGTCGTCGGGTCGACGATCGAGAGGCTCCCATCGATCTGCGTGAGGCACTCGTAGTCCTGTGCCTGATAGTGACTCACGATTCGGAGATCTCGCGAGAGCGTAGGGGTCGAGAGGCCGCCTCTCTGGACCCGCAAGCGCGCGGGAGCGCCGTAGATCGACTTGCAGGCGGCTGCAGCGTAGACGAAGGGACGCCCGTCGGAGATCTGCAGAGCGATGCAGGTTTCCGCGTCGACTCCCGCCACGGCGGCCGTGTCATAGGTGGTGAAGACCAGATTGCCGCCCCGCGCGCGCACGAAGGTCTCGCTTCCAGAGCAGGTCTGCGCCCAGCGCGACGGGGGAATCGAAACCGTCGTCGAGAAGGCATACGTGATCGCGCCACCCTGGAGCACCGCTTGCGCATCCGTCGTCGCCGTCGCGATCTGCGCGAAGGGCCCGTTCGGAGCCGGGGCGGCTTCGATCCGGACCGTCGCCCGCGGCGAAATGGAGACACCGCGAAACTCGACGGCCGTAGCGGTGCTGGCCAGCTCGGTCTCGTTCGCGGGCTCGAACATGCAGGCGCTCGCGAGGAGCACGAGCAGGGGCGCCACGGCGACGACGGAGCGAAGCGTCGCTCTCACGCATCGACTTTTACCACAGCGGGGCCGCGCGTGGGAAATTTTGCCTGGATGCCACGGCCACGCCGGCCGCGCGATGGGATGCGGCGACGCCGCACTTCCGCACGCGCGGCTTCGCGATCCGCTACGAGGTGCACGGCGAGGGACTGCGCCTCCCGCTCCTGCTCGTGATGGGCATGGGTGGACCTGCCAGGGCTCAATCGGGGGATCAGTCGAGGAAGAAGCGGTCTGCCCCGCGGGATTCGACGCTTCGGACCTCATCGGACCTCGATCCCGCGTTCATTCCACCTGTCCGCGCCCGCCACGGCTCCGCATCGATGTCACCGGATCTGCATGAGCCGGGAGCTTTGATCGTGGCAGATGAACTGGAAATCGGTCGAGGCGCCCATTTCGTCCGTTCTCGTCTCGCGGGGGCCCGCGGTGCATCCGGCACCTGGCGGAGCCTCCACACACTCCCCCCAATGGGCCGCCTAGATCCTCTCGAGGGCACCCACGGCGGCGGACGCCGCAGCGTTCGTGGCGAGCCGAAGGCCGCGGGCGAGGCGCACCAGCTGCGGAACGCGCCAGGGCCGGGTCAGGACGAAGCGAGCGAGGGCAGTCAGGTTCGGTGCGCCGTCGGGCCCGGCCAGCCCGAATACGGCCGCATCGGTCGAGCCGTCGTCGGCGCGGTCGCTGATCGCGCGGAACACCGACCACGGACAGCGGCGCTCTTCGCAGACGGCGCCGATCGCCGCCGTCTCCATGTCGATCGCGATGACGCCTCGCCGTTCGAGGCGGGCGGCCTCGTCCGGGTCGACGAGCAGCCCGTCCGAGGTCGCGAGCGTCCCACGCGCCGCGGTGTCACCCAGGGCAGTCGGGCGATGCTCCGCGCCGGTCGCGAGGTCGAGGACGCGCTCCGGGACGACGACGTCGCCGATGGCGACGCTCGGCCCGATTCCTCCGGCGATCCCGACCACCACGAGATGATCGACCGGCGTGGCGTCGAGGACGCGCCGCGCCGCGCGCGCTGCGGCGCGGCCTCCGATCCCCGTCGTCGTCGCGACAATCGCGACCCGGCCGACCGCGCCCACGAGCAGCGCGCCCGCCCCGGAGTGCGCCCGGCGCAGCGAGAGGGAGTGCACGAGCGGGCGCAGCTCCGATCGCATCGGCGCCAGGATCGCGATCCGGTGGGCAGCTGCAGGGGTGGAGCTCTTCATCCGGCGGCGGCTCGCCTCGGAGCGCGCGGGGGACCGCTGCGGACGAACGGGCCGCCGAGGCCGAGGGTCGCGTGGAGGGTCAGCGCGCGAAAGGCGCGGGAGATCAGGATCTGCCCGAGGACGATGAGCGGAATTCCGAGCCCGAACCGGATCCAACCGCTCACCGCGAGCGAGTTCCAGTCGAGGATCGCCAGCAGGAACGCGCCGCTCGGGTGCACCCAGAATCCCACCCAGGTGAAGTAGAACTGCCTCGCCGGTCGCGAGGGAGGCGGCCAGATGCGCAGGCTGGGCCGGAGTCGGGTGAGCACCAGCGAGGACACGAGTAGGGCCTGCGTGGCCAAGGTGACTACGAGAAGTGCTCGCACGATCTGTCGCCCTTGCGTCATCAGGGTCTCACGGCGCTCGCGCTCGGAGCTTCGCGAGCGCGACGCGAAGATACTCTGCGCTCGGGGCCTCCTGCCCGTTGGCGAAGCGGATCCGGTACGGCTCCCCGGTCGCGGCCGACGACGGGACGACCCCCTCGATCCCGACTCCCACCCGCTCCCGCCCCGGGTTCCCGCCGCCAATGCATGGCTGAGGCTGCTCCTGGCCGGGCTGCTGCTCGCGATGGGTTGGCAGCGGATCCGCCCGCAGCGCTCGAGCTGACATGGAGCGTCCCTCGTCAAGGGGAATCGCACCAACACCCAGGGTCCCGAGGTCGTGGTGTCCACCGGCGGTCTCGCGACGCTCGAGCCGCTTCCGAGCTAGACGCCCGGCCGTGGCGGCTGCGGTGGCGCTATCCATCGGGTTGTAGTCGATGTGCTCGTGCTGCGAGCCGCGTGCCGTCCGCGTCGGCGGCCGCTCCCGGCGAAGCGCGGTTCACCCGCTCGGTATCGATCGTTGTTCACGGGCCGCGATGCGACAAGGTAGGAACATCGGGGTTGCAGGTCGTCGCATCGGCGGAAGGGGGCGTGGACCGGGAACGACCGGTCTCGCAGCTCCACGCGCTAGTGGGGATCTTGCGCAGCCGGAGGATCGCTTGACTTTCGCTCTATTTTCGT
>Ga0214473_10003866_pt1 | contig 18078 bp, 16 predicted proteins | sample RVTome_7_FD_203509 | JGI IMG/M metagenome (GOLD analysis project Ga0214473, IMG submission 203509) | Soil microbial communities from uranium-contaminated site in the Upper Colorado River Basin, Wyoming, United States - RVT98D197 | ecosystem: Environmental > Terrestrial > Soil > Contaminated >... | reverse complement strand
CCGAATGCTCGCGATCGCCCGCAAGGAGGTGCGCCAGCTCCGGCGCGATCGCCTCACCTTCGGGATGATCGTCGGAATTCCGCTGATCCAGCTCGTGCTCTTCGGCTACGCCATCAACCAGGACGTACGCCACCTGCGCGCCGGCGTCGCGGACCTGGCCGGCACCCAGCGCTCGCGGCTCCTGGCGGCGGATGCGGCGGGCTCACAGGTGGTCGACATCGTGGCGCAGGCGGAGACCGTCGAGGAGCTCGAGGCGCTGCTGCGAAAGGGGCGCATTTCGGTGGGAATCGCGATTCCGCGCGACTTCGAGCGGCGCGCTCAGCAGGGGGAGCGCCCGCCCGCGCAGCTCCTCGTCGATGGCAGCGACCCGGTCGTCCTGGGTGCAGCTCGCGGAATCGCGTCGCTGCCCGTCGAGAGCCGCTTCCGCGCCGTCCTTCCGGCGGCCGCGCGCCCTCCCGCGCAGACCTTCGAGGTCCGCGCCTACTACAACCCCGAGCGGCGCTCGGCGGTGCAGATCGTCCCTGGGCTGATCGGAGTCATTCTCACCCTGACGATGGTGATCTTCACCGCGGTCGCGATCGTGCGCGAGCGGGAGCGCGGGAACCTCGAGCTCCTCATCACCACGCCCGTCCGCACCTGGGAGCTGATGGTGGGGAAGGTCATTCCCTACATGTTCGTCGGTCTCATCCAGGTAACGCTGGTGCTGCTCGCCGGCTGGGCGCTGTTTCGGATCCCGATCCGCGGCTCGCTGGTCGACTTCTACCTGGCCGGCGCCCTCTTCGTGACGGCGACGCTCACCATGGGCCTTCTGGTCTCGACCGCGGCGAAGACGCAGTTCCAGTCGGTGCAGATGGCGATCTTCTTCTTCCTCCCCTCGATCCTGCTCTCGGGATTCATGTTCCCCTTCGACGGGATGCCGCGCTGGGCCCAGTGGTTCGCCGAGATCCTCCCGCTCACGCACTTCGTGCGCATCGTGCGGGGAATCCTGCTGCGGGGCGCGAGCTTCTCCGAGGTTCACCGCGACCTCTGGCCGCTGGTGGCTTTCATGATGGTGACGCTCTCCCTCGCCGTCTTGAGATTCCGAAAGCGGCTCGACTGAGGGAGCCCGGCGCGGCTCGAGTCTGCGAGCTCCGAAGCCGCACTCCGCTTTCGCCTGCGAGGACCCCCGGCTCCCGATTTGTGCGATCCGGATCCGGCGTGATACAACGGTCCCGTGCGGCTCCCCAGTCTTCTCCTTCGCCGGGCAGCCTGCGCCGTGTTCCTCCTGGTCGGTGCGGGTCCAGCGGGCATGGCGGTCGAGGAGGCCGCGCGCGAGTCGCCCCTTCCCGACCTGACCCTCGAGAGGTACGAGGAGATCCGGAGGGGCGAGATCCTGGTCTTCGAGGAGACGTTCGAGAGCGAGGATGGCAAGGATGCAGGACGCGCCAAGGCGTACGCCTACTTCGCGCAGCCGTGGCCGACCATCTGGGCGATCGTGACCGACTACGACAAGCAGCGAGAGTACATGCCCCGGCTCACCACGAGCCGGATCATCAAGCGCGAGGGCAACGAGGTCTGGGTGAGGTTCGAGATGGAGGTGCTGTGGGTCGACCTCGCCTGGGTGATCAAGTACGAGAAGGACCGCACGGCCCACCGGATCCGCTTCGCCCTGGATCATTCCTACCGGGAGGTCAACACCATCGACGACACCGAGGGGAGCTGGGAGCTCATCCCGGTCGAGGGCGGCGACGCGACCGTGGTGGTCTACCGGCTCTTCGTGGACACGGGCTACGCGGTGCCGGATTTCGTCATGAGCTACCTGACCCGAGGGGACCTGCCCAACGTGGTGGGCAACCTGAGGAAGCGGGTGGAGTCGGGGGGAAGCTGGAAGAAGGGCGACTGAGGATCGACCGGGCCGAGCTACGATCGAGGTAACGAACCCCTCGGGATCGCTCGGGGCCGGGAAGGAGGTTGCGTGCAGGTCTGGAGCGACTGGTACGCGGGCCGGGGGTCGCGTCACGGAGCCTCCCCGTGTGTCTAGCCGTTCCGGGGCAGATCCTCTCCGTCGAGGAGCTCGACGGTACCCGGCGCGCGCGGGTTCGCTTTGGCGGAATCGTGCGCGAGACGCTTCTCGATCTGGTTCCCGAGGCCGAGGTCGGCGACTACGTCCTGGTGCACGTGGGCTTCGCGATCGGCCGCTTGGAGGCCGGCGAGGCCGAGCGCACCCTCGCCCTGCTGAGGGAGATCGAGCGGCTGGAAGACGGCGCGCCCGGGCGTCGCGATGGGTGATCCCCGCCGATGAGATACGTCGACGAGTACCGCGACGAAGGCATCGCCCGCGCCCTGGTGGCCAGGCTTGCGGAGGAGGTGAGCCGCCCCTGGGTCCTGATGGAGATCTGCGGCGGGCAGACCCACGCGATCATGCGCTACGGCCTGGGCGAGCTCATCCCGCAGCAGATTCGATTGGTCCACGGTCCCGGCTGTCCGGTCTGCGTCACGCCGCTCGAGACCATCGACAAGGCGATCGCCCTCGCCTCCCGGCCCGATGTCACCTTCGTCAGCTACGGCGACATGCTGCGGGTTCCGGGATCCCGCTCCGACCTCTTCCGCGTCCGGGCCGAAGGAGGAGACGTGCGCGTGGTCTACTCGCCGATGGAGGCGGTGAAGATCGCCCGCGAACACCCGGAGCGGCGGGTCGTGTTCTTCGCGATCGGCTTCGAGACCACCGCGCCCGCCAACGCCATGACGGTGCGGCAGGCAGAGCGCGAGGGCCTCGAGAACTTCTCGGTCCTGGTCGCTCACGTGCTGGTCCCCCCCGCGATCCGGCTCTTGCTCGAATCCCCCCGGAATCGGGTCCAGGGGTTCATCGCGCCCGGCCATGTATGCACGGTGATGGGTTTCCGGGAGTACCAGGCCTTGAGCCGCGAGTTCCGGATTCCCTTCGTGGTGGGGGGGTTCGAGCCCCTCGACCTGCTCGAGGCCATCGCCATGCTGGTTCGCCAGCTCGAGAACGGTCGCGCCGAGGTGGAGAACCAGTACGTCCGCTCGGTCACGCGCGAGGGGAATCCGGCCGCGCAAGGGTTGATCGCGGAGGTCTTCGAGGTCTGCGATCGCAAGTGGCGCGGCATCGGTCCGATCCCGGCAAGCGGCCTGCGGCTGCGCCCGGCCCTGGCGCGGTACGACGCCGAGCAGGTGTTCGATCTGGAGGATTTCGACGCCGAGGAGCCGGCCGAGTGCATCAGCGCCGAGGTCCTGCAGGGGTTGAAGGCGCCGACCGACTGCGCGGCCTTCGGAAGCCGCTGCACCCCGGAGAATCCGCTCGGTGCGCCGATGGTCTCGAGCGAGGGCGCCTGTGCCGCCTACCACCGCTACCGACGGCTGGCGGGCTCGAAGGCAGGAGGGTAGCCGTGGATACCGACGGGGACGCGATCCAGGGTCGCAGCTGTCCGCTGCCCCTGCCGGCGGGCGACAGGATCCTGCTGGGACACGGGAGCGGCGGAAGGCTCTCCGAGGCGCTGATCCGGAACCTCTTTCTGCCGGCGCTCAGGAACCCGGCGCTCGCGCGCTTGGACGATTCCGCCGTCGTCGGCGTCGGCGGCCTGCGCCTGGCCTTCACGACCGACTCCTTCGTTCTCGACCCGCTCTTCCTCCCGGGCGGGGACATCGGGTCGCTGGCCGTCCACGGAACGGTCAACGATCTCGCCATGGGGGGCGCCCAGCCCCTCTGTCTCAGCGCTGCCTTCATCATCGAGGAGGGGCTGCCCATGGAGACGCTGCGACGCGTGGTGGAGTCGATGCGCCGGGCCGCTGCCGAGGTCGGTGTGGACGTCGTCACCGGCGACACCAAGGTCGTGGAGAAGGGAAGCGCGGACCAGCTCTTCATCACCACCTCCGGGATCGGCCTGGTGCCGGAAGGCGTCCACATCTCGGCGGACCAGGCCCGTCCGGGAGACCGGATCCTGCTGAGCGGGTCGATCGGCGAGCACGGCATCGCGGTCCTCGCCCAGCGCGAGGGGCTGGATCTCGAGGGCGAGATCGAGACCGATTCCGCTCCACTCCACGGCCTGGTGTCGGAGATCCTGGAGACCGGGGGCACGGTGCACTGCCTGCGCGATCCCACCCGGGGAGGAATCGCCAGCGCACTGAACGAGCTCGCCAGAAGCTCCGGCGTGGGGATGACGATCGAGGAGCGGGCGATCCCGGTCCGGGAGGAAGTGAGGGGAGCCTGCGAGCTCCTGGGCCTCGATCCTCTCCACGTCGCCAACGAAGGCAAGCTCGTCGCCATCGTGGAGGCCTCGGCAGCGGAACAGGTGCTGGCGGCGATGCGGCGACACCCCCTGGGCCGGCAGGCGGAGGTGATCGGTGCGGTGGAAGCATCGGACCCCGGCGTCGTGAAGATGCGGACCGCGATCGGGACCACCCGGCTGGTCGACATGCTCGCCGGGGACCAGCTCCCTCGCATCTGCTGAGGCGCGAACGGTTGCGCAAGGTTGCCACAGCCGAGGTCCGAAAGGGCATCGAGATCATCGGCATCGTCCAGGGTGTCGGTTTCCGCCCGCGCGTCTACTCCATGGTCGAGCAGAGGGGGCTCAGCGGGAGCATCGCCAACACCGCAATGGGCGTGGTGATCGAAGTCGAGGGACCCCGCGAAGACGTCGAGGACTTCCTCGCGCGACTCCCCGCGGAGGCGCCGCCGCTCGCCCGCATCATCGAGCTTCGGACCTGGGATCTCCCCTGCCGCGGCGAGAGCGACTTTCGGATCCTGCCCAGTCGGGATGGCGGGGAGCGCCAGGCGCTCATCCTCTCGGACGTCGCCGTCTGCCAGGAGTGCCTGGCAGAGCTCTTCGACCCCGCGGACCGGCGCTTCCACCATCCCTTCATCAGCTGCACCCGCTGCGGGCCCCGTTACACGATCGTGCGCGACATCCCCTACGACCGCGCCCGAACCGCGATGGCGGTCTTTCCCCTCTGCCCCGCCTGCCTGCGCGAGTACCAGGATCCAAGCGACAGGCGCTTCCACGCCCAGGCGACGGCGTGCCCGGACTGCGGGCCACGCGTGGAGCTCCTCGACTCAGACGGCCGGCTGCTCGCGATGGGGGATCCGATCGCGGGCGCCGTCGAGCTGCTGGAGGCGGGCGCGGTGCTGGCCGTCAAAGGTCTGGGCGGCTTCCACCTCGCTGTCGACGCGACGGACGGGGCCGCAGTGGCCCGGCTGCGCGCGCGAAAGGGCCGGGTGGAGAAGCCCTTCGCCATCATGGTTCGCGACCTCGGGGCGATCGAATCGCTCTGTCATCTGGAGGACGAGGCCCGCGAGCTCCTGCGCGGCCCCGAGGCGCCGATCGTCCTCCTCCCCAAGAGATCCAGCCACGCGGTGGCCGAAGAGGTGGCGCCCTTCCAGCGCTACCTCGGGGTCTTCCTCCCCTATACGCCTCTCCACCACCTTCTCTTTGCCAAGGGGCGCCTTCTGGCGCTGGTCATGACCAGCGGGAACCTGAGCGAGGAGCCGATCGCGATCGATGACCAGGAGGCGGTGCGGCGGCTGCGCGGGGTCGCCGACGGATTCCTCGTCCACGACCGCGAGATCCTGGTCCGCTGTGACGACTCAGTCCTCCGCGTGGCGGGAGGGAGGAGCCGCCAGCTCCGGCGCTCGCGCGGCTACGTGCCGGTGCCCCTCCTGCTACACGTCGACGCGCCGCCCGTCCTCGCGGTGGGCGGCGAGCTCAAGAACACCGTCTGTCTCACCCGGGGAAGGCTCGCCTTCCTGAGCCAGCATATCGGCGATCTGGAGAACGCCGAGGCCTTCCGCTTCTTCGAGGAGACGATCGCTCACCTGCGGCGGATGCTGGGCGTCGACCCGCAGGTGATCGCCCACGACCTGCACCCCGACTACCTCTCCACCCAGTGGGCCTGCGCCCAGCGGGGGACGAAGCGCATCGCCGTGCAGCACCACCATGCGCATGTCGCCGCCTGCATGGCGGAGAACCGCCTGGAAGGACGGGTCATTGGCCTCGCGCTCGACGGCGCCGGCTACGGCAGGGATGGTCGGATCTGGGGCGGCGAGGTCCTGGCAGCCGACTACAGAAGCTTCGAGCGCCTGGCCCACCTCGCCTACGTGCCCATGCCCGGCGGGGCCGCGGCGATTCGCGAGCCCTGGCGGATGGCGGTCAGCCACCTCGTGGCGCACTTCGGGCGCGGCTTCCTGGATCTCCCACTCGATTTCGTCGCGCGCCTCGACCGGCGGCGGACGGAGGTGGTGCTGCGGATGCTCGAGCGCGGCCTCAACTCCCCGCTCACCTCGAGCTGCGGGCGGCTCTTCGACGCCGTCTCGGCCCTGGTCGGAATCCGCCAGGAAGTGAATTACGAGGCCCAGGCCGCCATCGAGCTGGAGATGGTGGCGGGAGAGGACGAGGATGGCGAGGTCTACCCCCTGGATGTCGCGCCCGACGAAGGGGGCTGGCAGATCCGGACCGGCCCCCTCTTCGCGGCGCTGGTGGCCGACTTGGGGCGCGGCGTGCCCGTGGGCGCGATCAGCGCGCGCTTCCATCGCGGACTGGTGGCGGCCTTCGCCGAGCTCGCCCTGCGCGTGCGCGAGCGCACCGGCCTCGAGCGGGTCTGCCTGAGCGGAGGCAGCTTCCAGAATCTTCGCCTCTTCGAGGGGCTGAAAGCTGCACTCGAGACCAGCGGGTTCGAGGTCTTCGCACACGCGGAAGTGCCGGCCGGCGACGGGGGCCTCTGCCTCGGCCAGGCGATGGTGGCCGCCTGCGCGTCGAGCTGAGCCGTCCCCTCGAGCTCAGGGGGAAGCGCCCGAGGCCGCCTGAACACCCATCCGAGGGAAGCCGGGTGTTCGATGAAGATTGGACGACGATCTTCCAGATCTCATGGTATGCCATGGCCCGCGCCGCCGAGCGGGCAACCTGTCATTCCGTCCGGCGTGCGACCTCCTCCTGGGCCTCCCGCACCGCGGCGTCGGCCTTGGCGCTCGCGTCGCGCACCTCGACGGTCAGCTTCGGAATGTGCCCCGTGAACTTCGACTTAGCCTCGGCCCCGATGGCCTCGACCACCGGCGTGCCGAGGTCGATGCCCACATCGGCCGTCTCGTCCGCGGAGAAGATGAAGGCCTGCGTGCGCTCGATCCTGCCTTGCGCCACCTGCTCGTCGTTCACGAGCAGCGTGCCCGTGCCGCCCTTTCCCAGCCCGCCGCCGTCGTAGGCGAACTCGAAGCGGATCGTCGCCTTGCCCGCAGCAAGGGGCTTCTTGGCGGCGATCGTGCTGCGCTGCATGCCGAGGAAGTTGTAGTCGTATGCGGGGACGCCGTTCTTGACGTACAGCGACCATCCGCCGAAGCGTCCGCCCTGTGCGAGGATCGCGCCGTTCGCCCCGCTCGCCGGCACCTCGACCTCGGCGGTGATGGTCTTGGACTTGTTCTTCACGCTGATGAAGACGTTCTCCATCATCCCGGTCATGCCTTCGGCGAGCGTCAGCGAGGTGCGCCCGGCCATCAGGTCGGGCCGACCGACCGCCGCGGCCAGGCCGCGCTCGAGCGTCCGGTCGTCGAGCGGCAGCACGTGGTGCTCTTCGGCTTCCTTCATGAACAGCGCCTGCATCTCCTTCAGCTGTTGCGGATTCTCGGCGGACAGATCGTCGGCAAGGCTGAAGTCGGAGCGCACGTCGTAGAGCTCCCAGGCATCCTTGTCCATCGGGCCGCGCGGCTGCTGCTCCCAGGGCGCGCGGTGGATCGTGCGCGCAAGCCACCCGTCGTGATAGATGGCGCGGTTGCCGGCGATCTCGAAGTACTGTGTCGTGTGGCGCTCCTTGGCCCCCGCGTCGTCGAACGAGTAGACCATGCTCACGCCTTCCATCGGGATCTGCGGTGTGCCGTTGACCACCTTCGGCTCCGGCAACCCGGCCGCTTCCAGGATGGTCGGCGCCACGTCGATCACGTGACCGAACTGCGTGCGGATCCCGTTCTTCGCCTGGATGCCCTTGGGCCAGTGGACCACCATTCCGTTGCGGGTGCCGCCGAAGTCCGAGGCCACCTGCTTCATCCAGCCGAACGGCGCGTCCAGCGCGACCGACCAGCCCGCGGCCATGTGCGGGTAGGTCTCGGGGCCGCCCCACTTGTCGAGCAGCTTCAGCAGGTCGGGCACCTGTTCCTGCACGCCGTTGAAGTAGGTGTACTCGTTGAACATGCCGTTCGCGCCGCCCTCGCCGCTGGTGCCGTTGTCGCCGGCGATGTAGAAGACGAGGGTGTTGTCGGCCTGCCCGGTCGCCTGGACGGCCTCGAGCACACGGCCGATCTCGTGGTCGGTGAAGTCGAGATAGGCGGCGAACACCTCGGCCTGGTGGGTAAAGAGACGCTGCTCGTCGGCCGAGAGCTTGTCCCAATCCTTGATCGCCGACGGCTTCGGAGCCAGCCTGGTGCCCGGCGGGACGACGCCCATCTCGATCTGCCGCGCCAGCGTCTCCTTCCGCAGCTCGTCCCAGCCCTGGTCGAACTTGCCCTTCCAGCGGGCGATCCACTCCTTGGGCACGTGGTGCGGCGCGTGGGTGGCCCCGGGCGCGAAGTAGACGAAGAACGGCTTGTCGGGCGTGAGGGCCTTCTGGTACTCGATCCAGGCCACCGCCTTGTCCGTCATATCCGTCAAGAAGTGGTAGTTCGGATCGTTGGGCAGCTCGACCTGGGTGACGCCGTCGTAGAGATAGGGCGCCCACTGGTTCGTCTCGCCCCCGATGAAGCCGTAGAACTTGTCGAAGCCCTGCCGCGTCGGCCAGCGGTCGAAGGGGCCGGAGACGCTGGCCTCCCACGCGGCGGTCTCGTGCCACTTGCCGAAGGCGGCCGTGCTGTAGCCGTTCAGGCGCAGCATCTCCGCCAGCGGGGCCGTGGCATTGGGGATCTGCCCGGTGTCGCCCGGCATGGCGGTCGCCATCTCGGTGATGAAGCCCATGTTCACCGTGTGGTGGTTGCGGCCGGCCTTGAGCGCCGCGCGCGTGGGCGAGCATAGGGCGGTGGTGTGGAAGTTGTTGTAGCGCAGCCCGCCCTGCGCCAGTCGATCGAAGGTCGGGGTCGGGATCGGTCCGCCGAAGGTGCTGGCGGCGCCGAACCCCAGGTCGTCGATCAGCACGATCACCACGTTCGGGGCGCCGGCCGGGGCCTTGACCTCGAACTTGGGCGGCGCCTTGACGTCTCGCACGTCGAGCTCCGTGTAGACCGGCCGCGTCGGCTCCGCGATCGGCAGGACCGTCCTGTCGAGAGGAATCTCTGCCGAGGCGGGCCCCGCGAGCAGGGTCAGCGCCAGTGTGGTGGCCGGTCCGAAGGCCAGCTTCAGGATCGAGACTCGCATGGAATCCCCTTCACGTAGATCGCTCGGAGTCAGAACGGTGTGCAGGAGCCGAGGAGGACGGATGCGCCCGCGCGGCGGGAGCGAGGCAACGCCACGGCGAGCGAGCCGATCCGCCCCCAGGACGGGATTGCGGCTCCAACGCTCACAGCCCACACGCCAACTTGATCGCCGCGATCTTCTCGTCGATCAGCCGGTTGTACTCGCCGGTCGCCACCTGGAGCTTGGTCTTCTCGGTTCCGGTCAGGAGGCCGACCACGAGGCTCGCGGGGTATATCGCCGTCACGCCCATTGCGATCTCCTCCGCTACGTGGGCCTTCTCATGCTGTAGCATACGAAGGTCGCCCTGGGCGGTGGTGCAGTCGATTCGCCGCTCCTCGATCGCCTTCTCCTGCTTCTTGAAGCGCATGGCGCAGCCCGGGGCAATGGCAACCAAGGCGAGGCACAGGCTGGCAGTGGCGAGACGAAGCGTTTGGCTCATACGGGGGGCTCCTTCCGGGTACGGGACAGCTTCTGTCCAGAAGAGTATCACGGGCGCGAAGGGGTCTCGCCTGTATTTCCCGCCAGCGAGCCCGGGAAGGCACTGGGGCAAGCGGGCGGAGCGGGGGTTCCGTGAGCGCATCCGGCGCTCGGCGGAGCTCGGGCTCGACTCTGGCGTGAGATGACAGGCCCCCCGGCTGCGGACGGGTACGCTACGGTCCGTGGCGTTGGCATTCCGCTGCACTGGGGGTAGCCGTCGATGAGATGTCGCTTCGCATCCGCGGAGATCACGCGCTTCGCGATGACCGCGGCCCTCGCCGGACTCGCCGCGGTGTCGTCGCTCGTGGTGGCCACCCCGGGGTCCGCCGAGGACAACGCCACGACGGGCGCTGCGAACACAGCGGCGGCCCCGTCCGCACAGGCGAGCCACGACTGGGAGGTCTCGATCGCGCCCTACCTCTGGCTGAGCGACGTGGTCGCGGACGTCTCGTTCCGGGACTTCTCGGCCCACGTCGATCCGCACCTGAAGGACCTGATCTCCGCGCTCGACTTCGGATTCATGGGAACGTTCGAGGTCTACCATGCGCCGAGCCGCTTCTTCTTCAATGTCGATGCGTTCTGGATGCGGCTCTCGAGCGAGACGGAGTCCGGACCGTTCCACGTCGGCGCGGGGCCCTTCACGTTCCAGAGCCCGGGCCTCCAGAAGCAGGTCGGCCCGTTCATCATCGACACGCCGCGCGGGCCGCTCACGCTCGGGCCCTTCGACGTCGATACCGGCGCCATCCGCCTGGACGTGCCGCGCGTCGAGTTCCCGGTCGGCCCCTTCGAGGTCGAGCAGACCATGACGCAGTCGGCGGTGCGGGCATCCTTCGGGTACCGCCTGCTCGATCATCCGCTCGCGGGTCTCCTCGGCCGCGAGGCCAAGGACGATCCCCGGCGGATTCGCGCCGACCTCTACGCCGGCGGCCGCTACTGGTACGTGAAGGCGCGGACCGAGGTCGAGTACCCGCCGATCGAGGTTCCGGGCTTGACGATCGATCCCTCCCTCGTCGCGCATCCGCGGCTCGAGCTTCCCGACCTGACCGTGCCCGGCATCACCTTCGGTGGCGCGGACGTCGACGGCGAGCAGAGCAACTGGTGGATCGATCCGATCATCGGCGCGCGTGTCGGAGCGGACCTCTGCGGTCGACTCGGCGCGCTGCTGAACGGCAACGTGGGCGGCTTCGGGATCGGCTCCGCCTCGAGGTTCAGCTGGGAAGCTCTGGGGCTCCTCACCTGGCGTCTCGGCGAGCATTGGACCGCCGCGGCCGGCTACCGCGCCCTCGGAGTCGATCGCCGGAACGGCGATCTCGAGATCGACCTGATCATGCACGGGCCGATGCTCGGGATCATCTACCGGTTTCCCTGAGCCGCGTAGAGGCTCACCAGCCGGGCGACGAGGACGGCCAGGTACATCTGACCACCCACCCCTTGGGCGACGACCACGCCCTGCGCGTGGTCGAGGATCGGCACGATGTCGCCATAGCCGAGCGTCGCCTGGGTGACGAAGCTGAAGTAGATGGCGCGCGGCGCCGTCAGCGGGGCAGCGGACGAGAACGAGCCGGGGAGCGCGGTCTCGAGCAACCAGTAGCCGACGCCGAAGGCGATCCCCACCAGGAGATACGCATCGAGCGCCGCGAAGATGTGCTCGCCGTCGACCGGGCCGGCGGCGAGTGCGCGGCGCACCGCCACCCCGGCCGTCAGCAGGCACGCGAGCGCGAAGAGCGTCTGGCTGACGAAGGCCGGCGCCGGATGATCCAGCATGAGCTCGGCGAGACGCGCGCCGACGAAGCCCACCGCCGCCCCGTACAGGATCCACCGCAGCGTTCCGCGCGGGACACTCAGCACCACGGCCATCAGGCTGAGCCCGAGCAGCCAATTCAGGGGGTTGGCGACGGGCAGAAGACTCCCGACCAGAGCATGCCCGGAGATCGTGAGCAGCAGCACTGCGAAGAGGACGATGAAGCGGCGCTCGGCGTAGCGGCGTCCCAGCGAGCGCGCAAATCCCATCGGTCTACGGCACCGCGAGCGCGGCGATCCTCTCGGCAATCTGGCGCGTGACCACGCCCAGGGCCGCGCTCTGCGCCGCCACGTAGGCCTCCCAGGTGCCGGAGCTGACCTTCTCCTCGACCACCGACTCCTCGACCGCCACCGCGCGCCCGTCCACCCCGGAGGCGAGGGTCCAACGCGCTCGCAGCACCACGCTCTCGCCGAGCACGCCCTCGAAGGAGCGGACGTCGAGGAGCACGCGCCAGGCGACGGGGAAGCGGGGCTCCACGGGATAGACGGCGACGCGCGAGGTCCCGAGCAGCGCGGCGAGGTCGTCGGTCAGCACCCGCTGCACCTCGCTTCGAAGGGTGCCGCCCCAGCGCTGCCCGCTCGCCAGCACCAGCCGATTTGCACCGTCGCGAGCCACGATCTCGGGCCGGTCGAGGTAGCGCGGGAACTCGATCGCCCCGATCGCGACGCCGAGCTCCGGAAGCGCCGCGGCCGGCGAGGCACCGACTGCGATCGGCGAGAGCCGGTAGAACTCGGGGCGCGGGCTGCCGCCCAGGCAGCCCGCCAGGAGCAACGCGATCGCGACACCCGTCAGCGCCCAGATCCCTGTGCCGTGCATCTTCTTCCTCATTTGCGCCCCCAGATCAGCGACTCCGGTTCTTCCTCGAACTGATCGGCGGCGAGACCGAGCGCCCGGGCGGTCTCGGTCAGCTCCACCAGCGCGCGCCGCAGCTCCTGGTTGACTGGCGAATCGGCGCCGACCAGCGCGTTCGTCGACGCCAGGGTGCGATCCGCCGAGACCAGCGCGTCGTTCAGCCGCGGAACGACGTCCTGGTTGATCTGGCGCGTCAGCTCCGACATCGCGGCCATCGAGTCGCGCAGGTCGGCACCGATCTCGTCGAGCGGCATGCGGTCGATCTTCTGCACGATCGCCGCAAGGTCGGCGGTCATCTCCTCGAGCGGCGTGGGAATCGTCGGCATCTCGGGGTAGGGCTCGCTCCAGACGATCTGGGCCGGCGGGGCGTTCTTGTGCATGTCGAGCGCCACCACCAGCTGGCCGGTCAGCAGATTCCCCCTCTTGAGCTGCGCGCGCAGCCCCTGCTCGACCTGCCTTTCCATACCCGCGCGGCGCTCTCCTTCGGTAAACGCGCCGCCGAAGCGCTCCGGCTCGACCTCGACGATCACCGGGATCCGGAAACGGCCGCCGGCGTCGCGCTCGAGCCGCACGTCCCGCACCTGCCCGATCCGGATCCCGCGGAACTCGACAGGGGAGCCGGGCACGAGACCGCGGACCGACTGATCGAAGTGAAGCAGCCAGGTCGCCTTCTGGGTGTAGACGCGCCGCTCGCTGGCCTCGCGGCTCTCGTAGAGCGGGAAGACCGCCTCATCGGCCGCCGCTTCGCCCGCGGCGCCGAAAGGCGTGTCGAAGGCGATCCCGCCGATCAGGATGCTCGCGACGGACTCGGTATCGACGCTCACGCCCTCCGCGGTCATGGCGATGTCGAAGCCGCTCGCGTTCCAGAAGCGCGTCTCGGTGCGCACCCGCGCGTCGTGCGGCGCGTGCACGAAGATTCCCACCGCAACGAACTCGCCCGAGGGGTCGAGCTCCGACGACATCACCTCGCCGACCCGGATCTTGCGGTAGTAGACCGGGGTGCCCATCGCGAAGGCGCCGGCGGTGTAGGAGCGCAGCACGAAGTGCCGGCCTGGCTCGTCGGTGGTCACGATGGGCGCCTCGTCCAGCCCGCGGAACTCGCGGGAAGCCTTGCCTTCGGACACCGGATCCACGCCGATGAAGGCGCCCGAGAAGAGCGTCCCCAGACCCGAGACCTGCCCTCCCGCCACGCGCGCCGTCACCACCCAGAAGCGCGTCTGGTCGGTCAGGTGGGGCTCGAACTCCCTCACCATCCGCGCGTGCACGGCGACGCCGGAGAGGTCGCGCGCCAACTCGATCTCCTCGACCAGACCGACCTCGACGTCCTTGTACCTGATCTTGGTCTTGCCGGCCTCGAGCCCCTCGGCGGTGGCGAAGTGGATGGTGATCGCGGGGCCGCGCTCGGAGATGGCGCGCCAGGCCACGAAGGCGCCCAGCAGCGCCGCCACCACCGGGATCAACCAGATCAGGGACGGCCAGGTGCGCGTCTCGATCACCGCCTCCGCGACGCCTCTCGGTGCAGGACGTTCGGTCTCTTGCTCGCTCATGGGGTCCTCGCTTCGCAGCGATCCCAGATCAGCCGCGGGTCGAAGGACTCGGCAGCCACCATCGTCAGCACCACCACGGCGCCGAAGAAGACGGCGCCCGGGCGGGCCTCGATGGTGGCCAGGTTGCCGAGCTTCACCAGCGCGACCAGGATCGTGACCACGTAGATGTCCACCATCGACCAGCGGCCGATGGCCTCGGTGATGCGGTAGAGTCGGGTGCGCTCGAGCGGCCGCCAGCGCGAGCGCCGGTGCAGCGAGACCATCAGGAAGACCAGGATCACGAGCTTCATGAGCGGCACGAAGACGCTGGCGATGAATACCACGAGCGCGAGCGGCCACATCCCGTGGTGCAGCAGGTAGATCACCCCGGAGAGGATGGTGTCCGACTGCGCCTTCCCCAGCGACGTGACGGTCATCACCGGGAAGACGTTGGCCGGGACGTAGCAGATTGCGGCCGCGATCACGAGCGCCCAGGTGCGCTCGAGGCTCTTCGGCTTGCGCGCGTGCAGCGCCTCCTGACAGCGCGGGCAGCGGGCGCCGTGGGACTGCGGCACGCGGGCGAGGAAGCCGCAGGCGTGGCAGCTCGCGCACGACGCCGAGAGCGCAGTCGCGGCGGCAGCGCTCACCGGCGCTCCTCCACGCGCTCCCAGACGGCCTGGGGATCGAGCGAGGCGACGGCGCCGGAGATCAGCAGGAAGAGCATGATGAAGGCCCAGAGCGCCGGGCCGGCCACGATCTGCGCCATGTCCATCAGCTTCACGACCGCGACCAGGATCCCGATCATGAAGACCTCCATCATGCTCCAGGGCTCGACGCGACGGAGCAGCCGGAAGGCGCGCGCCATCCCCCACGGCACGCGGTTCAAGTTCAGCGGGAGGAGCACGTAGAGCAGGATCGCGATCTGGAGCAGGGGCGCGAGGAAGATCGTGAGCAGCACGAGCCCGGCGAGCTCGGGCTTGTCCTGCTGCCAGAGGTCCGTCACTCCGGTGATCAAGGTGGTCTGCGTCTCCTGACCCTTCATATCGAAGGACAGGAAGGGGAAGCTGTTGGCGACCGCGAAGAGGACCGCTGCGCCGATCACCAGCGCGAGCGTGCGCTCGATGCTCCTAGGCCGGCGCTTGCGCAGCAGACCGCCGCAGCGCCGGCAGCGCGCCGCAGCGCCCTCGGGAATCTCGCCCAGGCGGTTCAGCAGGTCGCAATCGGGGCAGCCTACCCAGCGCTCCGGGGTCATGGATTTCCTTCCAACTTCACCTTCGGGGCCGTTCATGCGGCCGGGAGCGGCTGAGGATAGCGCGCAGCCGGACCCGCTGAACTGTCGGAAGGCGCCAGGCGCTCGCGTCTCCTCCTGGTGGCGCCGTTCCACAGAGAAGGGCCTTGCGGGTCGCCCCGCGGGGGGATCTCGCCCGGCAGGAATCTGCTGATCCTGGTGCGAGGGAAGAAGAAGTGCGGGCTGGGTTCACCCGCCCGAGAGCGCCTGGAGGATCTGCACCTCGTCGCCGGGCGCCAGGGCTCTCTCGAGTCTCGCGACACTCTCCCGGTTGACGAAGATTCGGACGTGGGGGCGGACAGCGTCCTGCTCGTCGATCATGCGGAAGCGGATGCCGGGATAGCGCCGGTCCAGCTCCGTCAGGAGCTCGCCGACCGTGGCGCCTGTGGCTTCCACCTCGGACGCCTGCGTGTAGGATCGCAGCGGAGTCGGAATGGAGACCCTCACGGCTCGAGCTCCGCAGCCTCCAAGGAGAAGACGTGCGGCAGGTGCCGGGCGATGCATGTCCAGCTCTCGCCTTCGTCCGTGCTCGCCCAGACCTCTCCGCCGGTGGTGCCGAAGTAGACGCCCACCGGGTCGTGGGCATCCACGGTCATGGCCTGCCGCAAGACCGTGAGCCAGGCGTGCTCGTCGGGCAGGCCCGCGTCGCCGCGGTGCCAGCTGCGGCCGGCGTCCCGGGTCACGAAGACCGCCGGGCGGCCGTCGGGGCTGGTGCGCGGCCAGACATCGGTGCCATCCATCGGAAAGACCCAGGCCGTGTCGGGATCTCGCGGGTGCAGCTCGATCGGGAACCCGATGTCGCCCACCTCGCGCGGCATTCGCTCGCCCACTCGCTCCCAGATCCCCTGCGGCCGCTCCATGCGGTAGATGCCGCAGTGGTTCTGCTGCCACAGGACATCCGGGGCCAGCGGGTGAAGCCGCACGCAATGTGGATCGTGGCCGAACTCCGGCGCCGGATCGGGCTTGAAGGTGGCCTCGCAGCCTCGGTTGAGCGGACGCCAGTCGCCGCCGCCGTCGGTGCTCTCGAAGACGCCGCCTCCGGAGAGGCCGATGTAGAGGTGTCTCGGGTCTCGGGGGTCGACGTTGATCGAGTGGAGCAGCGAGCCCCCCGGCGTGCCGTCCTTGCCGCCTTCGGTCCAGAGCGCCCAGTTGGGGTGGTCGTTCCAGCCAGAAACCGGCCTCCAGCCGTCGCCCGCATCCTCGGAGCGGAAGAGCGCCGGCGGGGAAGTGCCCGCGTACCATACGTCGGGCTCCGCTGCGACTGAAGGCGTGAGCCAGAAGACGTGATCGACCACGCGTCCGCCCGCCGCGTCCTTCGCCTTGGGAAACGCAGGCGGCCTGGAGGCCTCGCGCCAGATCTTCCCCAAGTCCGTCGAGCGAAAGACCGTCGGGCCCAGATGGCCGGTCTTCGCCGCCACCAGAAGCGTCCGCCCGTCCCGCGGATCCAGGACCACGTGATGGGCGATGTGGCCCAGGAAGTGCGGGCCATCGAGGGACCAGCGAGCTCTCGCCCGATTGGCGTGAAGCAGGAAGACACCCTTGCGCGTCCCCACCAGGAGCACCACCTCCCCGGTTCGAGCAGGAACCGTCTCGGTTGTCATCGGGCAACCCTCCCTCTTCCATCGCGTCCTTCCAGAAGTGTACGCCCCTTTCGGACACAAGCCGGCGCTCCGCTGAATCTCGCTCCTCGCAGATCCGGTCGATTTTGAAAACCATGCCGGAGAGCTGGCGCCCTTTTCAAAGATGCCACCCCGGGGAAGACCGAGGCGGGGCGACGCGGCCGCAGCCTCGCGAGGCAAACAGGTCCGGCCGGCCCCTCCGCGCGACACCGCGCTCTCGAGCCGGTGGTACGCTCTCTATATCGAACCCCTGTGCGAGGAGGAGACTCGATGCCCGCGAACCCCCCGAAAGACATGCCCCGGATCACCCCGTATCTGCTCTATCAAGACGTCGCCAGCATCCTCGAGTGGCTGGGCGGGACCTTCGGCTTCAGGGAGCGCATGCGGCTCCCCGGTCCCGACGGAAGCATCATGCACGCGGAGATGGAGCTCGCCGACGGCGTGATCATGATGGGATGCCCCGGCCCGGATTACCGCAACCCGAAGCGGGTCGGCGCGGTGACCCAGCACCTCTACGTCTACGTCGACGACGTGGACAAGCACTTCGACCATGCCAAACGCGCGGGTGCGAAGATCCTCGAAGAGCCCCAGGATCAGTTCTACGGCGATCGCCGCTACGGAGCCGAGGATCCGGAAGGGCATCAATGGTTCTTCGCCCAGCACGTCCGCGACGTGGCGCCCGAGGACATGAAGCCGCCCGCCTAGGGCGAGCTTTCGAAAGCCATTGACCGGCAGCCAGGGGATTTCCCCGCCTGCGAGTTGCCCCGCGGCTTGGGCGGTGGATTGCATCCGGGGACGATCTCTCGCTTCCGAGGTTGCACTCGCCGTAAACCAACTTCTCGCCTAGCCTCCCCGCCGCGACCGGGAGGACCGCATGGGACGAAACGAACGCGTCCTCGCCTCGATCGGCGACGCGCGGGTGCGGGCGGTGCTCACACGACTGCACCGCGAAGCAAACCGGCAGACCTTCAGCCTGCTGCGCGCGGGGCTGCCTCAGCTGCCGCGCCTCCTGCTCGGACGCGGGCTCTCGTCGCAGCGCATGGAGCACACCCTCTCGGACAAGTACATCCCTCTCGAGCCGGCGCAGGGCATGCTCTGCTACCTGCTGGCGCGCTCCCTGCGCGCGCAGCGCATCGTCGAGTTCGGCACGTCTTTC
>Ga0214473_10003865_pt1 | contig 18079 bp, 19 predicted proteins | sample RVTome_7_FD_203509 | JGI IMG/M metagenome (GOLD analysis project Ga0214473, IMG submission 203509) | Soil microbial communities from uranium-contaminated site in the Upper Colorado River Basin, Wyoming, United States - RVT98D197 | ecosystem: Environmental > Terrestrial > Soil > Contaminated >... | reverse complement strand
CGGCGGGCGAGCGGTGCAATGGCATGGACGACGACTGCGATGGGATCATCGACGAAGGTAACCCGGATGGCGGGACCGCCTGTGCGATCTCCGGTCTGGAGGGGGTGTGCGCCACCGGGCAGACCGTCTGCGACAACTCGCTTCTGGTCTGCACGCAGACCGTCTTCCCGTCGAACGAGATCTGCGACGGGCTGGACAACGACTGCGACGGCGCCACCGACGAGGCCTACGTCTTCAACGGCTATCTCGACCCGGTCAACAAATGACGGGACGAGCATCTTCAAGAGCAGCAGCACCATCCCGCTCAAATTCCAACTGCAGAACTGCGCCGGTCAGCTGGTCGCGGCGGCGGCGACGCCGACGCTCGAGGTCCTGTACTACCGCGACGGCAGCGTCGGATCGGTGCTGGAAAACGTCGGATCGTCGGGCAAGGCGAACGACGGCAATCTGTACCGTTCCATCAAATAGGCGGGGTCCCGCGTCGATCGCGGCGGACCTGCGCCCGACGGGTCGCGATCGGTCAGGCGGGCGAGGGGATCAGTTCGCCGCGGACGATCAGACGTTTCGGGGCGGGGCCGCGCCAGCGGAACGGGTAACAGGTGATGAGGGTCAGCACCGGCTCGGATGACGGGTCGAGGACGGTCGTGTCATTCTTGTCGATGATGGAGACCGTCGTCACCCGGTAGTGGCTCCGTTCCCCTGAGGCGACGATTTCCACAACGTCGCCCTGCCGCACCGAACCGAGCCGGGCGAATTCGCCGTCCCGGTGGCCGGCGATGATGCAGTTGTCCGGATCTCCCGGGAGCGCCGTCCCTTCCATGTGCCCGGGGCTGCGCGCCAGCGTCGACTTGTCGGTCCCTTCGGCGATGACGCTATCGAGCCCGACACGGGGGATGCGCAGCCGGGCAATCGCCGCCCCACGCCGCGGTGACTTCAGGGATTCCGGTGCTTTCGTGTCCGGGGCAAGCCGTTCCGGGACCGGAGTCTCGTCAGGCCGGCCGTGGTTTTCCGCCAGCGGGCCAGTCTCGAATTGCGCCGCGTGATGTCCCTGCCAGATCCGGTTTCGGACCGCCCGGAATGCAGGCCAAGCGACCAGCACGGCGCCCGCGACCAGACAGGCACCCGCCACGACCGACCTCAGGATCGCCTTCCGGCGGCCGCCGGTCATCGGTTTGGCGCGAAGCGCACGGACCCGCCGCCGGGGCCTAGATCCGGCGCAGCAGCAGGGCGATCCCGGCGGCCAGCAGCACCGCCCCTGCCGCGACGACCGGAAGCGAGGAACCGCCGGTCTCGGGCATCGCGCGACCGGATCCCTGCTGGACCGTGGCACGGGAGGCCAGCGTGACCGTCTCCTCTTCCTGCGGGACGGAGCGCTGGCGGGCGCCGGCGAAGCTCTCGGACTGCGTCGTCCCCGCCGGCAAGCCGCCGCCGAGGCGGGCGTGCGTGGTCAGGAGGGCGACGGAGTCGGTATCGAGATCGCCGGTGGTCGGGATGAAGTGGTCCGCCTGGAACCGCTCGAGGGCGGCGGTGGTGGCGGCATCGAGTGTCCCGACCGAATAGCTGCCAGGATTCAGGTAGCCGTGATACTGGAGACGGGCCTGGGCGCGGGCGACGAGGTCGGCGGACGGCCCGCCGGTGCCGAGGGATTCGGTCACCGCGGCGAGGGCCGGAGTGACACTGATGGCCACGGCAACCAGGACCAGAAAGACCTGAACGCAACGACTCATGGAACGGGCGCTTGTCATGGCTTTACCCCTATGTGTGGGCAACAATCCGCTTGCTTTCGTACCATTTCCCGGGAAGCCCTGTCAAGCAAGCAGGCGACAGCAAACCGAGCGACGGAACGAATTCTCGACTCGAAGCTCAGATGTTGATGACCAGCGAAGTCGTGAAAATCGTGTCGAGCTCCTCCAGCTGGAAGAACGCCGTCGTCCCCGCCGGTGGCAGCTGATCGAACGGGTCGGTGATGGTGGTGAACGACGGCTCGTTGTCGTACATCCATCGCAGGCTGACCTTGAGCGCGATGCGCCTGGTCATGGACACCGCCAGCCAGTTGACCATGTCGCCGCGCCAGTCGGAGGTCTCCCCGAGGTTCTCGTCCAGCACCAAGTCGTTGCCGTAGCTCGTCGAGTCATTGAATTTGTGGAAGTACTGCCACGAGAAGCGCAGGCCGGCGAAGGTGTCGTCCACCGCCGGGTTGTCGATGACGTCTTCCTGCTTCGTGAAGGTGAGGGCGTAGTCGGTCCTGAACTTCAGGTGGTCGGTGTCATGCCAGATGTTGCCAAGGCCGCCGAACCCGGCGTAGCGGTTGTCGATACCGGCGAAGCGGTTCCGATCCCACCCCGCACCCGCGAACCAGAAGACCTTTGGGCTCAAGATGTGGTCGTAGCGGCCGGTCAGCAAGTAGTTCTCCACCGTGGTGGCGGATGTCTCGGTCTCGAGGATCGCTCCTCCGGCGTCGACCGAGCGATCGACGGACGTGGTCTCCACCCGGATGCCGCCCGCTTTCAGTTCGAATGACGAAGGGGCCTTCTTCCAGGTGAGCGTGTTCTTGAAGCCGAGGGTCGAGGACTGCGAGTTCCCGGAGGTCACGACGTACGCCAGTTCCGCCGTGTCGGCCCAGGCCGGCGGCGCCGGCTCCGGGGCGGCGGCCGGCGCATCCTGAGCGAGCGCCTGGCCGAAAGTCGCGACGGCCATCAGGATCAGGAGGGTACCGAAGGACGCGAATCGGTTCCGGCGACGCGTGCACACTTTTCCTCCGGGTATCCGCGTCCCGTCAGAACCGGCTACGGGCTCGCGGGGGGCAGCCAGTGGCTCGGGTTGGTGGCGTCGGGAACCAGGCCGACGTACAGGATGCCCGAGAGCACCAGCGGGCTCAGCACGACCAGGATCAGGGCCCACCTCTCGAACTTGAGGTGCATGAAGTACCCCGCCACCAGGGCCGCCTTGGCCAGCGCCAGCGTCACCAGCGAGATGATGATGGCCGCCTTCAGCATCGGCGCCTTCGCGACCCACAGCTCGACGAGGGTGAGCACCAGGAGGGCGGCCCAGACCATCCAGTAATTCGGCTCCGCGTGTTCGTGGGTATGGTGCGTCACGGTGTTCTCCACTCAGATCAGGTACACGAAGGTAAAGACCAGGATCCAGATCAAGTCGACGAAATGCCAGTACAGACCTGCGATCTCGACCGGGCTGTTGTGCTCCGCCGTGTAGCCGCCGCGCGCCGCCTTGATCGCGATGCAGGAAAGGTAGATGACCCCCGACAGAACGTGGCAGCCGTGGAAGCCGGTCAGGATGTAGAAAGTCGCGCCGAACAGGCTGCCCTGGATCGACAACCCATGCGTGATCTGGTGGGTCCATTCGTAGGCCTGGACCCCGAGGAAGGTCGACCCGCCCACGATGGTGCCGAGCAGCCACAGGACGAGTCCCTTCCGGCTGCCACGACGGATGGCGGAGAGCGCCTTCACCATGGTGACGCTGCTGCAGATGAGGATGAAGGTGTTGATCGCCGTCAGCGGCACATCCAGATGTTCCGCGGGCACCGGCCAGGCCGGGCTCCCCATCCGGACCGCCGCGTAGGCCGCCAGCAGCCCCGCGAACGACATCGCGTCGGAGCAGAGAAAGAACCACATCATCAATTTGCCCCAGCCCGGTGTGAGCGGGGCTTCGTAAACCTCGCGCGGGTGACTCATCGTGGCGGCGTGTGCCATGCCGGACGCCCCTCCATGGGTACAGAACGAGCGCGCAATCTACCACACCACCCCGGGCCCCCGGCAAGCGTCCATCCCGCGCTCGTCCGAAGTCGCCCCCGCAGGGCGTGGCGCCGCCGGGGCCGGGCGTGAATCCGGTCGTGCATGGCGACCGTGAGTCGGGGCGGCGAGGTATTGGTGTCATTCCTGCCAGGCGAGGCGCCCGCCCGCGCCCGGAACGCCACCTGGACGGCGGCGCCACACCCTGCAGTTGCCGGGTCCTCTGAGAGGTCGGGCCCGGGGGCCCCGCCGCGCGTTTCACAGCGCGGTGGGCGGGCTCGACCCGAAGGGAGGGGAGGCTCGCGCGAGCGAGCCGGACCCGTGCCCGGCAGCTGCAGGGTGCGGTGCCGCCGCCCGGGGATGACTCGGAGCGCAGTGCGGTCGCTTGACTCCGTTGGTGCGGGTCGCGTATAAAACCGGGCTTCCGCCGTCCGGCGGCGGGGCGATCAGACGGGGGGCGCGCGCGCCATGGACTGGCTCATGCACTGGTTTCCGGAAGGCGTTTCCACGTACAGCGGCACCGTGGACGGCCTGTTCAAGCTGATCCTGATCGTCACGGGCGTCGCCTTCGTCCTGACCGAGGTCCTGCTGTTCGTGTTCGCCTGGATCTACCGGCGGCGCGAGGGGCGGCGTGCGACCTACACCCACGGCAACAACACCCTCGAGTTGATCTGGACGATCGTGCCGGCGGTGTTCCTGGTGTTCCTGGCGTTCGCCAGCGCCCGCGGCTGGAAGGCGATCAAGGGGAGCGTCCCGATGACCGACGAGGTGGTGACGGTCACCGGAGCGCAGTTCTCCTGGGAGTTCCGCTATCGCGGGGCCGACGGGGCGTTCGACACGCCCGACGACGTGGTGATCAACGACGAACTGCGCCTGCCGGTCGGCAAGCCGGTCAAGATCCGCCTGCGATCGAAGGACGTCATCCACAGCCTCTTCCTGCCGAACTTCCGTCTGAAGCAGGACGCCGTCCCCGGCGTGACCATCGAGGTCTGGGTCGAGCCGACGAAGACCGGGACCTACGAGATCGCCTGCGCCGAGCTGTGCGGGTTCGGCCACACGACCATGAGAGGCACCCTGTTCGTCCTGAGCGCGGAGGAGTACGGCGCATGGCTCGCGGAAGCCCAGGCGGCGGTGGCCCCTCCGGCCGAGCCGACCGCCGGCGCCCCCGGCGCCACGGAAACCCCGCAGCAGGCGCCGCCCGCCTGAGGCCCGGAGGCCACAATGTCCGAGCACGAGACCCCGTTCATCCGCAAATACATCTTCTCCGAAGATCACAAGGTGATCGGGATCCAGTTCCTCTTCGTGAGCCTGTTGTTCATGATCGTCGGCGGGCTCCTGGCGATGCTGGTCCGCTGGAAGCTCGGCTTCCCCGACCAGCCGGTGCCCCTGGGGACCCACCTGCCGTTCCTGGCGGAGAACGAGGGGCACATCGGCGACGACGTCTACAACATGGCGTTCTCCATGCACGGCTCGGTGATGATCTTCCTGGCGATCATCCCGATCCTGGCCGGCGCGTTCGGGAACTTCCTGATCCCCCTGATGATCGGCGCCCGCGACATGGCTTTCCCGAAGCTCAACATGCTGTCGTTCTGGATCGGCGTGCCCGGCGGGATCCTGATGGCTTCGTCGTTCTTCGTGGAGGGGGGCGCGGCGCAGACCGGCTGGACCTCCTACCCGCCCCTCGCCGCGGTTGAGGCCTACACCGGCGTCGGGACGGGGCAGAACCTCTGGATCATCTCGGTGCTCTTCCTTGGCACGGCATCGATCATGGGGGCGGTCAACTACATCACCACCATCGTCAATATGCGGGCTCCCGGCATGTATTTCTTCCGCATGCCGCTGACCATCTGGGCCCTGTTCATCACCGCCGTGCTGCAGTTGATGGCGACGCCGGTGCTCGCTTCGGCGCTCGGGATGCTCCTGTTCGACCGTACCCTCGGGACCCACTTCTTCGCCCCGACCGGCGGCGGCCAGGTGCTCCTGTGGCAGCACCTGTTCTGGTTCTACTCCCACCCGGCGGTCTACATCATGATCCTGCCGTCGATGGGGTTCGTCTCCGACATCCTGGCCACCTTCGCCCGCAAGCCGATCTTCGGCTACAAGGCGATGGCGTTTTCGATCATGGGGATCGCCGGGCTGGGGTTCATCGTCTGGGGCCACCACATGTTCCAGAGCGGCATGAACCCGGCGCTCGGCACCGCCTTCATGGCCTCGACCATGGTGATCGCGCTCCCCTCGGCCATCAAGACCTTCAACTGGCTGGGGACGCTGTGGCGCGGACAGATTCACTACACGCCGGCGATGATGAACGCCATGGCGTTCGTCAGCACCTTCGTCATCGGCGGGCTGTCGGGCATCTTCATGGCTTCGACCCCGGTCGACATCTTCATCCATGACACTTACTTCATCGTGGCCCACATCCACTACGTGCTGTTCGGCGGGACCCTGTTCGGGATCTTCGCGGCCATCAACTACTGGTTCCCCAAGATGTTCGGGCGGATGTTGAACCAGACGGTCAACACGATCCACTTCGTGCTGACCTTCATCTTCTTCAATCTGACCTTCTTCCCGATGCACATCCTGGGAATGGGCGGCCACATGCGCCGCATCTCCGATCCGAACCTGTACGAGTTCCTCAAGCCGTGGCAGCCGTGGAACGAGTTCATCTCGATCAACGCGTTCCTCCTGGGGGCCACGCAGCTCCTGTTCATCGCCAACTTCTTCTGGTCGCTGTTCAAGGGGAAGAAGGCCGATCGCAATCCCTGGCGCGCCAACACCCTGGAGTGGGTGGCGACCTCGCCGGCGCCGCACGGCAACTGGGGCGATCAGGTGCCGACCGTTTACCGCGGCCCCTACGAATTCAGCGTCCCCGGCGTCGCCGAGGACTACCTGCCGCAGTCCTCGCCGGCCACCGTGCCCGGCCACGCTCCGGCCGGAGCGGCGGCACGCGCCTGACCGCCGCCGCCCCGGGGTCCCCCGGAACCATGACGATCTCCCCCCGGACGGGATCCGAGCCCGGCCCGGACAACTCGCGCGTCGGGACGATGGTCTTCCTGATGGCCGGGTCGATGTTCTTCGCCGGCCTGATCGGGGCGTACGTCGTCCTGCGCTACGGCGGTCCGGTGTGGCCGCCGCCCGGGATGCCGCCCCTGCCGGTCGGTCTCGCCGGCGGGAGCACCGCGGTGATCGCCCTGTCGAGCCTGGCGCTGTGGCGCGCCATCCGGGCGCTCCGCGGGCTGGACGCACCGGGGACACGCCGGTGGCTGGGCGTGGCGGCGGGGCTCGGGATTCTGTTCCTGGCCCTGCAGGCGACGCAGTGGTCGCGACTCCTCGCCCGGGGTCTGGAATTCGCCGTCACGACCTACGGGACGACGTTCTACGCCTTCACCGGCGTGCACGCTTTGCACGCTGTGAGTGGTATCCTCTGGCTCCTGGTTCTCGTCTGGCGCCAGCGTGAACTCTGGGTGCCGGAGCGGCGGCGGCGATCGATCGAGGCCGGCGCCCTCTACTGGCACTTTGTCGGCGCGGTCTGGGTGTTCCTCTATGTCGCTCTCTACCTCCTTTAGACGCGGCTTCGGTCGCGGCCCGGTCGCGCCGGTCGTGGCGATCCTGCTGGCCTGGCCGGGGCGGGAAGCGCTGGCCCAGTGCGCCATGTGCTCGCGGTCGGCCGAAGGATCGCTGGTCGGCCGTGGCCTGTCGATCAGCGTCCTGTTCCTGCTCGGCGCTCTGGCCCTGGTCGCGACCTGGCTCGTCCTGACGGTAGTCCGTTCCCGGCCCGCAGGGGCGCCGGAGTCCCCGCAGGCCTTCCCTTCGAGGGAGGCGTAATCCTCATGATCCGACCCGGTCGATCGATGGCGGTCGCTGCACTGGTCATCCCGTTGGTCGTCTCCTGCGCGCCGGCGCCGCGGACCGGGCCGACCGCCGCCGATACCGCGAAGGGGGGCCCGATGCAGGCCCTGGGCGCGGGCGAAGGGACGGTCTCGATCGTCGCCTGGGCCGGCTACATCGAGCGGGGCGAGACCGACAAGAGCTACGACTGGGTGACGCACTTCGAACAGGAGACCGGCTGCCGCGTCAGCGTCAAGGTCGCCGCCACCTCGGACGAGATGGTGGCCCTGATGAACGAGGGGGGCTTCGACCTGGTGACCGCCTCGGGTGACGCCAGCCTGCGGCTGATCTCCGGCGGCCGGGTGCAGGAGATCAACACCGCGCTCGTGCCGTCGTGGGGCACGGTCGACGCCCGCCTGCAGAACGCCCCGTGGCACACGGTGGACGGCAGACATTATGGCGTGCCGTACCAGTGGGGTTCGAACGTCCTCGCCTACAACACCAAGGTCTTCCCCAAGGCCCCCGACTCCTGGAACGTGGTGTTCGAGGAGATGAAGCTGCCGGACGGGAAGTCCAACAAGGGCCGGGTGCAGGCGTTCGACGGCCCGATCTACGTCGCCGACGCGGCGCTCTATCTCATGGCCCACAAGCCGGAACTCGGCATCACCGATCCGTACGCCCTCGACACGGCGCAGTTCGAGGCGGCGGTCGCGCTGCTGCGCGGGCAGCGTAAGATCGTCGGCCGCTACTGGCACGACGCCATCGCGCAGGTGGACGACTTCGTCAACGAGGGGGTCGTGGCCAGCAGCTCGTGGCCGTTCCAGGTCAACCTGCTCAAGAGCCGGGGGGCGCCGATCGCCAGCGTCATCCCCGCCGAGGGGGCGACCGGCTGGGCCGATACCACCATGCTGCACGTTGACGCCGAGCATCCGAACTGCGCCTACCGGTGGATGGAGCACTCGATCGCGCCGAAGACCCAGGGGGACCTCGCCGCCTGGTTCGGGTCGGTCCCGGCGGTGCCCGCCGCCTGCAAGGGGAACGCCCTGCTCGGCGAGACCGGCTGCGAGACCAACGGCGCCGGGAACTTCGACAAGATCCACTTCTGGCGCACGCCGGTCGCGAAATGCGGCGAGGGCCGCACCTGCGTGCCCTACCACGAATGGGTGACCCGCTACATCGCGGTGATCGGCGGCCGTTGACCCCGTGACGCCGGTCGTCGTCTTCCGCAACGTCAGCCGGCATTTCGGGAACGTTCGGGCGGTCGACGACGTCAGCCTCGAGATCGGCGACGGCGAGTTCTTCTCCCTGCTCGGTCCGTCGGGTTCGGGCAAGACCACCTGCCTGCGCCTGATCGCGGGGTTCGACGTTCCGACCTCGGGGGAGATCGAGCTGCACGGGACGCCGGCGAACCGGCTGCCCCCCTTCGAGCGCGACGTCAACACCGTCTTCCAGGACTACGCGCTGTTCCCCCACATGACGGTGGGGGAGAACATCGCCTACGGCCCGTCGATCCGGCGCGTCCCCCGCGACGAGCGCGAACGGCGGGTCGCCGAGATGCTCGACCTCGTCCGCCTGCCGGGCGTGGCCGACCGCAGGCCGTCCCAGTTGTCGGGCGGGCAGCGGCAGCGGGTCGCGCTGGCCCGGGCGCTGATCAACCGGCCGCGTCTCCTGCTGCTCGACGAGCCGCTCGGGGCCCTCGATCTGAAGCTGCGCCAGCAGATGCAGATCGAGCTCAAGGGGATCCAGGAGCGGCTGGGGATCACCTTCGTCTACGTGACCCACGACCAGGAGGAGGCCCTGGCGATGAGCGACCGGCTGGCGGTGTTCCGATCCGGCCGCATCGACCAGGTCGGCACCCCCGCCGGGGTCTACGAGAACCCGGCCACCGCCTTCGTCGCCGACTTCGTCGGGATCTCCAACCTGGTGCATGGTCCGGACGCACAGGCGATTGCCGGGTCGCCGGCGCCGTTCACCATCCGGCCGGAGAAGATCCGGATGCTGGAGACCGACGCGGCCCCCGGTCCCGGCGATCTCGCCGCCGAAGGGACCATCCAGGACGTCGTCTACCTCGGGATGCACACCCGTTACCGGGTGACCCTCACCACCGGCGCGGTGCTGACGGTGGTGGCGCAGAACCGCGACGCCGCGGCCGGCGACGTCCACGCGCTGCGCGGCCGGCCGGTCCGGCTCGCCTGGCCGCGCGACCAGGCGCGGCCGGTGGAGGATCGCCGGTGAGACGCCGGCCGATCGCGTCGTTCCTCTTTCTGCATCCCCGGCTGACCCTGGCCCTGCTGATCCTGCCGCCGCTTCTCTGGATCGGCGTCGTCTATCTCGGATCGATCGGGACGCTCGTCGTCCAGAGCCTGTTCCGGCTCGACGATTTCACCGGCATGGTGGTCCGGGAGTTCACCTTCGAAACCTGGCGGCGTTTCTTCACCGGCGCCAACCTCGACATCGTGCGGCGCACCGTGGCGATGGCCGCCTGTGTCACCCTGGCCGCGGTGGCGCTGGCGTTCCCGGTGGCGTACTACATGGCGCGCTGCGCGACCGCCCGGCTCAGGGCCTTCCTGATGCTGGCGGTGCTGCTGCCCCTCTGGTCGTCCTACCTGGTGCGGGTCTATGCCTGGAAACTGATCCTGGCGAAGGAGGGAGTCGTCTCGTGGGTCTTCGATCGGGCGGGACTGGCCGGGATCCTCGACGGGGTTCTGGACCTCCCGCTCATCGGCGGGCCGTCGCTCTCGGTGTCATGGATCGGGACCTTCCTGGCCTTCACCTACGTCTGGCTGCCGTACATGATCCTGCCCATCGAAGCGGCGCTCGAGAAAGTCCCGGAATCGCTCCTCGAGGCGTCGAGCGATCTCGGGGCGCGGCCGCGCGAGACCTTCCGCCGGGTCGTCCTGCCGCTCGCATTCCCCGGCATCGTCGCCGGCTCGATCTTCACGTTCTCGCTCACGCTGGGCGATTTCGTGGTTCCCGGCGTGCTCGGGAACTCCAGCCTGTTCATCGGGCAGGCGGTGCTGGCGCACCAGGGGACCGCCGGCAACATCCCGCTGGCGGCGGCCTTCACCGTCGTCCCGATGGCGATCATGGGCGTGTACCTTCTCGCGGCGCGGCGCGCCGGGGCGTTCGAGGCGCTGTGACGGCCGATCGGCGGCGCGCCTCGTGGGGCCTGAAGGCGGCCGTGACGGCCGTCATCCTGTTCCTGCACCTGCCGTTCGCGATCATCGTCCTGTACGCCTTCACGACCGAGGAGGCCTCCTTCACCTTCCCGCCACCCGGTCTGACGCTGCAGTGGCTGCAGGTCGCCTACAACCGCCCGGACATCTGGGAGGCACTGGGTCTGTCCCTGCGCGTGGGGGCCGCGGCCACCGGCGCGGCGCTCGTCCTCGGGACCCTGGCGGCGGTGGCGGTCCACCGGAGCCGCTTCTTCGGCCGCGAGACGGTGTCGTTCCTGCTGCTGCTGCCGATCGCCCTCCCGGGGATCGTGACCGGCATCGCCCTGCGGTCGGCGATGAACCTCCTGGACCTGCCGTTCTCGTTCTGGACCGTCGTCATCGGCCACGCGACCTTCTGCGTCGTCGTGGTCTACAACAACGCCCTGGCGCGCCTGCGCCGCACCGCGCCATCGATCCTCGAGGCCTCGATGGACCTGGGTGCGACCGGCGGGCAGACCTTCCGCCGCATCGTCCTCCCGAACCTGGGAACGGCGCTGCTCGCCGGCGGCATGCTGGCCTTCGCCCTGTCGTTCGACGAAATCATCGTCACCACGTTCACGGCGGGGCAGCAGAGCACGCTGCCGATCTGGATCTTCACCCAGATGACGAAACCCCGGCAGCGCCCGGTGACCAACGTCGTGGCGGTGTTCGTCGTCCTCCTCACCACCATCCCGATCCTGCTGGCCCACCACCTGACCCGGCGCGACGACGGGCGGCGCTAGGCCCGCCGGAGTCTCAGGCCAGCGCCGCGATCGCCATCGTCGCGATCGCGCGGCCGATCGGGATCGCGGCGGTGGCCGCGGGCGAGGGGGCGTTGATCACGTGGATGGCGCCGGCGCCGCGCACGATGTGGAAATCGTCGAGGAGCCTGCCGTGACGATCGACCGCCTGGGCGCGCACCCCGGCGCCGCCGGGAAGGAGATCCCCCGGGGCCAGGTCCGGCACCAGGGCCTGCGCGGCGCGCAGGAACGCCGCGGCGCTCAGCGATCGGTGCATCTCGGCGAGCCCGCGCCGCCAGTGCCGGACGGCGAGCCGCCAGAACCCGGGATGCGCGAGCGTCGCCGCCAGTTCGGCGGTGTCCAGGCGCGTGCGCGTGTAGCCCTCGCGGGCCAGCGCCAGGACGGCGTTCGGGCCCGCCTCGACCTCCTCGTGCACGGTCCGTGTCAGGTGGACATCCAGGAAGGGGAAGCGCGGATCGGGGACGGGATAGATGAGGCCCCGCACCAGATGCCGGCGGTCCGGGCGGACTTCGCGGTACTCGCCGCGGAACGGGATGATGATCGTCCCGTCGTCCGCTCCGGCCAGGCGCGCGATCCGGTCGCTGTAGAGACCGGCGCAATTGACGACCAGGCGTGTCTCGAGTTCGCCGGCCGTCGTCGCGACATGAGTGAGGTTGCCGCGGCGGGTGAGGCCGGTCACGCGCGCGCCGGTCTTCACGGTCCCGCCCGTTCCTGCCACGAGATGGCCGAAGCGGCGGGCCACCTCGCCGAAATCGGTGACCGCGGTCCCCGGGACATGCAGGGCCCGCAGACCGCGGGCGGCCGGCTCGAGGTCGCGCAGCCGGTCGGGACCGATGAGCGCCAGGTTCTCCACCCCGTTCGCGGTGCCGCGCCGGTGGAGTTCCTCGAGCCGCGGCAGGTCGGCCTCGCGTGTCACCACGATCACCTTGCCACGGACGGCATGCGGGATCTCCTGTTCGCCGCAGAATTCCACCATGGCGGCCGCCCCTTCGACGCACAGCCGGGCCTTCAGCGAACCGGGTTGGTAGTAGACACCCGAGTGGACGACACCGCTGTTCCGGCCGCTCTGGTGGGTCGCGACGGCGGTCTCCTTCTCGATCACGATGAGGCGTGTGCCCGGCCTGGCGCGGAGGATCTGGAGGGCCGTGGAGAGTCCGACGATGCCGCCGCCGATGACGACCACCTCGTGCACGAACATAACGATCCTCCACGCCGACCAGGGAGATAATGACGGGTGCAGGATACATCCTTGGAGCCACGCCGATGATCGATCTGAAGACCGCCGTCCCCGAAGCCGAGCGCCGCATCCGTGCTCACGTGCGGGAGACCCCCGTCGAGCGCTCGATTGCCATCAGCGGGATGGGCGGCGGGCGCGTCTGGCTCAAGCTGGAGAACCTGCAGGTGACCGGGTCATTCAAGATCCGCGGCGCGATGAACAAACTGCTGTCGTTGACGCCGGAAGAGGCCGGCCGCGGCATCGTGACGGCCTCCTCGGGCAACCACGGCGCCGCCGTGGCCCTGGGTCTCCGGACGCTGCAACGAAGCGGCCTGATCTTCGTCCCGGAGAACGCTTCGCCGGCGAAGGTCGCCAACATCCGGGGCTACGGGGCCGAGGTGCGGACCTGGTCCAACGATTCGGGTGTCACCGAGGTCCACGCGCGCCGGTACGCCGCCGACCACGGCATGTCCTATGTCTCCCCCTACAACGACCCGGTCATCGTGGCGGGGCAGGGAACGATCGGCGCCGAACTGGCCCGGCAGATCGACTCCATCGACGCGGTGTTCGTGGCGCTGGGCGGCGGCGGGCTGATCGCCGGGATCGGTGGGTTCCTCAAGGAGATCGGCCGGCGCGTCGAGGTGATCGCCTGCTCCCCGGAGAACTCGGCGATCATGCACCATTCCATCGCCGCGGGACACATCGTGACGATGGAATCAAAGCCGACGCTCTCGGACGGGACGGCGGGCGCGGTCGAGGAGGACACCATCACGTTCGACCTGGTGCGCCGGTGCGTCGACCGATCCGTCCTGGTATCGGAAGAGGAGATCGCCGCCGCCATGCGGCTGGTGATCGACCGGCACCACACGCTCATCGAAGGGGCGGCCGGAGTCGCTGTCGCCGGCTACCTGAAAGAGCAGAGCCGCTACGCGGGCCGGGACGTGGTCATCGTCCTGTGCGGCGCCAACATCGCCCGCGAGCGGCTCAAAGAGATCTTGTAGCCCGTCGCTCAGCGACGACCGTGACCGTGATGCCGCCCGTGACCGTTGCTACGCCCGTGCCCCTTGTGATGGGAGTAGCGGCCGTCCCGCCAGACGTAGTGCGCGCGGAGCCGGGTATTGCAGGCATGCGGAGCGACCACGACCGGCAGACCGTAGTAGACCGACGCCGGCGCCACGTAGACCGGCGCGGCGGCGTAGCCGTAAGGGTGCGGCGCCGGATACCCGACACCGAAACTGAACGAGAAGCCGGGCGAGGCATAGACGTACTGTCCCTGCACGTGGACATCATGTCCCGCCATCGCCGGCGTCGCCGCGGCGATCCCGACCGACAGGAACGTTGCCGCAATCGCCAAGCTCTTCATCGTATCCTCCTTGCCACGTCCGGCCGTCCGGTTGACCGGCCACTTTCGTGGACGCCATCCCCCTACTGCAAGGCGGCTGCCAGCGCCCCGGGGTCGCAAAAGTGCCGGATCGACGCAAAAAAAGGGCGGGAGCGGGGGTCTGGAACTCCGCTCCCGCCCGATCGTGTCACCGGCCCGGTACACCGGCCGGCGGGAGGGCTAGCCGCTGACGGCCAGGAGGATCTCCTTGCCCCGGAAAATGTCGGAGTCGAGGAAGAAGACCGTGGCGGTGCCGGCTTCCTCGGAAACCTCGACCTTGAAGTCCCGGCCTTCCTGGTAGATCGACGGCAGGAGGCGGATCTGATCGATCTTCTCCAGGCCAAAGCGGCCGGGATAGAGCGTCAGCTTGTTGGCCTGGCGCAGGTCGAGCGCCGAGTCGAACCGGATCCCCTTCACGTCCTGCACCCGCTTGAGGACCGGCGACAGGACTTTCTGGTCCTTCAGGTCCTGGGTGTTGGCGGCGTGATAGAAGACGCTGTTCTCCTTGAAGGCCAGGTCGCCCGACAGACGGGCGACGTTCGACTGCAGCGTCGCGTTGCGGGCTTCGAGACCGGCATTGGCCGACTCGAGCTCGGTCCGGCGCTGGCCCAGGACGGAGATATCGCCCTCGAGCCCCGTCTTGATCTGCTCCAGCTCGGTGACCGTCGCCAGCGCCTTGTCGCGCTCGGTGACCAGCTCGCGCTTCTGCGCCCGGCGCAGCGCCAGCGGCGTGATCTTCGCGTCCCCCTGCGTGACATAGGTTCGGAACGCCCCTTGTTCCGGGTCGTAGGCGAACCAGACCTTGTTGCCGGGGACCAGCTCGTCGGTCCGGTCGACACCGGCCATGACCTCCTTCGCCTTCGCCTCGTCGAGCCCGGCGTCGGTGCGCAGGTACTCCATGGCGAGAGCGCCGTGCGTGTCGCCCGCCTTCGCCACGACGTACTTGTCGGTCAGCCGCTGCTCCATCCTGGAGATCTTCTCCTGCAACCCGCGGATCTGGTCGAGGTCGGCGATGATCCGCTCCAGCAGCGACCGGTACGAGACGTCCTTCTCGTCGGCCAGCATCTGGTTCAGGATGTCGCGCTGGGCCTGGTTGAGGTCCTCGGAGAATATCTCGCTGAACTGAATGGTCCGATCGCCCTCCTGGCGGGAGGCGTTGAAGGTGTCGATCCGCTGGATCATGTCCTGCGTCGCGACGTCGACTCGATCCTTGTGGGCCTTCAGTTCGGTGAGCAGTTCCTCGGGGGTCGAGGGGACAGGGCCTGACAAACGCTTCGGCCCCTGGTCGGCGCTGCAGGCCAGGGATGCCGTGATCAGGACGACCGCGAGGGCCGCCGGGACAATGCCGCGCCCGGCCGGCAGGAGCGTGTCACGAAAAGGTGCGTTCAGTGCAATCCGCATGGATCCTCCCTTTGCGATGAACGATGGATGCGCCAGATGCTACACCAGGGATCGCGGGCCGGCCACCCGATCCCGCACTTTTCAGGCGCGGGCCGGATCCTCGACAATCCGATCGAGGAGCGCGGCGGCCCGGTCCGGAATCGGCGGCACAAGGTGCGTCTCGATCAGCCGACGCGCCTCGCGCCGGGCATCCTCCCGGGCCGACTCGCCGGCGTACCGGTGGACCATGAACTCGCGGATGCGGCGGCCGGTATGTTTCTGCGCCAGAAAATGCCCGCCGGGTCCGACCTGGCGGATGAGATCGACGGCCAGGCTGTCCGCGTCGATCGATGGCGCGGCGGCGGCAATCCGCCAGTCGCGGTGGGTCTCGTCGTCCAGGACCAGCTGCTCGAACGACAGGAGCGTCGAGGTCTCCAGCATCCCGCCGGAGCAGACCAGGTCGGGCCGCATCATGAGCGAGGCGATCTCGGTGCTGACGAAGACCGGGAGGGTGGTCATCCGCCCCATCTGGACGGCGGCCGCGCAGGCCCAGGACCGGCGCGGGTCCCGGTAGGACACCATCCCGCTCCGGGCATCGGCAAAGGCGGGGAACGAACAATAGAGGACCGGGCAGCCGGGGGCCAGCAGCTGCAGAACGGCGGCGAATCCCATGACTTCGGCGTGGGCGATCAGCAGGGACCCGGCGGCGGTCGCGGGCGCGGTGACGCTGGCGATCGGCATGCTCGTGCAGACGACCGGCAGTCCCGCGTCGGCGAACGCCAGCGCCGACTCCAGCCCGAGCGGGTCGAGCCGGAGCGGTGAGACGACGCTGATGAGCATCGACACCGGTGGTCCGAAGGCGGCCTCGGTCTCCCCGAGGGCGGCGGCCATCCGGACCAGGGCGCGCGCCTCCTCCGGCTTGCCGACGTCGATCATCTGGACGTGCTTGGTCGTGTTGCGGCTGGCTTCCAGGAACTCGCGCGCCACCCGGCCGGCGATCGGCACGTCCTGCGCGCTGACCATGTTCCAGTAAACATGGTAGGCGTCGAGGGCGTCGGTCAGCCGGGCGCTCGCCGCGATGTCCGCCAGAGTCGAGGTGCGGACGGCCCCGGTCTCGAGATCGACAGTCCGGTTGCCGCAGCCGTCGGTCGTGACGAAGGTGCGGGCCCCGTCGAGACTCAGCACCCGCGAGGCGTCGCGTCCCCCGAGCCGGACGACGCGCGGCGCCCGGGCGATCGCCGCCTCGACCCGGGCCCGCGGCAGGAGCAGCCGCCCGTCGGCGGCGATGCGGAAATCCAGGTCGCGCAGCCGGGCCGCGACCGGGCTCGCCGGGTCGATCTGCAGCCCGGCTTCTTCGAGGATCGCGAGCGCCGCTTCGTGGACCTGCCGCCGCTCCGTCTCGTCGAGCGGCTCAAACCGCATGGGGCACCCCGCCGCCCGCGGGGGATCCGGACGCGCCCGTGACCGCCGGTTCGCCCACCGCCAGGCGCTGGAACAGGTGCAGTGCGGCGACACCGTCCTCGGCGAAGCCGTCGGCGCCGATGTCACGCGTGAACGCCGGGTTTACCGGAGCGCCGCCGATGGCGACCCGCAGCCCGGATCGCAGACCCGCCGCCTCGAGTTCCTGCAGCACCGTCCGCATCTCCAGCATGGTGCTGGTCAGAAGCGCCGAGAGGCCGACGAGACGCGCCCCGGTCTCGCGGACGGCCCCCACGAAGCGGGCCGCGGGCACATCGGTCCCGAGGTCGACCACGCGGAAGCCGAACGCCTCGAGCAGCGTCCCGACGATGTTCTTGCCGATGTCGTGGATGTCGCCCCGGACCGTGCCGAGGACGACGATCTCCACGGGGCCGGTCTTCCCCGCCGTCTCCAACAGGCGGGGCTTGAGCGTCTCCAGGGCCGCCTTCACCGCCGCCGCGGACAGCATCATCTCGGGCAGGAAAATCTCCCCCTTCGCCCACTGGTCCCCGACCGAGCGCAGGGTGCCGGTATAGCCGCGTTCGAGGATCTCGATCGGATCGAGGCCGGCGCTGATTCCTTCCGCCGCGAGACTCCGGGCGGCGTCATCGTCGCCGTCGCGGACGGCGGCCTGCATTTTCGACAGCAGGTCCTGACTGTTCATGGCGTGTCCCCCCGATGGAGAGCGGTTCGGTCGAGCGGTGCGCGAACGGACACACTTCACCGCCCGTTCCTCTAGCAAATACCGTTCCGCGGCCGTGTCGCGACTTTCGGGCCGCGAGAGTGGGCGCGGGGGGCCGGCGTGCAGGGGACCGGCCGGCGACAAGTGCCGGAAGATGAGCAGGTTGGGGACGACCGCCCGCGCTCCGGGAGGCGGGCAGTGTGTCCCGCGCCGAACGTCCAGCACTACCGTCCGACGTTACCGTCCTGCGCCGGCTCCCGCGGCGCCTGGGGCTTTCCCCCCGGCGGGATGTTTCCCGAACCAGTCGACCAGGTAGAGCTGCGTCCGCATGAAATTGGTCGGCTTCGAACCGGTGCCGTGGTACTCGCCGTTGAAGCGGATCAGGACGGTCTCCACACCGCGTGTCTTCAGGGCCTGGAAGTACTCCTCG
>Ga0214473_10003864_pt1 | contig 18080 bp, 13 predicted proteins | sample RVTome_7_FD_203509 | JGI IMG/M metagenome (GOLD analysis project Ga0214473, IMG submission 203509) | Soil microbial communities from uranium-contaminated site in the Upper Colorado River Basin, Wyoming, United States - RVT98D197 | ecosystem: Environmental > Terrestrial > Soil > Contaminated >... | reverse complement strand
GGATGATCCGGCCCACAGCAGTTTTATTGTTCCTTCCCGGGTTGAACGGGGGGACCTGCTGGTCGCCATTTCCACCTCGGGCCAGAGCCCGGCCCTGGCCAAACTTTTGCGACAAAGACTCCAAAAAGAGATCGGTCCCGAATATTCCTCCTTGCTCAAGCTTCTGGGGGCGGTGCGCACGAAGGTGCGATCTTGCGGATTTAGTCAGAAACGCAACCAGAGGATTTTTCGAAAACTGGTCCGGAATGACCTGCTTTCCCTGATCCGGAAACAGGATTGGCGAGGGCTGGACACGCGGGTCCGGTACATTTTGGGGCCCGGCTTCAGCTTGAAAGAGTTGGGTTGGAAGAAATGAACCTCTCTTTTTTCCAGGCTGCCCTGTTTATTTATCTCCTGGGTACGGCGATTTCTCTAGCCTACCTGGTTTCTCTGCAAAGAGCGCTTTCCCGACTGGGGACGATCGCCCTCGGGGCGGGATTCGCCGTCCATACCCTGGCCTTGGTTTTGCGTTATGTCGCAGCCGGGTACACGCCCATAACCAATTTGCATGAATCGCTATCCTTCTTTTCCTGGTCCATCGTCGGAGTTTATTTCATGCTCTATTGGAAGTATCGGATAGATGTTCTGGCGGCGTTCATCTCGCCCATGGCCGCAGTCCTGATCATTCTGGCATCGCTGTATCCGAAAGAGATCCTGCCCGTGGCCCCGGTTTTGAATAGTTTTTGGCTGCCCATCCACGTGATCTTCGCTTTCATCGGAGACGCCATGTTTGCGCTGGCCTTTGCCGCCGGGGTCATGTACCTGATCCAGGAAAGGCAGATCAAATCGAAAAAAATCGGAGCGTTCTATCATCGCCTGCCGGCGCTCAAAGTTCTTGATGATTTAAGTTACCGCTGCCTGACCTTCGGATTCCCTTTACTCACGCTGGGAATCATAACCGGTTCGGTTTGGGCGGAAAGCGCCTGGGGTTCTTACTGGAGCTGGGACCCTAAAGAAACCTGGTCGCTGATCACGTGGTTCCTGTACGCCGCCCTGCTCCATGGCCGGCTGACCGTGGGATGGCGGGGGCGCAGAGCAGCCATCTTTGCCATCGTGGGTTTCGCCGCGCTGGTCTTTACCTTTCTGGGAGTGAACCTGCTCCTGTCGGGGCTGCATTCATATAACTGAGCATCTGGGAATAAACTTAAGATTTTTTTGCCACAGAGAACACAGAGGTCACAGAGAATCTTAAAATCCTGTTCTAAAACAGGTTTTGTGAAGGAACATTCGGGACCCGGTACTGGTTGATGGAGTAAGATGATTTTCAAAATAGTTCTCTTTTCTCTGTGACCTCTGTGGCAGATTATTATTGAAATGGAAATTGTTTTAATCGGGTTAAGCCACAAGACCGCTCCGGTAGAGATCCGGGAGAAATTTTGTATCCCCCGGGAGAAGGTGAAAGAATTCCTCGAGCAGTTAGCCGGCATCCCCGGAGTCCGGGAAGGAATGGTCCTCTCCACCTGTAACCGAATGGAAGTATTGGGCGTGGTGGAAGGGGTGGAAAAAGAGATCGGCCGGATAGAAGACTTGCTCGCCGGAATCGCTGAAATTTCCGCCAAAGAACTAAACCCTTACCTCTACCTCCGGACGGGGGAAGATGCCGTGAAACATCTTTTCCGGGTAACCTCGAGTCTGGACTCGATGGTTCTGGGGGAACCGCAGATTTTGGGGCAGGCAAAAGAAGCCTACAGCCAGGCGGTGGAAAGTAAAGTTTCCGGGCTGATTCTCAACAAGCTCTTCCACCGTTCTTTTTTCGTGGCCAAGCGTGTGCGCACGGAGACGAAGATCGCCAGTCAGGCGGTCTCCGTGAGCTTTGCGGCTGTGGAGCTGGCCAAGAAGATTCTGGGAAATTTGGAAGACAAGCGGGCCATGCTCATCGGCGCCGGAGAAATGTCCGAACTTGCCGCCCGGCATTTGGTCAGCCAGGGGGTGCGGGAAATTTTGGTCACCAACCGCACCCATCAACGGGCTCTCGATCTTGCCCAAGCCTTCCAGGGCCAAGCTGTGCCTTTTGCAGATTTCCCCCAACAACTCAAAAATGTCGACATCGTCCTGAGTTCTACCGGGTCCACCCATTACATTATCCGCAAGGAGCAGTTAACCGAGGTGATCCGCGCCCGGAAGAATCGACCGATGTTTTTCATTGACATTGCCGTGCCCCGGGATGTAGACCCGGCGATCAACGAAATCGACAACGTCTACGTATACGACATCGACGATCTTCAGGGACTCGTGGAATCCAACAAGGAAGAGAGGAAGAAACAGGTTCAGCAGGCCGAAGAAATCGTGGCTCAAGGCGTGGAGGCCTTCCAGGGATGGCTGCGGAGCCTGGAGGTCGTCCCGACGATTTTGGCGCTACGCAACCGCATGGAAGAGATTCGCAAGGGGGAGGTGGACAAAGCCCTTTCTTTGTTCAGGAATGTCTCTGACGATGAGCGCAAAGCTCTGGACCTCCTGACCAACTCGATCATCAATAAGATTCTCCACCATCCCATCTCCCTTCTCAAACACCAAGAGAGTCGGGATCATGGGAAGATCTACGTGGAAATGACCCGAAAAATTTTTCGGCTGGACGAAGAAGACAATGAGCCATCTGCCTCCTCGAGATGAAATTCGGCTGGGAACGCGGGCCAGCCTCCTCGCTCTGTGCCAGGCCAATTGGGTGAAATCCAAGTTGGAAGCGCACCACCCCGGAATCAGGGTAGAATTGGTGCATATCAAAACCACGGGGGACAAGCTGAATGTACCTCTATTCGAGATGGGAGGGAAGGGGCTCTTCGTCAAGGAGATCGAGGAGGCCTTGCTGCGGGGCGCAGTAGACGTGGCGGTGCACAGCGCCAAAGATCTTCCCGCTCTTATCCCCGAGGGCTTGGCGCTCATGGCTTTTCCGGAAAGGGAGGACCCGCGGGATGTGCTCATTTCCCGGGAGGGGAAGCGCTGGAGTGAAATTCCCGCGCGGGGGCGGGTGGGGACAGGCAGCTTACGTCGCCGGGCTCAATTGCTCCACCTGCGTCCAGATCTGGAAATCATCCCCATGCGGGGTAATTTAGACACCCGGATCAAGAAGTTATCGACTTTGAAATTGGATGCCGTCGTCCTGGCGGCAGCCGGGCTTCGCCGTTTGAACTGGGGAGAGAAGATTGCGGAATATTTCGAACCGGAGGTCTTGCTGCCCGCTATCGGCCAGGGAGTTTTGGCGATTGAGGGGCGCCTGGGGGATGAACGAATCCATCGGCTGGTGGCGCGCCTCAACCATGATCCTACGGAGGCTTCGCTAAGGGCCGAAAGAGCCTTTTTGCAGGGACTGGAAGGGGGATGCCAGGTTCCCATCGCCGGCTTTGCGAAGGTGGAGTCGGGCAAGCTCAGTATGACGGGCCTGGTCGCCGGGATTGAGGGCCATCGGATGATCAAGGGAAGGGTAGAAGGCTCTGCGGCGAAAAGTGAAGAACTGGGAAAACAGCTTGCCGAGGAATTGCTCGCCCGAGGGGCCGGGGATATTTTGCGCGAGGTTTACCCAAAATAATGAGAAAAGGGAAGGTTTACCTGATTGGAGCGGGGCCTGGAGATCCGGGTCTGATCACGGTTAAAGGTCTCGCCTGCCTGAAGAAGGCGGATGTAGTCGTCTATGACTACCTGGCCAACGAGCAGCTGTTAAGCTCGGCCAAAGAAGGAGCGGAGCGGGTTTATGTGGGTAAAAAGGGTGGTGACCATACGCTCTCGCAGGAGAAGATCAATGCTTTGATCCTGAAAAGGGCCGAGGAAGGGAAAATTGTAGCACGGTTGAAAGGAGGGGACCCCTTCCTCTTCGGCAGGGGAGGGGAAGAAGCGGAAGAATTGGCGAAAGCCGGCGTTCCTTTTGAAGTTATTCCCGGGGTGACCTCGGCGATTGCCGTCCCCGCCTATGCCGGAATTCCCCTGACTCACCGGGATTTTACTTCCACAGTGGCTTTTATCACCGGGCACGAGGACCCAACGAAGGAAGAATCGAAGATCGCCTGGGATAAGATTTCCCTGGGTGCGGGGACCCTGGTTTTCTTGATGGGAGTGGGAAATCTTCCGACGATCGCCGCTGAGCTGATGAAACATGGCCGGGCCCCGGAAACCCCCGTCGCTTTGATTCGCTGGGGGACTCTACCGGAGCAGGAGACGATCCTTGGCGAGCTCGGGACCATCGGAGAGATCGTCCAGGCAAAAAAGATTAAGCCCCCGGTGATTATTGTGGTGGGCGAAGTGGTCTCTTTGCGGGACAAGTTGAACTGGTTCGAGAAACTGCCCTTCTTCGGGAAAAGAATCCTGGTGACCCGGTCGAGGGAGCAGGCCAGCGACCTTTCCGAGCGGCTGCGGGAACTGGGTGGGGTGCCCATCGAATTTCCAACCATCGAGGTGATCCCTCCGGAGAGCTGGGATGATGTCGATCATTGCGGCGCCCATATGGCGATGTATGATTGGATTATATTCACGAGCGTGAACGGGGTGAAGTTTTTCCTGCAGCGTCTCTTTGCTCTGGGGTTTGACATAAGGGATTTGAAAGGTCCCCGAGTGTGCGCCATTGGGCCAAAGACGGCGGAGGTCCTTGAGGCTTTGAAGATCAGGGTAGATTTTGTCCCCTCAGAGTATCGAGCAGAAGCGATTTTGGCCGGGCTGCGGAAGGAAGACTTGAAAGGAAAGAGAATCTTGATCCCTCGGGCAAAAATAGCCCGGGATGTGCTTCCCGGAGAACTGGGGAAGGCAGGGGCTTTGGTAGAGGTCGTAGAGGTTTACCGCACGATCCGGCCCGAGGCTAACGCAGAGGAGATTAAGGAGTGGCTGAGAGAGGGAACCATTTCTGCGATCACTTTCACCAGCTCTTCAACCGTAAGCAATTTCGTGGAGATGATCGGAGCGCCGGAGGCCCGGCAGCTGACCGCCGGGGTCCCCATCGCCTCCATAGGCCCCATTACTGCGGATAAGGCTCGGAGCTTTGGCATCCCGACTACGGTGATGCCGAAAGAATATACCATCCCGGCGCTGGTAGACGCTTTGGCGGAGTTTTTTAAAAAGTAATTTATTCACCGCGGAGACCGCAGAGATCGCTGAGAAAGAATTCAAATTTTAAAATCAGAAGGCGAACTAAAAATTGGAGTAAAATTTCTCTTTTGTATTCTTATCGGGTTGAATTCTCTGCGTTCTCCGCGTGCTCTGCGGTGAATTAATCTTTGCGGGGTTTTTATGATCGGGATTTCGAAATTATACTGCGGCACTGTGGAAGCCTCCGACCCGCTGCGTTACGAGCGCCTCTCGGCGAAACTCCCTTCGCACCTTCTGCAATTTTCCGCGGATAAAAAGCCGGTCGTCGTCTGGAACGTAGGGCAGCGCTGCAATTTGAAATGCGTCCATTGTTATTCGCAATCGCAAGACAAAGAATACTCGGGGGAACTTTCCACCGCGGAGGGAAGGGGGCTGATCGAGGACCTGGCGCGGTTTGGCTCTCCGGTGATTCTTTTCTCCGGGGGCGAACCGCTGCTCCGGAAGGACCTCTTACTTTTGGCTCAGCTCGCCACGGACAGGGGGATGCGAGCCGTGATCTCCACGAATGGGACCTTGATCACCAAGAAGATGGCCGGCGAGCTAAAAAGAATCGGCCTTTCCTATGTCGGGGTTAGCCTGGATGGCATGCAGCAGACTAACGACGTCTTCCGCGGGGTTCAAGGGGCGTTTATCGCCGCTCTGCGCGGGATGCGGAATTGCCAAGATGCCGGGATCAAAGTGGGCCTTCGCTTTACCATCAATCGGCGGAACGACGTGGATATCCCCGAGATCTTTAACCTGCTGGAAAAGGAGAATATCCCGCGGGTTTGCTTCTACCACCTCGTTTATGCCGGTCGGGGGACCCGCCTGCTGGAAGAAGACCTGGACCATCCGGAGACCCGGAAAGTCGTAGATATGATTATCGACCGCACCAAAGACCTGCACGAGCGGAACAAAGCCGTCGAAGTTCTCACGGTGGATAATCATGCAGACGGACCCTACCTTTATTTACGCCTGATCCGCGAACGCTCGCCACGGGCCGCTGAGGTCTTGAAGTTATTGCGGATGAATGAAGGGAATAGCTCTGGCGTGGGGATCGGCTGCGTGAGTTGGGATGGGTCCGTGCACGCGGATCAATTCTGGCGCGATTATTCTTTTGGAAATATCCGGCAGCGGCCGTTCAGCGAAATCTGGATGGATCGAAATGAGCCCTTGATGGCCAAATTAAAGGAAAAGAAGAAGCATGTAAAGGGTCGCTGTGCAGCCTGCCGGTGGCTGGATGTCTGTGCGGGAAATTTTCGGGTACGGGCGGAGGCGGTCACGGGTGACCCCTGGGCCCCGGACCCCGCCTGCTACCTCACCGATGGAGAGATTGGGCTCGGGTGACGACTTGTTAGAAAAAAATGGACATTCCCAGATTCAGCGAGCGAAACCGGATCGATCAGGGGTTCCCCCTTTGCGAATGGTTGCCTGGGAGGTTACGCGCAGCTGCAATTTAAACTGCGTACACTGCCGGGCTGCGGCCGAGAGGGGGCCCTATCCGGGAGAATTGAGTACCGAAGAGTCGCTCCGGTTGATCGACGGGATCGCTTCTTTCAGCACGCCGGTGGTCATCCTCACCGGCGGGGAACCCCTCCTCCGGGAGGACATTTATGACATCGCCCGCTACGGGACAAGTCGCGGCCTGCGCATGGTCATCGCGCCCAACGGCACCCTGATAGATGCGGAAAAAGCGAGCCGTTTGCAGGCCTGTGGAATTCAACGGGCCTCGATCAGCCTGGATGGGGCGACCCCAGAGAGCCATGACCGTTTTCGGCGCGTCGAAGGGGCCTTTGAAGGGGCCTTACGGGGAATCGGATTCTTTAAGCAGGTCGGCCTCGAATTTCAGGTCAACACCACGTTGACTCAGAGGAACGCCTCGGAGTTGCCCGCCATCCTTGAATTGGCCGTCCGCCTGGGAGCAGTAGCCCATCATATCTTCCTGCTGGTACCCACAGGGCGGGGAAAAGAACTGGGGCAAGAAGCCCTTGGCGCAGAAGAATACGAAAAAATCCTGCACTGGTTCTATGACCAGGGGGAAAAAGTTCCGTTGCAGTTGAAAGCCACTTGTGCACCGCACTATTACCGCATCTTGCGGCAACGGGCCCAGGAGGAAGGAAAACGGGTAACCCCTCAATCCCATGGCTTGAATGCGATGACCCGGGGTTGCTTGGGAGGAATCGGATTTTGTTTTATTTCTTATAAAGGCGATGTTCAGCCCTGCGGCTACCTGGAAGTCTTCAGCGGCAGCGTGAAGGAGCAAAGCTTGAAGGAGATCTGGGAGACCTCGGCCGTTTTCGAGCGTCTGCGGAATTTCTCTTCCTACAAAGGACGTTGCGGCCGTTGTGAATATATTCGAGTTTGCGGAGGCTGCCGGGCCAGGGCCTTCGAGGCGAACGGAGATTTTTTGTCTGAAGAACCCCTGTGTGCCTACCAGCCGGGAAAGAAATCTCTTGCGTGAGGGGCGTCCAAACCTTTGCCAGGGCTGATTTCTTTAGACGGCGTTCCCGAGAACCTCTCCCTAATGTCCTCGCCGGCGTTCAAAAATGATCAGAAATTTTCTTTTTCTTTCCCCCTCCTGCTTAAGAAAGTAATCCTGACACTCCGGAGAACCCCTCCCATTTCGTTCGAGAATAAGTGGCCTAAGGAAGAGTAAACCAAAAAAACAAGAAAAAACTGCCACAAAAACGATTGCCCAATCCCCCTAAAATTCCCCTCGCCGAGCGTTCCAGCAGGTTTCGTCCGCTCCCGGCATAAAAGTTGCTGAAATGAGGAATCGTATGCACAAGAAATCCAGCGAAAGATTCCTACCGGGGGTAAAATGGGACAAATCGAATCCATGATGATCGTCGACGATAAATTGATACCCATCAAAGGCATGGCCGCGACGCTGAAAGCAAAGGCTTCAGGAAAGCCCGTGGGAAATTCTCGATTTGGCGAAAGAACCGGAGGCGCTCTTGAAAAAATCCATTCCCTTTTTCGAATCGAAAAGTGGAAGGATCAAAAAGATTTCAAACATTATCTGGGCCTTGTTCGAAAGGAGCCGGAGAATACTTTCGCCCGTTTACGGCTGGCAGAAATTTACCTGAAGCGAGGAGAAAGAAAGAAAGCCATAATCGTATACCTCCAGACCGCAGAGATCTTTTCCAGGAAACGTCTTTACTCTCAGGCAGTCGTCATCTACAAACGCATCCAGAAAGAAGGTCCAGCCCTGATGCAATTGTACCCAAAATTGGCCGAGGTCTGCCGGAAGATGGGATTTGAGGAGGAGGCCTCTTCTCAATCCCCCCAGGGGATCAGGGAAAGTGTTACGAAGGGCATGGGCCGGCATGTAGCTTCCAAGCCTCGAAGTATACTGGAAGAGATACAAGAAAAGAAGGTGCAGAGTTTCCCGGGGGGAGCAAAAGCCCAGGCGGCAAAGAACGGAAACGGGAAAACCGGGGAGTTGACTTTTCCGGCGCAAGAGCAGAAAAAAGGCCTCTTCGATTTGAGTGCCCAACTGGAATTCATCGAGCCGCCGGAAGGGAAAGGGGTATTCGAAGTTACAACCGAGAAATCCTATGGTTTGGAGGAGATTTTTCGGGAGCTGAAAAAAAATAGATATCCCGGGCGAGGCATATCCCAATTTCAAATAAAACAGGGGATTGGCCTGTCGAGAATTGGGACTCAAAGATGAGGCCGTCGAGCAATTCCACATCGCCTTCGAATCCGGACAAAGACCCTTTGAGGCATCCCACTTCCGCTCATATCTCCCTTGGTCTCGAACATTCTGAATTTTTGAGGAAATTGCCCCATAGAAAAGACGATCTCAAGTTTTCTGAAAAAAACCCGAAATAATAATGAAGAGCAAGATTCAATGTCCGAACTCTAGCTCCGCCCAGCCGGCCACGGGAAAGGAACTTTCAAGACGGTCTCCAAATCCGCTTCTTGAGGGAAACTAATGAAATTTATTAATAAATTCAGCGATATCTTGAAAATGGGCAGAGGAAAAGATGGCTACGACCCAGAAAAATATTTGGATCACGCTGAAAAACACCCGGGAAATGCCAAAGATCACCTGAAATTCGCCAAATTTTATGAGAAAAGGGGGGAACCGGGGAAAGCACTCAAGGAGTGTCTCCTGGCGGCATCGTCCTTTTCCCGGAGTGGGCATTACCCCCAGGCGATAAACATCTACAAACATATCCTGAAGCAGAACCCAAATTTAGATAAAATAGCATTAAAGATCGCGGAGCTTTACAGAAAGATGGGGCAATTGGAGAATGTCTACTCGGTATACGGCCAGCTCCTCCAGGCGTATAACAGGCAGGGAAAGGAAGATAAGGCTGCTGAACTAATGGTCCTGATGGCTGAGCTCAGCATGCATAGGATTGCGTTGGGAGGACAGATGCGGGCTCCCTCAGGGGAATCACATTTATCCGAACCAAAGAGCGGAATCGCGACCAGCGGGAATGCTCCACAAAGCGGTCCCTCTGGCGGGGAAAAGAGGAGAATCGCTTTTGACCTGGGAGCAGAGCTGGAAACGAAGCAGCCCATGGAGGTGAAAGGCCTCAGCAAGATCACCGGCGGGAACATTTATGGATTCAAGGAAATTCTAAAAGAATTGAAGACAACCAATATTCCGAGCACGACATTCCCCGATTTCAACTATCATATGGGTGTTGCCTGCCGGCAAATGGGCTGTATCGATGAAGCCATAGAGCAATTTAGGATTGCTCTGGAAAAGGGACAGAACCCTTGTGGAGCATTTCACCTTTTGGGTCGTTGCTTCTGGGATAAGGGATTACGGGATGAAGCTCGTCGCTCGTTCGAGAGGGCCTTGAAGATGGAAGGGGTTCCAAAGGAAAAGATTCGAGAAATAAAGGACGACTTGGCTCTGATCGCAGAAGGAAAGAAAGGGAAGTCTTTGGCTTCCTGAATGGGACAACACCGCCAAAGGATTTTAGATCGCTCTTTCTCTTGCGGTAAATTACCGAACGCGGAAAAATAGAATAGAACCTACAAGATTGACCCGTACCCCTTTTCCCTTAAAGCCCAGTACGTGAAAAGTCCCCTTCCTGGGTGATTCCGCACAGAAGCCAATGTTTTTCACCCACGTTGCGGCGGAAGGTCCAATACTCCATAAATTTCACCGGGTCGGTAGAGCTGCCGGAAACGATCTGGCCGTTTGTTTCATCCACTACGTAATCCAAAAGGTTGGCGTAAAATTTTACCGTAATGAATTCTTCCCCCCGATCCTGCCCGGCATCAGCAATTTCCACCTCACGAACCGCTATATTTTCCAGCCGATTCATCCTTTTTTCCGAAAGGAGTTTGTTCACATCTTTGCGGAATACCTCCAGCATTTCTGGATTAAGAAGATGGGAAACGCCACTCATATCGCGTTTGGTCCAGGCACTCTGGATTTTGAAGAAATTATCCTCCGCCAGGTCTTTGAAACTGCGCTCGCTGAAGTTTGGGTCCATCGCTTTGATATTGCGCAAACCTTCCACCTTCGGTTCTTCAATCCGTTCTTCAGGGACCGGGGGGGCATAATTCGGCGTCGATGAGGGTAAGGGATAAGAATAAGGGAGAGCCGCTTCTCCGGCAGCGCTCATTTGCATTGTTTGCCTTGAGCGAAAGCGTTTGACCAGGAAATAGATGACTCCGAGAATAATCAAGACAATTAAAATGTCCCCGAAGCCGAACCCTCCTCCCGAGTCGGAGCCGCCAGCAAAACCCAGGCTGCGGAACAGCATCCCCCCTAAAAGACCTCCCACTAAGCCTCCAGCCATTCCGGAGAGGAAACTCCTTCCCGTACTCGCGGGTGGGGGCTGAGGTTGCTGTCTGGGTTGTTGATATTCTCTCTGTTGGGGAGCGGGGGTTGGGCCGGGACTCCGCTGATAGGAACCGCCGGAACTGTACCCGCGGCTTCCGGAAGACCTACCCCCGCCGGCGCGGGCGAAGACTTCAGACTCCAGCCCCAGCCAGAAAAGCACGAGTAAAATGCAGGCGATAAAAAAAAGTCCCTTGGGTTGGGTAAATGGCCTTTCCATAAAACCTCCAAGAATCTCCTGTAATTTCCGATTCTTCACATTATCCTTCATCAATCCGAAAAAGGCAAGTATAAAATGAGTTCGCGAAATCCAATTTTCTGGGGCCCGGGTGGGAGGTCGATTTGCTTGCCAAGCCGGCCCGGCAGCGAAATGCCCAAGGAGTTCCAGGGCGGTAGGCGTCAAAGGTTCTAACGGAATATTTCATGGTCGGATTTTTTCTCCCCTGGGGTAGACTCGGAGAGAAAGCAGGGACCAAAACCTTCACGGGAAAATTGAAAAATTAAAGGGGCTTTTTCTTAAGTTTCCCGGAAAAACTACCGAAACATAATTAAAAATGTAAATCCCTTGAAAATGGCCTGGAACACACTCTAAAGGGTCAAAAAGAAACAAAAGATCACTTACCCATCGGCTGTTCGAAAACTTTGGTGGTTTCTCGCCTGATTTTCAAGGGGGAAAGATGATTCAGACTGCCAGGCTCAGAAACGTCTAAATCTTCCGGGAACTCCTGGATGAAGAACTTGCACTCGTGGCTGCGTCTTTGTCGGGAAGAGAACCTTCCTCATAAAATGCCAATTATCCAGACGGGTGTAAAAGAGGTCATCGAGTCTTCAACATTGGGGAGAATATGGGGCTAATTGATAAATTTGGAAATATTCTGAAGCCGGGCAAGGTGAAAGATGAAAAGGCCAATGAAAAAGCCCAAGAGAAATACTTGGACCTCGTTCATAAAGAGCCAGAGAACGCCAAAGCCCATATGAAACTAGCTGAGATTTATCAGAAAAGGGGAGAAAGACAGAGGGCGGTTGGGGAATATCTCACGGCCGCGGATATTTTTGCCAAGAACAATTTCTATGCCCGGGCGATGGCCATTTACAAACAGGTGCCGAAACAAGACCCCTCTTTAGACCACGTATATTTGAAAATTGCGGATATTTACAAAAAGATGGGCTTCTTGGGAGATGCCTTGGCCCAGTACAAGTTACTGATCCAGTATTACGACCGTACGGGAATGAAAGAGAAAGCGCTGGAAGTGATGGGCCTGATGTCCGAGGTGGACCATCGAAAAAGCGCTGCGGGGACAAAGGGTCTCAAAAGCGGCCTCCAGCTTCCCAAAGAGGAAGGCGATACCGCGGGCATGGTCGACACGACCACGAAAAAGTTCTGGGGAGAGAAGAAGAATCTCTTTGACCTGGGCGCAGAGCTGGAAGCGGATGGGCCCGCTGAAATTGAAAGCGTAATGGCTGTTTCCACTTCGGAAGAGGTCTCCGGAGCTGGCGATATTTTCAAGGAATTGAAGAAGACTGGAGGCCCGAGTGTCGTGGATCCCCACTTCAATTACAGTATGGGTGTGGCCTGTCGGGAAATGGGCTTCTTGGATGATGCCATCGAACAGTTTCAAATTGCCCTGGCCCAAGGACAAAACCCTTTCGAATCCTCAAGCTTGCTGGCGTCTTGTTTGCAGGAAAAGGGAATGTTGGATGAGGCTCGGGAGACCCTCCAAAGAGCCTTGAAGATGCAGGGAATTTCGCAGGAGAAAAGGCTGAATGTTAAATATGAGTTGGGGCTACTCTACAAAGCACAGGGCAAAAAGGAAGAGGCATTTAAGATCTTGAGGGAGATCTCAGAGGTGGACCGGGGCTTCCGGGATACAGAGAAGGAGATGGGCAGGCTCAAGGGTAACCGCAAGAAAGCGGAAAAAACTTTAGTGGAGTAAAGGGGCAAAGGTGGAATAATGGCCGTCTTCAATTATTTACGCAAAGAAATTGACGCGAAAATCGTCTACTATGGCCCGGCAGTTTCGGGGAAGACCACCAACCTCCAGTATGTTCATGAACACCTGAAGCAAGAGCAGCGGGGCAAGATGGTTTCTTTGGCCACGGATGAGGATCGGACCCTTTTCTTCGATTTTCTTCCCATCGAGTTAGAAAGTGTGCGGGGATTTAAGACTCGCTTTCACCTGTACACTGTCCCCGGCCAGGTCTATTACGGGGCCACGCGGCGGGCAGTGCTCACGGGAGCAGATGGGGTCGTCTTTGTGGCTGATTCCCAGGCTGACAGGCTGGATGATAATCGGGTGAGCCTGAAAGACCTGGAGGAGAATTTAAACTATTACGGGAAGAAGATCGAAACCACGCCCTTTATTTTTCAGTACAATAAGCGCGATCTGCCTGACATTCTCTCCACCGAAGAGCTTAACCAAAGGATCAACCGCCTGAACGCTTCTTTTTTCGAAGCGGTGGCCATCTCGGGCAAAGGGGTATTTGAGAGTCTGACCATGATCTGCCGACTCGTCTTAAAGGGCATCTCGACCGGAGCCGAAAATCACCGTCCTTCGGGAGTACCCGACCCCCCCCCCAAAGCAGCCCCGGCCAGGCCGTTACATACGGAGGGGAGCGTTCCTCGGCCGGATAGGCATAGGCCGGCGGTTGTGGAGACTTCCCCAAAACGGGAGTTGAGGCTGGAAAGGGATCTCGCTCGTCCTGAGCCGCCCTCCCCCCCAGCGGCTCCGAGCGGAACCTTAGGAAGAGCGGGGGCGGCTTCACGGGTGGAGAAAGAGATTCCGGCCGAGCCCCCAAAGCCGACCCGGATGTCAGCTGGCGCCGTGGTCAGACCCGCGGGGGAAGTGAACCCGACGGGTGCCCGGTCCATGCTCAGCCGCGTAGCTGAGAAAAAAATGCCTGAGCCCCCACCCAAAGCGGAGGAAGGGGGGGAGGAAATGGTGGCTTCGGCTAAAGAACAACTAAGAATTCTTTCCTGCGGGCAACCCCGAATTTCTACGCCCAGTAGCCTGGAGATCCCCCTGACCTTAGAGGTCGACGGTTTGGGAAAAAGCCTTACGTTCAATCTGGCGATTAAGCTGGAACAACTTGGACAGAAAATTACTTGAAGGAAAATTCCCGGGTAAGACACCCCTGAGACTGAGAGAGCGAGTCCCCCCTCCATCTGGAAGGGCATGGCTCCTTCTCACAGTGATGATCGGCGTCATTCTTGGCTCCCTTTTTGGGGGATTGCCGAGTCGGGCTCAGGAGCCGGCTTCTTCCCCTGTCCCCTCTGGCACTGCTTCTGAGGTGGGGATAAACGGGGAAGAAGACGCGGGGAAAATATGGCCTTTGCATCGGGAACATCTGAAAAAGGGGAATTGGAAAAAAAGCCGGGGAGAACTTGAAAAACTCTACCAATGGAAACTCGATCGAGGGATCCGCAATCATTACCCCTATGCCCTTGCCTTGATTCGTGAAAGCCAGGATGCCGACCAGCAACCGGAGGTCATCGCGGGCCTGCTGGATTTTGCGGAAAAGTTGGCGCCGGATTGGTCCCAGGTGTCCTTTGCCCGTGCCCGCTGGCTTTGGGGGCAAGATCCCTTTTCCCCGAAGATGGCCGGGCAAGCCTGTTGGCATTGGTTTCAGGGGGTTCGTCGCTCCTTCACCAATCTGGAGGAGGCACTCCCGCAGATTGCCAACCTCACCCTTTGGGTCCTCTTGAGCTTCCTCATCACCTTCGCCGCGTTCTCATTTTTTCTGATGTTCAGGAATTTCCCCTTTTTTGCTCACCACCTGAAACACCTCATTCCCCTGGAAATACCCCCCAAGGCTCTGGGGGCTCTAGGCATTCTGATTCTCTTCTCCCCTTTCCTTTTGGGCGTAGGATGGATGTGGTTGTTCGTCCTATGGCTTTTTATTTTCGGGGTCGTGGGGCAGCGGCCGGCTCGGGCAATCAGTATCGTCCTCCTTCTGCTCCTCTTGCTCCTGCCCACCACCATTCGCCTGTATTCCTCCTTCCTGATCTCCTTGACGGAGAATGGGGTTCCCGAGATCACCCGGGCGAACACCGGGGTGTGGAGCGTCGATTTACACAGGAGACTTGTGGCCATGAAGCAAAAGAGCCCCCAAGATCCGGACATCCTCCAGGCGCTCGGGTTGACGGAAAAACGCATGGGGAAATTCCACGAAGCGGAACAGAATATTCTTCAATGGGTCAAGGTACGGCCCCAGGCCTCTGAAGCCTTCAATAATTTGGGAAATATCTATCTGGTCACCGATCGCAAGGATCGAGCCGTAGCCGCCTACAAAAAGGCCCTGGCGGCCAAAACCTCCAACGCCGAATCTCATTATAACCTGGGGCAAGCCTACCTCCTGAATTTTCAATTGAGCGAGGCAGAGGGCGAATTTCGGAAGGCCCGGGAATTAAAGCCGCAGCTTATTTCCTACCACACGAGTATCTCATCGCGGAACCCCAATCGCCTGGTGATCGACCAGACGATTGAGCCGCTCCGGCTGTGGGAAAGGGTTTTTTATGACCACCCGGAACGCGAGAGAATTTTTCGAGGGTCTTGGGAATTCCTCTGGAGCGGGGTGCCCTTGGGAAACGGTGAAATCACCGTGGGGGCCATTTTGGGCCTCCTCTTGTTGGTGCAGATTTTTTACCGGAACTCGCCGCCGCCGATCCGCTTTTGCGAAAGATGCGGTCATCTGATCTGCTCGAGATGTACCCGCTCCATGGTCCTGGGGAAACATTGTTCCCAATGCCTCACGGTGTTATCCCATGGCCGGTCGGTCGATCCCCAGGTGGCCAAGCGGAAGAAGGTCGAAGTTCTCCGGTATAAGTCCAGGAGAAAGTCTCTCCCCCGATGGAGCTCCCTGATCCTGCCCGGCCTGGGCCATTTGCTGGTGGGGCGGGCCAAGGAAGGGGGAATTTACCTGTTTATTCTCATTCTATTTCTCACAAAAATATTCTTATGGCAGGAATGGGTATCCAGCCGGCTGGTGCTGGCCATCGCGCCTTCCCGGCCCTGGTTGGTCGCCGCGGCGTTCCTTTTTTTAGCCTATTATGGATTCGTTCAATACCGGATGTCCCGCATCCGCTCAAAGGGGGGAAAATCCCATTTTTAGGCGGCCCAAAAAAGAAGAGGGAAATGTAAACCTCACCGGATCGTTGAAGGATTTCGGGTTGACGGATATTTTCCCGCTTATCGGGCAACAACAGAAAACAGGTGTACTGACTCTCCAGGAGGATAAGAAGGGGAAAAGAACCGTCCAATTTCTCTTCGACAAAGGGATGATTGTGGGCACCGCTTTTCCGTCGGACCCCCCGGACATGCCCGCCCTGGCCAAAAGATTGATCCGCGGCGGGATTCTATCTGCGGAAAAATGGAAGAAGGCCCACGCTCAGCAAAAAGAAGATCTGAGCGGGGTCGAGAACGCCCTGCTGAATACCGGAATGGTCGTGAAAGAGGATTTGGTTGCGGCGCTGAGACTCTTGACCTTTGAGACCTTTTACGACCTATTCAAGTGGACAGGGGGAATCTTTCGGTTTGAAACTAAAGAAATCTCCTATGACCCCAGCTTTATAGAACCCATTTCTTCAGAGCACCTTCTCCTGGACGTTCTGCGCATGGTAGATGAATGGCCCAGGATTGCAGAGCGTATTCCCGCTTTTGACATGGTCTTGAAAAAGGTGGATCCTACGGCCACCCTGGACGACCTGACGGGTACGGACTGGGAAAAGAAGCGCATGGTCCAAATGGATGTTTTGTACGATCTCGTCGACGGCCAGCGAACGGTCCAAGAAATCATCGATCTCAGCTTTGTCGGAGAGTTCGATGCCTGTAAGAATCTGGCGGTTATTATGGATGCGGGTATGATCGAGCCCGTCACGGTCGGAACCCACACAAAGAAACCGAAAAAAATCAAGGCCCCCAGCGGTTTCCTGCGGGATGCCGGTGCATACCTCTTGGTCGGCCTCCTGGCTTTTTTCCTGGCCTTGCAAATGCGTGTCACCCGCTGGGAAGACTTTCCCTTCACCCAGAAAGAGCGAGAAAAGTTGCAGGAAATTCAAGCCTGGAAGGTTGAAAGACTGAAAAAGATGAATGCCCGGGGAGTTTTCTCCCCGGGAGAGAATCGCTACTCCGCCAACCCCTCAGAAATGGCCGTCAAGGATCTCCTGAGCCGCTAGGCTGACATCATCGGCTGCGGGCCGAAGATCTTTCCCCCTCTCCTGCTTTATCCGGATCCCATCATCCGACTCTTCTACCGTTTCAACATGGATCGGGAGAGCCTCGTACGAAGCCGTCAAGATTCATTTTCTCGCTCGCAGGATAATGTGTTCCAGCAGCAGGACCAGAAAGATTCCGACTACCAGACCGTTTTTCAGCAAGGCATGGATTGAAGAGGGAAAGGCCCGGAAGAACCCCTCCGGCATGATGGAGACCATACCGCCGAAAAGAACCGGGATCCCGATGACCAGATAGTCTCGACTGCCCAAGGTCTTGCCGGAACGAGTGAACACTGCGATCCCGGCCCCGATCTGGGCCGCCAGCCCCGTGATCATGGCTGCCGCTATGGCGGAAGGCGGAATTACGGCCAGTATCGCCAGCAGTTTTTGGAAAAAGGCCAGGCCAAAAAGAAGAACCCCGCACACCGTAATCGCGAATCGGCTCCCCACCCGGGTCACCAGGACGACTCCGGGGCTTATTCCGAAACTCACGGTACCGATGACCCCCATAGCGCCGGCGGCTACCCCGCCCAGACCTGTGAACCCGACCCCTCGGGCTACTCGACCTCCGAGCCCTTCCTTCCCTACCACCTCGGCAATGCTGTAGGTGCTTCCGATGGTGTTGACGATGACGGCAATGTAGGCGATCAAAAAAGTAATCGTTGCGGAAACGGTGAACTCCGGAAAGGCAGGAAAGAGCGGCTGAGGGATGGTGAACCAATGGGCTGCTTGCAGCCCTTCCAGATTCAGCCGACCCAAGGCCCCAATCACAAGAGTTCCAAATAGGATGCCTAAAAATAGAGAGATGGTTTTCGAAAACCCGGGGAGCCAGTGGCTGAAGAGAGCAATCGCCAGCATGACCAGGACTGACACTCCGAAGATCATGGGCTCCCCGAAGGGACGACCGGACTGCACACCAATGACCATGGGAATCAAATAGGGAATAAGAGTGACGGAGATCAGCATGAG
>Ga0214473_10003863_pt1 | contig 18080 bp, 15 predicted proteins | sample RVTome_7_FD_203509 | JGI IMG/M metagenome (GOLD analysis project Ga0214473, IMG submission 203509) | Soil microbial communities from uranium-contaminated site in the Upper Colorado River Basin, Wyoming, United States - RVT98D197 | ecosystem: Environmental > Terrestrial > Soil > Contaminated >... | reverse complement strand
AGGAAAACAATAGGTGTACATACCGCGGTAGCCGATGCATTTCTCCCTGCGGATCCATCCAAGCCAGAAATTGATCATATTAATCGCAATCCATCAGATAATACTCTAATTAATCTTAGACGTTGTACTGGACTAGAGAATATTGCGAATAGAACCTACTCCAAGCATCGGCAACACAAACCCATATCTCAATACAAACTTGATGGAACATTAGTTTGCAATTGGAATGGTTCTGTAGCTGCTGCTGAGGCACTACTAGTTACTATTTCCTCCAAAACAACTCCAGAATGTATGGCTTTATACATTAAGATGTGTTGTTGCGGTCTTAGGACGAATGCTTATGGATTTCGTTGGGAATGGTATGAAGAGGTTATTCCTGGAGAAAAATGGAAGACGTTGAAGATAGAAACCAAGAAGAAAGGCAAAATTAGTGTGCTTGTTTCTAACAAGGGTAGAGTTAATCATAATAAGACAATTACAAGAGGTTCTCTCGCAAAAACTGGATATTATAGAACCATGATTGGTAGGCGCAGCTTCTGGGTACACATTCTAGTATGTAGAGCGTTCCACGGTGAGAAACCTGCACCAAAAATGACGGTCGATCATAGAGATACCAACAAAACAAATAACAATGCGATTAATTTGCGATGGGCAACCAGTTCTATGCAAATTCGCAACAGGAACAATGTGAGATACAATTCTCACGTGGTAGGAGTAGTATCGATTAATATGGATAATAATGAGAGATTCTATCGCAGCAGACCAGAAGCTGCCAAACATAACAACATTCCTACTTATGCAGTGGGAGAGAGTCTTAAAACTGGATGCACTAATAGAAAGACAAAGCTCAGATTCCGTTATGCAACTCCAGAAGAAATCAAAGCAAATACTCCACAATAATCTATCCTATCACTAAGGCTCTATTTGATAGAGCCTTATACATATTCTACTACTTACGAAGCAACACTTGTTCTCTATATATCTTAAGACAACGTGCAATATCTTGGACAACTCTGTCAATACTGACTTGCGCCGCACCTACGCAACTTGCGTAAGCAGCCTTATCGATTGTACAACCTCTAGCGATGAAATGGAAGTAAGTAACAGCGCTGGCAACACATCTCGGTGTACTATGCTTGGTCAAAGATGAGACATCTAACTGTGCCAGATAGACAAGGATACTTCTAATGCAGCTAATGATGTGATCAATATCCAACCGACCATCTTTTGTGTAGGTTAGTTTGTCTCGATAACCGGAATTACACCACTGGTCTGGTACTTCTGCTAATTGTCTCATTAATAATACAACATATTCAATAGGTTCTGGATCAAGACGAACAATGTTCTCTCCCAGTCTAGCACAATGGTCACAATACAATCTAATTCCTTGACTCATAGTTGCCGTGACTAATTCCATTTGTGCTGCAACACTTCTGAGGTCATAGGGCATGCCCTTGTTCTTGTATACTCTCAACACACATGCGTATAACAGTCCATTCCTCCTGGCATCTTGGTAGTTGTGTCCTGCTGATACACGTTCATACTCATCCACTGCCCTCTTAGCAATCTCATCTGGGAAGAACTTACTTTGGAGAATCTTTAGGAGGGTTTCTCGTGAGAATGTGCGCTTTGGTGCCTTTCTCTTTGCCACGATAGTGTCTGTATATACCATTGAGGTATCCACTTCTACACTGGCCATGATAGTAGTTATGATAGTTATAGTAGTTGGTTTTGTTGCTGATTTGTGCGATGTTATTTCTTCAAATTGTGTGCGTTCACATGCTTTTGGTACTACCCCTCCTATTTGTACTTATTGACCATTGTGTGCCTATAAGTTGGTATGAAGGTCTCGACCATTACTCTAAACATCTCATTGGTAGTAAGAAAGTCTAGTTAGTAATGGCCAAAAAATGCGAATGTTTCTACAGTCGTAACTTTAACGAGCCTAGGATCTGGAAGTGTAATGGCGTGCGAGTGGGAATGGGACCTAAAACAGTACCCGAGGCGATCTGGAACTCTGCCAAGTGTCAAGACGCTGAGATCAAGGAGACTGGTGATGTGAGTAGTGTAACATGTAAGCAACAGGGCGGTATAACTTACTGGCTCCAGGATGGTGTCGAGGTACCAGAACACACCGTTCCAGAGGAGAAGAGGCACATCAAGTGCACCAAGGAGACTGCTCCAAGAAGTGGGAAGGATCCTGCAGGGTACAGACCACCCAAGAAGACTAGTCCCAAGAAGGTTAGTCCAAAGGTTAGTCCAAAGACTAGTCCCAAGAAGGTTAGTCCCAAGAAGGTTAGTCCCAAGAAGAGCGAGGCACAACTAGAGAAGGAGTTGTATGAGATGGACGTAGCCGATTATTCCGCAGATGTGGTGAAGATACGCAAGGAGGAGAGGGAGAAGGCCAGGAAGGCAGCCCAGAAGCCCGCGGCCAAGAAGAAGGGGATCCTCACGAAGGTGAAGGAGGCGGTCGGTATTGGTAAGAAGAAGTAATCCCTATTCTCATATCTCTACAACTTCCTAGCCTCTTGATAGGGCTAGGAATCCAGTATGAATAGTAAGGATCTTGACTATTACTATAAACACCTCATCCATGGCTGCTAGTCGCAAAACTGGTATGCTCACAGGCAAAATACAACGCGCATATTCATGTACTACTGTTAAGAGCAGCAATAAGCAACAGTGGTCTGTAGATGGTGTCCTTATTCCTGCTGGAGATGAGGAGGATAAGGTACCTGCCGCTGTAAGACATGCTGCAGCTTGCAAGCTCGTTGTAGCGAAGAAAACAGAGCAACCTGCTGGCAGACAGCGAGACGCCAAGGGTAGATTCACATGTATTATCTATCCACCCAACTCTAGTGGCATTAAGTGGACTCATTGGTTTGATGAGGATGGTAATGAGATTCCAGCAAGGATGGGATCACAACCATCCAAGTCGGAGACGGAGCAGGGAATTAAGTGCAAGGCATCACCCAAGAAGAGTTCTAGTAAGCCTGCCAAGGCTGAGAAGTCTGCCAAAGTATCACCCAAGACGAGTCCAAGCAAACCTACCAAGGCTGAGAAGACTAGCCCAGGCCGTAAACTACTCAAAAAGGTTAAGGGTCTGTTGTAGTATTATAATATGTTATTGCATATTGCTTCGAGCCTTATGAAGGCTCGAAGATTACTGCCTAGTAGATACTATTCTTCTGCATTTTGGTCTATATTCTCTTCTTCGGTTTCTGGCTCTTCTGTGTCGCTTTCCGGCACCTCCTCGAATGGTTCTTCTTTATCTGTGAAGGATAGTTTAGCTATCATGTCTAGGAGTATCTTATCAGTGATATCAGTGGGCACTTTGCTACCCTTAATAGCGTTATCATCCATCCAAAGTGGCCTTAGATTGCGGTAATGGAAACAGACTCTTTGGTGGCTAGGTTTAGTAAGATCAAACCAAGCACAAGGCTGTAGGTGATCAATAACAACATACCGTTCACCTTTTGTTACCATCTTTCTACCAACATTATCCCAGCTCATTCCATCTGTGAACTGTTTTTCAATATGGTTGCGAAAGAATGCTGTAGTACAGTCTAGAATAGTAAGAGAATGATCAGCCTTCTTTGTTTTCACATCCTTAAGTTCTTTAGCAAGCCGAGCGCGGAATAAATGTTCAAGACGGAACCCTGGATCTGTATAATATTTATGCTTCCACCATTCTCTTCTTGTTGTCTTACTCTTCTCTGATTTCCGGTTGTTACTAATTGTTGCCTTTCCCTTCTCTGATTTCTGGTAGTTGCTAGTTCTTACCTTCCCCTTCTCTGTTTTCTGATGATTATTACTACTAATCTTACCCTTCTCTGACTTCTGATAGTTGCTATTTGTTACCTTTCCTTTCTCTGATTTCTGGTAGTTACTTTGCGCCATCTTACCCTTCTCTGACTTCTTGTAGTTACTTTGCGCCATCTTACCCTTCTCTGACTTCTTGTAGTTACTTTGCGCCATCTTACCCTTCTCTGACTTCTTGTAGGCTTTCATTCTGTCATGAACTTCTTGTGGAATGTGTATTTTGCATAAGTCAATATTTTTCCATGCATTATGAGTACAATCTTCATATTTGCATTTTACTGCTTCTTCGTGACTACTACACTTTCCTCTACTACCGCCAGGTGCGCTTTTCCAACAACCATATTCTGTGCAGAGAGATTTCCAACGTCTCGTTGGACCATACCAGTACTGTTTCGTGTCATTTAGTATTCTAATGAGTCTATTAGAAATTCCTTCTTTCCCGTGCACACGACAGGTAAGAATTCTATACTCATATCTCTCTTGTACCTTCCCAGGACCATCAGAATATGCAAGAACTTCCTCTTTGGTTATTATGGATCCTACAATAGGATCCATTAAGCATAACTTTGTTCTTATATGAATGATACCCAATCACCTTCACTTTGTACTACATCATTCATATCAATTAGAATAGCTATCCGAAGGTATTCTCCCCTGAATACGTAATATACAAGAACCCATCTTCATTTTTGTGCTGTTTATACAACTCTCCTAGAGACACTTGACCTGCCGGCATCGCATGTTCGTTTACAAACAAAAACAGAGCAGTGTCTGAAGGAATACTGATGTAGTTTCTTATCTCATAGGCGAATCTGCTAAGAGTAAGATCATTCGGGACCAAGTATTTGTTCTTCTTAATCTGTAGTAATGATCCGCCTTTATCTTTCTCGACAATAACTGGGATTCTGTCTGGATGTAGTCGTAATATTCGAGTAGCTGTTTCCTTACGCTTCTCTAGGTTAAACTCCTTCTTGAATGGCTTGCGATTAATGGTAGCGGCCATTTCTCCTTTACTATTTGTATTATAGATTGGGTCATACTATCAAGAATACAAGTCTATTTATTAGACTTGCATTAGACGTAATAGTAACCTACTCAAAACTGGAGATAATAATCTTCCACTGTCTCCATTGTTCTCCAAGGTCCTCCTCCAGACTGGCGTTGTAATTAGCATACAATTTCTCATCACCATCTTCGCCAAATATTCCCTTCTCTTCTACTAGTACATCACACCACCTTCTCATAGTATCATTCTCTCGACTAGTACCACGAACACAAGCCACCACTCTTCTTAGCTTGCGTCTCTGACGCCTAGCACGTGCGTCCAAATGACGATAATCTCTTTCTCCATTCATGACACCCTTAATATACGCCTTCTTAAGCTGGTCTTGCAGTTTCTCCCTAGTCTTCAGATACTTTACGTGCCATTCCATAAACGCTAGTATTGGTCGTCCATCTGGAGTCTTCTTAGCATTCGTCAGGTTCACTCCTAATTGGAAGCCTGGTTTCAAGACAGAATCATAGGGCTTCACTCCTCTCTTCTCCAAATAATACAAATAGTCGATTGGTTTGCCTGTTGTCTTCCTAAGTTCAGGGAGTTCCATTTTGTGTCCCTGTTTGGTCTTGCTCTTCAATAGATCCTCCCTCTTAATAAGAATGAAGGGCATTCTGTCACCAGGATTAACAACCTTGCCTGCTGCCACCAAGTGTTGTCTGTAGACATTCAAAGCATTGCCAGCTTGCTTGTAATTCTGTCCTATCTTCTGTGTGATGGTCAACTCCTTCTCTGGAACTCCGTGACTCATCATTCTGTAACTAAACGCTTCTAATAGTTCATATGCTTTCCTCTGTCTCTCTTCTAGTGGAGTACCTTTGGCAGCTTCTCTCAACGCCAACAATGCCAATTCCTTCTGTACCTCTTGCATTATTGGCGCTTGGGCTCTCTTCACAAACATCAAGCCTCTACTAATCATCTTCTCAAAGTTCCAGTTCACAGGTGGAGCAATGCCTGTCTTGAAGTCTGGAGCAGGAATGGTAGGACCAATGTATTGCTTCTTGTTCACCAACAACAACCACTCAAACACCTTCTCAAACTCCAATTCCATTGGCTTCTCAAACAATGCAGTGCCCTCTTTAGCCATTCTATTACCCCATGCGTGGGTAGCAGCTTGACTCTCCTTAATCTTCTCCCTCTCTACTACATTAGGTGGGAACCAGATGAATGCACTGTCGGTGTTGTGAACAATCATTCTCCCAATACCAGCACTAAAGTGGTGGTTCTCTGTCTCCAAATCATAGACGTCACCATCGTATATTGGAAGTGGGTCAATACCAAGAATCTTGTCACCATCCACAATACTATAACATGGTTCTACTATGTATTCAGTACCAACTACGCGTATTTGCATATTGTATCCACCAACACTTTTCTCTCGGTAGTATTCTGCAGCTTCCAACTTGTTAGTAAAGCTCTTCTTTGCAGAATTATACTCGGCAACTCCTACCACAACATTATCATCATTCTTAATGTTACCAAGTGCATTAGGAAGGTCAGAATGCATCAATCTACTACCAACTTGTACCTCACTAGGCTTCACCTTCTCTCCACTAATACTAAGAAGAGAATGGTCTGTGGTAACATCCACTACACCAGTTTGTGTTCTTACTCTCACCATGGCCTTCCCACACTTGTGCTTGATAACCTTCTTCACCTCTGTGAAGCCCTTCTCCGTCCAGACTTCCAATGTGGGTAATGGAGCGCATTCTAGCTTGTCTCCACCATGATTACTCTTCCTCCATTCTCCCTTGCCCAGTTCGCAAACAGGCATGTACTTCACAGTCTTAATCCCATCTACGCTTGTTGTCCTCACCAAGATAGGAGTATCCTTAGCGACCGAATCCCCATATACAATCTTGGCTCCATAAGTCTTCTCAAAATACGTGGCCATCTTCTGTGCGGCGCATCTAGCCATGTAAGTAATGATTGCAGCAAGAGGATGACACCTTAACATACCATTCTTAGCGCCCAAGCCACCATAGGCACTGTTCATGTTCAATTTGATGGCATTTTGGTCTTGATCAGCCATCTTGTATTGATGACTACCCTCTGGATACTTCTTCATCTTGCCCTTGGCCACTTCTCTGCCATCGGAAAGTTTGTCTAGATTAGAGGGGAGTATTCCACGAGGCTCCTTAAGAATTCTGTGTCTGTGGGGAATAACCATAGTAGGACCAGAGTACACCTTCTTGCTACTCTTCTTCTTACCCTCCTGCCATTCCTTGTACTCTTCTACATACCATACCTCATCCCAGTTAAACAAATGGCATCTGTCATCGCTAACATATTTGGGAGATGTAGGGTCATCATATCCAGGGTCATAGTTTGGATCTCCCTCTTCTGGAACATAGGTAGTTTGATCCAAGTTGTAACGCCTAATAATACTAGGATACAAACCCTTGAAATCAAACACAAACACCATGTTCCAGAGACCTCGCATTGGTGGGAAGACATGTGCACCCTTCACAGGAACAATCGGAGGATAGTCACAGGTGATGAACATGCCTCTCTTGTAGGCTTCTCTAGCGGCTTGGTTGAATGTTCGTATCTGCATTCCGCGGGTAAATACATCAAAGGGTTGTACAAAAGAGACCTTGGCCATTTGGGTGAGTTGCATCCACATGTTAAGATGGTCCATCAATCGGAGAGTAATTCCACAATCTCCTAGAACCATTCCTCCCTTGTCATCCAAACAACCGACGCAATATATTACTATGCGCTTCATCTCTTCCGGATCTCCCCTGGCATAGTATTCAAAGATTTTGTGTGCTTCTAAATAGTCCTCCTCGGGTGCTTCTTCATCTTGGACATCATCCAAGTCCACTTTAGCTATGTCTTCATCGCCAAGTAGCTTACCAGCTCCTCCATACTTCTTGTCCAAATAATCCAGCTTGTAACTGTCCAATCGTGGCAAACTCCTCTTACTCCATGGCAACAAGTCATTGTGAACAATTCCAGGCCTAGTAATATACATGAATTTCATGCCAGCGAATGCGGAACTCTCCCATTCCTTCACTATGAGTATAGGAGTGTGATTGAGCAACCTGCTATCATTAGGCCAAGGAACATCATTCCTAGTGTATCTCTGATACAGGTAGAATTCATCCCAACCCATTCCATTGTGTGAGCCAATTACGTCTGGACTTCTGTCGCGAATGAAGTCGGAGAATGCCTTCAGTGCGTGCTCTTCCTCTTCATAAAAGTGTATCGTTACTCCTCGTGGTGTATTTGGCTTCTTCACACTACAAAATGCATGCATCTCTTGACTGCCATCTCTATTCCGGAGTAGAACTCCAACACAAAAGGCAGCATCACTAGGATTGCTGTGTTTTGGCATGGCAGTGCTACGCTCAGCAAAAGCCTCAGCGTCAATGATCATCTCCTTGAGCTTGGGTGTCCAGCCTGCACAAACACTCTCGGGAGTGACCCTGACGTCTTGTGGGAGGACGACGAACTCCTTCTCTAATCTAGACACTCTTGTACCTCTCACGGTAGTTCCCTCAAACTCAAACCACTCTGTGGTCTCCATTTCCCTCTCAATGAGCATAGAAATATCTGGTGTTACTTTTTGATTCCTAACCTGGAATCTAATCTTGTCTTGACCATGCCAAAGTAGAGTACCATCTGGGTTGAGTACAACACCTTGTTTGTCCCTCTTCTCACCAATCATCCAGCACATGTCATCCAAACCCTTCCAGGAGTTGAATCGCATCCTAATTGCTTTTGCAGTTCTTAGATAAGCAGAGTACAATGGTCTGGTATCGGCAATGTACTCAAAAGACACTGGCATGATTGCATAGTTACCCTTGTTCTCTCTCATCATCTGGCAAAGCCTATCAAACACCTTCCTTGCACCAGTCTCGTCCCAAACATACCTATTATCCAGCTCTACAAGTAGTGGCATCTCATACAAGAAGCGCACCATTGCAGGCTCTGAATCTGGCATCAATCCCCATGCTCTAATCTCAAATGTACCACGATCTCCCTTGCTATTCGTACATTCCCATCTGTGTGGTTTGACATACACTGTATTCTTCTTACCTGTGCTTATACTACCCGCACTATTTGTTGTGTTAGCAGCACTAGTAGCAGTGCTTGTAGCAGGAATAGCAGGCTTAGTAGTGATTGCCTGTGTAGTAGTCTTGACAACTGTCTTAGTAACAGTCTGTGTAGTTGTTACTACCCCAGAAATGGTGTACTGCGGTGGACTAGTACATTTTTTGTCAATAGGTTCAATCAATACTCCTTTGGTGGTCTTCATAAGGAGTATGATTTAGGTTGGTAACTTATGTAGGTGTTGGACTAGGGGCACATCACTTTGCCCTATTAAGACACTTAAGCAAGCAATGCACATTGTTGTCTCGGAACCCCCAAATCTAACACTCCGAAGCACCCTCTTCAAAATGAACGACCGTCGGAAGGAGAGTATTGAGATCTTGCTACAACCACTTATGCCACTCACATCGGACATGCAACAAGTACTTAATTGGAAGCCTAGGCCAACACTCAAAAAGAAGTTACAAGGACTCTCTTTGGATGTTTCTCCTGTATTACCCACAGACAAGAAGCCATCCAAGCAAAAGACAAGCGCTTAGTATTCTATGTTGCTACTAATAATAGTAGCAACCTTATTCTATCTATTTAACGACTATTAGAAGCAGTTATTAGAAGATTAGAGAGGTGGAGGAGGCTGCACATAAATCGATACTTCCTCAACAACAGTGCCAATATGTTGGCATGGTAGTGGCTTTCTTCTTACATTTACGAAGCCTTCTACATCTACAGTATCAGAATTCTTTTCTCTGTATACTTCTCGAGTTCCTCTACTTGTTGTTTGTAACATTGTCTTGAAATCAATGCGATAATCAGGACAAATACCATCGCTAGTACCGCTTATTAGTGCATTCAAATAGCAAGCTTCTATTCTTCTACTTTCCTCCACAGTAAATCGCTTCTTTGCTGCATAGGGAGGCCCACATTCTCCACAGGTCATTGTGAAACACATTGGCTGTGTTGCCTTGATAGCATACGACCAAACAAACTCTTCATCCACTGGAATAACATGCCAAGAGGATTGTGGTGTGTTTCTTCTTGGACTTCTCCTTGTTGGGCTTCGTCTTGGAGAGATTCTTGGGTCTCTCTTGGTCTCTGCCATGTTTATCTGCTTGTTATTACAGCGTATTTGAGACAGATTGTTAATGAGACTGGATACTAATTAAGACTGGATACTCGTTAGTATCCAATCGCTTCTAAACTAGTAATATACCACTAGACAAGATGATGAACAAGAAACTGCATTTGGGGTAGAAGGAGTGCCTTTTGTTCCTCTGCTGGAATAGTCCTCTTGTATACAATCTTGACTGTAGGACCATACAATCCGTCCAGAATTGGTAGAGTGCCTGCGGTGAATGCATCTGGCAATACTGGAAGTGTACCAAATACACTCTTTGATTCTGGTACCCACTTCATAGAGTAGAGAATATTGTAGACCAATTCACTACATAGGTACTCGTCTGTTTCCTCGTTTCTCGCCTGCTTACTAGCGGATAATAGCCTAGCAATTACCTTCTTCACTGCAGGATACTTGGTATCATTGTATTCGAGGAGAACATCCTTGAATTGCTCTTCTTGTTGAGGAGTAAGAGGTTTGGAGAGCTGCCTTATACCAACCTCTTTCAAACCAGGTTGTTTGAGCATTGTTGAGAGAGGCATAACTGTGGGCTTACCAGTCTCCAGCGAAATCTCATAGACACAAGTCTCTGGCTGTTTGTTGTCTCCTTCTAGGACAACACAGATAGCTACATGTCCCCATCTTTGGCCACTAATCTCTGCGAAGGTTCCAAAGATACTGACCCATTGGGTTAGCAAGATATCTCCTGTCTTCAGAATTACCTTGGACATGTTCGGGATAGTTTATTCTTGTGATGTTAGTAGTGTCACAGCATGTTAGCGGAGTTGTGGACATATATTTGTATTACGTACATTACATTCCCATCTCTGCATATTCTCGTAACTTTAGCAATCTCTCCTCACGAAACTCGTCAATAACAACATGTTCTCCCTTCTTCACTCTCTCCAAGAATGTGTCAAACACTTCTTGCATCTTCTCTGCTTTGAATGTGGTGTGTCTAATACACAACAATGACTTCTTGTTCTCAACACACCACAGATACTTGGTTTCATCATCTTTTAGCCTCCTAATAAATCTTGGCTCACCTCCAAATATCTTGATCGACATTTCATGTTGAATTCCATTCATTTCTACAATACTATGGTAACTAAGTAGGTAGAAGTCGTAACGAAGCAATCCGTTCCGTGTACCTCTAAGTGTATCAAATTTCTGTTGTGGTTCGAATCCGATACCTAATTTGGTGAGATATTCATTCATTGCTCTCTCTGCCTTCGATTCTCTGCATTTTGGGCACCAGCGACCTTGCTGTACATTGCCATATGTCGCCATAAACTTGTGCAGTTTTCTACACGTAAAAGGCATTTTAGTATGAGCGTTCACATATATTTTTGCGCAGCACCATCCTTTAAGTTTATGAGCTAATTTTCTTGCATCAGAAAGCGTTTTGGTAATGTTTGCACAATTTGGACAGCGAGTTTGATCGTAAATAATATCGCATAAGAATGCACTCCATTCGCTCTTGCATTGACTACATTCCAACATAGCCCTACATTTTGTACCTCCTTTTGTTCTAACAGATATTAGTTCCTTGCATACACAATGAGGAATACCTTCTGTTACAGCTGCATCAATGATTTGTTGGATACGTTCTATGCTTAATTTAGCAGGTTTACATACACTACATCCATTACCTTTATCCACAATATCAGTATAACTGGCAACCCAATTATCTCCTTTGTTACATGTCAACACAAAGCACGATTTGTTGTTAATATACACACCAGCATTCACTTTAGCCTCTCCACCCTTTGCTTCAACCACAGCCACTAATTTACTATATTGTGCTTGCTGTTTCTTGCTCATCACTCCTTCTAACACCACTTTCTCAAATCTTGGTAGTGACTCCATTCTTCAAATGTTTGTTCGTACCACCTGCCTTTATGATAGAAACTTTCTACCTTAGATTAACATCAATATTGTAGCTGATCTGAGATAGGAATTTCCTCACTATAAACAACCATGGCAGAAGATAGTTCTTCAGCTCTTAGAGAGCAAAGAAGAGAAGCTTCTAGGCGTAGGTATGCTAAGAATGCCGATATTCTCAATTACAAGAGAGTTATCAAATACTATAGGAAGAAGAAAGAGAATGGTGAAGAGTGGATACCGAAACAACATTCCAAAATCTACCAGTATTGTCTACAACGCGGTGTAGATGCCAAAGATGTGGTAGAGGGAACAATACCATTACCACAGTAGATACAGGTTTGTGTACATAACTGCTGCACGAAGAATAGAACTATATACTATCAGCTCAGAGTATTCTAGTCTACTAATCCATCATTTCTCTTCCTACTATTCCTCTACATCAGTAAAGCGTTCCTTATTATGGAAGCACCTCCACCTCCTGACATGAACTACAATGAGTTCCGATCTTGGCACTCTCACCATCATGGACGCGCTACCTCTACTGCACTCTCTAGGGCATGGAGACAATACAAGATACCTCAATCCAGTGCAACTAAGTCACCAATCAGAGTTAGATCTCCCGCAAAGACTATATCTCCTCCTAGTACCAGAATATCAGCACCTAAGATTGTATCACCTACTAGAAGATCACCTAAGAAATCACCTAAGCCATCACCCAAGCCATCACCTAAGATAGTGTCTCCTAAGAGATCACCAACAAAGCAGAAGTCGATACAAGATATCAGAACTCTGCCATTCCTACCTTTATCAGCATACGGCTCTGCCATATCTGCCCTAGGTACAGGTGCCTATGGAGCTGTATCCCTTCACAAGGCTCCAGAAGCTCTTATGCTTAGTATATCTCCAGAACAAGCTACTAGAATACGTCTTGGAGGTGGCAATGTAGCAGTCAAGATCTCCAAGCAGCTAACAGGAGCAATAGAGAGAACTTTACTACGCGAAATCTCTGCTCTGTCTAGCCTCTCTCATCCCAATGTTGTTGAACTCTTGGATATCATAATAGAATCAGGTGTCTTTGGTATTGTAGAACCAGCCTCTGAAGGAGGGTCTCTTGAATCATTCCTAGCAGACAAGACCAAGAGGAAGCTTCTGTCTGTGAATGGACACTTCTTAGCCAGAATTTTTAGTTATCAACTCATAAGAGGAGTAACATACCTTCTATCTAAGGATGTATGGCATCGTGACTTGAAACCTGGTAATCTCCTACTTTACAAGGAGACATTGGATGGAGATAGAAGATCCAAACTCATCTCCAAGGGATGGGCGGATACGGAGTTAGTCGGTAGACTGGCTATAGCAGACTTTGGACTATCCAGAGTAGGAATGTGTTCTGCAGTTGGTGATCCATATAGTCTACTTCTAGGTACAATTCGATACATGGCTCCAGAAGTGATGCTAGGAGGCAAGTATACACCAAAATCAGAGACATGGACTATTGGAGTAATCATTGCTGAGTTATTCCTATCTTCTGGATACATCTTCAAGGCTATAACATTGAAGGGAGGCAAGACTTATGAGTTCTTCCCTTCACTCTCGGCTGTACTTGGTGAACCTATTCCTACTCTTATACCTACAACTACTGTCTCAATGCCTAGCACAACTCCTATATTAAGTACTAGCTGGAATGGTGTAGAGAAGTTCAGATACTTCAAGGAGATTCCACTACGTCCAGAGACGCTCAAAGACGAGACTGAAGACTGGATTAATAGGACTGGTAGGTTCAATAGTATACCTCCAGACATACATGCACTACTAAGACGTGCACTTCACTACGATCCAGAGCAGAGACCAGCTCTTAGTGAGCTTCTATCCGATCTTGCATGGAAGGAGATAAGAGAGTATATTGAAACTACTATTCCTGCCTCTAGCGATACTCTTAGTTGTAGAGTGAACACCCTAGCTGGTGAGCCACCACCTCCAATGCAATATCCAGAGAGTGTATCAGCAAGAGTACCTACTTCTACTCTAATTCTCACCATTGCGGCTGGTGAGGGAGTCCGTCTCAATCTTAGGAGTATCGCTCTAGCATGTCATCTACTAATCTACTATCCACAATTGGGTGGAACCAAGTCCAGCATCGCTGCTGCACTCCATCTAGCCGGAGTAATTCATGATAGATCTCGTAGAGATCTTCTCAGTGACCTACGCCTCATACTTGACTTCCCCAATGAGACATTGACTACCACTACAGAGGTTGGATTTGTTAAGCTTAGTAACGCACATGTATCACCATCTACAGTATTTGACCTCTTCCGTGCTTTCTCTAGGAGAAAAGTCTACTCCATTGCTACTAGGAAGGCAGGAGAAGCACTCTCATTCTTGTCTCTACTCACACCTACCGTTCGCAAGTACAGAGTAAGAGATGTTGCACTCTCTGTCTTGGCTATAGCGTGTAAGAGTATGTCACAGGTCTACCAAGAGGATGTCCCTATCTCATTACTACCAATACAAGAACTACACTTTGATCTCCACTCTCTAATATCCACTCCATTACCAGGTATAGACAAGATCCTGACTCTTCTCAAGAATGTGGTGAAGGTAGATGTGCCTAGTATTATTGTATGACACCATATAATTAAACGAGAGGTATTCAAATACCTCTCGACATTCTAACATATCAACATCCGCACTTAAAAGTCCTCTTACGTGTTCTGGGTAATGGAACCATCACCTGGATTAGACTACAACAGCTTTCGCAGTTGGCGCAAGGCCAATGGAGTGACAAGTACTAGGGAGGAGCTATCAACTGCATGGGCTGCTTATAGCGAACCTACGAAGAGCATCTCTTCTAGAAGTAGTCCTAAGCGTAGTCCACTACCAGAGATATCAAATCGTATCAGAGCGTTAGGTACTCCAGTGCATCAAGCAACGCTTAGACTACAAGAGAAGCCTCCACAAACTGGTAGATCGTATTTAACACGGAGTAGATCACGAACATCTCCAAGGCGTAAGAGGAATGAATGGGATGAAGACACTCCAAAACAACACATTGATGTGTGTCTCAAGCCAATCAGTGCTCTGATGATGAAGCGCGCCTTGGATGCTGGAATTGTATGGTTACCAATTGGCATATCACAAGGTTGGAATGCTTTCATCTTCACTGATGATGGTCAGTGGGAGATTACCGTGAAAAGTACGTATGAGACAAAGAAACAGTGGGAGGAGTTCAAGATGGTGCTCAAGACAGAACAGATTACCATTCAACAGTTCCTTCGTTCTGTCCAGAGAATCGACTATCTCGCTCTTCAGGGAATCGACTATCTCACTCAGAAGCGCATCTTGCAGCACAAGGCTGATTGTAATGCCCGCTTAGGCAACTATGCGACGAAGCAAACGACAACTATGCTACTGAAGGAGTGTAATAAGACTCTAAGTCAATGCCTAGTCTCTAGTAGAACAGATATTGGCTTCCGCGAGGATGCTCAGGAGAAACACGAGCGCGTGTTAGACCTTGTGATACATGGCAGAACAGAAAAGCTCAGAGGGGAGTATACTATTAGGTTGGCTAGTTCTCGTAGAGATGTAGAACTACAACATAGTGTACTACTGCATCTCATAGAGTTTGTTGCATGGGCCACCGCTGACTATGCCTATGTTCAGCAAGTCACCAAGCTCTTGGCCAATATTGAGCTACTTAGCATTACTGAAGTGGTTAGGATGATGGAAGATGTACTCGTGAGTAGTGTTGTGAGGCTACATGAGTTGTATTCAGTGTTGATGACTCGCTAGAGTCCCGTGGTCCTCCAGTCTATGATAGAGGAGTTAGCATCCCAGCTACACTACAGACAATGTACAACATGTTACTATGCACATATGTACCTAAAGCTAGTATGGCTTCAAAACGTAACCTCTATTGGGATAAGTTCTCATATCTTGTTGAACTCCATCGTAATGGAGTCCTCGATATATACGATCAATACGGTACTTCTGTCTCTGTGACGCCTACAGACTTTGTTGCTGATGATGAGGAACTTAGAGATGAGATTGAAGGCAGGGATTTGGATGAACAATCTGTAGAAGAGACCCTATTGGGTAGGCTTTTCGGTAACAAACCTCCTGTGTCAATTGTAACTCTCACAAGAGGCAATTACGCTTATGTGGTGGCGCTTCAAACAGATGGCTCTCTTAACATCTTCAATGATGATGATGAAACTGTCTATATAGTTGATGTTAATGAGTTTAGTGGTGAGACAGAAGAGTCTTATGAAGAAGAAGAAGATGAAGAGGATGAACAGTCTGAGGAGTCTGAATAATAACAACCACCTCTACTATCAACCCACCATTCACACTACAGAGCATCTGTAGTGTTATCTGACTTTGCTACCATCACTGCGTACAGCGTCAACAACTATGGCAGCATCTACTCCGTGTCCACGTTGTCACAGACCAATAGATAGAGACACCATGCATCTCGTACTACACGGTGCTATGAAGCCAGGCATTGTAGCCAATTACTGTCCATGTCCTTCTGGTCTTCAGTTACGTCGCCATCATCAGGCTTGCCATTTCTGCGCCTCTCCCTCTCACTTCATCGTTACAGGATCACGTATCATTCTAGTCTACTGCCAAAGGTGTATAAGCACTCGCGATGCGTTTATTAAGACCATCGGTGGTCTCTCAGGGATCAACTACACAGTCTACTGTCATGGGCTTCGCAGTGAAATAATGGTAGTATGTCCAGATTCATCAAATGTGTTGCCACGCTGTGCCTCTTGCATCAAGCCTCATCCTGGCAGAGGTGCTAAGGCTATATACGTCAGCATGAGTGCTGATTATCTAGGTACTCCAAACTCCTCTAGGACGACGGCAGTTATTCCTATTTGTGCAACATGTCCGTGGACTTATGCCGAACCTCTCCGCAGGTGTGTTGGTTGTGCTCTCCAGTGTAAGTATCAGGACTACATCACAGCTCAGAGTGACGGAGAGGTCAGAATCTACAGCTGTGCGAGCACAGCATGTGCCAAGATAGCGCGTCACCTAATTAAGAGGCTAGTCAAGGCTGAGAAGATTAGTCCTACACCATCCTTCGCATGCGCATCATGTTTGAATGCTACAGCAGGTAATATGCTATGTGGTGCATGCAAGGCTGTCTATTACTGCTCAACAGCCTGTCAGAGGACGCACTGGGATATTCACAAAACCACGTGCAACCAACCCACAATCCCACTCATTTGTGACGACTCTAATACGTCGTCTCTTGGGATAGCTCGATTGCTATTCCTGGTGATGCTGACACTAGCATGGATAATAGGTTAGCAATTGTTAATTATCTATGCTACCTATCTATCTATGACACCTATTTTGCTATCTGACTCTTCTATCCTAATCTGTTATAATCGTACAACCCTCCTAACACAACTACTATCCACTAAGAATGGAAGCACTCTACTCCACCCAGAAAGAACCAGGACAGACTCTGCAACAGTTTGAGGCAGACGTCAAGGCAAATCCAGCTAAATGGATTGCAATTCTTCGCAAGAGGCAAGCACTACAAGACTCCACCTTCTCTGATGTTCGTGCCAGTCTTGGTACCATTGGCAAGGCCATTCGCAAGGCAGACTCTACTCTTACTTCTCTGCTAGGCAAGCAGCACTCCTTAGAATACAAAGCGGCACTCCAAATCCTACTTGATGGGTTGAAGTGTCAACAAACGTCTTTCTCTCCACTAAAGGAGATGGTACTGCCCAATGTTGACTATGATACGCACATTAGCATGTTGTGTGCTATTCGGCGACAGAATCTTGGTGTTGTACGTGATCCTTGTGTTGTAGGGCTAACAACGATTGTTACCACACCTGGCATTGTGCCAAACAGAGGCCTCTTTCCTGGCTCATTTGTACCTATGCCGCCACCACATGGCATCTCTCTGGCACAGTACAAGAACGACCTCCTCACTCTCTACCCAACTTACCTACTACATCTGGGCAAAGAGAAGAATAAGATCATTTCCCTGGAGAAGTTCACAGTACATTTGGAAGAGACACTCTCACAACTACAGGATGGAGACATCTATGTTGAGTTTGTATCCTTCGACAAGTGTTTCTTTGTACATCTGCGCGATGGAGAGTTGTATTTGGCACCTGT
>Ga0214473_10003862_pt1 | contig 18084 bp, 16 predicted proteins | sample RVTome_7_FD_203509 | JGI IMG/M metagenome (GOLD analysis project Ga0214473, IMG submission 203509) | Soil microbial communities from uranium-contaminated site in the Upper Colorado River Basin, Wyoming, United States - RVT98D197 | ecosystem: Environmental > Terrestrial > Soil > Contaminated >... | reverse complement strand
TCTACAAACACTGACCAGCGAGTGACAAGTAAATGCCACCAACGGCAGTTGGTGGATGCTTCAGATCCTTTCTACAAACACTGACCAGCGAGTGACAAGTAAATGCCACCAACGGCAGTTGGTGGATGCTTCAGATCCTTTCTACAAACACTGACCAGCGAGTGACAAGTAAATGCCACCAACGGCAGTTGGTGGATGCTTCAGATCCTTTCTACAAACACTGACCAGCGAGTGACAAGTAAATGCCACCAACGGCAGTTGGTGGATTGTTCAGCCAAACATACGATAAGACCACAGTTCACACGTCGAAAAGACCGGTGATCATTTTTGCCGTGGACGCCTTTCGGGGAATGTTCCCGATGAGGGGCACTCTCGAAAACAATCACTGACTCATCATCGTCTGATTTCCAGTGGCAGGGGCTGAGCTGCCATACTTTAGCTGAAGCGTCTTCGCCTTGCCAACCCGGTACAAAGTAACAACGAACATATTGTCGTATTCCGTCTCAGGTATGACTGGATAATTTCCACCGCCCAGGGCCGCGATGATTGCGGGTACGGTGGAATTATGGCCCACAACCAGTATTGATCCTTGGGCACGGCTGGCTTTGATCTGCCTGGCGACTTCTTGGGGATTGCTGGATTCAACTTGCGTAGTCTTCAGACGCAGGCGATCGGCAAGTGGCTGGGCCGTTTGCTGCGTTCTCTGATACTGAGTCACGTAGATTGCAGAGATGCCGGAGTTGGCCAGTATTCGCATCAACTCCAGCGACCGTTCTTCTCCAGCAGAACTCAGCGCTGGGTTCGAATTATCCGGCTCTATCTTCTTCTCCGCGTGACGGACGAGAATGACGGTGGTGATGGGCGAGTAGAAATAGAGATAACCGAGACCCAGGAGAGCAGTACACAGTATTAGGACTGCGAGCTTCAAAACGCCCGGCATGTTCCAGGGTCGCATTTGTGCCATAAGAAAACTCCTCAGTTAAGAACGCGCCCGTGGGAGACTAAGGCAGCGACCTCGAGCCGGATTATAGCGTACGATTTTGACCAGTCGAGCCGCGGATTCATCGTGCCGCCGAAAGATGGTAGTCTATTGTCTAAGCCATATCTCAAGAGAGTAAGTGTTTGGCAGGGGTACTGCCACTCAATGGCTTTGGTCGCAAGTAAGAGGTGAGTAAAACGGTGAGCCAACCAGCAAGAACAGATCTTTCGGAGGTTATTGCCGAGAATTTTGGTCCGAACGCTACTTATGTTGAAGCACTGCTTAATCGGTTTCGCTCGAATCCGGAGATGGTGGATGAATCGTGGCGGGCCTATTTTTCAGAGCTTCTGGGTGATGGAACTCAACCACAAGAGGCCGAACCGTCGGAGAATGGACAACGAGTAACTGTTTCCAAACCGGTCGCGGAGCCCACGTCTGCTGCGGCCAAGCCTGCGCCGAGTCCTGCTCCTGAACCATCGCCGTCGCTCACCATCGAGCCGGACGCAAACATCCGGCCAATACGTGGAGCAGCCCTCAAGATTGTCGAGAACATGGAGGCCAGTCTCGCAGTACCGACTGCAACCTCTCAACGGCGCATTCCTGTAAAACTACTCGACGAGAACCGGCGCATCATAAATAAGTATCTGGCAGAGAATGACCGCGGTAAGGCGTCCTTTACACACCTCATCGCCTGGGCTCTAGTGCGGGGTTTGGATCAGTTTCCACAACTCAACGATGGCTACGCGGTTATCGATGGTGTCCCCTCGCGTATCACTCGAGCGGAAGTGAATCTCGGGATTGCTGTAGACCTTATTAAGAAGGACGGCACGCGAACGCTCCTTGTTCCTAACATCAGGAGCGCGAACAAGCTTCGATTCTCCGAATTTCTGAGCGCCTACGACGACATCGTTACCAGGGCACGGGAGGGAAAGCTCCAGGTCGCAGATTTTCAGGGAACCACCATCTCACTTACTAATCCAGGAACACTCGGTACCGTGGCTTCTACCCCGCGTCTATTGCCCGGTCAGTCAGCAATACTTGCTACCGGGGCAATCGACTACCCTGCGGAATACCAGGCAATGGCTCCGGAAGCCATATCACAACTCGGTATTAGCCGCAGCATCACAATTAGCAACACCTACGACCATCGCATAATTCAAGGCGCGGAGTCAGGAGCGTTTCTCGCGCGCGTGCACGAGTTCATTATTGGCAAGGAAAAGTTCTACGACAGCATTTTCGAGGACCTCGGTATTCCCTATGCGCCACTTCGCTGGAACCTCGATCGCAATCCGTTCTTTCTTCCAGGTGACCAGGTACACGAACAGACGATCAAAGAGTCGCGAGTGATTGAACTCATCAATGCCTATCGTGTGCGCGGCCATTTAATCGCCGATATCGACCCGCTTCACGCCATGCCGTTGTTGTATCACCCGGAACTGGATATTGAAACCTATGGACTAACTATCTGGGATCTTGACCGCGAGTTTATTACCGGCGGATTAGGCGGGCAGGAAAGCGCAACTTTGCGCGAGATACTTGAGATATTGCAACGCGCCTATTGCGGCAAGGTGGGAGTCGAGTATCGGCACATCCAGAGTAAGGAAGAGAAGCTCTGGATCCGTGAGCAGATCCGGAGGGAATTTGTTCATCCAACTCCATTGCCAGTCGAGATCAAGAAGCAACTGCTCTGGAAGCTGATTTCGGCCGAGCAGTTTGAGCGTTTTCTCCATACCAAATATCTGGGCCAAAAGCGGTTTTCACTCGAAGGCAGCGAAACAATCATCCCGCTGCTTGATCAGTTAATTGAGGGAGCGGCCGCGCGCGGAGTGGAAGACATTACGCTTGGAATGGCTCACCGGGGCCGGCTCAATGTGCTGGCAAACGTGATTGGCCAGTTTTGTGAGCGAATTTTCGCAGCGTTTGAGGGGTCGGTTCATCCGGAGTTTCCCGCTGATGAAGGAGATGTGAAATACCACCAGGGAGCTGTTGGTGAACGCCAAACCAAACAAGGTCATAAGGTTCGGCTTACACTTTCGTCTAATCCAAGTCACCTTGAGGCAGTCGATCCAGTAGTGGAAGGAATGGTGCGGGCGAAACAGGATCACATGCGCGATCGACGCGGCCTCACACGTGAAGAGACTATCGATCGAGCTCTGCCCGTGCTGCTGCATGGTGATGCCGCATTCGCCGGTCAGGGCGTCGTTATGGAGACTCTAAATCTTGCTGCGCTTAGCGGGTATCGAACGGGTGGCACAATTCACATAATCATCAATAACCAGATTGGCTTTACAACTTCGCCGCAAGCAGGACGGTCAACCATCTATTCCACTGATGTTGCTCGAATGACGCAGCTGCCAATATTCCATATCAACGGTGACGACCCCGAAGCTGCGTACAGGGCTCTACAGATCGCGCTTGATTACCGTCAAGAGTTTAACAAGGACGTCGTTCTGGATGTTGTCGGCTTCCGCCGGCTCGGCCACAACGAGACTGATGAGCCCAGCTACACGCAACCCTTGATGTACGCGCGAGTAAAGGCGCATCCGGGTGTCAGAGCGCTCTATTCAAAGCGTCTGTTCAAAGAAGGCGTGATCGATGAAACTGAGTTAAACCGACTTATAGAGGAACGCGTGCGTCGCTACGAAGACGCGTTATCACGGGCCAAGGAGATCGTGTCGCAGCAACAACCGCCTGCTCTTGCGGCTCCAATCTCTGAACTCGACGGCTCGGAGACTGTTGACACAGCGGCGACGGCAGAAGTCGTTCAAAAGATCGCTCAGAAGATTGCCGTTGTCCCGGAGGGATTTAACGTCAATCCCAAAATGGTGGGCCAGCTCGCCCGGCGCGCAAAAATGGGTGAAGGCGGCCTGCCAATCGATTGGGCCTTTGCCGAAGCGGTTGCCTTTGGCTCACTGGTATTGGAAGGCTTCCGGGTCCGGCTGAGCGGACAGGATTCAGGCCGCGGAACATTCAGCCAGCGACATGCGGTGCTATACGACACGCAAACGGGAAGATCGTGGATTCCTCTCTCCGAATTGCGCTCCGAAAAGCGGCCCGACGCGCGTTTTCAGGTTCTTGATAGCTCCCTATCCGAAGAAGGTGTACTGGGATTCGAGTACGGTTATTCGGTGATTGACAGCGATGCGTTAACAATCTGGGAAGCACAGTTTGGAGACTTCGGAAATGGCGCTCAGGTTATTATTGATCAATACATTGCCGCCTCTGAAGATAAGTGGAAACAGACCTCTCGCTTGACCATGCTGTTGCCGCATGGATACGAGGGGCAAGGTCCAGAACATTCGAGCGGGCGGTTAGAACGTTACCTTCAACTTTGTGCTGAAAACAATCTTCAAGTCGCAAATCCTTCTACACCCGCCCAATACTTTCACCTGTTGCGGAGACAGGTCAGAGCAGGAATGGAGCGCCCGTTAATAATTATGACTCCAAAAAGCCTGCTCCGACTGCCGTCAGCCACTTCAAATCTGTCTGAACTAACAAACGGCGGCTTTCGACCTCTAATTGATGACGTGGAAGTAAAGGAACCGTCAGCGATCACTCGCCTTGTACTCTGCAGCGGAAAACTTTTTTATGACCTGGTTGAAACGCGCCGCGCGTCGGAGGCGCGCCATGTCGCGATTGTGCGATTGGAACAGTTTTATCCTTTTCCGGCTAGATTATTAACCCAGCTGCTTGCCGCGTATCCAAACGCTCGGCAGCTCGTGTGGGCACAGGAAGAACCCAAGAACATGGGTGGTTGGACCTTTGTTGAGCCGCGCTTAGAAAACTTGCTCTCCAAATGCGAACGCCCGATCTATGTCGGGAGGTCGCCTTCAGCCAGCCCCGCAACAGGATCTTACGCAATCCATCAAAGGGAACAGCAGAAGCTCATCGAGGAAGCGCTGGCTATGGCTTAGCTAGACGCTAGATCAATAATCTATTCGGGGGTCGAACAGCTTGAGATTATCCTTATTGATCTTTGCCATCGCGATTGTGTGCTTGAGTTCAAAATTTGGCGGGAGTGTTGCGCCTTCCACATTTAATCAAGACCGATTAGGCCTTCCCGAAGAGAAACATCTCCATAACATTAGACAGCTAACGTTCGGTGGCGAGAATGCGGAAGCCTATTTCTCCGCTGACGGTAAGAAGCTGATCTTCCAATCGACTCGCGACGGACTTCAGTGTGATCAGATATTCACAATGAAAACGGACGGTTCGAACGTGAAGATGATCTCAACGGGCCGTGGCCGCACCACCTGTTCCTACTTCTTTCCTCACGGTGACCGGATACTCTACTCATCTACGCACCTTGATGGCAGCGGCTGTCCACCCCGACCCGATTATTCCAGAGGGTATGTATGGGCTATATATCCCAGTTTCGATATTTTCACCGCTCGGTCGGATGGTTCTGAGTTGAAACGGCTAACTAAGAGTGCCGGGTATGACGCAGAGGCTGTTATCTCGCGTGACGGACGGAAGATCGTTTTCACGTCGATGCGCGATGGAGATCTGGAGATCTATACCATGGATAGCAACGGCAAGAACGTCCGCCGCCTCACTAACGAACCGGGGTACGATGGAGGACCCTTCTGGTCCTATGATGGCCGGCGAATCGTCTATCGGGCTAACCATCCTCGAACCGACAAAGAGAAGATGGATTATCAGGACCTCCTGAAACAAAATCTAATCAGGCCTACCACGTTGGAAATCTGGGTGATGAATGCTGATGGATCAGGAAAAAAGCAGGTTACAAATAATGCTAAAGCTAACTTTGGGCCCTATTTCTTTCCTGATGGCAAAAGAGTGATCTTCGCTTCTAACATGGACGATCCGAAGGGCCGTAATTTTGACTTATATAAGATCAATGTCGATGGAGAAGGTTTGGAGCGCATCACCTTCAATGAAACCTTTGACGGCTTTCCCATGTTTTCCCCCAATGGCGATAAACTTGTATTTGCCTCCAATCGCAATGGAAAGGCGCGTGGCGACACAAACATTTTCATTGCGGATTGGCGGGAGTAGACAAGTAAAACTTTTCCTTTACTGCGCAGCTTGAAAATTAATCCTACGAGTGTCGACAAATGCGAACGAATCCATTGACGAATCCATTGACCCGTACTTATCAGCTTCTCCTTCTAAGCGGCACGCTTCTGCTTGCCGCAGCGGTAGGCCAACAATCCTCCAATCAGACAGAGCCCAGCCCCGATCGATTGCGACAATACGTTTCGTACCTGGCTTCCGATGCACTCGAGGGCCGGCGTACCGGTACGGCCGGGGCGGCAGACGCTGCCCACTACATAGCCGGAGAATTTTCGCGTCTGGGATTGCGACCCGGAAATAGTGGTGCCCGTGCTCCACGAAACCGGGGCGAGGCCCTGTCGCGCTTTCTACAACGCTTTCCTTACGTCGCTGGCGTTCAACTTGGCGTTGGAAATACGCTCTCATTACAAGTCGCAGGTCAGACCATTACAGGTCTAAAAATCGGGCAAGACTGGACGCCTTTGGGGCTTTCCACCAATGCGCGACTTGAGAACACGCCCGCCATCTTTGCAGGTTACGGTATCAGTGCTGCGGAACTGAGTCACAACGACTACCCTGCAGAGACAGCAGGTAAAATTGCCATTGCCTTATCGGGAACTCCTGATGGCGACAACCCACACGGCCAGTTCGCTCGCTATGAAAACGTCCGGTGGAAGGCTATTGCTGCTCGAACTGCAGGAGCCAGGGCGCTCGTAATCGTTGCTGCTGAGGAGGTGTTGAAGGAGGACCCCCTTGCCCGGTTACGCTATGACAACAGCGCCGGTGATGCAGGCTTGCCCGTAATCGTCATTTCAAGACCAGCAATCGATCACATCCTGAAGAGCAGCGGCTCATCTCTCTCAGACCTGGAAAACTCCTTGAAGATTCCGAACTCATCAGTCAATTTTCCCGCAATCTCTCTTACGCTGGTTACTGAAATAGTACGGCGAGAAGTGGCCGCAACAAACATAATCGGCGTTCTCGAAGGTTCAGATCCTGGCTTAAAGAAGGAAGTGATTGTGGTAGGTGCACACTACGATCACCTTGGTAGAGGTGGCGAAGGCAGCCTGGCGCCACGAGAAGGCGATGTACACCACGGCGCGGATGACAATGCTTCGGGGGTGGCCGGGATGATGGAGCTGGCCAGGGTGTTAGTCGCTGAACGACCTAAGCCCCGTCGCACAATTGTTTTCATTGCTTTCAGCGGAGAGGAAGAGGGATTGCTAGGCTCAAATTATTACGTGAGCAATCCAATCTTTCCGCTGAACTCCACGGTGGCAATGATTAACATGGATATGATCGGACGAATGAAGGGTGAGCGACTCATTATTGGTGGAGTCGGCACGGCGCCGGAATGGCGTACGTGGATCGAAAAAGCCAATTTGGTTCAACAATCTTTGTCCTCGGCATCAGACGGTAGCAGGCAACCCGCCTCTCCCAGCCATGGAACGGCGAATGGCAACGGGTCCAGCGCGCCTGGGCGGAAGAGTTTTCAATTGACTCTCAATGAAGATGGTTATGGGCCTAGTGACCATTCATCTTTTTACGCCAAACAGATCCCAGTACTCTTTTTCTGGACAGGCACGCACGAGGATTATCACAAGCCCTCCGACACAGCCGAAAAGATCAACTACTCGGATGAAGCACGTATTCTGACGCTTGTTAGCCGGATCTTGCGCGATGTTGACGGCAGTTTGAAGCGCCCGACTTATACGGTTGCCAAAAGTGAGTCTGCGGGGCGCTCACCCGGCTTTCGAGTTTACCTTGGCACCATTCCAAATTATGCGGATGCCAACAACGGTCTATTGCTGGATGGTATCCGTGACGATTCACCCGCCGAGCGAGCAGGTCTTAAAGGTGGTGACAGGATAGTTATGATTGCTGGTCGCGAAGTGCGGAACGTCTATGATTACACGTATGCTTTGGGGGAGATGAAGGCTGGACAAGAATACGAGGTCGAAGTCTTGCGAGATAGCGAGCGGCTGAAGTTTAAGATAACGCCGGCGGCACGAAGGTCATTCTAGGAGCCGTTTCTTTCGCAGTTCCAGAAACTTGTGGAGGTGGCAAGGCGAGCAATCCACGAATTCACACGAATTTACACCTGGGAAATTCGTGTGATTTGGCGGATATTTTATTAGAGTTTTTGATTCTAAAAACCGGCTACCAGCGCGGCTCGCGTTCATAGCCTCGGTCACGATCACTCCCGCCACGATAACCGCCGCGACCTCCGCCACGATCCGTTCTGGGTTTTGCTTCATTGACGGTCAAATTGCGACCGCCAAAATCTTTACCATTAAACTGTTCGATGGCAGCGGCTGCCTCTTCAGGAGTGGCCATCTCGACAAAGCCGAAGCCGCGTGACCGTCCGGTGTCTCGATCTTCAATTACAGACGCTGATTCAACTGTACCCGCTGCAGAGAAAGCCTCACGAAGTTCCTCACTGGTGGTGCGAAAAGAGAGGTTGCCTACGTATAGTTTTGTACCCATCTTTACTTTCGTATCCTTTATTTCGACGGAAGCGCGGGTAAATATGGATTCGCAGATCCAAGCGGGGAGTATACTCGGCCCTCTAAGCGAAACGCGACGCACCCGATGCTCTTAAATTTCGAGAGCGGCTTCTAAAGTTGACAATTACCTCACTCTCTCCTCAGCCGAACGTCGTCGCTTTACGGTCATGGGCAGGCGCAATCGCCGTTGATGCGCGAGAGTAGGGAGCCTGACGCCCGCAAGTATGCCTCAGGGTCCGATTTAAGTTCAAGCCAAACTTACTGGTGTTACCGTGCAAGGGGCGATCACGTCGCCCTGGTCCCGACTTGCGTGTCAAACCGAGTCACCTCCATTTGACGTTTGACATAAGTTTGACATTTCAAATGACAACTGACCAATGTCAAACATGTTTCCAGTTGATGCTTAAGCATAGCTGAGAGCAACGGAGTTATTGATATGGCGCAACATGCAAAGAGTTATATTCCTGCCGCCGGCTCAGACTGGTTACTTCCTCTCTACGATCCCATCGCGAAACTGATGGGGCTTGAGAGGGTCCGAAAAGTATTGCTTGATCAGGCGTCGCTTCTGCCTCGCAGCCGCGTTCTGGACATTGGATGCGGCACGGGGAGTTTCTGCATAATGCTCAAACGCCTTCATCCAGACGTGGAAATCGTCGGACTTGATCCAGATCCGAAGGCCCTCGCGAGAGCCCGAGTAAAGGCTAAGCCGGTTGACATCCAATTCGATCAAGGCTTTTCGCAAGCGCTTCCGTACAGTGACTCGAGCTTCGACTACATTTTCTCATCGATGATGTTTCACCATCTTGAGCTCCATCATAAGGAGAAGACACTAAGTGAGGTGCGGCGCGTTCTCAAACCGTCTGGACTCTTTGCTATGGTTGATTTCGCGGAACCGGAATCAATTGTTGGTAGATGTTTGACCTGGCTTTTTCATCCAGAAATCCTAAGGCACAACTCGAAGGATCGAATACTGACACTGATGAGGGAAGCAGAATTAAGGGACGCGAAAGCGGTTGCCAGCAGCAAGCTGAGTGTTGGACGCATCGTGTACTACCATGGCTACGCGAGAGGCGCCGACGAGCACGCGCAATCTGTGTAGTAACGAAGTCCATCGAAAGCTCTATCACAAATCGGTTGGAAGCCAACAGGTCAACTGCGGAACTTCCTCGCAACTGCTGGCGGCCACAAAGTCTATAGCTGTCATCAGCTGCGCATTGACAGCGAAGTGTAGTACCTCACCGCAACCAAGATCGTGAGTATAATGGTTACTCCTGCAGAAACCAGACAAAATTGGCAGAAATAGCCTATCACGAAAGCTTGCAGGTAGAGGAGTATCAGAGTTACGAGGAACATTAAGACGACCAGGATCGTCAACAGATCTCCCGCAAGCCGGTAACCAAAAATGGCCAGAATGGCCAAGCTGAAGCACGCGAAATAGGCGATTGCGCCGATGAACGCCAGGGGTATCCCGGCAACCGTCGCATAGGGACTGCTCAGCACTTCATCACATCCAGTCACAATTGTGCAGCGAACACTGCGACCGCTGATGTGTTCAACCGCCAGATAGAGGGCGTCAAACAACCCAATCAGCGAAAGCACTGCCGCCAGGCTGTAGACGATAATGCCACTTTTCTTGTTTGGGGAAATCCGTGTTTGCGGGAGATTCTGAACCAAGAGCTACTCAGCGGGTCAGTTAAAAGCGGTTCATTTGGCAGCCTTCGCCAACTCTGCATCAATTTCGCCACGCAGCTTATCGAGAGCAAGAGATTCGAAGCTGAGTTCGCGACCATTAAGAAAGACAGTGGGAGTGCCAGTCACACCCAAAGAATGACCGCGTTTGCCATCCAAAAATATACGACCCTCAACTATCTCGTTGCCTAGATCCCGTTTGAAACGCTCAACGTCCAGACCAATCTGGGTCGCATAGCCTTCAAATATGGGCCGCACGTCGAAGGCGCCATGCCAGAGTTTCTGGTTCTGGTAGAGCAGATCGTGCATCTCCCAGAATTTCCCTTGCAAACCGGCGGCTTCTGCACTACGTGCTGCTGCCAGCGCATGAGCGTGCGTTGGCACAAGGGGAAACTCACGGAAAATCATTCGCACCTGTTGCCCGTATTCGTGTTCGATCTGTTTCAGCTCGGGATGGAGCATTGCACAGGGAGGGCATTCAAAATCCCCAAACTCCTCGAGTGTTACCGGTGCTCCAGCTTCACCGATTGAGTGTGGTGGTTCGGCTCCAGGCTCTATGACTGCGGCGGCTCCAGATTTGCCGGCGGGCATTTCGCTGGCGGAGTTATTGAGGATTGATGGCGAGTTGCTGATCGCATTTTGCTTCAAGTACCAAGCTGCGCCGACAGCTATGCCTAGCGCCAGGAGAATGATTACAAACGGAAGAGCGCGTTTCATATTTTAGGAGCTGTCGAGCGTGCTCATCGCTACTCAACAGTGAACTGGACTGTTTGCTCGAGATTGCCGTCTAAAGAAACATCGACCTTGTATTTGCCTGGAGGCCAATCGTTGGGCAAAGTAATCTGGCCGTGCACCACTTCTTCACCGGGTTTTATCGTGTAATCCGTTTCTTCCAACTTTTCATCCTTTGCGCCCTGTGATTCAACTATCCACCAGGTAAATCGAATCGGAGTACCAGCTTTTGGAGCTTTCAATTCTGCGACGCAGTGTATTGTTCTGTCTTGGGGCCCAAAACGATCTGTTTGTACGCCGGGATTACCTTTTCCGTCGTCTTTCGCCATGCGCAACTCGCTCACAGCGGCTCTGACGTTGGAGGCAACGGCACCGGCATTGCTCGCCTGCTTCGTGGTCTTTCCGCCACACCCAACCAACGCTCCGAGAATCAATAACTGGGCTATTGTTGTCGAGATACGCATTGTTCCGGTTGCTAGTATCGGCATTTGATGACCCTAAACGGCTAGGGTGAGCGTCGCAGCCAGTGAGCGAAAGATGTCTCGACCATCACTCGAGCCCAGCAAATCTTCGCAGGCCCGCTCGGGATGAGGCATAAGTCCAAGCACATTACGTTCAGCGTTACAAATTCCGGCTATGTTGTCGCGTGAGCCATTAGGATTTGCTTCGGCACTAACGTTACCTTGTTTGTCACAGTAACGAAAAACAATCCGATTCTCGCGGCGAAGCTCTTCTAAAGTCGCGTCATCGCAAACGTAGTTGCCCTCAGCATGCGCTATAGGCAAGCGCAAAACCGCTCGCGGCTGCAGTTCGCTGGTAAATGGCGTGTCGGCGTTTTCCACTCGAACAAAAATGTGATCGCATATGAAGTGAAGATCGCGATTGCGAATCAATGCTCCGGGTAACAAGCCCGCTTCACACAAGATCTGAAAACCGTTGCATATGCCCAACACAAGCCCGCCCTCACGGGCATACTGCTTAAGTGAATTCATCACCGGTGAAAACCGTGCCAACGCGCCGGCCCGAAGATAATCTCCGTAAGAAAAGCCGCCCGGAATGATAATCGCATCATATGAGTTAAGGTCGGTATCGCGGTGCCAGATGAAATCTACAGGCTGACCAACGTGTTTTGAGATCACGTGATACGCATCGTGATCGCAATTTGACCCCGGGAAAACTATGACTCCGAATTTCACGCTTCAATCTCCACTCGATAGTCTTCAATTATGGGGTTGGTAAGTACCTCTCGCGCCAGCCGCGCAACGGAATCACGGGCCTGCTCTTCTCCTAACGTACCATCAAGCGCGATCTCAAAGTATTTTCCCTGCCGCACGTCGGAGATGCCACGATAACCGAGCAGCTCAACTGAATGGTGAATAGCTTTTCCCTGCGGGTCGAGCACTCCTGGTTTGAGGTTTACGTAAACTTTTGCTTTCATCAGTTTTTGCCACTCCCGGCAAGTATACTAGACAAAATATTGCGTGATGTGTAGCGGCTGGCTTAATATCTTCGCCTAATGGCGCCAACTAACGCTAGCTGGTCCAGAGTGTTGTTGCATCCGCTGCCCTGCTGTTCCGAAATTTACCGTCACGTTCAAAGGAGAAATCACTAATGCAGAACCCGCCGCCTGGCCAGCCAAGCTATGGCGCCCCTCCTCCGCAGAAGTCCGGACTCGGGCTTGAACCGAACATTGCTGCCGCCCTGTCCTATATCTGGATTGTGGGGCTTATCTTCTTCTTTATTGAGAAGGAGAACCGCTTCATTCGGTTTCACGCATTGCAGTCGATCCTGTTTGGTATCGCCAACACAGTGATAATATTCGTGCTCATCGTCATTAGCATCATTTTCACTGTGATTGGCGCAGCCATCGCATCGACCGCGGGTGACGCTGCCAGCTCGCTGTTCGGGTTGATTATCTCGCTGGTTTGGCTGGTTGTTTGGTTGGTGCCGCTCGCTTTTCTTGTCGGCATCATACTGACGGCTGTGAAGGCCTATCAGGGGAAAACTGTCAAGTTGCCGATAATTGGAAACATGGCCGAGAAGATGATAAATAAGTAAAACCTCACGGGCCATTTGACAATTGACATTTGACGTTTGTCATTTGTGATTACTGGAAAGTATTTCTTGCTCGTATTGGCCGCCCTTTCGGGAGAGCCAACCGCAATTGAGCAGGTTTAATCTCGGTGAGCCAATGACAAATGTCAAACGTCAGATGTCAAATGGCCCTGTCCTGCTCTGCAAACACTCTTTTAAAGATTACTTCCGTGTTGCGGAGATAGTAATCAACTGAGAATAGCTGCTCGAGCTCCTGGCTTGAGAGCTGAGCTCGAATATCCGGGTCATTTCGCACGAGCGTGGCGAAATCCTTACCTTCGTCCCAAACCCTCATTGCGTTCCGCTGTGTCCACTCATATGCTGACTCACGGCTCACGCCTTTTTGAGTCAACGCCAGTAGTAACTGTCCACTGAATATCAGGCCCTTTGTTGCTTCCAGGTTTTCCAGCATGCGCGTGGGGTAAACAACCAGACCATCGATCAATGAGGTGGATTTCTGCAACATGTAATCGAGCGCGATACTGGAATCAGGCAACACCACACGTTCAGCTGAGGAATGGGAAATGTCCCTTTCATGCCACAGTGCCACATTGTCAAGCCCTACCAGACTGTTGGCTTTCACTACTCGAGCTAATCCACAGATGCGTTCCGAAAGTATCGGATTGCGCTTATGAGGCATCGCGCTTGAACCCTTCTGGCCCGGTTTAAAGCGCTCCTCGGCCTCACGTACTTCAGTGCGCTGCCAGTGGCGCACATTTAAGGCAAACTTCTCCAGCGAAGCGGCGATGATCGCCAATGTTGACAGGTATTCGGCATAGCGATCGCGCTGCACGATCTGCGTCGAGACTGGATCCGGCTTTAGTCCGAGTTTGGCGCAGACTGCTTCCTCGACAGATGGATCCAGATGGGCAAATGCGCCCACCGCTCCACTAATCTTTCCTACGGCAACAGACTCTCGGGCCCGCTCGAGACGTTTGCGATTTCGACGCATCTCGGCATACCAGAGCGCAAAGGTTAGCCCGAAGGAGGTTGGCTCAGCGTGAATACCATGAGTGCGACCTATTTGCGGTGTCTTAATAAACTCAAGAGCTCGCCGTTTTAGAACCTGCATGAACGCATCTGTCTTTGCAAGCAGCAGGTCGCAGGCATCCCGTAGGAGGAGAGCGTTTGCCGTGTCAACGACGTCGGAGGAAGTCAGACCATAATGAACAAACCGTGACGCTTCACCAATTGACTCCGCCAGGTTGGTCGTAAAAGCTATTACGTCGTGGTCGGTAGTTTTCTCAATCTCATGGATCCGCTCGACCGAAAACTTTGCCCGTTTCCTAATCTCCTCAACCGCACCCCGCGGTATTGTTCCCATCTGAGCATGAACTTCGCACACCGCGATCTCAACATCGAGCCATTTTTGAAACTTCGTCTGCTCGGACCACAGCGCACCCATTTCAGGCAATGTGTAACGAGAAATCATGATCTATCCACGGATTACACCGGCCCTTAGAACACTCTGTCAGCTAATTCTCCGGTCAACTATTCTAATGTACTCCAGCGCTTGAGCAGAGCCGGCCTCGACTGACATCCACTTAATTCCACAATCCGCAATTCGCAATTCGCAATTCGCAATTAGCCCTGGACTATTCCAGAGCCGTTGACGTGACTCGATACTTGGCTAGTAGCCACTGATGGTTGCGTTCGATGAGCGTAAAAGTCTCCATCCCTTCCCCATGCTGAAATTTGGTTTCGAAAGTGACGATGAAAGCACGCCCTTTTAATGGCCCGCCGGAGTTTTGTTGATCAATAGCTGAATGCACCGTTCGGTTTTCGACGTTGCCAAGCTTCGTTCTAATGGTCTTGAGAACAGCCGTTGACTCCTCAAGAGTTGAATCTTGACGCCATAATTCGGATGCCTCGGCGTAAAGTTTTTCGTAACGTTCGGCTGAAATGTCATCACTGATAGACGCAATCGTTGCTTCAACTTCAGAAGGAATTCCCTGCCTTTCCGCGCGCAGACCGCAACTGAGCAGGAATAGCCCAAAAATCGAGAATGTCAGCCATTGGAAAGGTGGACGATACATTCTTGCCGCGGGGGGCAAATCAGCCTCCGGCCAGTGCTTATACTTCAATCCAGGCCGTGGGCTCCTTTGGAGACGACAAGCTGATCTGCGTATCACTATGGAATAGCGGCGACCGCTCCTGGAGCGCGACTTCGGCGGAGATCTTTGCCAGGTATGGATTGTTGGCGCGCTGCGAAAGATGAGCTAACACAATGAAATCTGCACGTCCGTCAAAGTCTCGCCTCAGCCAGTCAGCGACATCTTCATTCGAGAGATGACCCTGCCGAGACAAGATGCGCTGTTTCAGCTCCCATGGATAAACGTCACAGGCCTTCAACATATCGCGGCTGTGGTTCGACTCAATAACAATAGCAGCGCAGCCCCTTAACTGCTCGCTCACGAGCGTAGTGATGTGACCAAAATCCATCACTGTGGCAATCTTCACGCCCTCGTGGGTCGCCGTGAAGCCGAAATTGTCTACAGCATCGTGCGGGATGGTGAAGGGATGAAAGTCAATCTCCCCAATCCGAAAGTCTTTACTCGACTCGATCCTCTCGGTGCGGCCCGTGAGGGCCTTCGCACGTTTTCGCGGCTCCTCATTCCCAAGCAGCCGTTCACTTACGTAGGCATCGAAAGTCTCCGCGGATATATATACGCGGCAATCCACCGAGTGCAGCAGCACACGCAACCCGCCGGCATGGTCACAGTGCTCGTGAGTTACCACAATACCGTCGAGGCGTTGGACGTCTTCACCGATTGCGGCGAGGCGGCGCGCAATCTCCTTCGCACTCAACCCAGCGTCAACCAGAACGCGAGTTTCGCCAGCAACGATCAGGACTGCATTTCCAGTTGAGCCGCTGCCGAGAACACTAAGTTTCATTCCAAAGCTCAGATCAAAGGAAAGGAAAAGCGAAGGAGGACTTTATCACTTTAACGGAAAAACGGCTACGGCTTATTCACTTGATTTAGATTTCCAGGCGAGACCGATCGACGCGAAAGCCGTTGAGGTTGCCAAGCGCACCAAGCGCCAACGATTCAGTATTGAAGAAGGTCTGGGCTACATGCTGCACTTCGTCGCGCGTTACAGATTGGAGTCTTGAGATGATCTCATCTGGCGAGATACGCCGCCCATGAATGATCTCCTGACGAGCCAGCGTTCCAGCTCGGGCGCTCGACGATTCCAGCCCTAGAAGTATTGAAGAGATCGCCTGCTCTTTTGCCACCGACATCTCCTCTTCAGTTACACTCTCGCGCACAATGCGCCGCAGTTCCGCGAGCGAAAGGTCGACCACTTCGTCCAACTGCTCTGGCGACGTCCCAGCATAAACTGTGAAGACGCCAATATCGGAAAAGGTCGTTCCTCCCGCGCCTACTGAATATGCAAGGCCTCGCTCCTCACGTATCTTTTGCCACAACCTGCTCGAAGCGCTACCTCCGATAATGGAGCCTAGTAAACTCGCGGCATAGCGTTCAACGCAGCGGGCCGTTGGCCAGGGCGTCGCAATAATCAGATGTGCTTGCTCCAACTCCTTCTTCTGCTCAATGAGAATGGGCGCAGCGGGGAACGGTGCTGCGTGCGTCACAGGATGCGGCAGCCCATTGCTACAGGGAAAAGCGCGGTTAACCAAATCAACAAGTTGGCTGTGATCTACGTTGCCGGCGGCTGCTACAACCAGGTTACCCGGACAAAACTCCCTCGCGTGGAATTTCAAGGTTGTTTCCTGGTCGAAGTACGACACCGTTTCTTGCGTGCCTTCGATCGGTCGCCCCAGGGGCTGATCCGGGAAGTAAGCGGCATTGAAGAGCTCGCCCAGCAATTCGTCCGGCGTATCTTCCACCATCTTCATCTCTTCCAGTATTACTCTTTGCTCCCTCTCAAGGTCGATCTGGGCAAAGGAAGGATTTGCAAGAACGTCGGCAAGCAGATCGAACGCCCCTGCCAGGTCCGTGTCCGCAACCTTTATGGCGAATCCAGTCATCTCATGGGTAGTATAGGCGTCGAGCTGTCCTCCTAAGCGGTCAGATTCGATGGCAATGTCTCGCGCTGTGCGGCGGCTGGTGCCCTTAAAAACTGAGTGTTCGATAAAATGACAGATGCCGTTTAACTCCGGCGATTCGTGGCGCGAACCCCGCCGCACCCAGATTCCGGCAGTTATTGACCTTAGACCGGGCATATGCTCGGTCAAAATGGCGATGCCGTTCGGTAATTTCGTGGATTGAACGTGATCTATCATGTTTGTTAAACGTTAAAGACTGACAGGGCGGCCTCTGCCATTGGGCTTCGCCGGAGGATCGTAGCACGCCCAAAACCGCCGGCCAAGCGAGTTTGTTCCACACCCCTAATGCTTGACACACTTCGCCGGCTGGCGGAAAATGGCCTGTTATGGATGGTTTTCGGTAAGTCTTCTATACTGAACCAGTTCGCCTCTGCTGAGAGAACTTTTTGCTCCGTATTGCGTCGGCACCCTCGAGGAGATTTTCCTCTTTGAGCTGCTTCAAAGGTTTCACCAGCCCCGCTTCGACCGCTCCCTTCCTGGAGCACACGTGGGAGGTTTACTTCGCATGAGAATACCGTTTCGCCCGCTCTTGTCGGTCTTCGTGTTTCTAACTCTATTTGCGATTGCAACTCCCCACGTCAGCGCCGCTAAGAAAAGCCTGGGTACCATAACGGGTTCAGTTAGCGATGGCCAAGGTAATCCGGTCGCTGGAGCGTTGGTGTCGGTGATCAAGGATGGTGCGACTCAAATCATCAAACAAACGAGAACAACTGCAGAGGGCAAGTTCAGCGCCCGCGTCTCTCCTGGCCGGTATGGGATACGCGCGATAGCAGCAGGCTTTCAGGAAGTAGTCTTCTCAAATGTGGAAGTAAGAGCGTCTGAGGAGCTCATTTATCGCTTCAACCTGGAGCCTGTCGGATCAGGTAGCACTCTGCCCGAGCGTCGCAAGGATCGCGACGATGTGAGATGGACGTTACGCTCGGCGCAGACAAGGCGTTCCATATTTCAGGCGCAGGAGGGCGAAGACGCGGATATCAGGGCTGCTGTCACATCTG
>Ga0214473_10003861_pt1 | contig 18087 bp, 18 predicted proteins | sample RVTome_7_FD_203509 | JGI IMG/M metagenome (GOLD analysis project Ga0214473, IMG submission 203509) | Soil microbial communities from uranium-contaminated site in the Upper Colorado River Basin, Wyoming, United States - RVT98D197 | ecosystem: Environmental > Terrestrial > Soil > Contaminated >... | reverse complement strand
GGATCTTGCGCAGCTTCTCCTGGTAGATCCGGATCTCCTCCTGGATCTCGGTGCCTTCGCCGAGCTCCTTCTGGATGGCCTTCATCTGCTGGCGCAGGAAATACTGCTTCTGGAGCTTGTCCATCTCCCCCTTGGCCTCGGTCGAGATCTTGGACTGGACGTCGAGGAGCTCGAGCTCGCGGGTCAGGAGCTCGAAGACCTTCTTGAGCCGCTTGGCGGGGTCGGCGATCTCGAGGATCGCCTGGGCCTCCTCGACCTTGAGCTCGAGGTTCGAGGCGGTCAGGTCGGCCAGGCGGCCCGGCTCGTCGACATTCGAGGCGATGATGAGCACCTCGGGCGGCAGGCTCTTGCCGAGCGACGCGGCCCGCTCGAGCCCGGAGCGGACGTTGCGGATGAGGGCCTCGCTCTCGATGCTCTTCTCGGGCTTATCGGGCTCCGGGACGACCTTGACCTCGGCGCTGATGTGGGCCCCGTCCTCTTCGAAGCCCTCGACGCGGGCCCGCATGAGGCCCTGGGCCAGGATGCGCACCCGGCCGTCGGGGAGCTTCAGCATGCGCATGATGAGGGCCACCGTGCCGATGTCGTAGACGTCCTCGCGCTTGGGGTCCTCGACCTCCATGTCCTTCTGGGTCAGGAGAAGGATCATCCGGTTCGTCGACAGGGCGACGTCGATGGCGTTCTTGGACTTCTCGCGCCCGACGAACAGCGGGGCGATCATGAAGGGGAATATGACGACGTCCCGGAGGAGCAGGACCGGGAGCTTCGGGGGCACATGGAGCTTTTGGCCTTGCTCCTCCAGGATGCCGCCGATCTCGTCGCCGTTCTTATTGTCGATGCTGGCCATTCTCTACTCCCATCCTTCCTAGCCGCCGTTACGGCGGGTCTTGATCTCGACTTCCCTGCGCTTCCGGGGCGGCTTCTTCAGCACGATCGTCAGCACGCCGTTCTCGAGGGCCGCGACGGCGACATCCGGATCGACGGACCCGGGCACGACGAGGTCACGGCGGAAGTTCCCGTACTCCCGCTCGAGACGCGTGTACCGGGACCCCCGGGGCGTGTCCAGCTCCCGCTTGAACCCGCTGACCTCGAGCCGGCTCGAGAACAGGACCACCCGGACGTCACGCTCGTCGACGCCGGGGAGCTCCATCTCGATGATGAACTCCGCCGCCGTTTCGTACACGTCGACGGCGGGGACGGTGACCTCCCCGGGGGCCGGCAGCCGCAATTCGGACGTCCTCTTGGGCTGCGCCGTGGCCCGGACCCGCGTCTCGGCCTTGAGGGGACGTGAAACGGGCTTGATGCGGCGGACCATGGCGAACGATCCGGACTATTTTTCCTTCATGAGGTCTTCGAGCTCGCGCCGGAATTCGGCGACGTCGCCGAACTCGCGGTAGACCGAGGCGAACCTCACGTAGGCGACCTTATCGAGCTCCCTGAGCCGGTCCATGACGAGCTGCCCGATCTCCGATACGCCGATCTCCTTGTCCGGCCGCTCCTGGAGCAGGGATTCGATCTCCTCGACGATCTCCTCGAGCTGGCTGATCTGGATCGGCCGCTTCTCGCAGGCCTTCATCATGCCCCGGAGGAGCTTCTGGGTGTCGAAAGGCTGGCGGGTGCCGTCCTTTTTGACGACCATGTAGGGGATCTCTTCGACCTTCTCGTAGGTCGTGAAGCGGCGCTTGCAGGACAGGCACTCGCGCCGGCGCCGGATGGAGAGACCCTTCTTGCTTTCCCGGGAGTCGATGACCTTGCTTTCGAGAAAGCCGCAGTACGTACACCTCATCGTTTTTCGCTCTCGCCCATCTTCTTGAGCTGGAGAAGGGACAACCCATCATGGGCCAATATAGCATATCCCAAGGCGCAAGTCACGGCGATCTGGAGGGCGTGGACGACGACGGTCAGGCCGGCCGCACGGGCCGGATCGAGGCGGAGAAGCAGGACCATGCCCAGCTTGCTGAAGTAGTGGAAGCCGCCGACCATGCCCGGCGTGGGGATGGAGGCCCCCACGGCGGTCAGGAAAACATATGGGAAGACCAGGAAATAGGGCAGGCTGACGTGATAGGCGAAGAAGAAGACCCAATAGAAGAGAACGATCCCGAGCCAGACGATGAGGGACAGCACGGCGTAGAGGGCCAGCTGCCGTCCCGTCCGGAAGAACCGGAGCCCCTCGATGAACTCACGGAGGAGGGAGAGGACAGATGCGCGGGCCTTTTCGGGCAGGGGCTTGAGCAAGAAGGCGACGACCCGCAGGGCCCGTTCCCGGAAAAAATAGAGGAGGAGAATGACCGCCAGGATGGCCGCGGCGATGGCGATCCCGAGAATGCCTAGGAATGTCAGGCGCTCCCCCGCTTCCGCACCGATCGGCCAGGAGGCGGCGAAGAGCGGCCGCGAGAGCATGAAGACGCCCAGCATCAGGCACATCGTGGTCATGTCGAAGAGGCGCTCGACGACGACCGTCCCGACCGCGAAGCCGGGCTTCAAGCCTTCCTTGCGGGCCAGGTAGAGCGGCTTGACCAGCTCACCGATACGCCCGGGAAAGACGAAGTTGACGGTAAAGCCGACGATATTGGCCTTGACGAGGTTTCGGAAGCGAACGTTGATCTTCTCCCTGGCGACGAGGACCTGCCAGCGGAGGGCCCGGGTGACGTAGTTGAGGGCGTAGAGGGGAATGGCCAGGAGGAAAAGTGGCACGCTGACGTCGGCGATCTGGGCCGGAACGTCCTTCCAATCGACGCTCCGTCCGAAGAGAAAGAGGAGGACGATCGACACGACGATGGCGGCGGCGATCTTCAGCGCGTTCGATCTCATCGGCGGAGGTCATCTTACCATGAAGCCTCAGGGGGCCTCAACCGGCCGGGCGGGCGCCCTGTTTGATGGACTTGCGAAGATCGTTTCCCCGATTTCGCTTGAATTCCCGCCTCTTTTTGTTTACTATAGTCGTCCCTGCTGGGAAGTCGTCCAACGGCAGGACTCATGACTCTGGATCATGCAATCAAGGTTCGAATCCTTGCTTCCCAGCCAACTCCCCTTCTCCCTTTTGTCTCGAGAATTCAGCGATTCGCGATAAGACCCGACTCTCTCATCGTCTTAAGTCCGAAACCGTAATTTAACGGCGCTTTCAGCCTATTTGGGCACGCCACAGACAAATGGCGGCCAGACATGGAGGGGTTTGTTAAGCATTAAGAACCTCTGATGGTCAGGGACCAGGCAGAACCTTTGGCTAGAGATGGTCGTCGGTAATCGCAAAAGATAGATGGGCTTGCCTGATTTGACTCCGAGGTTTTTGTTCTTTATTAAGAACTCGACTCGCATTATACTGAAACCTAAGTGAAGCTTAATGGGGACTGTAATTCTCTCTTATGAGACCGCGACATCCTTTCTAGATAAATGTCAGAAGGAATGCCAAAAGGTTCGGAGAGACCTGCGCACTATCGGAAGTATTGAAGTGGCCGGCCAGTCCGATTCATGGAAACGCGTCAAATTATTCAACCATCTTAGCTTTTCAACATTATTTTTTGAGCAACGAATTGGGTTCTTCCTGGCATGTATGAAGTATAAAGATATCAATATTGATATACTTGAATCGCTCATTCGTGGACTCATAGAGATCTACTCTCGCGTTCTGTTCATCAATAATTCTACTGACGATGAAGCTGTTAAAAAAATCATATGGCAAGACCTATATCTAGTCGGCTTGTCAAATCTTGATTTTATCAACGACCCGTCCGTAAGAAGTACGGTTGCGATAGATTACCAGATCCTAAAGTCTATTGACGCTGAGATGCCTCCAATCGAAATTATTAAAAAATATGTGCAAACCAGACTCTGGGGAAAGGGGTTTGACAAAAACGTTAAGAAGATAATCGACTCGTATAGATTTCCGAGCGTTCGCGAGATTCTTTCTAAGTATTATGAGGAGAATGACATTCCTAATATTCCGAGATATTTCTTGTATAGATCCTATTCTGAACTGTCGGAACAGCTTCATGGCAACTTCCTAATGGAGCGTGTTGACCCTGACCATAGTGGTAAGTATCGCATAGTGGCGTTTTTGATTCTCCTCGCCCTTAAATTCCTTAAAGCTGTCAGTAAGAAAACTCACTCTGAACAAGAAATCGATCCGTTGTTAGAAGAATTCGAGAGGTTCAGGGCTGATTACCTGAAATTATGGCGACCATAAACGATGCGGATAAGCAACAGTAAGGGGTGATTCATGAAGTACTTTGCTTATGGTTCCAACATGGATTCGGCCAGGATGAGCAAAAGGAAGATGTTAGAAGTGTCTGAAAAGGTACGAGCAAACCTGTGTGGCTACCAACTTGTATTCAACAAACTGGCGAAAAGTAATCCAGAAGAGGCCTATGCGAATATAATTAGGGATGAGAGGGGCCTCGTCGAAGGCATTTTATATGACGTCCCCGATTCATATCTATCAATTTTGGATAGGGTCGAAGGATATCCTGATCATTACGACCGAATCCGGGTATTTGTTCAGAAGGTTGATGGAAAGAAGGTTGAAGCAATCACTTATATTGCTAAACCAGATAAAATCAGGGCTGGGCTAAAACCTACAAAAGCTTACTTGGCACATCTACTAGCTGCACAGGACTTCCTTTCAATTTCTTATTACGAAAACCTGCTATCAATAGAAACACTTGACTGATTTCTAACCAGAAGCTTCCCAGCCAAACCACTCTCCCCTATAGATCCCAAGATTTCAAAGACTTGCGATATTCGTAATTGTCGATAGATGAGGAATAGCAATATGCACGTAATTATGTGCAATTCAATGTGAGCGCATTCCTCGGTTGGGTTAGATAAAGCTAAATGATGTCCTAGCCCAACTCATTATCTGAAAACACTCGTCTTAAGCTTTTTACCGATCTTTTTGTTTTTTCGATTACGGACTCTATTGCGCCAATAACCTGCCTTTGGCTCTTATAAAGTCCTATATCTGATGCCAATTCTTTTGGCGCTTCAATAGCAAAGACACTTCTATTAAATTCGTCGACCATTTCAAACATGTCTTCCTTAAAATCCTCGATGCCTTCCACTTCATGACTATCTAGCGGAGAAATATTCTGAACAAAGGATCCAAGTTTGGCAAACTTCTGATTAAGTTCTATCTGGCATTTTTGCGTATCTCGTAGAATCTTGAAAAACCTCTTTTCCTCTGGCTTGGTCAGGTCCAATCCTGCTCCTCCAATTTTGAATGGAGCCTTCTCCGTGTCCACTTCTCCGCTTTCATAGAGCGTATGTAGATTTGATACTTGTGACTTTATTTCTTGGAGGTCGCTTTCTATACTCTCAATACAGGCCCTTGTTCTCAACCTTATTGTCGTTTGCCTGACCTTTTCAATTCTTCTCTGTTTAGCATCCACACGCAGCCCCCTGACGAGGCTGCCCAGCCCCGATATGGAGCTAATTATTGCTATGATTATTGTAATAGGATCTGGGTCTTCGTTTTTATTCGTACCGGAGTGCAGTGGATTCTTGACCATCCTATTTATATCCATGTTCTTCTCCTGCTTAAGTCGGGACTTATGAAAACCAATCCGAAGTCTTGCGTATCCCGATCACCAAGCCTATGCTTTTTCGGTTTCCGTTCCCCTGTTTTTCTCTATTTTTATTATTTCTGCGATCTTCTTTGACATAAGGATCTTGAGTATCTTCTTCCCCAAGTTATGCGATTTCTCATCAATTTGTTGTCTTAGGCTCGAAACTGGAGCACTTGGATTAAGAGATACCCGATTTCTAATGTAGGCTTCTTCTATATACTTAAATACTGCTTGTTCAACCATGATGCTGGCCAGCCGGTATCTTGCCGCCTTGTCATTTTCTATCTGCTTTAGGTACTCCTCCCGATCAGCGCCGAATACAGCATTGTTTAATGAATGATCGCTATTGATGTAGATTATTCCACCGGCGAAATCCGAGCATTTTAGTTGATCAAGCTGTCCATATCTAACATCTTTTATAAGACCCCCGGACTCCTCAGGTTGATCGATCAATATTTGAGCTTCAGCATGTACTGTGGAACTATCATGAAGTTTTGTTTCTGCCGCTAATCTAGCTGATTGGCCCCAGCCGGTTCCTCCCCAGGATACCGGCATTCTGCCTATGCATGTACCCTTAATTATATGGGCTTTTTCGAATATTGTGTCTATCGAATTAACGCGTTTTTCCTTTTCTAACAAGCCTATTGTGCCCTGTGACGAGAGCACCGTTATCTTTATTTTTCTGCCAATCGTAACTACATTTTGATTAACATAGAGGAATATGCTGTTTTGCTGCCCCGGTTGCCCTCGGCTAATTAGCGGCCGAAATTCCATCCTTTCAGGAGGAGCTAAGATTGGGGCCGCAATTACGTCCTCAACCTGAAGGGATGCCTCAAGGGTTGAAGTCTTCCCTTCCGCTAACGCAGTAATCTTACCTGTTTCATGCAGGTTATCGCAGGATACAGATAGATTATAGACAATGAACGCACCCTCGTGTTTTCCTTCGTTAATTTTGATGCTTAGAGCTGATAATCTAAACGCGCGATTGTTTGAATCAAATATAATCTCCCCTTCGTCGACGACTTCCTCTTCCTTGATATACAGCAGAAGAGCGCGCTGCCTTCCTGCTACTATTTTTGTAGTCGAGGGAATAAATTGAATTGCAAGGTTTGGGTCTGGGAGCTGAGTGGGATGTCCATCTCCATCGTCGGCCTCGCCGATTTCTTTTAAAAACTTGTTTAGTTCTTTAATAGCCGCGCTCATCTGTTGCTTCATCTCATCTGAGTATTCTCCCTTCTGATCTTTTCTAGCGCGTTCTGCTTCCTTTGCATAAATCGGATCCAGTCGTTTAGCCAATTCCTTGAATAGCAATTGGGTAAATTCGTGCTTCGTATCGAAGCCGTCACGCGTTGTTGATAAAGGAGAATCTTTCCCCATATTAAGATAGGCAGAAAATACTTCTCTAGCACTCGTAAGTCTAATTATCCCGAATATTTCGGACAGATAAGGGGCGGCCTCGTATTGGGGCAATAATGTGAGATCGAGTACAGCATCTTTATCATCTACTATGAGCAATCCGTTTGCTCTTAGTTCTCCCGCATCACGTCCTGGAAGCTTAATTTTCGGATCTGCTCGACAGACGATAGCTTCAACATTGACCGGACTGAGTTTTTCACCCTGCAGAGGTGCCTCTACTTTAAAATCAAACTTCTCTATTACATCTCCTATGGGAAACTCGTACTCAAGCCTATTTTCAATTTTCCTATTCCCGGATCTGTATTGAAATAGTTTTACGACTACTCCAGGATCAGAATTTATCAACCTGAGCATATAGAAATGGGCTAGCTTCTGACTTATTGTGCCTTCCTCTGGAATAGTACAGTCTTTGTGCAATGAGAATCGCACGCAAGATCCATTTGATGATTTCTTCAGATGCAGATTATTTAGGGCAACATTATTGGGATCAAGACTAGCAAAAGATATCGTTGGCTCAGTGTCCTTTTCAAAATCAAATACCAACTTCGCTTTTGATAGCTTATTATCCTTAAAAGAGTAGAACTCTCCCGACTTATGCCCCAATAGAACATCACTAATTCCTCTGCCGAATAAGCTCCTTCCGGGACGTCCCTTAGAGACTTCCGTCTTATCAGCGGCAAGCTCTTCAAAAGCAGCCCCGAGGTCGTCTCGGCTTAGACCTTCTGCAAAATCAACCACCTCACATGTTCTGGGCGATTTTACGTGGCCTTTTGCGGTAAATACATGGATTTCGATTATTCGCTCAGGTGTTTTCCCCTCGAGTTGCTTGCGCGCCACAGAAAGATCAAACCTTTGCCCTTTATCAAACTTAAGGGCCGCCTCGACAAGGCCACTGGCGTCCGGGAGACCATATTTCCTCTTATATGAGGTATCTGAGTTTGTAACGGGCTCTGTTATTGTCTTTGCAAAACTCTTCACGACGGCAGTATAGAATTGCCTTGCCCATTCTCGCGGAGCTAACCGCATCTTTCTTGTTTCAGTCATGGTCGCTAACTCCTTTGGCTAACAATTATTCTCTATTCAGGTAATTCCAAAAACGTTTCTTAACCTGATATAGAAACTCAATAATCTCTTTATCGTTCAGATCCGTTGCGGCATCGATCCGTAGCTTCAACTGCGCTTTCTTCTCGACTGAAGGAGTATGATCATAAACCCCGAGCATACCGATAAGATGAATAGCTTCGGTCTCAATAAATTTCCCTGCGGCATAAAGCTGAAATAGGCGTGATTTTTTGAGATTAGTTATCAAGTCCTCAGAATGAATTGAACGAGGCCGGCCACCTCGTTCAGCCCGCGTATCTTCCGCAGAGATTTCCTTTTCGTCATGCCTCGATGAGGACGGCCCGCCCAGTTTTGCGGCTAGTGCAGTCGCCTCTCTAAGGCCATTAGAATTTAGATAGACTCCTTTGTCAGTAACAGAGGTCGCAAGATTACGATATTTCGGCCTCATCTGCAAAAGCGTACGATTCACCCTTTCCTTATCGGGATATTCGGGCCAATCAATCATTGAGAACTTCGTCGGGAACATCCTAAATGCGACGACGGTCAGGTTCTCTTTAGAGCCCGCGAGCTTCCATTCTTGAAGGCAATAGGCACAATATGCCAGGAGGGAAGTAAGAGCAAAGTTCTTATACTGCGCTACATGAAAGGGTTTTAGGTCCAATAAGCGTTTCTTATCCTCAGGGTTCATATTCTTCACTCTCCTCCATTTTCATTAAATGGTAGGCCTTTTTGGAACCATGTATGTTTGATTTGTTGCTCTATTCCTATCGGGCTGATGATGAGAGGAAACTCCATTTTCTTTTGATATCCCCATTCCTCCAAGAAGAGAAGCATCGCAATCTCATTAAGGCTCACCCTTTTATTGTAAGAATGTACTTTACCGCCAACATAAAAATAGAAGTCGTTCGACACCTCTCCCATTTTCAGGAAAACCGCTAAAGCTCTTCTTCGGCTTATAAGTTTTACCTTCGATATCAGACCGAATTTTGACAACGGCGGGATTCGCTGCAAGTGATCTATCTCATTTCTAAATTTGTCAAGAACGGAGGGGCGCGCATTTGTTACGATATATATATTTACCCCAGCAAACTTTGTTTTAAGTTCTTTAGGCGACAGTTTTTTTTCTTTATTCTCCAATACGACTAATGCCTCAATACCACCGCTTTCTTCAGGGTGGGTCTGGATCAACTTCTTAGCCAGCATTTTTGGATATTTAAGGATTCTTAGCTTCCTTATGTTTTGTTCAAACTCTCTCCGTTTTTGTTCCATAGAAGTTGTTTGCCCGCAAACATCTTCCCACCGGGCCTTAACCGCGGGGAGCGTTTTCTTTTGGAAAACATCTACATATTCTTTGTTAATTTCGAATCCAATATATGCTCGATTCATACATTGGGCTTGAGCAAGTACCACCCCTGAACCAAAAAAGGGATCCATAATCACATCCCCAGGGTCCGAACAAAGCATTATGATTCTTTCGACCAACTCGGGAGGAAATGGACAATAGTGTTCAAAACCCCCTTGGGACCAACTGCCCTGAACAGGAATGGGGATCCGCCAAATATTTGAAGGCACCTTGCCTTGGAGAGAATATCTCTCAGGATACTTGACCCACCACTCTTTTAGATCTACCGGATCCTTGATCCGGTCAACATAAAATTTATAGTTTTTAGACTTTATAAAAAGAAGTATGTACTCAAAAGTATTGCGAAGTCGTCCTTTGTGAGACCAGGGAAGTGTTTTCCCCTTGTCCCAGATGATTATGTCAGAAAGTTTCCAGCCCGCCTTTGAGCATATTTCGGCGATTTGAAAGGGCAACAATTGCACAGTCCCTTTTTTCTTAAAGGTGTCTGCCACAATCCACAGTGATCCAGTATCTTTCGTTATGTCATAACATTGTTTGAAGACCGATTCGAGCGAGGGAAGATACTCCTTGAGATAATTCTGTCCGTATCCAATTTGATGTTCGGCATCATAATCCTTTAAATCTCCATACGGGGGGGAAGTAATTATGACGTCAATCAGCTTCTCAGAAATCATCTTGGATATATTTCTCGCGTCTTCTAGAAACATTTTATTTTGTATCATGCTATTTAGTGGCAGCCTTGTCCATAATCACAGGATTCTTAAATGACCCAAGATATCTTTATGTCCGACTCTAAACTCTTAAACTCTTTATCTGCGGTGATTAGTTCTCCTCTACGAAGCTTAGTGAGCGCTGCAGCAAAGCTGTTCGCTAACGATATCTTTTTTTCCGCTCGGAGCTTTGCGGCCTCACGGCTAAGGATTGCGTCGATATCGACTACTCTGATGGGCAAGTTACTAAAGGTAAGCTCCAGTTCCTCAACCTTCTCTTTAGTGCACTCTCGAAGTACTACAGTATAGAAATCTCCATAGTCTACCGATGTCATTAAAAGAGGCTCGTCTTTCTCTACTGCCGAGAATAGGATCTTTTGAATCTTTTCATAGCCCTCTTCCTTTTCCAGGAAGAGCAAGAGTGCGTGTGAATCGAGAACTCTGATCATTCCTTTCCTCCTCCTCTTTTGTCTTGAGATCGAGCCTCGATTATCATGTTCGCCAATTTGCCTTTAGTCGTGAGCATTCCCGCTAATTTTTCAAAATAGGCCGGATTAAGAGGTCTAAGAATGATCTCATTATTGTTTTCTTCAACAGACAATTTTGTGCCCTTCTTGATATTCAGCTTCCTTCTGATCCGGTACGGGATGACAACTTGTCCCTTTGTAGTGACAATTGTGGTTATCATTCATACCTCCATTTTATTTCAGTATATACGTTATATTTAACGTATGTCAAGTACTATTATGTCTTACTATAAATAATGGTATTACATTATTATTTTGACATGGAGGCCTGATAAGGCCGAGGGTTCGGATCACGCCTGCCACGAAAAGTCCGGATCAAAATCGACTATTATTTTGGACAGGTCTAAAACGCGAATTGGTCCCAAGAAAGGGAGAGATATGTCCAGATATACAAAGATACCAAAAATGAGAGAATAAGACGACTAGGGTGTAGCTAAAGGAGTTTGCCAGGATCCATTATGGGCTCAACACAGATATAAACCGTTCTTTCCCAACCTCTCCTATTTTGTTACGTAAGATCTTATTCCTTGATATAGGTCACTTATAAAAGTCGAAATGATTGCCAAGATGATAAAAGTAAGAACAGCCCTATTTGCTTTTCTCCGAGGAGAGGAGGGCGAAAATTCGACTAAAGGAAATATCCACCTTGAATAGTTAAATAAAAGCCGCATTAGGCTTAGTACGGCAAAGAACAGATATAAGCATATTGCTACGATGAGAACGATTGGCATTTGGTTTTTAAAGTGCTCGGAAACACGAAATATGGTCCAAAAGACAATAGGGTAGAACAGCAAATATAGAAAAAGATCATAAGAATATTTTTTATGAAGCCAGCTTCGATTTTTCTTTTTACTATTAAAAAAGGCCACGATTTCTGCATAAACTCCTGTCACCCAGGTATCATTTATACCAATAACAGAAATATTGCTTTGGTTGGGATTGGGTTCCGTGCTTAGATTAGAAAAATCAAGAATCTTTTGAGAACTAAAATCCAGCTGCACGGTGAGCTTATTCATTGGATCCTGCCCAATGACTTGTTTAAAATAGAAAGAACTGTCAAAAACTACTTTGGATATATTAGCGGGGAAACTCCTGTCATTAAAAATTGTCGTATCGTCGCCCATAAGGAGTTCACCGTTCGACCCAACTATCGACACCGCGAGCTTAAAATTATCTGATATTCTTTGCTTAATCTGGAGAACTTGTTCAGGAAGAATATTTGGGGTACTTTCCATAAAGGCTATTTCAAAAGCAAGGGCTTCTCTAACCTTCACCTCGAGTAGATTGAAGAGCGATACAAGATCAGCTTTATCTAGAGAACACGAGTTTATTGCTGAGGATCTAGAATTCATTTTTTTAACGGGCACTTCAAGAACTCCTTAATTAGTATAAAATTGATATTATCACAGGCGGCAATAAAGAATAAGTATTGGGTCGGCTAGGGCCGAAGTAGCTAGAAATTCCAGCAACCTGGGCGAAAGCGCGTCTTCTTTATCAATACCCTTCGAATCTTTAGACTTTAAGCCTGATAAAAGTTGAGTCTTAAGCTGATTAATATTTTTAAAGCTAATCTTCTACATTTTTAACCTCTTCTTCTGCCCGTATTTGTAATAATTATGTGCGTTTCTAGACAAAGTACGTTTTTAACACTTTTAATATCTGCTTGTTAGGGCTAGTTTTTAAAAAGAACTCCTTTACAGCCGGCTTTCCGGGGCCTATAAAAAAATTGAAATGCACAATCGTATGTGAGGTTTCTTTTAGGCTCACGGAAGAGAACGATGGACCCGCTGCTGACCGTCAAAGATGTTGCCGCGATCCTCAAGGTCCATCCCAATACCGTCTACGAAAAGGCCAGGAAAGCCGAAATCCCCTCCGTTAGGACAAGCAACTCGAGAATCCGCTTTAAAGAACGGGAAATTAAAGAGTGGATCGACAAGCGATCCCGAAGAGCCTTTCCCCATATGGAACAACTGCCCGAGTTCCACCTTGACCTCGAAGATTATGATAGAATCTTCCTGAAAGGAGGCCAGAGCGCCGTGAAGGAAAGAACACGGCGCCGGTGGAATTACGGTTTCGGGTCGATCATCTTACGGAAGACGACAGAGGGGAGGGACCGCTGGTCAATCGACTATCGGGACCGGGGGAAAAGGATTCGGGAGGTCGTCAAGGACGCCCAGACCCGGGGGGAAGCGCTGGTCGCGCTCCAATCCAGAGTGGCCGAGTCCTTCAATGGCCGCTTCAATCCCAACCGCAAAGCGGAGCCAATGAGGTTTTCCCGGCTCGCCGAGATCTATCTCGAGGACTACGCGAAGGCCAACAAGAAGAGTTGGATCTGCGATTCCTACGCGCTCAACGCTCATCTGGTCCCCTATTTCGGCGGGTCAAGGCTTGAGGAGATCACGCCGCACATGATCGAACAATATCGGAACGAGCGGCTGCGATCAGTCCGGAAGTCCTCGACGAACCGCGAGACGGCGCTCCTCAAGGTCATGTTCAACCTGGCTATCGATTGGGGCTACGCCTCGGAGAATCCCGTCCTCAAGGTCAGGCAGTTTTCCGAGAAGGGCAACGTCAAGGAGCGCGTCCTGTCCGAGGAAGAGGAGACTCGCCTTCTTGCCGCCACCGCCCCGCACCTCAGGCCGATCATCCTAGTCCTACTCAACACCGGGGCCAGGCGAAACGAACTCCTGACGCTCAAGTGGAGCGCCGTGGACCTTAAGCAGCGGACGATCCGGCTGACTCGGCTCAAGAGCGGGCAAAACCCCATCGTTCCTCTCAACGAGCGTACGGCAGAGGTCTTGGCGTCCCTCAGGGCAAAGGCAACGGGCGAATACGTCTTTACTGGGCCGAAGGGCAAGCGGCTGACGACGATCCGGACAGCATTTAAGAACGCCTGTCGGAGGGCCGAAATCAGCGGCTTGCGGCTCCATGATCTGCGCCATACCTTCGCCAGCCGCCTGGTCAAGGCCCATGTGGACATCATCACCGTCCAGAGTCTCCTCGGGCACGTGAGTGTGACGACGACGCAGCGCTATACGCACACGCACGAAGATCAGCGGCGGGCTGCCGTAGCGGCCCTCGAAAGGCCTGAGACTTTGGCACACCACAGACAAATGGAGCCGCCGGATGCTTCCCCCCGTCCGGCAACCTCCGCGTGTTCAGCCAATTAGATGAGGCGAAGGGAAGCAGGACTCATGACTCTGGATCATGCAATCAAGGTTCGAATCCTTGCTTCCCAGCCAACTCCCCATCTCCCTTTGCCCTTAGAATTCAACGATTTGCGACAGGCTCAAGGCTAAGCCGCCTGCCCAGAAGGTCCCTTAACCCTAGTTGTCGATGATCCTATATTCATAAAACTTAACGCCACGGTCACTATCGAGCAGAAAGAGGCGGTCCTTGTGAATCCAGATCTTGTCGACGAAATGCGTGAGCGGTATCGCGCCGAGTAAAACGCCGTCGGGCGCGAAGATCTCGAGCTTGAACATGTCCGTCGTTCGGAGGTCCGTATCGCCGATGATCTTCCGCGTCTCTTTGCCATCGGCATGGCCGTCGATCATGATGATGACCTCTTCTTCTTTCTTGATTTGCCTATTGCAGGTGACGACCCAGATACGGTCGGATTCGTCCGTATCAAGGTCCCTCGCCACGTGATTGAACTTGGGGTAGTAGGTCCTGCTTCCTGTCGCTGTCACTTCTCGCCTTGCTTTCTCCACGACCTTCGCCGGATAGTTCAACTCTCGGTCTGCCCTCCACAGCAACTGTCCCTCTGGCGAATATTTCTCGATGCGATTTTGAAGACGGAAGCACAGGTAGATGTTATCCCTGCTATCAACAGAGAATTCCCAGGAATTGCCTGCGCTATTCGTTATCTCGTCTCCATAATCAAAAGGTTCTCCGAATTCCCGCTGCAGCGCGTAATCGGGGTCCAACAGCTTGACCAGCTTGGGTCCGCTCTCATAGCTCTTCATGGCGATCTTCCCTGAACGAAGAAGTCGCATCTGATCGATTTTGAGGCTTGAGACCGGAATTGTCTTAATAACCTCGCCCTTCGACGTGAACACTTGGATCCGACTCTGGCGGTTATCTAAGACAAGGAGGCGGCCTTGGCTATCGAAGTCAATCGACTTCGTGGCCATGAACTCCCCAGGTCCCTGCCCCATTCTGCCGATGGTTCTGACGAATCGACCTTCGGGATCAAATATCTGGATGCGCCGATTCCTGCTGTCGGCTATATAGATATTCCCGGCATCGTCCACTTCCAGGTCGGCCGGCGAATCAAAGGCCAGATTCTCATCATCCGTATTGACATCGCCAATCGTCCGAACCAGCTCAATCGAAATCTTAGGATTGTTTCCCCATGCCCCGCCCTTCCTGTTGTGGACGATGCGGACCCCGTTTTCTATCTCGATCTGTTGGCCACGGATTTCAGCCGATAGCTCAGATATAGAAATGTTTAGGGTACAATAAAGGACGAATAAGACCGCGGCAAATGCGGCTGCATGACCCTTCTCTTGTATCGTCATTGACGGAAACCTCATATAGCGCAACTCGATGGATCGCGACTACTTCTTTTCTTCCTTCGGCTTCATTTCAAAGCCGAGTTGCATCAACAAACTCGAGACATCCTCCTCGGCCCATGCCTCGGCGATCTTTCCGTTTTCAAACCGCAGTATTTCGATACCGGTCGATTCCGCCTTTTTCCCTGTGGCCGGGATACCCAAGCCCTCCCCGGTATGGGTGACTTTCAGGAGATACCTGATCGCGACTTTGTCTCCTCTCGCGATCATATCTTCAGCGATAATCGTGAAGTCGGAAAAAATGGCCATATTGCCTTTAAGGATCTCGATCGCTTGCTCAAGCGAAAAGGTTCGTCCCACGCCGTGCTCGATAAAATCGGGAGAACAGATCTCTTTGACTGCCGCAATATCTCCCTTCTGATACGCATCCGTAAAGCGTAGCGCCAAGGCCTTGTTCTGTTCCTCAACCGCCGCTTGGGCTTTGTACTTCTCCAATTCCGCCATCGCCGCCTTGTCTTGGCAGCCGATGACGAAGCAAAGCAGAACGAGCAAAGGAACGACATACAGATACTTATTCATATTCCTCTCCCTGAAGTCGGTGACTTAATGGAATACCAGGAGGCAGGGAAAGTCAAGACTTTGGAACGCTTCAGAAAGATGGAGCCGCCGGATGACCCCCCCATCCGGCAGCTCCGGCGTGTTCAGTTGATCAGGTGATGCGAGGCTTCAGCTTAGAACCACTTGGTGATGGTGAAGCTGTGGTTGTGGATCCCGCCGATGTCCGAATCGCCTGAGATCACCGTGACCCCCGTTCCGCCCATGACCGTCGTCAGCTGGGCTTCCGTCATGGCGAACGTATGCGTGTGAGCCGAGACCGATGATGTCGTCTTCGTGATCCCGGCAACAGGCGGGGTTTCGACTTCAGCCCTTTGGATCACCACCGTGTGGGAGTGGGCGTTGGCGCTCGTCGACGTGAACGTCCGCGAAGTGCCGCCCCCGGGGGGAGGCGTCGTGGTGCTCGTACAGCCGGTGATCCCAAATACCAGCAGGGCCAGGAAAGCCGCGCCCGCTGCGGCCGCAACTGCCTTTTTCCAATTCATCTGAGATCTCCTTTGCCATGGGATTCCGAGTTACACCCTCATGAATACAAGATTCGTGCCATGTGGGGGGGATCGGAAGCTCAGCGCAGGACGGGGGCTTTATAGGTCCGGCGCAGGCGCCGGGCCAGGAGAAGGTTGTCGATCTGCGACTTCCAGCGGTAGCCGAAATGGAAGGGCAGGGGCGATACCGCGGAGGAGGGATCCTCGTAAGCCCGCCGCAGGTCGGGCTGCTCGACATTGGTGAAGTCCTTGACCGGCGTCACATAACGGCCGAAAAGCCTGACCTCCCATCCCCCGCCTTCGAAGAACCGGTACGGAACGGCTGTGTCGTCCTGGAGGACATAGAGGCTCTTCTCGAGAATGAGCCGGCGGAGCGTCGAGAAATTGTTCCAGTGGAGCAGATAGGAGCCCGATTTGACGAACGTCGTCATCCGCTCGAGACCGGCGAAGAAGCGATGGAGGGGGGAGCCCGTCGGGAAGGCCCTGTTCTCGACGTCGCAGGAAAAATAGTAGACGGCCCGGTCTGACGGATCGCCGGACTTCCGATAGACGATCTTCACCCCGTAGGGCCTGTGAGGCCGGGCGATCATCCTTTCGTAAGGCCTTTCACTCCAGCCGCCGTTCCCGTCCGGCGCGAGGCGGGAGATATCGACGACAGAGCACCCTCCCCGGGCGAGAAAGAAGGCGATGACCGGCAAGGCACCGTCCACCTTGCCCCGGGTGTAGATGTCGTTCATGTCCTTGGTGATGAAGTAGCCGCGCTTGAGGAAGCCCGAAACGAGCTCGCCGAGATCGGCGAAAAAGGCCTGCCGCCACTCCGCGGAGGCCCGGTCGAGGTCGGGCAGGTTTCCGACCGGCTCGAGTCCTATCAGGACGGTCACGGCCGCCCCCGGGAAAAGGGAATCGGCGGTGACGAAATCGGGTCCGCCGAAAGGATAGAACAGGACGGAGGTGGAGGCCCGGGCCTCCCGAAGGCCGTCTTCGGCCCAGGCCTTCATGCGGCAGATGACGGCCCCGTCGAAATCCTCCCAAGCCTTGCCCGCCAGAGCTCTGTAGTCATCCCAGCAGGACTCCTCCTGCCAGGCCGCGGGTGCCTGCGGAGGACCCGGCAACCCGGCGATGCGGGCAAAAAGCGGGTCAAAGGCGATCTCCTCCGCGGGCGGAGCGAGTGCAGACGCCGTTTCGGAGGGTAGAGATGCGGCCTCCGGAGCTTCAGGGATCGCGTCGCTCCGGCAACCGGAAAGAAGGGACAAACCGATCGCCAGGAGGAGCGTTGCCGCTCTCCCAGCCGAGGTCCGGACGATGCAGATCCTACCCATGGGATAATGGGCTATTATCCGCGTTTCGCGACCGAAAAGAAAGAGGACCTCAGGCGTGGGCGACTGTCCGCCGCTGGACGAACCTGGCGTTCAGGCAGTCGCCGCAGAGCCTGTTGAATTCCGCGGTGCGCCGGCGCGGGAAGCCGGACCCGCCGGAGTTCAGGACCTCCCGGACGTCCTCGAGGCAGCTCTTGGGATCGATCATGGAAGTCGAGCAAATCTCGAAAAGCCGGACGACTTCCTCACCGGTGTCGGCCCAATACCATTTCTCGCAGTCGCCGCACTCCATGAGCCTTCTCGCGGCGGATGGGGCCCCGCGGCCCGCGGGCGGCTGGCCGACCGGGATCACGTTTCGGTTCCAGCAATACGGGCATCTTTCGTCCACGGCACTCTCCTCCCTATTCGTCCGCGACGACCGGGTCGTCCGCGACGACCGGGTCGGTCGCGGTCTTTGCCGCCACGGCCTTTTTTCCGAAGAAGAATCCCAAGGCCAGAGACAGCAGGATCAGGATCCT
>Ga0214473_10003859_pt1 | contig 18090 bp, 15 predicted proteins | sample RVTome_7_FD_203509 | JGI IMG/M metagenome (GOLD analysis project Ga0214473, IMG submission 203509) | Soil microbial communities from uranium-contaminated site in the Upper Colorado River Basin, Wyoming, United States - RVT98D197 | ecosystem: Environmental > Terrestrial > Soil > Contaminated >... | reverse complement strand
CCGCCCGGACGGCGACGGGCACCGCCACCGGCGCGGGCGCCGGTGCCGGCGCGGGCGACCCCCCGCACGCGGCGGGCAGCAGCGCGAGTACCACAGCGAAACGACGGATGAGACCCTCCCGGACACCGGACGGCTAATGTGAACGCTGGTTGAAGGGACCGCAACCTGCGTAGGGGGCGACGCATGCGTCGCCCCCTACGTTCAATCCCCGAACTTGATTCCCTGCGCCAGCGGCAACCCGGTGCTCCAGTTGAGCGTGTTGGTCTGACGGCGCATGTAGGCCTTCCAGGCGTCCGACCCGGACTCGCGCCCGCCGCCCGTTTCCTTCTCGCCTCCGAACGCGCCCCCGATCTCCGCGCCGCTGGTCCCGATGTTGACGTTGGCGATCCCGCAGTCCGAGCCCCGGCTCGACAGGAAGTGCTCGGCCTCGCGCAGGTGCTCGGTGAAGATGGCCGACGACAGCCCCTGGGGCACCCCGTTGTGGAGGCGCATGGCCTCGGGCAACTCGGCCACGGCCTGCGCCGGCGTGGAGCCCTTCTTCCCGTACTCGATGATGTAGAGGATGGGCGCGAAGGTCTCTTCCTGAACGATGGCGAACTCGTTCCGCGCTTCGGCGACGCACGGCCGAACATAGTGGCCGCCGGGATACCGGGGGCCGTCGAGCGCCTCACCGCCGCAGAGGACCCGGCCACCCTCCTGTTTCACCCGCTTCACCGCGTTCTGCAGGTCGCGCACCGCGTCGTGGGTCACGAGCGGGCCCATCAGCACGTGCCGGTCGCGCGGATCGCCGATCGAGATTCCCTCGTACGCCTTCACCAGGCGGCGCACCAGCTCGTCCTTGACCGCGGCGTGGATAATGATCCGGCGGGTACTGGTGCAGCGCTGCCCCGCCGTGCCGATGGCTCCGAACAGGATGGCCCGCAATGCCAGGTCCAGGTTGGCGCTGGGCGTCACCACGATCGCGTTGTTGCCTCCCAGCTCGAGGATCGTGCGGCCGAACCGGGTACCCACCAGCTCGGCCACCCGCCGGCCCACCTGGCAGCTGCCGGTGGCGGACACCAGCGGCACGCTCGGGTCCTTGAGCATCCGCTCGCCCACCGTGGACCCCTTGCCGATCACCAGCGAGAAGAGCGCCGGATCGACGCCGTTCTCCTCGCACACCTGCTGCGCCAGGCGAGTGCACGCGATGGCGGTGAGCGGCGTCTTGCTGGCCGGCTTCCAGAGGACCGCATCGCCGCACACGATGGCGATGGCGGTGTTCCAGCTCCACACGGCCACGGGGAAGTTGAACGCGCTGATCACGCCCACCACGCCGAGCGGGTGCCACTGCTCGAACATGCGGTGATCGGGGCGCTCGGAGTGCATGGCCAGCCCGTAGAGCTGGCGGGAGAGGCCGTTGGCGAAGTCGCAGATGTCGATCATCTCCTGCACTTCCCCTTCGCCCTCGATGATGCTCTTGCCCATCTCCAGGGTGACCAGCTGCGCCAACTCGAGCTTCACTTCGCGGAGGCGATTGCCCAGCTGCCGGATCAGCTCACCGCGCCGGGGCGCGGGCACCGCCCGCCACGCGAGGAACGCGGTGTGGGCCCGAGCCCCGATGCGGTCGTACTCGGCCTCGGTCACCTGGCGCACGGTCGCGATCCGGGAACCGTCGATGGGGGTAATCACCTCGAGCTCGGGACCCGAGCCTATCCACTCGCCGCCGAAGCCGCCGAGGTTCTCGTCCTCGATCCCCAGCCTGGTCAGGAAGTCACTCAGCACGGGAGCCGTCGTCGCCATCGCGAACCTGCCGGAAGTTCAGCCCGGAAACGGGCGTAAGTCGTTGGAAACACGCTTGCTGCAACGTCCAGAATCTAACCGGGCCGGACCCGTCGGACTACCGCGCGCCGGAACCTCGGGCCTGGCGGGCGAAGCCGGGGGGAACTAATCGTGGGTTTACCGGTAAAGAAATTTTCAGCCCCCCCAGCGTCCGAGGTTCCGTGCCCCGCCGCGACCGCCCCGCCGAACGCCCGCCGCACGCGGCCCTGTCCCGCCGCGAGCGCGAGATCATGGACGTGGTGTATCGGCTGGGCGAGGCCAGCGCCGCCCAGGTGGCGCAACGCCTGCCTGACCGGCCCGGCTACCACACCATCCGGGTCACCATGGGCATTCTGGAAAAGAAGGGCGTCCTGACACACCGCGCCGGCGGCGCCCGCTATGTCTACCGGCCCACGCTCCCGCTCGAGCAGGCCAAGCGCACCGCCCTGGACCACACCGTACAAACCTTTTTCCGCAGCTCGCCCCGGAGCGCGATTCTGGCGCTGCTGGACATGTCGGCCGAAACACTGACGCCGGCCGAGCTCGACGAGATCGCCGCGTGGATCGCGGACGCGCGAGGGGACGACCGATGATCGAGCACCTGGCGCTCAGGCTGGCCGTGGGGGTGTTCCTCAAGGCATCGCTGGCCCTGGCCGTGGCGGGCGCCGTCGCGGCGGCCCTCCGCCGCCACGCCGCGGCGGCGCGCCACGCGGTCTGGACCGCCGCGGTCGGTGTCCTGCTGGTCCTGCCGGTGCTCACCGCCGTGCTGCCCCGCTGGGAGCTGCCGTCGGCCGCCGGCACTCCGCCACCGACGCTCGCGGTGGCGGCGCCGGTCGGGTCATCTGCCGCCGCCGCTCCGCTCGTGACCCCGGACCCCTTCCCCATCCGGGTCACGCGCCCCGACCAGGGAGGCGGCGCACGGCGGCCCCTGGCCGCGGCGGCCGTCCTGGTATGGCTGGCCGGAGTGGCGATCGGCCTCGGGCTCGTGGTGCGCGACCTCGCCCGGGTCCGGGCGCTCCGCGGGCGCGCCTGGCGCGCGGGCCGCGCCGACCGGGCGAGCTGGTACGCGGCGGCCATCCGCCGGGCGCTCGGCCTGGCACGGCCGGTCGAGGTCATGTACACGCCCGATCTCGACGTCCCGGCGGCCAGCGGGCTGTTCCGACCGGTGGTTTTTCTGCCGGATGGCGCCCGGCGCTGGCAGGCGGATCGCGTTCGCGTGGCGCTGCTGCACGAGATGGCGCACGTGGCCCGGCACGACCTGCTGCCCCACCTGCTCACCCTGGTGGCGCGCGCCATCTACTGGCCCAACCCGCTGGTGTGGCTGGCGGCGCGCCAGGCCCTGCTGGAGCAGGAGCGGGCCTGCGACGACGCGGTGCTGCGGGCCGGTGCCCGGTCCGACGCCTACGCCGGCCACCTGCTCGCGGTCGCGCGCACGCTGGGCTCGGCCGCGCCGGCCGGCGTGGCGCTCGCCATGGCCCGACCGCACACGCTGGCCCGGCGGGTCCGGGGCATTCTGCGGCCGGACGCGGACCGGGGAGCGCTCGCCCGGCGTACCCTCCTGTGGACCGGAACCGGCGCGCTGCTGGCCGCCCTGCCGCTGGGGGGCGTCCGCCTCGTGGCCGAGGCCCGGGAGGCGCGGGCCGAGCGCGCGGCCCTCGCGCAGCTGGCGGACCGGAGCCCCGAAGTCCGGGTCGCGGCGGCATGGATCCTGGGCGACGCGGGGTCGGAGCGCGCGGTCAAGCCCCTGCTCGCGCGCCTGGCCGATTCCCTTCCTCAGGTACGCGGCGTCGCGGCCTGGGCGCTGGGCGAAATTGGCGACCGGGACGCGGTGCCGACGCTCGTCGCGCGGCTCGACGACGAGGATGCCTACGTCCGCGAGGCCGCGGTCCTGGCGCTGGGGCGACTCCACGCGAAAACCGCGGTGGGCCGTCTGGCGGCGCTCCGCGCCGACAGCGTGATGGGCGTGCGCGCCGTGCTGACCGTTACGCTCGAGCGGCTGAGCCGGCCGGAGGCGATCGACGCCCTGGGGGAGATGGCGCTGAGCGACCCGGATGCCCACACGCGGGGCATGGCGATCGGCGCCCTGCGCCGGGCCGACCCCTCGCACGCGCGGACGGTACTGTCACGCCTGCTCCGGGATCCGGATCCGGGAATCCGGGTTTCCGCCGCCCGGCATCTCTCCGAGATCGCCACCCCGGCGCTGATTCCGGTCCTGGCGACCGTGGTAGAGACCGACAGCGAGCCCATGGTGCGGGCCGCCGCCGCCGCCGCTCTGGGCGCCACCGGAGACCCCGCGGCCCTCCCCGCCCTGCGCCGTGCCCAAGCCGACAGCATGTTCGGCGTGCGGGTGAGCGCCAACTACGCGCTGGGCAAGCTGGGCGGACCGGAAGCCGCGGCCGCGCTGCTCGAGGCCATGCGGGATCCCGTGCACCAGGTGCGGTTGAGCGCGGTGGAAGCCCTCGACGCCATGCAGGGCCGCTAACCGGCACCCCCAGGGAAGAAGAACGAACCGAGCGTCGTCCAAGAGACCATGGCGTGCGAGGACTGATGAAAGAAATCTTTCCGCGAGCCTGTGTGCCGGTGGTCCTGCTGCTGGTGGGCTCCGCCTTTCGCGGATCCGCCGTGGCCCAATGCGGTCCGCCGGCGCTCGACCACCCCACCCCGCATCCCGAGCTGACCGTCAGCACGCCGTGGCTGGCCGCCCACCTGCGGGATTCGGGGCTCGTGATCGTGCACGTGGAGAGTGATTCGGCGGCGTTTCGAGCCGGACACATTCCCGGCGCCCGGCGGGCCGACCCCATGGCCTTCACCGTCGGCGACCACGATCTGCCGGCTCCGGACGCCCTCCGGTCGCTGGTCGAGGAGCTGGGAATCGGGAACGCCAACCGAGTGGTGCTGTACGGCGAGACCTGGCACGTGGGCTGGCTCTACGTGGTGCTGGACCGCGTGGGCCACGGAGCGCGCACCACCCTCCTGGACGGCGGGCTCCCCCAATGGCGCGCCGAAGGGCGACCCGTGGAAGCCGGGCCGCCGCCCGCGGTCGCGCGGGCCACGTTCGCGGTCAAGCCGCAGGAGGTGGTCGCGACCACCGAATGGCTCCGCGCCCGGCTGGGAAGCCGCCGCGTGGCGGTGATCGACGTCCGCAGCCAGGAGGAGTATGTCGCCGGCCACATTCCCACGGCGCGGCATCTCGACTGGAGCCGCACCTTCACCCGACCCGACAGCGCGCTGAACGACCAGGCGTCCCTGTTCCAGAGCGCCTCGCGGCTCGAGTCGCTGTTCCGGGCCGCGGGCGCGGCGCCCGGCAAGGAGGTCGTCGTCTACTGCACGATCGGCCTCCGCGCGTCGCTCATGTATCTCATCGCCAAGCGCCTGGGCTACGAGCCCAGGTTCTACGACGGAAGCTGGTCGGCCTGGAGTGGAGCCGGTCAGCCTGTCGCTACCGGGACCGAGCCTGGCTCGGTCCGCTGATCCCCCGCCCACGGAGACCGCCACATGCTGACCCTGTCGCTCACCGTCCTCGGGCTCGTGCTGAAGCCCTCCCCGGACTCGATGCTCGTCTCCACGACCTGGCTGGCCGAGCGGTTGACGCAACCCGGCCTGGTGCTCCTGCAGATCGGCACGCAAAGTGAGTTCACCGCCGCGCACATTCCCGGCGCGCAGTTCCTCAACATGCGGGATCTGGCCGCTCCCCGAGGCGACGGTCCGGCGCTCGAGCTCCCCACCCCGGAAGCGGCTGAGGCCTGGCTGGAAGCGCACGGCGTGTCCGACGATTCCCGCATCGTACTGTACTGGGGCAGCGACTGGGTCACGCCGACGGCCCGGATGTATCTCACGCTCTACTGGGCGGGCCTGGGCGACCGCACGTCCATCCTGGACGGCGGGATGGGGGCGTGGCGGGCGGAAGGACGGCAGGTAACGACCGACACGGCCGTGGTGACCCCCGGCCGGCTGACGCTGCACCCGCGGTCCGACGTGATCGTGACGGCCGCCGAGGTCGAGGGTCTCCGCACCCGGTCGGACGTGGCCCTGATCGACGCCCGCGACTCCGTTTTCTACCTGGGCCAGGACACCAACCACGTCCGACCCGGGCACATTCCCGGAGCCCGGAGTCTGCCGTTCGGCTCCCTCTTCGATGAGAACCCCGACCGGTACAAGCCGCGTGACGCGCTGGCCGGTCTGCTGCGCGGCGCCGGCGCCGAGGCCGGCAAGCAGGTCGTCGTGTACTGTCACATCGGGCAGCAGGCGAGCAGCGTCTGGCTTGCCGCCAAGCTGCTGGGGTACGACGTACGGTTGTACGACGGGTCGTTCACCGAGTGGACCACCCTGCAGCAGTACCCGGTGGAAGGCCCGGCCCGGCCGTGACGCGCGAACCCCAGCGCTACTGGAATCCCTACGCCGCCGGGGTGGCGCTGGGCCTCGTGCTCCTCTCGGCGTTCGCGCTGGTGGGGCGCGGCATCGGCGTCTCGGGAGCCGCCGCCGCGGTGGTGGCGACCGGCGTGGACGCGGTAGCGCCGGCGCATGCCCGCGGCAACGCGTACTTCGGCGCCTACCTGGGCGACGGGTCCCGCTCTCCCCTGGGCGACTGGATCGTGGTGGAAGTCGCCGGCGTGCTCCTCGGCGGCCTGGTCTCCGCGGGCCTCGCCGGCCGGTTCCGCCCCGGCGTCGAGCGGGGTCCGAGGGCCGGGGTCCGGACCCGCCTGGCGTACGCCTTCGCGGGTGGCGCCATCATGGGGTTCGGCACCCGGCTGGCGCGTGGGTGCACCAGCGGGCTGGCGCTCACGGGCGGCGCCCTGTTGAGCGTGGGCGCCTGGGTGTTCATGCTCGCGCTCTTCACGGCGGGCTATGCGATGGCGCCGCTGGTGCGGCGGCAGTGGACATGAGCGCCCTGGCCGAGAACCTGTGGCTCGCGCTGGGCATCGGCGCCGCGTTCGGCTTCGTGCTGGAGCGCGCCGGGCTGGGCAGCGCCGTGAAGCTGGCGGGCCAGTTCTACCTCCGGGACCTCACCGTCTTCAAGGTCATGTTCACCGCCATCGTGACCGCGCTGGTGGGGCTCGCGGCGCTCGACGCCGCGGGCCTGGTAGACCGCGCGGCCATCGCCCTCCCCGACACCTTCCTCATCCCGCAGCTCGTGGGCGGCCTGGTCTTCGGCATCGGGTTCATCGTCGGCGGGTACTGTCCGGGCACCGGCTGCGTGGGGATGGCGTCGGGCCGGGGGGACGGGGTCGCCGTGGTGCTGGGCATGCTCGCGGGGGTGCTGGTGTTCGGCGAGCTGTATCCGGCGCTCGCCACCTTCTACACGCTGACTCCCCTGGGGCCGGCCACGCTGCCGGAGGTTCTGCCCCTCCCCGGCCCCACCGCGGGGCTGGCGGTGGTGGCACTGGCAGCGGCCGGTTTTGCCACGGCTGAGTGGTGGGAGCGCCGGCGCACCTTCCGAAGCGACGCCGGTATTATTCACATGGATAATCCGAGAACCCCTTGATGCGGGCGCCCCGACCGACGCCCATAGCCCCGCCGCCCGCGGCCGGCGGGCACCCGAGGCCAACATGACCGGACCACAGCGAATCCACCGGGATGTCACCGAGACCATGGGCGGCACCCCCCTCATCCAGCTCAACCGGGTCGGCGCCGGACTTCCGGGCCGGGTGGTGATCAAACACGAAGGCTTCAACCCGTTCAACTCGGTCAAGGATCGCATCGGGACGGCGATGGTGGACGACGCCATCGCCCGCGGGGCGTTACGGCCCGGCATGGTGATCGTGGAGCCCACCAGCGGGAATACCGGCATCGGGGTGGCGTACGCCGCCGTGGCCCGCGGGTACCGGTGCATCTTCACCATGCCGGAGACGATGACGCTCGAGCGGCGGCACCTGCTCCGCGCGCTCGGTTGCCGGGTGGTGCTCACGGAAGGACCCAAGGGCATGAAGGGCGCCATGGCGCGCGCCGAGGAGATTCTCGCCCAGCTGGGCGACCGGGCCTGGATGCCGCGCCAGTTCGACAATCCGGCCAACCCCGCCATTCACTACCGCACCACCGGGCCGGAAATCTGGGAGGACACCGGGGGCGAGATCGACATCTTCGTGGCGGGCGTGGGAACCGGCGGGACGGTCACGGGCGCCGGCCGGTACCTGCGGGAGCGGAAACCGCAGATCCGCATCTGCGTGGTGGAACCGGCGGAAAGCCCGGTGCTGTCCGGCGGGCAGCCGTCGCCGCACAAGCAGCAGGGGATCGGCGCGGGGTTCGTGCCGTCGATCCTGGACCCCACGGTGTTCGACGAGGTCATCCAGGTGAAGAACGACGACGCGATCGCGATGACGCGCCGGCTGGCGCGCGAGGAGGCCATCTTCGCGGGAATCTCGTCGGGCTCGATCACCTGGGCGGCGCTGCAGGTCGCCGCGCGTCCGGAGAACCGGGGCAAGCTCATCGTCTCCGTGATCTGCGACTTCGGCGAGCGATACCTCTCGAACCCGGTGTACGCCGACCTGCCCGATCCCAGCGACGCGGACCTCGGCCTGTCCTGACCCGCGACGATCCCTATTGCGCTCCGTCATCCGGATACTACCGTTGTCGCAACGGAGGAGGTCACATGAAACGCTTCGTTCCTGGTTTGACGCTGGCCCTGCTACTCGCGGGTGGGACGGCCACCCCGGCGGCCGGGCAGATCGGCTTCGTACTGGGCGGCGGCCCGACGCTGCCGATGGGTGACTTCGGCGACGTGGCCAAACTCGGCTGGATGGGGCTGGCGGGTGTGAAGCTCGGCTTGCCCCTGCTGCCGGTGCAATTCCGCGCCGAAGGGCTCTACGGCCAGAATACCCACGACGTCGGTCCGGCCGGCAAGACCAGGCTGTACGGTGGAATGGCCAACGTCATCCTCCAGATCGGCCCGCCGCTCATCCCCGTAAAGCCCTACATCATCGCCGGCGGGGGCGCGCTGAATGCCGGGTTCGTGCCGACCACCGGATCGACCGTGTCTGAATGGAAGCCGGTGTTCGGCGGCGGCGTCGGGGTCAACGTGAGCCTCATGGTGATCGGCGTCTTCGTCGAGGCCCGCTACCTCCGGCGGGACGACACCGGGTTCATTCCCATCATGGCCGGCTTCCGCCTCGGCGGCTGACGCCGGACCGCCCGCCGTGCGTTGTGCCGTCGCGGTCGCCGCGGTCGTGGCCCTCACCGGCCCGCCCGCGGCGGCCACCCAGGATTCGCTCCCGCCGCCCCGGACCATCCCCGAGCTCGAAGCCCGCATCCGGGAGGTGATAGCCGAGACCAAGACGCCGGGACTGGGCGTGGCGCTGGTGACCCGGGACAGCGCCCTCTGGGTCGCGGGGCTGGGCACCGCCGACGTCGCGGCGGGTCGGCCGGCGACCAGTGAAACGCTGTTCCGGATCGGGTCCACCTCGAAGGCGTTCGTCTCGCTGCTCATGCTCCAACTGCAAGGCGCCGGCCGGCTCCAGCTCACGGACCCGGTGTGGACCCACGCGCCCGAGATCGCGTTCACGAACCGGTGGCAGGACACCGACCCCGTGCGGATCGTCCACCTGCTCGAGCACGCGACCGGGTGGGACGATCTCGCCCTGAAGGACTACGCCCTCAACGACTCGACCCTCACACTCCGCCGGGCGCTGGACTTCAACCCCGACACGCGGAAGTCGCGCTGGCGCCCCGGAGCCCGGGTGTCGTACTGCAATTCCGGCCCGCCGGTGGCCGCGTACATCGCCGAAAAGCTGGAAGGACGGCCCTTCGAGGAGCTGGTGACCGAACGGCTCTTCCGGCCGATCGGGATGGCGGGCGCCACGTACTTCCGGCCGCCGCCCGAGCGGCTGGCCACGCTCTACCACTCGGACGGAAAGACGCCGCAGTACTACTGGTACATCAGCCAGCGGCCCGCCGGCGCCATCAACGCTTCGGCCCGGGATATGGCGGCGTACGTCCGGTTTCTGCTGAACCGGGGCGCCGCGAACGGCGTCCAGCTCGTCCCCGCGGAAGAGATCGTGGCGATGGAGCGGCCCCGGAGCTCGATCACCGCGCGCTCCGGACTCACGGTCGGCTACGGCCTGCACCTCTCGACGTACGTGGACAGCGGGTACGTGTGGGTGGGGCACGACGGCGGCGTGAACGGCGGCGTGACCAACATGGCGTACCGGCCCGAGCAGGGGGTCGGCTACGCCTTCATGCTGAACACCGGGAGCGGCGAGGCGTTCGAGCGCATCAGCCGGTTGATTCGCGACTATCTCACCCGCGATGAAGCGCGACCGACCCCGCCGTCCCCGGCGGCGCTGGCGCCGCTCGCCCGTGAGCGCGCCGGCTGGTATCGGCCGGACAACCCGCGGGTGCAGGCTCTCTACTTCCTGGAGCGCATCGGAGGCCTGGCGCGGCTGGTGGCCGCCGACACCACCCTCTCTCTGCGCCCCTTGCTGGGCGATCCCGCGACCTACCTCCCGGTGTCCGAGCGGCTGTTCCGGCGGCCCGGCGAGCCGGTCGCCACGCTGGCCCTGGTGGATGATCCGACGAACGGCCGGCCGGCAGCCATCGAGCGGATGGGCTATCTCCTGCCCACCTCCTACCACCGGGTGTGGGCCCCGGTGGCGCTGGCCGAGATCGGCATGACGGCGCTCTTCCTGCTCGCGCTGGTCGTGACCCTGGCCTTCGCGTTGGTCTGGGTTCCCCGCTGGCTGTTCCGGCGCCTTTCCGGTGTGCCGCGCCTCCGGCTCCGGATGTGGCCGCTGTTCAGCGCGCTCTCGGTGCTCGCCTTCGTAGGCGTCGCGCTCCTGTCGTCGGAAGAGGCGATCCCTCGGCTGGGCAATCCCACCCCGTGGGCCATTACGCTCTTCGTGGCCACCCTCGTCTTCCCGCTCAGCGCGGTGATCGGGCTGCTCTCCGCCATTCGGACGCCCGCCGGCGAGGTGCGGCGCGGCATCCGGGTCCTGGCACTCGCCACCTCGCTCGTGTTCGTGGTGGCGGCGGCCTACTTCGGCTGGTGGCGCCTGATCGGCTGGCGGAGCTGGGCGTAGGGGCGCTTTTGGTGGTCGGCGAGACATCCGCGGATGACCATCTCCCGCGTGAGAGCGCGGCGTAAAGCCGCGGCTCGGCCGTCTGTCGTCGGAGACGACGGACCAGCCGCTTCACGCGGCAGATGGCCGAGCCGCGGCTTCAGGCCGCGCAACGACGAGCCGGCGCCCGCCTGATGTCCGAACCCGCCGCCACTGCCCTGCTCGCCGAGGACGTCATCAAGCGATACGGTCCGGTGACCGCGCTGGCGGGCGTCACGCTCCGTGTGGCCCTCGGCGAGTGCGTGGCCCTCGTGGGCGAGAGCGGCTCGGGCAAGTCCACCCTGCTCCGTTGCTTCAACCGGCTGGTGACCGCGGACGCGGGCCGGGTGTCGGTCCAGGGGGTGGACGTGGAGACGGCGGACCCCGTGGGCCTCCGCCGCACCATGGGCTACGTCCAACAGGAGGGTGGGCTCCTACCCCACTGGACCGTACTCCGGAACGCCGGCCTCGTGCCCCGCCTGCTCGCCCGCCCCAACCCCGACGCGCTGGCCCGCCAAGCGCTGGCCCTGGTTGGGCTCCCATCCGCGGAGCTCGAGTCCCGCTACCCGGCCGAGCTCTCCGGCGGGCAGCGGCAGCGGGTGGCGATCGCGCGGGCCATCGCCGCCCAACCGCCCGTGTTGCTGATGGACGAGCCCTTCGGCGCGCTCGACGCCATCACCCGGGCCGAGCTGCAGCACGCCTTTGCCGGGCTGCGCCGGCGCCTGGGGGCCACGCTCGCCCTGGTCACCCACGACCTGCGGGAGGCCTTCCTGCTGGCCGACCGCGTGGCCGTGCTCCGCGCCGGGCACGTGGAGCAGGCGGACACGCCGGACGGCCTTCGGCGCGCGCCCGCCACGCCCTACGTCCGGCGCCTGCTCGAGACAGCCGAGGTCGCATGAGCGTCCTCGTTCGCCTTCGTCCGCCTTGGATCGCCTTGCTGTTGTGCACGGGGCCGGCCGTAGCGCAGACCCGCCCAATCGTCGTCGCGTCCAAGCCGTTCGCCGAGTCGTACCTGCTGGCCGAGATGTTCGCCCAGCTGCTGGAGCGGGCCGGTCACCCGGTGGATCGCCGCCTGGGGCTGGGCGCCACCGAGATCGCCTTCGGCGCGCTCCGCACCGGCGCGATCGACGTGTATCCCGAGTACACCGGGACCGGCCTGCTCGCGATCCTGGATCAGCCGGTCGAGCCCGATCCCCGCGCCGTATACCGCCGGGTGGCCGACGCCTTTGCCGGTCGCTGGGACGTGCACTGGCTGCCGCCGCTGGGCTTCGAGAACACCTATGCGATCGCGGTGCGGCGCGAAACGGCCGATCGCCACGCGCTCCGAACGCTGAGCGACCTCGCCCGGGTCTCGCCTCAGCTCACCGCGGGCCTCACGCCCGATTTCACCGGCCGGCCGGACGGCCTGCCCGCGCTCGAGCGGGTCTACGGGTTCCGCCCGCGCGCGGTCCGGTCGCTGGTCCAGGCGGTCAAGTACCTGGCCCTGGCCGAGGGCGCGGTGGACGTGATCGACGGCTACTCGACCGACGGGCTGATCGCGCGCTACGGCCTGGTCGTGCTGGAAGACGACCGCGCCGCGTTCCCGCCCTACGAGGCGGCGGCCCTGGTGAGCGCCCGCCTGTGGCGCGAGGCGCCGAGCGCCGTGCGGGCGCTGACCCAGCTGAGCGGCCGGCTGGACGAGGCGACCATGCGGGCGCTCAACGCCCGGGTCGAGGTGAGCAACGAGCCGGTGGCGACCGTGGCCCACGAGGCGCTGGCCGCCCTGGGCCTCGCATCCCCGGCCGACACGGGCGCGCCGCGGGCCGGCGCGCCCCGGGCGGGGCTGGTCCGCTACCTGTGGGACCGGCGGGCCGAAACCGCTCGACTGCTCGGACGCCACGTGCTGCTGGTGGCGCTCTCGCTCGGCGCCGCGGTCCTGCTCGCGGTTCCGCTGGGGCTGGCACTCGAGCGATGGCGGGCCGGCGCCGAGGGCGCCATTCGCGCGGTCGGTGTGCTCCAGACCATTCCGGGCATCGCGCTCCTCGCCTTCATGCTCCCCCTCCTGGGCATCGGCACGGCGCCGGCGCTGGTGGCGCTGTTCCTCTACTCCCTCTATCCCATCGTCCGGAACACCTACAGCGGGGTGCGCGACGCCGCGCCGGACGCGGTGGGGGCGGCCGAGGCGCTGGGGATGACCCCGGGCCAGCTGCTCCGCCAGGTCCGGCTTCCGCTGGCCGCACCGGTCATCATGGCGGGCGTGCGCACCGCGGCCGTCATCAACGTGGGCACGGCGACCCTGGCCGCGTTCATCGGCGCCGGAGGATTGGGCGAGCCCATCGTGTCGGGATTGGCCCTGTCGGACAGCCGATTGGTGCTGTCGGGCGCGATTCCCGCGGCCCTGCTGGCGCTCGCGGTGGACCTGGTCCTGGGCGGGGTTGAGCGAATCGTCAGACCGAGGGGGACGCCGGCCTGACCGGTCACTTTCTCCGGTCAATCGCCTGCCGCACGGCGCGCGCCAACTCCGGCATGGTCCACGGCTTCTGGAGCAACACCGCATCCGCGGCGAGGCCGTCCCAGTCGGCCACCTGGTCGGCGCCGTAGCCGGTCATCAAGAGGAATGGAATGTGGCGGCCGCTGTTCCGAAGCGCCCGCAGCAATTCCGATCCGGTCTTCCGGGGCAGCATCAGGTCGGACAGCACGACGTCAATGCGGGCGCCCACGTCGTCCAGGCGCGCCAGCGCTTCCACCCCGTCTCCCGCCGTCACCACAGTATAGCCCAGGCGCTCGAGCGCCCGGCGCGCGGCGTCGCGCAGCGGGGGCTCGTCTTCCACCAGCAACACGGCTTCGGTGCCGCCGGGAATGGCTCCCACCTCGCCGGACTCGGCGCCCGCCGCGACCGCCTCCCCAGCCAGGGGGAAATACACCCGGATCGTCGTCCCGCGCCCGAGCTCGCTGTAGACGTGGATATAGCCCCGGTGCTGCTTGACCAGGCCGTACACCATCGCCAACCCGAGCCCGGTACCCTTGCCGGGCGGCTTGGTAGTGAAGAACGGATCGAACACCCGCTCCTGCACCGCCGCATCCATGCCCACCCCGGTGTCGGACACCGCCAGGCAGGCATAGCGACCCGGGACCACCCACGGGTGCTTGGCCCGGTGCCGCTCATCGAGGCTGGCCTCGCTCAACTCGATGCCCAGTAGCCCGCCCGCCGCCATCGCGTCACGGGCATTCAACACCAGGTTGAGCACGATCTGCTGGACCGCGGCGCCGTCGGCCGCGGCGGGCCTGACGGTTCCATCCACGCGCGACCGCAGCTCGATGTTCTCGGGCACCGCCCGGCGGATCAGGGTGCCGGCCTCGCTCAAGACCTCCAATAGGTCGGTCGGCGCGATGGCCAGCGGGGTCTGCCGGGCCACGGCGGCCAGCTTCCGCACCAGCGCGCCGCCCGAGCGCGCGGCCTGCTCGATGTCCTCCAGCAGCGCGCGGCTGGGCTTCTCCTTGGCCAGCTCCGCGTCCACCAGGATCACGCTCAACAGGTTGTTGAAATCGTGCGCCATCCCGGCGGTGAGCTGCCCCACGTTTTCGAGGCCCTGCACGTCGCGGAGCCGATCTTCCAGGTCCCGCGCCTCGGTGACGTCGAGGGCCAGGCCTTCGATGAGCGGGCCGTCGCGCCCGACCACCCCACGTCCACCGTCCCACACCCACCGCACGCCTCCACCCTTCTGGCGGATGCGGTAGGTCACCTGGTATGGGCGACCGGCCGCGATCGCGGCGTTCACCCGTTCCACGACCCCGGGCAGGTCGTCCTCATGCACCAGCGATACGTACGACACCGCCCCGTGTCCCAGGAGTTCGGCGGCTTCGTATCCCGTGAGGGCCGTGCACCCCCCGCTCACGTAGAGGGTGGTCCAGTCGGGGGCGTGGCGGCAGCGATAGGCCACGCCTGCCGCGGGCAGGCAGGCGAGCAGCGAACTGAGAAATCGTCCCGACTCCTCCGCCGGTCCGCCGTCCACCGCGTCTTCGACCGCGGTGACCGCGATCCGGTCGGGGGGCACCCAGGTGAAGGTGATGTCGAGCTGGGCGGTCCTGGACGTGGACCGGAACCGATAGCGCAGGCGTTGCCGGACCGCAGTGGATCCCTCACGGCAACGACGGAACAGGTCGAGGACCTCCGGGGCGTCGGCATACATCTCGGTTGCCCGCCGTCCCGCGAGGGCCCGGACGCCGCCCGCCGTGACCGACAGGGCCGCGTCGTTGAAACTGTCCAGCCGGAAATCGGCGCCGTCAACCCGCCATACGTAGATGGGAACCGCGGGGTCTGCTGCTCGAAGGGGCTCTGACGTCGCGATCACGAGCGCACCTCCCATGGAATCCCGGAGCCAAGGTGGGAAGAACCCCGAGTAGGTCGCTCGGCTAATGTGCACCCTATCGAGGTGACAGTCCAGAAGGCCCGGATGTGACGACGAGGGGAGGGCGCTCACGCCTCCCTCCCGTCGTCTGTCGGTGATGCTATCGTGTTATATCATAGGCACTTACGGCTCCCGAACACCGACGACGGTCGCGTCCCATTCCCGCCAGCCCTCGACCTGCCGGACGAACTCGGCGGCCAGGAGCCCGAAATCGGCGGGCTCGACCAGCGGGTTGTTCTCCCGCCCGTCCACCCGGGCGAAGTTGGCCGCGGCCCGGACGTGGGTGGCGCCGGCTACGGTGGCGCGACGATACACCTCGGCGGCCTGGGTGAACCGGCCGGTGTGCTCCAGCGCCATGCCGAGGTTGTTGAGGAACGTCACCTGGGTGCTGTCCAGTTCCACCGCCCGGGCCAGCGGATACAGCGCCTCGTCATACCAGCCCTGCTCGATGAACAGGAGGCCCAGGTTGTTCATGGACCACACGTCGTCCTGGTCGAGCACCAGGGCCCGGCGGTAGGCGTCGGTCGCCGCGTCCACGTGCCCCAAGTCGGCCAGGGCGCGGCCCCGCAGCCGGTATACGACGTTCGAGGTGGAGTCGAGCGTGAGCGCGGTGTCGAGCTGCTCCAGCGCCTCCAGGGGACGGTCGGTCCCGAGCAGGACCCGGGAGAGGTTGAGGTAGCTCTTCACGTGCGACGGGTCGAGCGCGATGGCCCGCTTGAGCGCCTGCTCGGCGCGCGCGTGGTCGCCGGCCTTCCAGGCCGACAGGCCCAGCATGTAGTGGCCGAACGGGTTCTCGGGCTTGAGCTCGACGTACGACGAGAACAGCACGGCTGCCTCGGCGTACCGGCCCTCCCGGAAGACGCTTTCGGCGTCCACGTAGGTGACGAGCGTCGGCCCAACCGGTGCCGCGGAGGTGGTGCCGGGCGTCACGGAGACCGAACCTGCCGCGACCGTGGTCGCCACCGGGTCCACGGTGTCGGCTCGGGAGCCGGTATCCCGCTTGGTCGGAATATCGCACCCGGTGAGGACGATGGCGGAGATCAGAACCAGGCCGACGATGACGGTACTGATCCGCTCCCTGAGAGTGGTGGTGAGCGTGGTGTTGCGCATGGTGCTACCTCCTCCTGGTGGCGCCCGAGGCGCCGGTGGTGGGTGATGGCCGGCGGGGGAGAAGGCAGGGGGGAGGCCGGCGGGACGGCGGGAGGGCGGGAGGGCGGGAGAACACGCGGTGCCAACGCGTTAGCGCATTTCGCTCGGGCGTGAGGTCGCTCCGGAGTCCGGGCTCGTGTGCCGGCGGACACCGCGGGGAAGTCCTGATCGTGTCCGCGGGGACACGGGGGCTGTGGCCGAGCCCGACGTGCCGGGGTATTCCGGTCACCCCCTGTTGGAGGTCATGATGGACGACACTTCTCCACGGTTCGCGCGCGCGGCCCTCGTGGTCGGGCTCGTTGCCGCGCTGGGGTGCGGTGACGGCCTACCCACGCCGATCATCGTGCGGCTCGTCGGAACCTGGGGTGGCGACAACGCGGGGCTGATCGTCACCGACAGCCTGGTGCATGTGCACATCGGCTGCACCCTGGGGGACGCGAGCGCGCCGATCCTCGCGGGCCCGGGCGGCGATTTCGAGGTGGTAGGGAGCTACAACATCGACGCGCACCCCGTGGATCGCGGCATCATCCATCCGGCCCGGTTCATTGGTCAGATTGCCGGGCGGACGATGACGCTTACCGTCGAGCTGACCGACACGACCGTCCGGCTGGGTCCGGTGTTACTGGTCCGTGGCAAGGAGCCGCAGATGGGGCCATGCCCGATCTGCCGGGTCCCGCGGCGAGCCATCGAGCCGCGTTAAGAGACGCACCGTCCCCCCTCTCCGCGTAGGCGGAGAGGGGGACAGGGGGTGAGGCCAGCGAGGGGGACAGGGGGTGAGGCCAGCGAGGGGGACAGGGGGTGAGGCCAGCAAGGGGGACAGGGAGTAGGGCTAATTCCAGGTCAGCCCGCGCAGCTGGTCGAGATTGAGGTTCCCGCCCGACAGCACCACCGCGACCCGCGACCCCACGGGCAGGCGCACCAGGCCGTGCAGCAGTGCCGCCACCGGAGCCGCCGCCGCGCCTTCGACGACGAGCTTGCACCGCTCCATCACCCAGACCATCGCGTCGAAGATCTCCCGGTCCGGCAACGCCACGATCTCGTCCACGAAGCGCTGCACCACCGAGAAGTTGATCTCGCCCACCCGCCGCACCCGGAGCCCGTCGATCACCGTGCGGCAGTCGATCGTTTCCAGGTGGCCCGCCTCCACGCTCCGTTTCATGGCCGGGCCGTCGGACGACTCGACCCCGATCACCCGGATCCGCGGGTTGTGGTCCTTCGCGGCCATGGCGACCCCGGAGATCAGCCCGCCCCCGCCGATGGGCACCACCACAGCATCCACCTCGGGCCAGTCCTGCACGATCTCCAGGCCGAGGGTGCCCTGCCCCGCGATGAGCTGCTCGTCGTCGAACGGGTGCACGTAGGTCAGCCCCTGGGTGCGCACCAACTCCTTGGCCTTCTCGTTGGCCTCGTCCCAGATCGAGCCGTGGAGCACGACCTCCGCCCCGTAGCCCTTGGTGGCCGCGATCTTGGCCGGGGTGGCGTTCACGGCCATGCACACCACGGCGCGGATGCCGTGGATCTTCGCGGCCAGGGCCACGCCCTGGGCGTGGTTCCCGGCCGAGGAGCACACCACGCCCCGGCGTTTCTGCTCGTCGGGCATCAGGGCGAACTTGTTGAGCGGCCCCCGGATCTTGTACGACCCCACCCGCTGAAACAGCTCGGCCTTGAGCCGCACGTCGAAGCCGGTCAAGTCACTGAGCTGGCGGGAGGTCAGCAACGGGGTGCGCTTG
>Ga0214473_10003858_pt1 | contig 18093 bp, 12 predicted proteins | sample RVTome_7_FD_203509 | JGI IMG/M metagenome (GOLD analysis project Ga0214473, IMG submission 203509) | Soil microbial communities from uranium-contaminated site in the Upper Colorado River Basin, Wyoming, United States - RVT98D197 | ecosystem: Environmental > Terrestrial > Soil > Contaminated >... | reverse complement strand
CGAGCGGCTCGCTTACGGCAGACGGCCTGCTCAGGCGACGCGCGAGCCAGAGGCCCGGCGTCATCGCCCTCGCCGATCCACCCAATCTTCAAGCGCTCGGTCTCGGGCATCCGCGAACTTTCAGCTATCTCGAGGCCGATCAATCCGTCGATGCGCTTGCCTCTTTCTTCATCGAGCTTGGACTTCTGCCCGGCGACACCATCGCCGCACAGCTTCCCAATATCGCGCTGTCGCCGCTGATCTTGCTCGCCGCTTGGCGCGCTCGCCTGACAGTCGCGGCGCTGCCGATGCTGTGGCGCGGGCACGAAATCGGCAAGGTTTGTGACGACGTCGAGCCGAAAGCCCTCATCGGCGTCTCCCACTTCGCGGGCGAGAACCATGCGGAGAAGCTCTGCGCCATTGCCGCCAGCCACCTTTCGGTGCGCTTCGTGCTTGGCTTCGGTCCCGACCTTCCCGACGGGGTCGCCTCTCTCGACGAAGCAATCGAGGCACGGCGCGGCGTCTCGCACCACCGTATCGAGGCGCCGGTGCGCCAAGGCCCGGCCATGGTCACCTTTACGGCGCGGGCCGGTAGTCCGCTTGTGCCGCTCGTCCGGACCGAGGACGAGCTGCTCGCGCAAGGGGCCATGACGGTGCTTGCGCTCGGCCTCGACAGCCGCGACGTGATCCTCAACCCCTATCCTTTGACGGGGCCCGCGGGGCTCTCGCTCGGCCTCATGCCGTGGCTGATCAGCGGCGCTACGCTCGCCCAGCATCATCCCTTCGACTATCGAGTGTTCGTCGAGCAGCTCGTCACCACGGGCGCAACGGCGACGGCGCTGCCCTCGCCGATTCTTGCCGAGCTTGCCAAGGATGAGGTGCTGTGCAGCCCCGAGTGCCGCCTGAGGCGGCTCGGCGCGGTGTGGTCCATGCCTGAGCTAGCCGAACCGCCGCCGCCGTTCTATGGCGCGGCTCCCCTCCTGTTCGATCTCTATCCGCTCGGCGATCTCGCGAGCGTGGTGCTGAGACGCGAGAGCAGGGCGAATCCAGCCTCCCTTCCGCTCGGGAAGATTCACCTCGAGGAGGACGGCGACGACGCGGTGTTCGTGGAGACGAAGCTTGGCGCGCGCCGCGACCGAGACAGCGAGCTCATGTTGCGCGGGCCGGTCGTTCCGCATGGACTCCCCGGCGGACCGCTTGGCTTCGACCAGGACGGCTTTGTCGGCACGGGTCTTTGCGGAACGGTCGATAGCACGCACGGCACGCGTTTGCTGCTCAGGGGAGATCCAGAGCTTCTGCATCACGGCGGGGTGTCGATTGCGGCCTGCGAGTTCGACGAGCTTTATCGGAGCTTCCCCGGCTTCCTCGACGCCGCCTGTTTCGTGCTTCCCGATCCCATTATCGGCGACCGCGTCTTCGCGGCGATCATGCCGCGGCCGGGCGAAGCGATCTCGCTGGAGGCGCTGCATCGGTTCCTCGAGGAGCGCCAAGTCGCGCCCTACAAATTTCCCGACAAGCTGCTCGTGGTGAAGCAGATCCCGCGCGACATCGAAGGCCGCCTGCTCCGCGAGCAAATTTTGCAGCAGGTGTAACGCTAAGCCGCCTGCTTCACGGCCTGGGCGATCTTGACCAGGCGCTTCAAGAGATCGCGGGCGCCGGCGAGCCGCGCCTCAGGTGTCGACCAATTGGCGTAGTAGATCAGGCGGTGGTCGGGCTGGAGCTTCACCTGCTTGGCGTGCTCGCGGATGAAGTCGATGAGGCCTTCCGGGTTGGCGAAGCTCTTATTGCGGAAGGCGATGACCGCGCCCTTGGGCCCGGCGTCGATCTGCTCGATACCGGCCTGGCGGCACAGCCCCTTGATCTCGACGATGTCGAGGAGATGACGCACCTCCTGCGGCAACGGCCCGAAGCGGTCGATCAACTCGGCGGCGAAGGCCTCGATAAGGTCATGGCTCTCGACGCCTGACAGGCGGCGATAGAGCCCAAGCCGCACTTGCAGGTCGGGGACATATTCCTCGGGAATGAGCACCGAAGTGCCGAGATTGATGCGCGGCGACCATTGGTCCTCGATCACGGCGCCCTCGCCGCCTTTGAGCGCCGCCACGGCCTCTTCCAGCATGGACTGGTAAAGTTCGAAGCCCACTTCCCTGATATGGCCCGACTGCTCCTCGCCCAAGAGATTGCCGGCGCCCCTGATGTCGAGATCGTGGCTTGCCAGCACGAAGCCGGCCCCCAGCGTGTCGAGCGATTGCAGCACCTTGAGCCGCTTCTCGGCGGACGGCGTGAGCCGCGCCTCGGCGGGGATGGTGAAATAGGCATAAGCCCTGATCTTGGAGCGCCCCACCCGGCCTCGCAGCTGATAGAGCTGAGCCAGCCCGAACATATCGGCGCGATGCACGATCAGCGTATTGGCCGAGGGGATGTCGAGGCCGGACTCCACGATCGAGGTGGAGAGCAGCACGTCATATTGGCGGTCGTAGAAGGCGTTCATCACCTGATCGAGCTCGCGGCTGGCCATCTGGCCGTGGGCGCGCGCGATCTTCAGCTCCGGCACATGTTCTTGGAGAAAGGCGGCAGCATCGTCGAGATCGGCGATGCGCGGCACCACGAAGAAGGTCTGGCCGCCGCGGAATCGCTCCCTGAGCAGCGCCTCGCGCAAGATGACGGGGTCGAACGGCATCACATAGGTGCGCACGGCGAGCCGGTCGACCGGGGGCGTTGAGATCAGCGACATCTCGCGCACGCCGGTAAGCGCAAGCTGAAGCGTGCGGGGGATGGGCGTCGCGGTCAGGGTCAGCACGTGCACGTCCTCGCGGAGCTGCTTCAGGCGTTCCTTGTGGGCCACGCCGAAATGCTGCTCCTCGTCGACGATGAGCAGGCCGAGGTCGGCGAACTCGATGCCCTTGGCGAGCAGCGCGTGGGTGCCGATGACGATGTTGATGTCGCCGCTCTTCAGCCCCCTCTTGACCTCGGCGCGCTCCTTGGCGCCGACCAGGCGCGAGGTCTGTGCGACTTTCACCGGAAGGCCGCGGAAGCGCTCGGCGAAGGTGTGGAAGTGCTGGCGGGCAAGCAAGGTGGTCGGCACCACGACGGCGACCTGCTTACCGGCAAGCACGGCGATGAGGCTGGCGCGGAGCGCGACTTCCGTCTTGCCGAAGCCGACATCGCCGCAGATCAGCCGGTCCATCGGCCTGCCGCTGGCCAGATCGTCGAGCACGGCGCCGATGCTCGTCTCCTGGTCCTCGGTCTCCTCGTAAGGGAAACGGGCGGAGAACTCGTCATAGAGCCCGTCGGGCGGGCTCAAGACCGGCGCTTGGTGAAGCGCGCGCAGCGCCGCGACCTTGATGAGCTTCTCGGCCATGTCGCGGATGCGCTTCTTGAGGCGGGCTTTGCGCGACTGCCAGGCCACGCCGCCGAGCCGGTCGAGCTGAACGCCCGACTCGTCGGAGCCGTAGCGGCTCAGAAGCTCGATATTCTCGACCGGCAGATAAAGCTTGTCGCCGCCTTGGTAATGCACTTCGAGGCAATCATGCGGCTCGCCCGCCGCCTCGATGGTGGCCAGGCCGGCGAAGCGGCCGATGCCATGGTCGGAATGCACCACGAGATCGCCGACGGCGAGGCTCGATACTTCGGTCAAGACGTCGCTGCCGCGCGCGCCACGGGTCCGGCGGACCAGCCGGTCGCCCAAGATGTCTTGCTCGCCGATCACGGCGAGTCCCGGCGCCTCAAAGCCGGTCTCGAGCGGCAGCACGGCCATGGAGGTCACGTCCCGCGGCTCCTGCAGCACGTCGGCGAAGGTCTCCACGCGCATCGTCTCGCCGCCGCCGTGCTCTGACAGAAGCGTCGCCAGCCGCTCGCGCGCGCCGTTGCTCCAGCAGGCGACGATCACGCGCTTGCTCTCGCCCTTTAGCCGCTTGGCATGGGCGACGACCGCATCGAAGACATTGGCGCCTTCGGTCTGTCGTTCGGCGGCAAAGGAGCGGCCTTGCCTGCCGCCGAATGAGATGATGTCCGGCGTTTCCGGATGCTCGAAAGGATCGAGCGCGATCACCTGGCGGCCCGACAGCGCCTGCTGCCACTCGGCCTCGCTCAGGAACATGCTCTCCGGCGTCACGGGATGATAAGGCGGCGCGCCGAACGCCCTGCGTTCGAGCGCCTGCGCGCGCGCGTCGTAATGGTCGGCGATCTGCTCGAGTCGTTTGGCGCGCGCATCGTCGACCAGCGGGTCCAAGGTGACGATCGCGCCCGGCAGATAGTCGAACAAAGTGGCGAGACGATCATGGAAGAGCGGCAGCCAGTGCTCCATGCCCTGATGCTGACGCCCTGCCGAGATCGATTCATAGAGCGGGTCGTCGCTCGTGACCGGGCCGAATAGCGCGACATAGCGCTGACGGAAGGCGCTTCGTACCTCCGGCGTGAGCGCCATCTCGCTCATGGGCAGAAGCTGCACGAGGCCGCGCCGCGCCTCGGTCCGTTGCGTGGCGGGATCGAAGGCCCTGATCTGTTCTAGTGTGTCGCCGAAAAAATCGAGGCGGAGAGGCTCGCCGCCGGGAGGATAAAGGTCGAGGATGCCACCGCGCACCGCGTATTGCCCAGGGTCGGTGACGGTGCCGGCGCGCGCATAGCCGGAGATCTCCAGCCGCTCGATAAGCGCCCGCATGCTCATGACATTGCCGGGCTGAAGCTTGAGGCTCGCGCCGGCGATGAAGTCGCGCGGCGGCACGCGCTGCACCAGCGCGTTGACTGTGGTCAGAACGACGCGCGGCTTCGGTTCGTCCGGGGCCCGAGCGTTCAGCTCGGCAAGGGCGGCGATGCGCCGGGCGATGGTTTCGGCATTGGGCGCGACCCGGTCGTAGGGGACGCCGTCCCAGGCGGGGAAGCTCAACACTTCGATGCCCGGGGCGAAGAAGGCAATCGCCTCTTCCAGCGTGGCGAGCCGATTTCCGTCGCGGGCGACATGCAGGATAGGGGTTCTCGTGTGGCGGGCAAGCTCGCCGAGGAGAAGCGCGTCGAGCCCCTCGGGCACGCCGCCGGCGATCGTGCGCGGCGCTTTCAACAGGCGCTCGACGGGCAAGGACGGAGGCTTCGGCTTGGGCGACATCAATGGAAAGATCGTCGGTCAGTCGGTCAGGGTAAGGCCGTGAAAACGCCGGAGGCGGTCTATGAGTTCGTCCAGGTCAGGCTCGCCGAGGGAATATCCTTCGAGCACGCAACTCTCGATCGCGGGATCGGGCGTCTCGATCAGGCGCTCGAACACGGCGATTTCGGCGGCGTTCATCCCATCGAGCGCGCGTTCGGCGAAGCGGCCGAGCAGGAAATCCATCTCCTTCGAGCCGCGATGCGTCGACCGCCAAAGCGCCCGGCGGCGGCGCATGCCAAGATCACTGGCCATGAGCCATGCTTTCCAGAGCCTGCGCGTGTGGGTTAGAGCGAGCGGCTCGGATATGTCAAGGATAGGATTGAGCGACCGTAGACCGTAGGCAATCGGAATACATGCGCCCGCCTCGTCTAGCCCCGCTGTTCGCCACGGTCCGCTCCCTGAAGGGGGTGGGTCCCAAGGTCGAGGGGGTCTTGAACAAGCTCCTCGCCCCGCGTCACGAGGTGGCACATGCGCGCGTCATCGATCTCCTGTGGCATTTGCCGGTCGGGATCATCGACCGCCCAATCACGCCGCGCATCGCCGACGCCAGGATCGGCGAGCTCGCAACGGTTGAAGTCATTGTGACGGAGCATAGGCCGGGTGGCGGACGAAGGCGCGGGGCCCGCGGCCCCTATCGCGTGCTGGTCGAGGATGCGGCGGGCGCCGCGCTCGAGCTGGTCTATTTCAATGCCGACCCAGCCTATCTCAAGCGCCTCCTGCCCGAGGGGAGCAAGCGGCTCATCTCGGGCAGGCTCGAGTCCTACGATGGCTGGCTGCAAATGCCCCACCCCGACCATGTGGCGGCGGCCGACCGCGTTGGCGGTGTGGCCGCACTTCCTTTGCACGAGCCCATCTACCCGCTCACCGCCGGCCTCACCAACACAACCTTGCGCAAGGCGATCGGCGAGGCGCTTCTTCGGCTGCCGGCTCTGCCGGAGTGGATCGATGCGAGCTTCCTCGCCCAGAATGCGTGGCCGTCCTTTGCCGAAGCGCTCGCGCATATCCATGCGCCGGCGAGCGAAGCCGATCTTCTCCCCCCGGCGCCCGCGCGGGCGCGGCTCGCCTATGACGAGCTGCTCGCCAACCAGCTGGCGCTTGCATTGATCCGCGCACGGCTCAAGCGGCGCGCCGGACGGCGGCTTGCCGCGACGGGGAAGCTGCGCAAGGCCGTTCTCGCCGCCCTCCCCTTCACGCTGACGGCTGCGCAGAAACGCGCTCTTGCCGAGATCGACGCCGATCTCAACAGCCAGCACCGCATGCTTCGCCTGCTCCAGGGCGACGTCGGCAGCGGCAAGACGGTGGTGGCGCTGCTCGCCATGGCCACCGCCGTCGAAGCCGGCGCGCAAGCGGCGCTGATGGCGCCGACCGAGCTCTTGGCGCGCCAGCATCTTCAGACCATCGGCGAACTCGCCGCTCGGGCGGGCTTGCGCATCGCGCTCCTTACCGGCCGCGAGCGCGGGCGTGAGCGCACCGAGATCGTGGAGGCGCTGAAGGAGGGGCGCCTCGACATTCTCATTGGCACCCACGCGCTGTTCCAGGAGCATATCGTCTTCAAGGATCTCGGCCTCGTCGTCATCGACGAGCAGCACAGATTCGGCGTGCATCAGCGCCTCGCGCTTCAGGCCAAGGGCTCAGGCCTCGGCGCGGAACTCCTGGTGATGACGGCGACGCCCATTCCGCGCACGCTGCTGCTGACGAGCTATGGCGACATGGACGTGTCGCGGCTCGACGAAAAGCCGCCCGGACGGAAGCCGATCGCCACCCGCATTGTGCCGCTCGAGCGGATCGACGAGGTGATCGGCGGCATCGAGCGTGCGCTTCATGCCGGCGCGCAGGCCTATTGGGTCTGCCCCCTCGTCGCCGAGTCCGAGGTCCTCGACATCGCCGCGGCCGAGGCGCGCCACGCCGAGCTCGCCAAGCGGTTCGGCGATAGAGTTGGGCTCGTCCATGGCAGGCTTGCGGGCAAGGACAAGGATCGCGTCATGGCGGCGTTCGCCGCAGGCGCTTTGTCGATCCTGGTCTCGACCACCGTCATCGAGGTGGGTGTCGATGTGCCCAACGCCTCGATCATGATCATCGAGCACGCCGAGCGTTTCGGTCTTGCCCAGCTCCACCAGTTGCGGGGCCGGGTGGGTCGGGGCGCCAAGGAGTCCTCGTGCATCCTGCTCTACCGCCAGCCACTGTCGGAGGCGGCGCGCGAGAGGCTCAATGTGATGCGCCGGACCGAGGATGGCTTTGTCATCGCCGAGGAGGATTTGAAGCTCCGCGGCGGCGGCGAGATGCTCGGCACGCGCCAGAGCGGACTGCCGCTGTTCCGCATTGCCAGCCTGCCTGAGCATCAGGGGTTGCTTGAGGCGGCGCGCGACCAGGCACGGCTCACATTATCGCGCGATCCCGAGCTGAAGGGGCAGGATGCCGAACCGCTGAAACTTCTGCTCTATCTCTTCGAGCGGGACGATGCGATCAAGCTGATGCGGGCGGGTTGACGCCTGAAGCAGCGCCAAGCGTAACGCAGGGTTCGACGCTAGTTGGCGTTGCCGCCGCCGAAGATGCCCCCGAAGAATCCGCCTCGGCCGAATAGAACGGGGGGCCTGCGGGCTTGGACGGGATCAGGCTCGGCGGCCGGTTCGGAATCAGCGACACTAGGAGCGCCCTTCTTGGCCGCTTTTGGCTTCGGGTCGGCCGACGCGGTAGCCGGCTTCCGGTTGTCCGCGCCCGGTTTCGATTGAGACGGCGCTGCGACGGTCGGTGCGCTCGGCGGCGGCGCCGCGAGGGCGGCCTCATCGATCCAGCCGCTCGCGCTGCTCTTCAAGTCCTTGATCTGGACGAAGCCGCCTTCGCGACCGATGACACGGAACGGCCGGCCGGCGGGAAAGCCGTACATGGCCGGGGCGGAGGCCGACGGACTTGCCAACACCGCGACGGGCTTTCTGGCGACGAGGATCATGCCGGCACCCGGCAAGTCCGCCTGCTCAGACTGCTCAACCGTATCGCCTTCCGGCGCGGCCTGCTCAGCCGCATCGCCAGCCTGTCCAGCGGTTTCACTCGGCGCGGGTGCGGCTTCCTGAGTGGCAGGCGCCGTCTCAGGGACCGACTCGGCTGGCTCTGTGGTGGGCGGCGACGCCGCCTCAGGTGCGGACACAGGTGCAGCTATAGGTGCAGGCGCAGGCGCAGGCGCTTCAACCGCAGCCGGCTCGTTCTCCGCCGGCGTTCCGCCGAGGTAGTGACTCGCGCGCAAGCCAATGCCCGCGACAAGCACCAGGCCAGCGATGGCAACGAACGCGATCTTTTTCGTAGAGAACGCGTTCCGCTTGGACAGCGACTTCCGCACGACTTCTAGGTCCATGCCTCAATCATGACATGCCCTGGCTCTTCGATCTACCCGGACGCTTCTTGTTTCAGCTGCGGTAGAGCGAGAAAATGAGAGAGCACCGCCTCTACACGACGGGCTCTTCCTCGGGCACCGGCTTCTTGGCTCTAGCCTCTTCCGCGAGAGTCTTGAGCGCATCCTGCTGGGGGGCCACGAGACCTGCCGAGACTACCATCTTGGCGCCGTCCTCCAGCGCCATGTCGAGCAGGATGACGTCCTTCGCCGGCATGAACATGACAAAGCCAGTGGTCGGGTTCGGCGCGTTCGGCATGAACACGGTCATGAGCGCCTCGCCGTTGCCGAGCTTCTGCTTCACCTCGGCGGGCGGCTCACCGGACACGAACACCAGTGCGTAAAGCCCTTTGCGGGGAAATTCGATGACGCCGACCCGCTTGAAGGAGGTCCCGCTCTTGGAGAAGATCGTCTGGAAGATCTGCTTGAGCAGACGGTAAACGCCGCGCACGACCGGCATGCGGTCGAGCATCATCTCGCCGTAGCTGACGATGGTGCGGCCGAACAGATTGGCCGTCAGCGCGCCGATCACCATCAGACCGAAGATGCCGACGATGAGGCCCACGCCCGGCACATTGAAGGGAAGATAAGTCTCCGGCAGATAGGCTTTGGGGATGAGCGGCTTCACCCAGGCATCGACCAGATTGATGAACCACCATACGACGTAGATGGTGATGGCGACCGGGCCGACGACGATAAGGCCGGTGAGGAAATAGCCGCGCAGCCGCGCGCCGAGATGCGATGAACCGGACTCGTCCTCAGCGGTCGCGATAAGGCTGAGAGTATCTTCGAGCTTTTCGGGTGGGCTGCCGCCCTCTGTGGGAAGGCTCGCCGGCTTCTCTTTGATCTTCATCGAGCTCTTAAGGTGATAAACAGACGCAATGGCACCCTGACAGGCTAGCGCGTTATGCAGGATTACTGCTCAGCGAGGGAACAATCGACTCCGCTCCGCTTGAGCGCATTGCAGACCTTAAGGCTTTCCGCCTTGTCCGGGAAGGGCCCGATCTTGAGGCTGTAGAAGGTGCCGAAACTGCCGATCTCGACCTTGGCGATTTCCGGCCGGACCCCGGCGAGGTCTTGGTTCTGCGACACCTTTTTCCACAGGGCGTTCGCCTCCTCCTCCGAGCGGCTGGTGGCAAGTTGCAGGCGGTAAGCGCCGCCGGCTGACGGAGACGGCGCCGGTTGCGCCTCCGGCTCCGCGTTAGCGCTGCGGTTGAACAGGCGCGCCCAGCGGCTCTTGCTCTCGCCGCCGCTTGAGCCTGCCGCGGCGTCTTGCGTGTCGGTCGTGGTGGACCAACTTGAGCTCGTGGTTGCGGCAGAAGGCTGGGGCGCGGGCTTGCTTGGCTGAGCGGCAGGCTCTGGTGCAGGGGCTGGCGCTGGCGCTGGAGCAGCGGGCTCCGATGCCGACGAGTCGGTCAGCGACCCGAACCAGCGGGTGAGACGGTTGCCGCCGCTGCTGCTGTCTTGCTGCTGCGCGCCCGCGACTGAGGTGCTCCAGGCACCTGGCGACGCGTTGGCCGTACGGGTGGGCGGCTCCGATTGGGGCGGCGGGGCTTCTCCGGCTGAGATAGTCGTGCTCGATTCGCCCGGGGCTTCGGGGCGCACTTCGGTGGCAAAGGCGGCAATGGCGGCCGCGCCTTCGGGCGCGCCTCCCCCTTCGGCGATGAGATCGTCGACCGCGCGGCTTCCCCCGGCCTTGCGCGCCGCGGCGAGCTCGGCCTCGCCCTCTTTGCTGAGGCCCGCCGCCTGGAAGGCGAGCCCACGATTGACCAGCGCCTTGACCTTGTCCGGCTCGGGAAGCCCAAGCCAGATGGCCGCGCCCAGATCGGCGGCGGCGCGGGCGGGCTCGCCCATCTTGCGATAGGCGATGCCTCGGAGATAAAGGGCCTTGGCGGCATCGCCCGGAGAGGCATTATCGGAATTGATGGTGGCCGAGAGCTGCCGCACCGCAGCGTCGTATTTGCCGGCGGCAAGCGACGCGGCGCCGTTTCTAAGCCCGGTGTCCTGGGCCTGGGCCGGCATAAAGGCGGCGCACAGCGCAAGCAACGCGCCAAAAATGCAGGCGCGCGGAAGGCAGCGCCCGCCGAAAGCAAGACGGCGCGCCCGGAAGACCTTCCGATTATCGGCCATGTCGTTGCTCAATCAGAAAAATCGGGCAAATCCGAGGCTTTATTCTATTCCACGGTCACGGATTTTGCGAGGTTCCGCGGCTGATCCACGTCGGTCCCCATGAATACTGCGGTGTGATAGGCGGTCAGCTGGACCGGCACCGCATAGACCAGCGGCGCGACGAAGCGGTGCACTGGCGGCACGGCGAGATGGGTGGCGATGGCGCAGCCGGTGCTCGCCGCATCGGCATCGCTGATAAGAACGATCTGGCCGCCCCGCGCCGCCACCTCCTGCATATTGGACACGGTCTTGTCGTAGAGGTCGTCGCGCGGGGCAATGACGATGACCGGCATGTTCTCGTCGATCAGCGCGATCGGCCCGTGCTTCAGCTCGCCGGCGGCATAGCCTTCGGCGTGGATGTAGGAGATCTCCTTGAGCTTGAGCGCGCCTTCGAGCGCGATCGGGTAGCTCGACCCGCGCCCGAGATAAAGCACGTCGCGCACCTTCGACAGACGATGGGCGAGCGTCTCATAGGGCCGCTCGTCGCGCAGCATCGTTGCCATGTGGCGCGGGACCTCGCCCAGCGCCTGGACGAGCTCGGCCTCGAGCCCAGGGCCGATGACCCCGCGCGCCTTGCCGGCGGCGATGGCGAGGCAGGCGAGCACGGTCAGTTGGCAGGTAAACGCCTTGGTCGAGGCGACGCCGATCTCGGGGCCGGCGAGTGTCGGCAGAACGGCATCGGACTCCCGCGCGATCGAGGACTCGCGCACATTGACGATGGAGAGGATGCGCTGGCCTTGGGAACGGCAATAGCGGAGCGTGGCGAGCGTATCGGCGGTCTCGCCCGACTGCGAGACAAAGAGGGCCGCGCCTCCCTGGTCGAGCGCCGTCTCGCGATAGCGGAACTCAGAGGCGATATCGACATCGACCGGCAGCCTCGCCCAGCGCTCGAACCAGTATTTGGCGACGAGGCAAGCATAGAAGGCGGTGCCGCAGGCCGAGAGCGAGAGCCGCGTGAGGTTGGCGAAATCGAAGGGAAGAGCCGGGATGTCGACACGGTTGGTGGCAAGGTCGACATAGGCCGCGAGCGTGTGGCCGATCACTTCCGGCTGCTCATGGATCTCCTTGGCCATGAAGTGGCGGTGGTTCCCCTTGTCGACCAGAAGAGCCGAGGAGACCGAGCGCGTGACCGGCCGCTCCACCGCCTTGCCGGTGCGGTCGCGGATGGCGACACCTTTCCGCGTCAGCACCGCCCAATCGCCGTCTTCGAGATAGGCGATCGCATCGGTGAAGGGTGCGAGCGCGATCGCATCGGAGCCGACGAACATCTCGCCGTTGCCGTAGCCGATGGCGAGCGGGCTCCCTTGGCGCGCCACGATCAAGAGATCGTTGTAGCCGCGGAAGATGATGGCGAGCGCAAACGCGCCTTGGAGGCGCTTAAGCGTGTTGAATACGGCGCGCACCGGGTCACTGCCGGTTCTGAGCTCGCGGGTGATGAGATGAGCGATGACTTCGGTGTCGGTATCGCTGGTGAACACCGCCCCTTCCGCCGTGAGTTCTTCCTTCAGCTCACGGAAGTTCTCGATGATGCCGTTATGCACCACCGAGACGAGATCGGTCATGTGCGGATGCGCGTTGGCTTCGACCGGCTTGCCGTGGGTCGCCCAGCGCGTGTGGCCGATGCCGGTGTCGCCGTAGAGCGGCGATCTTTTGAGAAGTTCCTCGAGATTGCGCAGCTTGCCTTCGGCGCGCCTGCGGCCAAGCTGGCCATTCTCGACGGTGGCGACGCCGGCGGAATCGTAGCCGCGATATTCAAGGCGCTTCAGCGCGTCGACAAGCTGTTCGGCAACGGGCCCTTTGCCGAGTACGCCAACAATGCCGCACATCGTCCCCTACTCCCTCGTGCCCTGGCTACTAGCTAATTGGCACGGATCTTTGTCGCAACTCACGCTCTATGTCCCTTTGTTGCCGCCGTTTTTCGGCTTTCGGCCGTGCCGCTCGCGTACCTTCGCGGCCCAGCCTGGACGCTCCTCCTGGGGGCTGCGGCTGAGCGCCAGCGCATCGGGCGCGACGTCCTTGGAGATGACGCTGCCCGATCCGATATAGGCGCCCTCGCCGATCTTGACCGGCGCCACCAGCGATGAGTTGGAGCCGATAAAGGCGTCGGCCCCGATCTCGGTCCGGTGCTTGTCGAAGCCGTCATAGTTGCAGGTGATGGTGCCGGCGCCGACATTGGCGCGGGGGCCGATGCTGGCGTCGCCGATATAGGTGAGATGGTTGACCTTGGCGCCCTCGCCGATCTCAGCCTGCTTGATCTCGACGAAATTGCCGATATGCGCACCCTTGGCGAGATTAGCTCCTGGCCTCAGCCGCGCGAAAGGTCCGATCGTCGCGCCTTGCCCGATCCGCGCACCCTCGATGTGAGAGAAGGCCCTGATGGTTACGCCGTCGTCGATGACCACGCGCTCGCCGATCACCACATGGGGCTCGATGACCACGTCCTTGCCGATGCGCGTGTCATGGCTGAGAAAGACCGTCTCGGGCGCAACCAAGGTCGCGCCGTTGGTCATGACCGCGGCGCGGAGACGCCGCTGCATGGCGGCTTCGGCCTCGGCGAGCTCGGTGCGCGAGTTCACGCCAAGAACCTCCTCGGCGTTCGATTTGACCATGCGCGCTTCGAGCCGGTCGCCCCGGGCAAGCGCCACGGCATCGGTGAGGTAGAACTCTCCCTTGGCGTTGTCGTTGCCGATCCGTCCGAGGAGACCGAGCAAGGTCTTGCTCGAGCGGAAAGCCATGATCCCCGAATTGCAGAGGGTGAGCGCGCGCTCCTCGGCGCTCGCGTCCTTCTCTTCGCGAATCCCGGCGAGCCGTCCCCGCTCGTCGAGCAGGAGCCGCCCATAGCCCGTAGGGTTCTCCGCGTCGAAGCCGATCACCACGAGGTCGGCCCCGGCGTCGAACTCGGCGCGGACCTTGTCGAGCGTCTCGGGCCTTAGCAGCGGCGTGTCGCCGTAAAGGATCAGGACCTGACCGTGAAAATCCTCGAAGGCTCGCCGCGCGGCTTTGACCGCGTCGGCAGTGCCGAGTTGCGCAGCCTGGACGAAGACCTCGAGCTTGGGGTCGAGCGCGCGCGCCGCGGCGCCGACCTCCTCCATTCCGGGTCCGACAACGATCGCGGTCCGGTCGAGACCGGCCGCCTTCGCCGTGGTGAGCACGTGAGCGAGCAGAGTCGCGCCGGCGAGCCTGTGCAGCACCTTGGGCCGCTCAGACTTCATCCGCGTGCCTTTGCCCGCGGCAAGGATGATGGCGAGAGCCGAGGTTTCAGTCATGCCGCTTGTATCGCTGCCAATTTGCGCAACAGAGCCCGAGCAAGAAGCGTGCCCCATGACGCCGAACGAGAGGGTGACACTTGAGGCCGTTAATCCTGTGTTTCGAGGGCAATCGCCGAATCGCTGCCCCAAGCTCCTGGAACGGCGACCTGTCTAGTCCAAACCCTGATCGAGGGCCATAACTCTAAAACGGCGAGCGCCACCGCTCTTGAGTCATAGGGGAAATTGACCGGGCTCGCAGAGCGAGTCATCTTCTCTGTACTGGCGGCGCAAATCGCGAGCCAAGCCTTATTGGCGTCGCTTTTGCGCCCGAATTTCTGAACGGGAGGCTTCGAAACCCATGCTCAAGCGTCGCGGGAAGGGCTCACCGAACTGGGCGCGAGGCGTGTTCGCCGCGTTCTGGATCGTGCTTGCCGGCGTTTCGGGCGTCTATCTTTTTAGCGCTTTCACCGACCCCACCCTCGGGGGCCAGTTGGTTCAACTGAACCCGCTCCCGGGAGGCGCCTCGTCCGGGGAGACGACGTCGGCCGTTAGCGGCGGCCAGTCATCGGGGGCGCGCGACCAGGAGCTCGCCGAGATCAAAGCCAGCTTGCGCGAGCTGTCGCAGCAGGTGGCCGAGCTCAGCAGCCGGCTCAGTCCTGCGGAGAAGAGCGCGGACGCTTCTAAGCCGGCGCCGAGCACCCCGCCCGCACCTGAGCCGCCTGCTTCGGTCGCCGCTGCTCCGCCGCCTCCAGAGCCCGCAGAAGACGTGAAGACCCCCGAGCCGAAGCCCGCGCAAGCCGAGGCGCCTAAGCCCGCCGAGACGCCCGCGCCGGAGGCGAAGCCCATCGAGCAAGCCGCAGTCGATGTGAAGCCGCCAGCGCCCCAGGAGACGACGCCGGCGCCGAAGCCATCCGAGCCTCCAGCCGTCGTCGTGTCGCCGCTGGAGGAGCCACCCGCCGAAGAAACGGCTGAGCCAAGCAGCGACGTGTCGGCGCCGACGCCGCCTCCCCCCGCGGCTGAAGAAGCGCAAACTCCGGCTCCATCACCGCCTCCGCCTGCGGCTACGGAAAGCGCAGCCTTGGATCCGGTCGCGCTGCCGCCTGCCGCCAATGACGGCTCGACCCGCTACGGCATCGAGATCGGCATCGTGCCCAAGCAGGACGGTCTCCGACCGCTCTGGCGCGAGTACCTGACCAATCATGCTGCCCTCGTCGCCGGGCTTCAGCCGCGCCGCGTGCTTGCCCCCGACAAGAAGTGGCGGCTGATTGCCGGACCCTTCGCTAGCGCCGCCGAGGCGGGGCAGGCTTGCGCCCTGTTCAAGAAAGCGTCGCGGCCCTGCGAGGCGACGGTCTACGCGGGTGACGGGCTGTAATCACCCACCGAGGAAGAGCCGTCCCATGTCGGGGTCCGCTAGCAGCTCCTTGCCGGGGCCTGCCTTGACCAGGCGGCCGGCCACCAGCACATAGCCCACATCGGCAAATTCTAGGCCCTTGCGGGCGTTCTGCTCGACGAGAACGAGAGTCTTGCCGCCTTCATCGCGCAACTCCCGCATCGTCTCGAAGATCATGTCGATGGCGCGGGGCTCGAGCCCGATCGACGGCTCGTCGATCAACACGACTTCGGGGTCCATGATCAGCGCGCGCGAAATTTCGAGGAGGCGCCGCTCGCCGCCCGACAACACGCGAGCGCGCTCGCGCCGCCGCGCTTTAAGCGCAGGGTAGCGCGCGAGCACCGCCTCGGCAGCCTCCTTCGCTTGCGCGGGACGATCGAGCAGATAGCCGCCCATCAAGAGATTCTCCTCCACCGTCATGTCAGGAAACACCGAGCCTCTTTGCAGCACATAAGCGAGGCGCGCAGCGCGCAGCTTCTCGCTCGGCGGGAGCTTGGTGATGTCGCCGCCGGAAAGGGTGATGCCGCCTGAAAAGATGCGGGCAAAACCGTAGATCGCATTGAGCACCGTCGATTTGCCCGCACCATTCGGACCGACCAGGCAAAGCGAATGGCCGCGGGCGACTCTGAGCGAGATATCCCTCAGCACCTCCATCCTGCCGTAACCGGCATGAAGATGATCGATCGCCAGCAGCGGCGCCGCCTCGGCGAGATGGTCGAGCTCGGCGACGGGGACGCCAGCGTCGCCTGTTTCCAATGAGGGCGCGGGGGCGGGCGCCATCACGCCGCTCCGAGATAGGCGTCGAGCACTTTGGTGTCGCGCTTGATCGTGTGCGGCGGACCATCGGCGAGAAGCCGGCCATGGGCGAGGCAGTAAATGTGCTCCGCCAGCTCCATGATCGCCGGCATGTTGTGCTCGATGACGAGGAGGGTCAGACCGCGCTCCCGATTGGCGGCTTTGAGGCGATCGATCAAGCTCGCGATCAGCACGGGATTGATGCCTGCGGTCGGCTCATCGAGGAGCAGCAACTCAGGATCGTTGACGAGCGCCATGGCGAGTTCGAGCAGCTTCTGCTGACCGAAGGAAAGTTCGCCGGCCAGCAGGTCGCGCCTTCTCGCCAGACCGACAAAATCGAGCAGCTCGGACAGCTTCTCGTCGGCCTCCGGGGGCGCCCGCCGAAACAGGCTCGCGAAGGATGCGCGCCTGATCGCGGACGAGACCAGCATGTTGGCTGCCACGCTCATATGCGGATAGACGCGAGGCTGCTGGAAGGTGCGGATGATGCCCGCCCGCGCGATCTCGCCGGCCAAGAGCTTAGAGATCTCCGACCCCTTGAAGCGGATCGAGCCACTATCGATGGGAAAAACGCCAGTGATGGCGTTGAAGAGCGTGGTCTTGCCCGATCCGTTAGGGCCGATCAGCCCCACAATAGACCCCGGCTCCACGCGCAAGCTCACTTTGTCGTTGGCGCGGATGCCGTCAAAGCTCTTGGTGATCTCGACAAGCTCGAGCATCGCCGTCACGCGCTTTTCTCCTTGGCGGGAACGCTCTCCTCCGAATCCCCTCCCCGCCCGCTCAGGCGGTCGCGGACGAAACCCACGATCCCTGAGGGGAAGAACACGGCGACCGCGACGATCAGCAGCCCGAGCGCGACCCTTTGCCAGCCGAGCAGATAGGTCCAGAACAGTTCCTTGGTGATCTGGAACACCACCGCGCCGACGATGGGCCCGAGCAACGTTCCCTTCCCGCCGAGCAGCGCCATGAGGATCATCCATACGCCGATGGTCGGTCCGGCGAAGGCTGTCTCGGTCGGATCGATGAAGCGCACGAGATTGCCGTAGATGGCGCCGGCGACCCCAAGGAACGCGGCGGCGATCACCCAGGCCGTCACCTTGGCGGCGTGGGTCTTGAGCCCCATCGCCTCGGCCTTGTCCTCATCGTCCCTGATGGCGTTCAGCGCGAGACCGAAGCGGCTCGACAGCAGCCAGGCGAAGGTGAGCGTGCAGGCCACCGCCAGACCGAGCGCGAGATAATAGAGAAGCAGGCCGACATCGCCGAGGCCGGCCGGTGGATTGGGGGTGAGCATGCCCGAGCCCGCCCCGATCCAAGGAATGCCGGCGGCGACCTGGCCGGCGGCAATGCCAAGTCCCAAGGTGCAAATGGCAAAATAGTGTCCGCGCATCGACAGCACGAGCGAGCCGAGAAGCCAGGCGACGCTTGCGCTCGCCAAAGCCGCGGCGGGAAGCCCGAGCGCCAGCCCCGTCAGGAACTGGTTCACGTCGAAGACGAATTCCGTGCCGCCGCCCTTGGCCTCGGTGTAGAGGCCGACATCGTAGAACAGCCCGACCTGGACGATGGCGGCGACATACATGCCGAGCCCGACGAACAGCACGTTGCCGAAGGAATTGTAGCCCATCTGCCCGCCGACCAGGTCCCAGGCCAGGGCGAACACGATGAAGAGCAGAAGCTGGGTCGCTTGCGACTGATAGGCCGGGGCGAGCAGCGGCGCGACCACGCCGCAGAGAATGAGCGCCGCAAGGAGAAGGAGCCGCGCCGGGGTGAGTGCGAAAGGAGTGCCCATCGTTGCCTATTTGAGATAACGGCGCTGCGCCTTCAGCCGCCAATTGCGGAACACGAGGACGGCGACGAGAAGGGCAAAGACGAAGGCGATCTGATATTGCGGCCCGAAGAGAAAACCGGCGAAGCTCTCGGCGATGCCGAGGCCGAGCGCCGCCCAGATGACGCCGGCCAAATTGCCGAGCCCCGCCACCACCACGATCATGAA
>Ga0214473_10003857_pt1 | contig 18095 bp, 8 predicted proteins | sample RVTome_7_FD_203509 | JGI IMG/M metagenome (GOLD analysis project Ga0214473, IMG submission 203509) | Soil microbial communities from uranium-contaminated site in the Upper Colorado River Basin, Wyoming, United States - RVT98D197 | ecosystem: Environmental > Terrestrial > Soil > Contaminated >... | reverse complement strand
CTCCCATACCGGCTCGCGGCCCCTGATCCCGTCGAGCTGCTAATTCAGCGCAAGGATCCCGGACTTTCAATCTGGGAGTCGTGGGTTCGAATCCCATTCGGCCGTCCAGCGGCCAGTGGCACGACGACCGTCAGCGTCTGGAGTATGTGCTTCCCTGGAAGCGTATCAACTGTTACACAAATTTCGGGGCGTTACCACGTCCAGCCAAGTGCTAGAGTACACGCCGCCAACGCCTTGGCGGGGCATCCAGTTCATGAAGGTGGAAACGGTGGAGAGCCCCTCCTCGGCCTCGTGGAGGGAAATCGAGATCGTCCCCCCGCGGGAGAGCTAGTCGTCCTCAAGCAATAGCTTACGCCATTCGCTTGTCACGCGGATCCACTTTTTCAAGCGGCAGACTGTGTTGATGGGCTTCCCAGCAGAGCGAAAGCGCCGCTACGGTCAGTGCACCACGCAGGCGTGAAGGCTTCGCACCAAGGCGAACCAGGAGGTCCGGACTTGTCCGAAGCGTGGCAGTGACCGTCGTCGCCGAGACTCTGCGGGCCATCGGGAACTCCCTTGACAGAACGCGCCGCAAAGGCAATCATTTGGATTGTTTAGGCCGCAGGGATCATTTGACAAGAGAGCGGAGGGGGCGAATGGGCGGAGACGCGCCACGCAAGGATCAAGAGCGGCTCTCGGCGCTCCTGGAAGCCTCCGGTTCCGTCCTCAAATATCGGCGGTTCGAGGACGCGGCCCGCTCGATATTCGACTCCTGCAAGAAGCTGATCGGCGCTACCGCTGGATACGTTGCCCTGCTGAGCAGAGACGGAACAGAGAATGAACTCCTGTTTCTAGACTCAGGTGGGCTTCCCTGCACTGTTGAGCCAACGCTCCCCATGCCCATTCGCGGGCTGCGCGCAGAAGCATACCATTCCGCCAAGACGGTATACGATAACAACTTCCCCGGCAGTGAGTGGGTAAGGTTTCTGCCCGAAGGGCACGCAGAGCTTCACAATGTCCTGTTTGCTCCCCTCACGATTGAGGGGAAAGTTGCGGGATTGCTGGGCCTTGCGAACAAGCCGGGGGGCTTCGTCGAAGACGATGCTCGAATGGCCTCCGCATTTGGGGAACTGGCGGCTGTCGCTCTCTACAACAGCCGGACTCTGGAAGCGCTGGAGAATAGCGAACAGCGCTTCCGCTCTTTGGTGGAGACTGCCGCCGACGCCATCATCTCGGCCGATAGCCGTGGGAACATCACCCTCTGCAACCGCAGAGCGGAGGCTCTGTTCGGCTATCGGGCCGGTGAAGTGGTGGGCAAGCCTCTCATCTCAATCATGCCCGAACGGTTGCGCGACGGGCACATGAAGGGGATGGAAAGGCTGCTGTCGACGGGAAAACCCACGATCATTGGGAAGACTATCGAACTGGCTGGGCTTAGAAAGGACGGCAGTGAGTTCCCCCTGGAGCTATCCGTGGCCAAGTCGGGTGCAGGAGAGGAGATCTTTTTTGCCGCCGTCATCCGCGATGTTACCGAGCGGAAGCGGGCGGAGGAGACGCTGCGCCAACACCGCGAGGACTTGGACCGTGCGCAGGAGGTGGGGCAGGTCGGTAGTTGGCGGCTCGATGTCGGCCGCAACGTCCTGACGTGGTCCGACGAGAACCATCGCATCTTTGGCGTGCCCAGTGGAAGGCGGGCCTTCGTGGCGAGCCTTACGACATCGAGCACCGTATCGTGGTGGACGGGCGGGTGAAATGGGTGCGAGAGAAGGCCTACCTGGAATTCGACGATGCGGGCGAACTGCTGGGCGGCTTCGGGATCACCCAGGACATCACCGAGCATAAGCGGGCAGAAGAAAGTATCCGCGCGCAAGGCGTCTTCCTTCAGACGGTCCTGGACGCCCTAAATCATCCTTTCTACGTGGTCGACGCCAACGACCACACCATCGTAACGGCCAATGCAGCGACTGGCGTGGCCCGCTCACTGCGACCTACGACCTGCTACGAGCTCCTTCATGATTCCAGCGAGCCCTGCCGGGGGGACGAAAATGTCTGTCCTCTCGAAGTGGTCAGAATGAGGAAGACGCCTCTGACGGTCGAGCATACGCACCGCAGTGAAGACGGGAGTCGCCGCGTAGTTGAGGTTCACTGTTACCCGCTCCTTGATGAGGAGGGCAACGTCAACCAGGTGATCGAATACTGCATAGATGTCAGTGAGCGCAAGCGGGCGGAGGAGGCGCTGGAAAGGCTCCGCAGCGAATTCACGGGCATTGTGACCCACGAGCTGAAGACACCCCTTACGGCCATCAAGGGGTCGGCCGCCACAGCTCTGGGGAGCCAGCGACCTCTCGCCGCTGAGGAGAACCGCGAGCTCTTCGAGATCATCGATGAGCAGGCAGACCGCCTTCGGGAACTGATGGACAATCTCCTGGACGTGACTCGCATCGAGGCGGGCACCCTTTCGGTCAGCCCTGAGCCCACCGATCTACTGGAGGTTCTCGAGGAGGCCCGGACAACCTTCGCCCGCGGCGGCGGCCGACACGAGGTCCGGCTGGAAGCGCCCGCCGACATGCCTCACGTCAGTGCCGACACACGCCGGCTATTCCAGGTGCTGATGAACCTGCTCAACAACGGGGCGGTGTTCTCCCCGACCACAGAGCCCATCACCATAGCGGTGGAGCACGATCCCCTGCAGGTCACCGTGCATGTCCAGGACCGCGGCCGGGGGCTCCCCAGGGAGAAGCTGCCGCTGCTGTTCAAGAAGTTTTCGCGCCTTCATGATGATGCCGGGCGGAAGCTTTCGGGCACCGGCCTGGGCCTGGCCATCTGTAAGGGGATCGTCGAGGCTCACGGCGGGCGCATCTGGGCAGAGAGCGCGGGGGAGGGCAAAGGCTCCACCTTCAGCTTCACCTTGCCGGTGGCCGGCGACACGGCCGTCAAGTCGCTGACCGACGAAGCGCGCCGCGCGGTGCACCTGGGCCGGGTGCGGCGGGCGGGCGAGAAGACGCGCGTGCTGGCCGTGGACGACGAGCCCCAGGTCCTGCGCTTCCTCCAGCGCTCTCTGGACGAAGCGGGATACCAGCCGATCGTGACTAGCGACCCGTCGCAGGTTGCGAAGCTGGTGGAGCAGGAGGAGCCGGACCTTATCCTGCTCGACCTCGCGCTGCCCGGCACCAGCGGCTTCGAGTTGCTGCAACGTATCCGGGAGTTCTCTGGGGTGCCCGTCATCTTCGTCACGGCAAGCGATGAGGAAGCGGACACCGTGCGTGCTCTCAAGATGGGGGCCGACGACTACATCACCAAGCCCTTCTCGCCTTCGGAGCTGCTTGCCCGCATTGGCGCTGCGCTGCGGCGGCGGCTACTGCCCGATGTGACGGAGGTGCGGCCGCTGTTTGTGCTGGGTGACCTGACCATCAACTTTGTCGAGCGGCAGGTGAGTGTAGGCGGGCAGAACGTCTCGCTCTCTGCAACCGAGTACAAGATGTTGTACGAGCTGGCGACCCATGCCGGCCGTCCCTTGACCTACGCACAGATCCTCCATCAGGTGTGGGGTCCGGAGTACTCGGGGGAAACCGAGTTGGTCCGTTCGTTTGTCTCCAGCCTGCGCCGGAAGCTGGGCGATGACGCCCGAGACCCCCGGTTCATTCTGACCGAGCGGCAGGTCGGGTATCGAATGCCCAAGCCATAGGTTTCCGCCAGAGTACTCCTCAGCGTTCATCGCCTCGCTGCCGGCAGTCCCCTAACTCGACGGCTTCAGCCCCCAGTCCAACCGTTTCTCGTGCCCCGGGCCTTTACATATTCTTCACATTACCGTCCCGCCAACTCACATGTCCTGCATGCTTGGCGCCCAAAATGGATATCTGTGATTAGCGATCGCCGACCGAGGGTGCTTGTCATTGAGGACGATGCGGGAGTGTCCAGGATGCTGCGCTTTTCCTTGCGGAACGCAGGGTTTGACACCAGCGAGGTGGCTACCGGAGGCGAGGCTCTGCGCATTCTAGGCGAAGAGCCGCCTGACGCTGCCATTCTGGACCTTCAGCTTCCCAATGGCCAGGGAGGAGCGGTTCTGGACTGGCTCCGCTGCTCTTGCGAGCGACCAGGCGGCCATCCCGTCTGGGTGGTCATTTCGGCGCTAGACGGCGAGGAGGCCATTAGACGGTTCGGCCCCCTGGGCGGTCGCTTTCTGGCCAAGCCGTTCGACCCCTGGGACCTCATCACGATGTTGAGAACGCTTCTCTTGCTAAAGGAGTAGCCCCGAACAACCATCGCTGCCGCAAGGCAAGCCCATGACTGATGGCCGTGAGTGGCCGGGAGGAGGCTCATATGAACGCACTGAGAGAACGATTCAGCGGCTGGACGCCCCGGTTCTTTGTCGCGCTGCTCCTCTTCGGAGCCGTCTTCGGGGGGGGATCCGCGCTGCCGGGGGGCTCCGACGCCCAGGCACAGACCAACACCCTTCTTCTGAGCGTGGCTAGCGCCCGCACGGAGCCCAACGCTCCCGGAGGGCCGGTGGCACAGGGAGACCCGATCCCCAACTACAAGTTCCTCATCAATGTCGACAACACCGGCGATCCGACTCAGCTGCGGGAGGATGGCTGCTCGCCAGCCGCCCCAGGCTACCCCGATAGCTGCGATTGGCCCTCCATTCGGGCAGTGCCCGGGGCGGCGCCCATCTTCACTCAGGGCAACGAGACGGTGCTGAACGATGCCACGGGCATTGATTTGCCGGCCGGCAAGTACCTGATCTCCGTCCTGGCCGATGGGTACAAGATCGGCGGCGCGCACTTCAGCGTGCCTTTGCCTGACCCGGGCCTGGTCGTAGTTGAGCTGCAGCCTCACCCTCTGCCGGCGGCAACCATGCGGATCAAGGTATTCCAGGATGTTTCTCCCACCAACGGGATGTTCGACGCTCCGGGCGAGCAGGGGCTCCAGGGCGCCAAGGTCACCATCAACGACATCCTGGGACAGATTAGCACGGACGTCTTCGGCAACCCGCTCTGCACCCAGTACGATGCTGCCGGCGACCCCTTGCCCCCTCCGCCCGGACAGCCCGGCGACTGGTGTCTGTACAGCGACGTCAACGGCGATATCGCCGTCCCCAACCTGGGGCCGAACCGCTACGACGTGCTTGTGACACCGCCACAGGATGGGCAGACCTGGATCCAGACGAGCACCCTTGAGGGTTCACATAGCTGGGATACTTGGCTGCAGGAGGGCGGCACCGGCCTGGACAACGAGTTTGTCGTCGCTGGCGAGCCCTTCCCCTGGACCGTGTTCGGCTTCGCGCCGCAAATGAACACACTTGCGGGCGGCTCCGGCGGGATAAAAGGCACCATCCTGGCGGCTGCTTTCTACGTCCCGCAGGTCGCCGGCTTGCCCTACTACGGCGCCCAGTGGGGCGGGCTACAAGGCGCCAAGGTCACCGGCCCGGTGCCGGACGCCTGGGTCGCGCTATCGGACCTGCAACAGGGCGACACGGCCGTTTACGTCGGCCCGGCGAACCCAGACGGCACCTTCCAGATCGACGGTGTCCCGGATGGCAACTACTTCTTCACCTACTGGGACTACCGGCAGCACTACATCCTGGACTGGATGCAGGTGACCGTCGCCGACGGCCAGATGACCGACATGGCAACTCCCTTCCTCACCGGTTGGTTCACCTGGGTCGAGGGCTACGTTTTCAATGACCTCAACAGCAACGGCAAACGCGATGCTGGCGAGCCCGGCATCAGCGACTACCTCGTCGTGCTCAAGGACCGCGACAACACGGAGATCGACCGGATGACCATCGCGGTCACCACCGATCACGACGGCCACTACTTCTTCGACAGGGCCTACCCGATGGGCTCCTGGATGATCCTGGAGGCCTACAACGACCGGTTCTACACCACCGGAGTGACCTACCAGGTGGAGAACCAGCCGACGGAGACGACGGTGCTGGGCAGCGGTGTGGACGTTGGCATCCTGCCGATCTTGGGCCAGACCGGCCGGCTGGACTGGGGCGTAAAGCCCTACGCATTCGGCACCAACGGCGGCATCGTCGGGACGGTGTTCTACGACACCACCCGCAATGAGCTGGACGCGCGTTACCAAGCGGTGGAAGGCTGGGCTCCCGGCATCCCCGGTTTACGGGTCAATGTCTACTCTCCGGTCTTCTGTGGGACGAACCCCGGCACGGCGTGTGACCCCAGCGGCATGTACGAGCTCGCGCTGGACGGCTCCCTGGCCAAGGACCCGGCTGCCGGAGGCGTCGCCTGTGGGACCACACCTGGAGCCTTCTGCGATCCGACCGAGACCTGGGAGCTCAACCCGGACGGAACGTACGCGGTTGGGCCGGTGATCAATACAACCCTCACGGAAACGTGGGAGCAGCCCGTGGACTGCCAGGCGCGCGACGTGGAGGGCAACCCGCTCGATCAGTATGCGCTTGCCCCAGCCAGCGGCGGCTATCGCTGTCTGGAAGCGCCCATGATGGGCCTCCAGTTCCAGAGCGGTTTCGCCACGCTGGACGGTAACTACGGCTTTGGCGGCGTCTTCTCAGGCTTCGGCACGCTCGATCCGCCGGTGGAGTCAACCATGCCCGCCGACGACTACCTGGTCGAGGCGGTCATCCCCAGCGATTCGTTCGGCCGGCCAGCGTACCAGGTGGTGCGCGAGGAAGACATCAACGTCTTCGGCGGCGACGAGCTCGTGCCACTGATACCGCCGCCGGCCTGCGTGGGGCCCCAGCACACCGTCGATGTGGCCGGCTTGGGCGCTGATGGGCTCGACGCGGTCGAAAACCCGTCCTTCGCCGACGCCGGCGGTAGCCCATTCGAGGGCGTGCAGAAGCCGCTGTGCAACGTGAAACTGGTGACGGTCAGCAACGGTCGCTCCATCGCCCCGACCTTCAACCTGTTCACCGAGGTGCCGATCCCGGGCAAGTGGAAAGGCTACATCATCGACGACCTGACCATCTCGCCCAACCCGCAGGAGCTGTTCTTCGGCGAGAAGGCCCCCGCCCCGAACTTCCCCATCGGCGTCTACGACTTCACTAACCGGCTGGTCACCACGCTCGAGTCCGACCCGAACGGCGTGTTCGAGGTATTGCTGCCCTCCACCTACTCGATCAATTGCCCCACGCCCTCCGGGGTGTGTCCCGGCACCTACTACATTCTCGGCAATGACCCCGGCCAGCCGGGCAAGCTCAACACGAACTACAACCCGCAGTACCGCACCATCGGCGCCACCTTCGAGATCTGGCCTGGGGCGATCCTGCCCTCCGACCTGGCGCCGACCCAGATCGGCGTCAGCATTCTGAACCCGGCCACTAACGTCTCCGCGCCGGCGCTGTGCAAGCTCGACGACGCCGCGCCGCAGCTCTTCGCCGTGTCACGGCCCTACGTGCCCGCGGCGGGGCCCCGCTCGTTCACCATCACCGGTCTGGGTTTCGGCGCCGCGCAGGGCACCGGCGTCGTCACACTGGACGGTACTATCCCGCTGCCGGTGACCTCGTGGACGGATACCCAGATCGCCGTGAACGTCCCGGCTGGTACGCCTACCGGACCGCATGAGCTGGAGATCACGGCCGACAACGGCAGCACCACGATCAACGGGCTTACGTTCCATGTGCTTGGCCCGGGCTACAGGCCCGATTTGTACGAGGTGGGCCCGGGCAGACCGTATGCCACAATCCAAAGCGCCATAGATGCTGCGGCTGCCCGGCCCAACCGCGACTCCCTGGTCGTGGTCTACCCGGGCACGCCTGCCCAGTGGAACCCGAGCGGAATCTACTACGAGAACCTGGTCATCTACTCGCCGGTGAAGCTACAGGGCGTTGGCCCAGGGGGCGTCTACGCCGACGGTACTCCCGTGCTTGGATCGGTGATCGATGGCGCCGGTGTGACGGGCGACACCGCTTACGCCGAGGACTGGCGCATCTTCGTGGAGAGCCTGACCTGGGACGGGAACCAGACCATCTACGAAGGCCCCGTCATCTACATCCTGGCGGAAGACGGCGAGTTCGCCGCCGATTACCGCACGGCCATTGACGGCCTTGCTATCCAGGGCGGCGACCAGCAGGCCTTCCCCAACTTCCTGCCCGGGGCGGAGCCCGGCGCGGCCGCGATCATCACCGTGCAGGGCGGCGGCATCTTCGCCAACGCCTACGCCCGCTACCTCCAGGTCACCAACAACGTGCTGAGGAGCAACGGCGGCGCGTATGGAGGCGCCATCCGCCTCGGCACCCCGCACCTGCCGGGCGCCGAGAACGATAACCAGAACGACTTCGTGAACATCGCCCACAACCGCATCTTCGCCAACGGCGGCACCAACCTGGCCGGCGCCATCGGCCTCTTCTCCGGCTCGGAAGGCTACGAGGTCGCCGACAACGACATCTGTGGCAACTTCTCGGCCGAGTACGGCGGCGGCATCAGCCACTACGGATACAGCCCGGGCGGCTCGATCCACCACAACCGCATCTACTTCAACCGGTCGTACGACGAGGGCGGTGGCATCATGATTGCCGGCGAACTGCCCGCGGATCCCACTACCCTCACGCCCGGGGCCGGCCCAGTAGACATCTACAACAACCTGATCCAGGCGAACCTGGGCAACGACGACGGGGGTGGCCTGCGCTTCCTGATGGCGGGTAACTTCCCGTACAACGTCTACAACAACATCATCGTCAACAACGTGTCGACCCACGAGGGCGGCGGGATCTCCATAAACGACGCGCCGGACGTGCGGGCCTTCAACAACACCATCATGAAGAACATCACCACCGCCACGGCCGTCACCAGCAACGGCTTCCCGGCGCCGGCGGGCCTGTCGTCCTCGCGCAACAGCGGCCTGCTGCAGGCCACCTTGCCGCCGGGCTCGCCCATCTTCAGCGACCCGTTGTTGTTCAACAACATCTTCTGGGACAACCGGGCCGGCACCTGGAACGGCACCTTCGTGTCCGGCATCGGCATGACAGGTGACGTCACGCCCATCTACAACTGGGACCTGGGCGTGGCCGACGGCACCGGCCTGCTCTCGCCCACCAACTCCATCCTGCAAGTCGACACCGGCACCATCGCGGATGGCTCCAACCTATACGGCGTCGATCCACTGGCGGTCGCTCCTTACGATACGCAGCTCGTCGTGCTGCCCTGGCGCGGCAGCCCGCGCTTCGTTGATACCCTCCTTGTGGCACAAGAGCTGCCCATCAACCTGATGGGCGACTATCACATCGGAGGCGCATCGCCGGCGAAGGACAGCGGCGCGGCAAGCAAGAACGCGACGAATGCGCCGCCGGTGGACATTGATGGAGATGCACGCCCCGCGGACGCCGGTTTCGACATCGGCGCGGACGAGGTGGGAGGCCTGACGGCCGATCTGTCCATCACCAAGACCGATGGGCTGACCACCGTCGCGCCGGGCCAGACCGTCGCCTACACCATTACCGTCGCCAACGCCGGTCCCGATGCCGTCGTGGGCGCGGCCGTGACGGACACGTTCCCTGCCGCCCTCGCAGGGGTGACCTGGACGTGCAGCGCGTCGGCCGGCTCCAGCTGCGCTGCTGCGAGCGGCGGCGGGGACATCAACACGACCGTCGATCTGCTGGCCGGTGGCACCGCGACCTTCACCGCCAGCGGCACCGTTGCCGCCGGCGCGACCGGTAGTCTGACCAACACAGCGACCGTGAGCGCTTCCGGAACGGCCGACCCGGCGCCGGAGAACAACAGCGCTACGGACACCGACGAGGTGGTGCGCCTGTACCTATCGCTGACCGGCACCGCCACGTTGGCGGGGACAGCGGGTTCGTTCTCCGCCGCCGACGAGGATGTCGTCAGGTGGAGCGGCACGAACTTCGCCCTGGTGTTCGACGCCTCCGACGTCATGTCACCGCTAGTGGCGGCGCTTGTGGACGTGGACGCGTTCGCCGTCATCGACGCCAACAACATCCTCCTGTCGTTCAATGTGTCCATTCCCGCCGGCCTGCTGTCCGGCATTCCTTCCAGCTTTGGGGCCATCGACAATGCCGACATAGTGCAGTTCACCGGCACGCTTGGCTCCAACACGGCGGGCACGTTCAATGTGTTCTTCGACGGTTCTGATGTTGGGCTCAGCGGTGGCATCGGGGGCTCAGAGAATGTCGACGCCTTTGAAATCCTGCCAGACGGCAGCCTTGTCGTCTCCACCGTTGGGACGGCCAGCGTCACCGGGGTCTCGCCCAACCCTGTCTCCCAAGACCTGATCCGCTGCGCCGGGACCTTCGGGCCGGCGACGAGTTGCACGTGGAGCGTATACTTCGACGGCTCTGACGTCGGCCTGGGCGCCGGCGCGGAGAACCTGGACGGCATGGCACAGGCGGCCACCGGCGACATCTACCTGTCGACTACAGGCAACTTCAGTGTGCCGGGCCGCTCCGGGGCGAACGAAGACGTGTTCGTCTGCCAGTCGCCGACGACGGGCCCGAGTACGTCCTGCACCTACTCGTCCACGCTCTACTTCGACGGCAGTGTGTTCGGCCTGGGAGCCAACGATTTGGACGCGATCGACCTGCCTTGAGTAAACGGACCGACGATGAAAGATGTCATGAGCGTTAGTGAAGAAAGGATGCCCTAGTCAAGTGCAGAGGCTGGAGGTTGCGGATGAGTACGCGCAACCCGCAACCTCCAGCCTGGAACAAAAGGGGGAGAAACGATGAAGAGACCTCTATCATCTCACAGGTTAAGGCGCCGCGACTTTCTCAAACTGGCTGGCGGCCTGACCGGCGCTGGCCTGGTGGCTGGCTTACTCCCAGGCTACCTCCTCCGGCGCACACTGCTGCCCGAGGAGGTCGCCAGCGCGCCGGGGACGGCTGACCTGCACTGGGCGAGTACGGATGGCTGGATCTACCTGCCGCCTCCCGCCATCGCGCCCTTCCATCCGGACTCGCTGGCGCCGGCGCCGTTCACGACCTACATCTTCGGCTTCCGCAACGTCACCGGTCTGGACGCCACGCAGATGACCAACCAGAAGATGAAGGCCCAGCACACGGCGCCCACCTTCTGGGTCGACCAGTACGAGAAGACCGGCCAGGACTTCAAGGTGCAGCTGACCAACCTCGGCCTGCAGATGCGCCCCGACCTGACCGATGCCCATACCATCCACTGGCACGGCTTCCGCGACGCCATCCCCTACTTCGACGGCGAGCCCCACGGTTCCGTGGCGGTCCCCATCGGCAAGGACTTCACCTACGTCTACCGGCCTCACGAACCTGGCACCTACATGTACCACTGCCACATCGAGGATGTGGAGCACGTCCAGATGGGTATGACCGGAATGGTCTTCGTGCGTCCGGCCCAGGACGGGAACACGGCTCTCTACCCAAGCGGCAAGTACGCCTACAACGACGCCGACGGCTCGACGGGTTTCGACCGCGAGTTCGTCATGTTGCTTACCGAGGTCTGGGCGGAGGCGCACTGGGACGACGCTCACATCCAGTTGCCTGAGTGGAGCGACTACAGGAACGACTTCAGCCTGCTCAACGGGCGCGTCTATCCCGACACCCTGGCGCCCAGCGGCTCGGTCGACCCGTTCAACCCCGTCACGGACGCCAACGGCGACCTTATCCCGACTCCCGGGTATGAGCACCTCCAGTACCAGCCGAACTCATCGCTGGTCCAGTGCAACGAGGGCGAGCGCATCTTGCTGCGCTTCGCCAACCTGGGGTACATCGCCGCCACGATGAGCCTGGCGGGGATCAAGATGCGCGTGGTCGGCGAGGATGCCACCCCGAAGCGCAGCCGCGACGGCACCGACACCAGCTACGTAACGAACTCCATCTCGATTAGCGCTGGTGCAAGCTACGACGCCCTCTTCACTGCGCCACCCTATGTTCCGGAAGCGGCCGGCTACAACACCTATCTGCTCTACAACCGCAACTACCGCAGCGCCAATAACCTGGGGGGCGGCTACGGCGGGCAGATGACCGAGGTACGCGTCTTCCCAGCAGGTACGTTGGGGCCGCAAGCCCTCCCCAACACATAGTCTGGCAGAGAGCGCGTGCTCGTGAGAAGGAGTGGACAAATGCACAGACTCTTACTTCTACAGAAAGCGGTATTGGTTGCGGTGGGGGTCCTGCTGCTTGCCTCCGCCTCCGGGTCTGGAATTCAGCCGGCGGCGGCACATGGTGGGGCAAACGGCATCTGGTGTACCCACGGTGCGTACGACGCGGGCACGAACACCCGCACCTTTTCGCTAACCACCAACACCGGTTACATCGGCACGCCGGACGGCAACGTGGTGTACATGTGGGGCTTTTCGGAGGTGGCCCAACCCTTCCAGCACCCGAGCCCGGTGCTCTGCGTGAACGAGGGCGAGACCATCACCATCATCGTGCAGAACACCCTCAACCAGGACGTCTCCATCACGTTTCCCGGCCAGGAGAACGTCCTGGCGGCCGGCGTGCCTGCCCAACCACAGTTTGACGGCGGCGGGAACCTGACCTCGCTCACCAACGTGGCCCCGGCCGGCGGCGGCAGCATGACCTACAGCTTCGTGGCCACCCACCCCGGCACGTTCCTCTACCAGAGCGGCACCGACCCGGACATCCAGGTGCGCATGGGCCTGTTCGGCGCACTGATCGTGCGTCCGGCGGACGGGCGATATTTCGTCTACAACGACGCCGCCCTACCCGTCAATAGCGAGTTCAACCACGCCGAGGGCGGCGAGATCCTCATCCTGCAATCGGAGGTCGACCCAATGCTCAGCCAGGCCGTCGAGCGCGGCCGGCCGTTCAACATGAACAACTATCACCCGCGCTACTGGCTGATCAACGGGCGCGGTTTCCCCGACACCCTCGCTCCCAACTACGCCTCCTGGCTTCCTACCCAGCCATACGGGGCGCTGGCCCAGATTCAACCCAACGACGAAACGAATCCGCTCTACTACCTGGAGCGCTTCGTAAATGCCTCCAGCCAGCCTCTGCCCTTCCACCCTCACGGCAGGAACGCGATAGTCATCGGCCGCGACGGTCAGCCCACGCGCGGCGCGGCAGGCGAAGACGTGTCCTACGAGCGCTTTTCGCTCGTGGCCGGCCCGGGGCAGACCTACGACGCCTTGTTCCACTGGCACAACCGCGAGGGCTACGACCCGACCACCAATCCCGTACCGGTGACCGATCCCGGCTGGCAGAACCTACAGTATGGCATGTTCTACAGCGGCAGCCCCTACCTCGGGATGACGGGGCCCTTCCCGCCCGGGATGACGTCGATGAGCGAATGCGGCGAGTACTACGTCATCGCTCACAACCACGCCCTTCACCAGCTCACCTCCTGGGGCGTGCCCATGACCGGCCCGGGTACGTTCACGCGAATAGACCCGCCGGGCGGCTGCATGCCGATGCCCTGATCGAGCAGACAGGAAGGAGAATGCAATGCACGCCAAATTACTTCGAAACACACGACTGACGGGCACCCTGCTGTTCCTGGCAGCGGCATTGCTCGGCTTGATCGGGCTCGCCAGGGCAGAGCAGCTTGCCATGCCGGGCGCCGCTCCCGAGGCTGTCGCACCACAGGCGGGCGCCACGCTGCCCGCCGAAACGTGCACCTGGGACGGCCTGGTACGCACCTGTGAACTATGGGCGACGACCGGGACGGTCGACCTGCCGGGGATGACCGGGGTGCCCATCTGGGGCTATGCCGATACGGCGGCAGCCCCAGCGCAACTCCCCGGCCCGGCGCTGATCGTTAACCAGGGCGAGACCGTCCAGGTTATCCTGCACAACAACCTGGTGGGTGAGAACACATCCCTGTTCATCGAGGGACAGGACGGCCTTCCGGACCTGGCGGGAGTAGCGCCGGGGGATTCGAAGACCTACACCGTCAACACCAGCAATCCCGGAACCTTCCTCTACGAAGCCGGCCCGCTCGCGAACGCCCAGCACCAAGTCGCCCTGGGCCTATACGGTGCTCTGGTCGTCCGGCCGGCCGGCGCTCCGTTGCAGGCCTACGCCGACCCAGGCACGGCCTTCGACGACGAGGCGCTGCTGGTGCTCAGCGAGGTCGACCCTGCTCTGAACAACACTTTGGACCCAGCCACTTTCGACATGCGCAACTACAGTCCGAAGTACTGGCTGATCAACGGCAAGACCTACCCTGGGACCGACTCGATCCTGACTGAAGCCAGCCGCAAGGTGCTGTTGCGCTATGCGAACGCCGGACAGCAGCCCCATACTATGACCATCCTGGGCACGGACCAGAATGTGCTTTCCCTGACGGGCGCGGAGTTGCCGCACTACCGGAAGGTGGCCAGCGAGATCCTGAGCCCCGGCCAGTCGGCGGACGCGATAGCCACCATGCCGGCCGCGCCGCCAGCGGGGACGGAGCGCTTCGTGCTGTATGACGCGAGCTTGCTGCTGCACAACAACGGTGCGGCGGGCTTCGGCGGCATGCTGACCTTCCTCCTGATCACGCCTCAGACCCCCGGGACGGACACGGTCGGCCCAACGGCCGGTTCGCTAGCGCTCTCTGTGAATCCGACCAACGGCACTACTGACGTTCTTCTGACGGCCAGCATCAGCGACGTCGCGAGCGGCGGGTCAGTCGTAACCGCGGCCGAATACTTCATCGACGCCGCGGGAGCGGCGGGGACCGGCCTGGCCCTCACCGCCTCGGATCTTGCTTTTGACTCGTCGGTGGAGTCCGTGCAGGCCACGATCACCGTCGCTGACTTGGCCCTGCTCACCAGTGGCCAGCACGCGATCTACGTGCACGGCCAGGACGCCAACGGCAACTGGGGCGTCTTCAACTCCATCGTCCTGCGCCTGGACAAGGCCGGTCCAGCCACGAGCAGCATCGTCCTGACTCCGGCCGTCTCCGACGGCAACGTCGACGTGGGAATCCAGGCCACTGGGAGCGATACGGCCACCGGCAACACGGATGTGGTCGCAGCCGAGTACACCATTGATGGTGGCCCGGCTTCGCCCATGGCCCTCAACCAGGTGGCGCCCGTGGTCAGCCTGACCGCAACCATCCCGGCCGCAACTATGCAGGCGCTCTCCGAAGGTGGTCACACGCTTGCCATCCGCAGCCAGGATGCTCTGGGCAACTGGGGCGCCGACGCCACGGCCACGCTAGCGATCGACAAGAGTGGACCGGTCGCAAGCAACGTCAGCGCCTATCCCAACCCCAACAATGGCACGCTCGGCGTGAACCCGATCACCCCTTCAGTGCGTGTCGACGTTACCCTGGACGACCCGCTGGTCAGCGGAGTGAACTCCAGCGTCAACCGCGCGGAAGGCTTCATCGACACCGTGGGGGCAACGGGAACCGGCTTCCCGTTCACTCCTAGCGACGGTGCGTACAACAGCGCCCACGAGCTGGCCTACGCCTTCATCCCGCTTTCGACCGTCAATGCCCTGAGTCAAGGCCCGCACACCATCTACGTGCGCGGCAAGGACGCCGCCGGTAACTGGGGCGCGACTGCCACCACCATCCTGGTCGTCGACAAGACCCGCCCGGTCGTCAGTGGTCTGAACGTCTCGCCGAATCCGACGGGCGGCGTGGCGATCGTGACACTGACCGGCAGCGCCACCGATTCTGCTTCGAACATCGTTCGGGCTGAGTGGTTCGAGGGCACAGACCCCGGGCCGGGTAACGCCAGTGCGATGTCCGCGACGGACGGCACCTTCAATAGTCTCAGCGAGGCGCTGACGGCCTCCGTCAACGTCAGCGGTTGGGCAGCTGGCAACCACACGCTCTATGTGCGGGCAAAGGACGCTGCCGGCAACTGGAGCCTTACCGCTAACGTTGTCGTCACCGTACAGCCCCCCGACCTGATCTTTGCCGACAGCTTCGAATCGGGCAACTTCGGTGCCTGGGCGGCTGTCACGGGCCCGATCAGCGTTACGGGCGCGTCGGCGATGGTCGGGGCATTCGGAATGCAGGCCGCCCTCAGCGGCAACACTCCTGGCTTCGTGACCGACAATGCGCCGGCGAACGAGCCCACCTACCACGCCAGGTTCTACTTCAACCCGCACGGGACGCTGACGGGCAACACCCAGCAGGACATATTCGCCGGCCTGAACACTGCTGGCACCCGTATCTTCCGCGTCCAGTACCGGCGGACGGCCGCTGGAGGTGGTACGTACCAGGTGCGTCTGGCTGTCCTGCGAGCCGGCGGCACTACGACCAGCACTTGGTTCACCATCGCCAACAACACCCCCCACTCCATCGAGATCGACTGGCAGTCCGCCGCGAGCGCCACAGTGAGGCTCTACGTCGACGGCGTGCTGCGGCGAACGCTCACTGGACTGAACACCAGTGCGTACCTGGTCGATTCGGCGCAGCTTGGGCCGTCGCTGGGGCTCGTGGGAGCAGCATCCGGTACGGAGTACTTCGATCACTTCGAATCGAGGCGCTATACGTACATAGGGCCGTAGCTCCCGCCCGGCGGACAGGGGCTGGAGGCCCGGGTAGCTGCCCGAGGCCTCCAGCCCCCTCCTCCCGCCGTTCGGTATGGGTTGATGCATGGCAAAGGATCGGTCGATGACAATGTCGGAGCTCCGAGGCAAAGAGGGCGCAGACACAAAACCCACGGCCAGGGCCACGACTACGGTGGCTCGACGGTTCGCGGTAGCCCGCTGGCTCCGATACGTGCTGCCAGCAGCCCTTCTGCTGCTGCTATTGGCGGCAGGCTTACTCGCCTACCGCGCCTGGCCTCCGGAGCAGAAGGCATCCGTCGCGGTGACGCCACAGCTCGCCTCTGTGAAGACGTTCGAAGAACGCTTTGGCCTCAGGGTAACGCTGGTGGCTGTGACCGCGTCCGGAGGTATAGTCGACATTCGCTTCAAGGTGCTGGACGCGGACAAGGCGCAGGGCACGTTGCAGGACGATAAGAACATGCCGATCCTCAACGTGGAAGGCAGCACTATAACACCTATGATGCGTGATACTGCCATCCAAGACCAGGATCTGGAGGTGGGCAAGGTCTACTACATCCTCTACAGCAATCCGCGAGGCATGGTCAAACCGGGCACACCGGTGTCGGTAGCCATCGGCGACCTGGTCCTGGAGCCGATCGTCGCTCAATAGGAGGCCGCGTGAGAGTGGCAGGTGGATAGTCCTGTGAAGACAGCGCTGGCTGGGCTGTTCGCTGTCTTTCTACTGCTTATCCTTGCCCACCCGGCCCGCCTGGTCTATCCGCAGTCATTGCCGCCGGACGGCCTGGCGGAGACCCCTCCGGTCGAGGATGCAGCGAACAAAATCGACCCCCAGCTTGAGTCCGAACTCCAGTCCGCGCAGGCTGGGGACCTGATCACCGTCATCGTCACGCTCAAAGAGCAGGTGGACCTTCGGGGCATCGCCAGCTTCGGCCGAGCCGCCGGGCAGGAAGCGGTGATCCGCGCCCTCCAGGCGAGGGCCAACTCCGCCCAAGCGCCGGTTAGAGCCCTGCTGGATACGAGACGGTCTCAAGGACGCGTTAACCAGATCACGTCCTTCTGGATCTTCAACGGCCTGTCTGTGACCGCCACAGCCGACGTGATCCAGGAACTGGCATCCCGGCCTGAGGTGCTGAAGCTCACGCCGGACGACATCCAGCTAGCGCCGCTTTCTCCGTTGGGAGCTCCACCCGAACAGAACCTGTCGGTCATCAACGCCCCTGCCCTCTGGAACCTGGGATGGCGCGGCCAGGGTGTGGTGATCGGTGTGATTGACACCGGCGTGGACGACAGCCACGCCGACCTCTCCGGCCGCTACCGGGGCGGGAGCAACAGTTGGTTCGACCCATACAACCAGCACTCGACTCCGTTCGACCCGACCGGACACGGCACCTGGACGACCGGTGTGTTGGTTGGTGGCGAGGCGGGCGGGACTGCCATCGGCGTTGCGCCGCAGGCCCAGTGGATAGCCGCCAAGATCTTCAACGACGCGGGCCAGTCGACGGCCACAGCAGTACACTCTGCGTTCCAGTGGCTGCTGGACCCCGATAGCAACCCAGGCACGGCGGACGCGCCCCAAGTGGTCAACAACTCCTGGGCTTTCGGAGCACCGGGGTGCGACCTGGAGTTCCAGCTCGATCTGCAGGCCTTGCGGGCCGCTGGGATCCTCCCCGTCTTCGCGGCAGGGAACTCCGGGCCGAACGGCTCGACCAGCGTCAGCCCGGCCAAC